>Ga0247770_1001684_pt1 | contig 15790 bp, 8 predicted proteins | sample UWRJL136409B6_FD_179943 | JGI IMG/M metagenome (GOLD analysis project Ga0247770, IMG submission 179943) | Plant litter microbial communities from Arlington Agricultural Research Station in Wisconsin, United States - UWRJ-L136-409B-6 | ecosystem: Environmental > Terrestrial > Plant litter >... | reverse complement strand
AACTTACCTTTATTAATTATAGTAACAATAACTTACAGTAACATTAAACCCCCATCTAAGAGTGCTAGCTTAATAAACCGTCTTTAGAATATCCACTTAGTCTTTAGCGTCTTACTATACGTTCTGTCTTAACTTATACTAGTCCTCTTAAGGCCTATAATAAGTGTAGGTTGTAATAAAAGGTTATTTTTTAATATAATAAGGCCTTTTCATAATGTAAGAAAGCCTTTTCCTAACGGAAAACGGTCTTTTTATAATACAAGAAGGCCTTTTCCCAACGGAAAAAGGTCTTTTCATAGTGCAAAAAGGCCTTTTCCTAACGGAAAAAGGCCTTTTCATAATGTAAAAAGACCTTTTCCTAACGGAAAAAGGTCTTTTCACAATACAGGAAGGCGTAATATTGCCTGTTAGAAAGGACCTTTAAAAGGTAACCTTATGATAGCCCTTATATTGCTTTTAGTGTACTAAGCCTTAAGTACCTTAAGTTGCCAGGTAGCGTATTATCTAAGTTTAACACTTTAATACCCTTTAACACGCACATTATTATATCTCTTAAATTCATTTATTCTAAGTTAAATGCTTTTACAGCATAATCCAGAAGTCCAGTAAGTCTGTTTAATAAACGCTATTATATCTTTTAGATTTATTCATTCTAAGTCAGATGTTTTTACAGCATAATCTAAAAGTCTAGTAAGTCTGTTTAATAAACGTTATCACATCTCTTAGATTTATTTATTCTAAGTTAGATGCTTTTACAGTATAATTTAGAAGTTTAGTAAGTCTAGGTCTATTTAATGCACGTTATTGCATCTCTCAGATTTATTTATTCTAAGTTAGATACTTTTGCAGTATAATCTAGAAATCTAGTGGGTCTGTTTAGTAAACGTTATTACATCTTTTAGATTTATTTATTTTAAGTTAAATACTTTTACAGTATAATCTAGAAATCTAGTAAGTCTAGGTCTGTTTAATACACACTATCGCATCTCTTAGATTCATTTATTCTAAGTCAGATACTTTTGCAGTATAATCTGGAAGTCCAGTAAGTCTGTTTAATGTATATTATTATATCTCTTAGATTTATTTATTCTAAGTTAGATACTTTTACAGCATAATCTAGAAGTCTAGTAGGTCTAGGTCTGTTTAATACATGCTATCGCATCTCTTAAATTTATTTATTTTAAGTTAGATACTTTTACAGTATAATCTGGAAGTCTAGTAAGTCTGTTTAGTGTATGCTAAATCCTCTTACTTTAATCCCTAAAAATACTGAAAGCTTAGCCTTGTTAGGGCCCTTATGCGTTACCTAGCAGACGTATTAAGGTTACTTCTTATTACTATATATTTAGATCGGAATTCTTATATTAAGTAACTGCTGGCTTTTAACAAACGTGCCCTAAATGTTGTAGGTTAAGAACTAATCGGACTCCTTTAAGTAAGATTCACGAAGTTCTTAAAGCTTTTTACTACTGTCTTTTACTTAAACTCTTCTTTTTCTAATAGCTTTTAGGTTTTTAATTATCTAAACCTTATCGTTAAGGTTATTACACTAGTCCTTATCATACGTGTAAGATTTAGTAAAGACTTACTAATATAAAGTTACGTACGTAACTCTTTAAGCTGCACCTATTAAGACTAAAGAACCCTACTACCCCCACTAAACATATAGAGAAACCATAATATCCTCTATATAATACATATCCCACTAAAGCAAGTCTTATATTAATAAAGAGGTAGGAGTATAAGGATTCTAATAATATAAACCGTTTTATAAGTAAGTAATTATCTATAGCGTAATAGGCAGTTAAACCTTAAGTTTACCTAAATTATTACTATATTTACAATTCTTTAATAACTACACTTTAACGATTAAGCTAAAGGTTGCATATTTTATATAGAAGAATACCCTAGTCCTCTTTAATCGCTTTATTTAATTTTTTAAAAGATCTAAAAAAAGGTAGTAGTATGGTTTACAATAGAGGGAAAAAGTATATATTTCATTATATAAATTATGGAGGTTTAACATATAAATTAGCTCCTCCTCCTATCTGCATCTAAATATCCCCAAAACTAATACATATTATAGATAATGTATGAAGAAGCTTTAACTAGAATTTAGATGCATTTGTATAAGAATTGTAAAAGTGTTACGTTATAAAACTTTATAACGTAAGCAGATATTAGTGTTTAAGGCACCTTTTAGTGTACGCACTAACAGCGCTAAACAGAGCTTTACTAAAGTAATATTATACGCACGTTATATATAAAGAGATATAGATAAAGGCTTTACACTATTAATAAACTAGTTAGTTTACTAAAACGACTGCTTTAACTAGTTTAGTAACTATAGCCTATTAGATAGTCTTAAAAAAGGTAATGACGTAACACTATTAATTATTATAATTACGAAAATACAGACGATAAATACCTTACTATTATCTAAAGCTAATGTTAAAGGATTACCCCAGATCGACTATAAGGGGAAGAAAGTTTTCCGGAAAACGCGAAAAGCTATATACTAACAGATTACTGCCGTTAAAAAGCAATATGCCAGGTTACTCTATCAGTAAGTTTACGCGACTAACACTTATCGCTACAGCTAGCTTAGCAATGTAATATAGTTCGTCCTAAGTTATACGTTACTGAGGAGGAAGCGAGAGTAGCTAGAAGAGAGTAAAACTGACGTAACGTAGTTAACTGGGCGAGGAGGTAACATGAAGGCGTTCCTGTAAGACCATTAATTAACTATTAGCAACCAGCCCCCTTATAAATATAAACACAGATAACTAACCTAGTTACTGGTATCGTTACAGATAGCAGTCTTCCTCTACTACGTGTATTACCACTAACTCCGTTACCGTATTTAACTGCTATTAACGACCTACTGTAAGGTTACTTTTAGTAACTATTCACTATACTTATTAAGAGAGATAATACTAGTATAACTAGACTAACGGCACTAATACTAAATCCTGTCCCGGTTAGTTGCCTTTATATTAAGTCCTTACTGTTACAGTAACTTATGTATAACTAGTTTAAGTTTTCGCTTACAGCACTTACTATTAATAAAGAGGAGGGAGGGAGAGTAACGCTAGTGCAGTAATAGGTACGCTTCCCAAGTAATATACCTACTACATTATAACCTCTTTAACTAGACGTAATAGCTAGCACTAGCTACCTACCCACGATAATTATCCATCGTAATTACAGTATAAGAAGATATAAACCAGTTAACTTAAAATGTTACTGATAGTAATAATTAATATAAATAAACTAGTACTAAGGGGGGTAATTAAAGACTTTCTAAGGAAATATAGGTAAAAGAGATATACCTTTTAAAACTTAAAGAGCCTTTAGATAACAGCTACTTTAATAACGTCTTCCTTAAGAACGCGTTACAAAACCTCTCTTAGTAGGTCATAAAGTGCAAGACTGCAGAGGTAAAACTTACAGTAATGTTACACGATCGGCTGTCGTTAAGTCCTGTTATGCAGCTGTTAGTTAGGGTTGGGGATAATAAGGACCTAGGGCGCTAGAAAAATAAAAAAGTTCTTAATAGTAAGAAAACCCCTAAACTAACTAGTAAAAAGGTGTTGTTAAAGGCAGCAGTAATCAGCTCCTATAATATCTGTTTAATGATAACAGGAAGCCGTAATAGCTTATAACTTAGCAACCTGCTATAACAGTAATACCTGTCAGCACTACAGTTACTAACCCTCCTGCCGACAGTAGCTAGTATGTAAGATAACTGTAACTAAATAGAAGAAAGTAATGGCCTATCGTAACATTCGCAGCCTACCTTACCAGCTGCTAGTAACTAATATACAGGCAGGCCGTTATTATCTACCTTATAACAGTCCCACTCTGCCTAATATATATTAGCCAGCACTTTTAATATCTGCAATATAATAGTAAAGGTAAGCACTAAGCTACCCCACTCTTAACCCAGCTTACCTACTCTTATCACTACCTAATAACGTTAACTCCTATCTATATTACAGCTTCCCCCCTTACTATTAGATAATCTTACATTATAAAGCAGCAATAGAGGTAAGGTTAAGAGTATTAGCTAGGCTAATAAAGGCAGTAGAAGTGGCAGCTTATTAGGGGATAGTAGAAGCAGCAGTAAGTTATTACTATTTAAAGGTAATAAAGGTATATTATCTAGCTAGGACCACAAGGGGGCATTAGAAGCTTAAAGCAACGCCTTAAGGTCTCTATCGCTTCTATATCTCTCTACACTATAAAGTAATAGCAGTTATAAGGTTAGGAACGTCAGCTAGGTTAAGAGTAGTAGCAGGTTATTACTATTTAGTAGTGAGGGTACGTTATTTAGTTAAAGTAGTAAGCAGTTATTATAAGTCTAAAGTAACGCGGTAGGGTTAATACTAGACTGTTAAGAACTGCCTTTACACGGTAACTAGGGCGAAGAGGTAAAGACTAACGTTAAGGACGTAACTTACAGCAGCCTATTAGGATCACCCTATACCTAACTAGCTTACAGGAGGCCACTTTACATATTCTTAGTATAGCAGTTATAATAGTTCTTTACCTGTACTGTTAAAGTATATAAGGTAGCTGCTAACCCTTTCTCTCTTAAGTATATAACACTTTATTAAGGCGAAGGAGTCTCGTTAGATTGCAGCTTGCTGGTAGACGTAACTGATAAGCTGTAGCAGTAATTAAGACTATCACTTACAGCTTAAGGGCAGCCTTAGTAGGATAATTAGGACCCTGCTGTAATATTCGCAGTGGTAGAAGGGGGCTTAATATTAAACGTGCTTAACAGTGGATAACTGGGCCTTACTAAATACCTTCCCGGTCTTAACTACTGTATTGCTTTTGAAGGTTATAATAGCTGGAAGGATAAGGACGTGCCGATATACCTCTGTATAGCAGTACATTACAGCACTATAACTGTTACTGCCCTCCTGTTACTTATATCTTACAATATCGATAGTATATATGCGTTTAGGACATTACTTACTGCTGTTTACTAGGGGATCCGCTAGTACCCAGATAGGTATAATAATAAGAATATCATTATTAACGTTTATCTTAGTATCCTTATCCTAATAATGCTAGACTTGCCGCTAGAGGAATGGGTCCTTATACTGTTACATCACATTCTATATTACAGCCTTAAGTAAGTGATAAGTTAGGATGTGATGGGTGTGTATATATTCTTTCCCAGGCTATATAAGTGCCCTATTAACGAGAGGCTGTAAGCTAACGCTATCGCTAACGATTTAGCCCGTAAGCTTATATTAACACTATTATTAGGCGAATAATACAGTTTATAGTTTAACGCTGTACTAGCTCCCACTATCCTTACAGTTACTTTAATATCTAATAAGAACAGTGTAATAGTTTACGATATAAACATTACCTAGTATATCTTATAAAGTTGCTAAGCTGCAGTATATCTTATATACGCATTAGAAGAAGCTAGGATAGCTTACCTTTAAGGTATAGCTACTGAAGAGGGCAGTAGTAACGGTAAAGATTATAATATACCTTAAGGCATAAGGAGGATACAGTATGTAAGGTTTACGTTAGGAGGGTAACACCTTAAGGCGCTAATTGATAGTATTTAGGTAAACATTGAGGGTAACCTTAAATATCTTTCCCACTTTAAGGACTTTATTATTTACATTACCTATAAGAATATTAAGCTTCAGTTTATATTATCAGTTAACTATAAAGCAGTAGTAGTAAGTGAAAGGTTTAAACTTACAGCTAATTAGTTTCTAGAGTACTAGGAGACTTACTTTAACTCCCGTTTCTTAAACGACGATAAGACATTTGTTAATTTAGGGAAGTAGACTATTATTATACTAACTGCCTTACTATATAATATAGTAGATAAGGTAATAAAGACGTACTTATACCGTACCTGTTACTTAGAGGTAATCCTTAAATCTTAGGAGGAGTAGATTAAAGAGTAGGTTACGCGGGACTTAAAAGACAGTAACTATAAGAATAGTAGCAGCTTAAGTAGTGAAGAGGAGAGTATACCTTTAGATAAAGAAGGTAAAGTTACTAGTCCTTGCTACTATAAGGCCTTTACGTCCTTACTTAGGTCCCTTAAAGAGGGAGCTAATGGGGTTATTAACTAGGCAGCAGCTAGGGTAAAGCGAATGATAGCTTAAGGCAGTGTACAGTTTAATAATAATAAAGGTAGAGGTAAGTAGGGGTAGCGGAAGTGTCTAAGGAGACACTAAGGCGGTAGAGATAGTAGGGAAGATAAGGGACTTTCTAGCCCCTGTACACTTAAGCCGCTAGTAGCTTTCTACTTATAGGCTATAACTGGGAAAGCTGGCAGTATAACGGTAACCTTGGCACTTAGGGGGGTAGAGATTAGTAGTAAGCTTGTCTACTTACAGTAGTATAACTTGTCTAAAGCCCCGTTCGACACGCAGAAGGTTTACACCCTATAGCTACCCACTTATAAGAACCTAGCCATCGACCCCCTTTACATTAGGCAGCTCTAACAGGTAGGTAAAGTTACTGTTATTTACCAGGCTGCCCTTAAGAAGAGTTACCTACTCTTAAAGGTATATACTGCCTTAAATATGCAGGAGTGTTAGGGCCGCTCTTACAGTATGCGAGAGGAGTACTGTATAATAATAACCCTCTTCTAGGAGATATACTAAGTTTAGGACACCCTTAATAACGATAACGCTAATGCGCTTAATCTGACGGTAGCTAACTGCCCCTTTACCTAGTTTGTAATCCCTACTACTACTGTGCTTAACTTCCTTTATGTTTAGATTAACTGCTACTGTTTCTTATTTAAGTATATCTTTAGCTGAACAGGCTTTATATTCTTACTTACTAACATAGTACTTATAATTATCGCCTTACAATACCTTTGCTACTGTTATAATAGTAATAATATTTATAAGGAGCTGCTGCTTTTTGGGGATAAGTAGACTTAAAGGAAGTAGATATCCCGTAATAAATTAGAAGAAGATGCACTAGCTAGCATTATTATTAGTTATATTACTACTCTTAGTAAGGGTGTAGCTAACCTGGATATACCTTAGTTAGTAAAGAGGTATCGGATAAGGCTAGAGATGTATTGTTTAATAGTCCGTTACGGTTTTAGGTGGTGGTAGTAAGGTCTATTCTAGTAGCTGTTCTGGTAGTTTACAGGAGTAGTTACTTGGAAGCTCTTTATTAGCAACTTATTACTTTATACTAAGTACTGTAAGTAGTAGCGAGCGGTTAAGGAGGTTCAGTATATTTAGGTGCAGTTGCTCTAAGCCTAGTTATAATATTAAGATAAGTAAATTAAGGGTAACGAAGCAGTAGTAGCTGTGTAGATAGAGTATCTGATATATCTAATGCTTTACCAGTTTAACTAAGATATCTAAGATAAGATAACTTATTAGAATAAGAACTTCGAGGAGCTGGTCCCTACCGTTAACCAAAGTCTTAATTGGAAACTGCTAATATATTACTAGAGTGCTATATTTAGGAAGTTCTTTAATAAGAATACGCTTTTAGAGAAGCCCTGCTATCCCTACCTCATTTATAATAATAAGGCTAGCATTACTAACCTTTAGGAGCTTATCTACTTTCTCTTTAAGTAGCGGGACTAAAGGGTACGGAAGGTATAGTCGGTAAAGAACTACCGGGTAATAATATAAAGGATATTTAATATACTTAGCTATTTCCTTAGAGTAGTAGTAGCTGATAAGTGGTTTTAGGACCTTTACTACATTGTCTTACTTACCTGATAGATCTTACCTTACTCGATAGGAATATTATTCTTCTCTTTTAGTAAGAGTAATAAAAGGACCTTTAAGTTCAGACAGGTTATATAGTTCCCTTTAGCTATCCTTACATTTCCCCCTTCTTACATAGAGGGTAAAGGTAATCACATAACTAAGTAATTCTTTTCTAGCAGCATATACTACTATAATAACAGAAGATAAGAGCTATATGTAGCGTTCTTTAGTAATAATCTCTAAAAAATCTTACAGAAGTCGTACCGCTCCTTTAGTCCTAACAGTAACAGTATAAGCAGGTTACATCAGGGAGCAGATAATATAACTATGTAGGACAGCAGCGACGAGGATAAGGAGGAGGAGGAGGAGGAGGAGGAGGAGGAGGATATATAATAGGCTAGTAAGACTCTTAGTATGTTAAAACTGCTAAATGTAACAGTATAGTTACAGGATATTAGAAGTTACACCTGGGTGCTTGGTAAAGCTCGCCTCTAACTCTTATAATACGGCACGCTAATACTAGTAATCGAGGTTAGTTTCCCGCCTCAGATGCTAACGTACGATATTATTACAAAGTTACTGTCGATAGATGAACTTAATATCTGGTTTAATAAACGTATAACTCCCCTTATATAATTAGCTGCATTAGTAGTAACAGCACCTTAGATTTGAGTTAGATATAAGATATAATTGATAAATAAATTATTATTGTGAACTGTAAATAATAGTAGTGCTAACGTACTTAATATTCTTATATTTCATCTTTAATATCGCTTGAAGTTTCTCCTCACTATAATAGCCTTCCTTACTATAATAAAGACCGATAACAATAGCTTAACCTAACAGTATTATAAAGCGCTACTATAAAGGAACCTTTATCTTTTACACGTTATAAATAATGGTATAAATATAGAGTAGAACACTTAGTAATTAAGTTTATAAACTAATAATTAACTGCTTTGTTACATTAATTATCGCGTTTCTTACTAAACTTAAGTAATGGTGGACCCCTCTAAGTCGATTTGCTGGATGTGGTAACCCTAAGACATATCTACTTTTCTGGTCTGAATTGAGTTAGGGGATGTGATAGGCTAACACTAGACCTATAATACTGCTTACTATACTGAGCAACACTACTTAGCTATAACGATTTAAGCGAATTGCATTGCTAGAATTAAATAAGTGAACGTACTGAATCTCTACTAAAAGCATGGCATTGCAGATCTCACTGTGGGCAAAAGCTAACCCATTGTATTGCAGCACTCGGTTGCTCTGTAAGGCGAAGCAGATAGCATTACTAGTTAACACTAGACTTAGGATACTATATTGCCTGTAGCGAAACATGTGAAACACTATTTAAACCATTATGACTAATTAAGTTACTGCGTTAGAACTAAATAAACTAATGTACTGAACCTTTATTAAATATATAACATTACAGACCCCTTAGCCCGTGGTGATGTAAGTGTCGATTATACTGGTAACCGAACAAACTGGAGCACTGGATCCTTACCAAACGCGTGGTACGGCAAACCTTACTGAAAGGCAAGAATCTGCTCTAAAGGTACATTAGTTTTTAAAGGTAACGATTAGACCAGTTAGTCTACCTACGGGTGTGAACTTTAAGCCGTGATTAAACCAGTTAGTCTATGGGTGTGAACTTTGCTAGCCCTAAGGGTATAAATAGTACCTTACCCCTACCTTATGCGACTATCGTGCTTACCCCCTTAAAAAAAAACTATAAACTTTTAAAGAATAGACTAATAACCTTTGTTAGTATACCGATTTCTGTAGACTAACTGGTTTAATCTCTGCCCCTAACCCATTTTAATTAGCCTGGTTTACTAGAGCTTAGTTATTAATTGACTAGACTTTAACTTTACTGATTGTGACACTGCGCTTTGCCGATTATAACCCTGCACCTTAATTCGCATTACCCCTACTGACCGCGACTATACCTCTGAAGGCCGCTAGAGCTAAAGCTAAGGGCAAAGGCAAGGCAACTGCTAGTACAAATGCTGCTGATATAAAGGCCTAGAAATTAGCTGAACAGACGTTCATTAGTATAAATGTCGACTTTGAAGGAAGTAAGAAGACAGTATTCTTTTCGGTTTTAAAGGACATTACTACAATGCAGTAGGGGTTTAAGCTAGCGATCTAGAGATACAATATGAATAACATGCGGAATCACCCTTTATACAGGGTAGTAAAGGCTAGCAGAGAGAAAGGCTTTATCTATAAGTCGATAATTATACCTTACGTTAGATTCTATAACATCTTGGCTCTTACGTTGTACTGCACGAAGGCGCTTACATAGTATGCAAACGTTACATACGAGATAGTCAAATATAAGTCCGAGTTTATCTCCTTAAACTTCTTAAAGGAGTACCTTAAGATCTAGGACAAGATGCTCCCTGGTTAGACATTTACGTACGTGCTAGATGCTAACAGCTTTAGAAATGACGGAGACTTCACTGCCGTATTGGAGTATAAGGACAAAGCTAACTTAGCTAAACACTTAGATCTTAAAGGTAAGTTACATATTAAATTAGTTAGTATACTGCTATTAATATACTAACTAGTTTAATATTCATTACTTCTTAATATACTAACTGGTTTAATATTTACCACTCCTTAATAAACCAATTAGTTTAATATTCACTACTCCTTAATAAATTAATTAGTTTAATACTTAATGACGATTACTAACTATATATCTTCTAGTTACAGACTACCTTAGCTTCTAGTGTTTCTTAAAACATAGCGACATGATATTTAAGAACGGTAATCTCTACAATAACCCCTTAGGCAGAGAATCGTTTCCCAGTAACTTATATATTGGAAAGGTGTGGATAGATATCTACACGAATGTTCTAATTATATTTAACTATCTTAAGGTTAGTAAAATCTTAAAGGCATTTACTAAAATGGAAGGGGACATCCCGGTCCTCTTTATTTAGTAAGGCGATATCGGTAACGTTAATGCGATTAGCGAAGAAGCTTAATATTAATACTACATTATAGTGACAAATATTGCTATACTGTATACGTATCTCCGTAACGTAAAGACTTGCTATAATCGGAATGTAACACCTTAGTACACTTGCTATCCTGACGGTACTCTAGATATATAGGGAGGTTACGTTACCGATAACTAGTTCCGTATTATATTATATTTACTATACTTTAATAAGTGTTGTTTATATACGTTCTAGTTACCTTTAGATAGCGAGGGTCTTAAGAAAGGTTCGGCATTTAAGGTTATAAGAATAAGTGTAATATCTATCGGTAAATAGCTTAATAAGGAACAGCATAAGTTAAGTAAGGTTAATAAGTAAGGTGTTGTAAACTTGCAACTCCACTCCCTAACGATACGTATACTGGGCAGGTCCACTATATCCCTAATCGATAAATTCGGATACAAGAGGGTGTTTAGTAACTAGACTAAATGTCTTCGCTTAATGATTACTAGAGCCGAAATCTTAGCAGTTCGTACAAATAAAAACTAAGGTCAGCACTCCGCAGACAATACTAATACAGAACTTATTAGCATCCTAGTGCTGATTTCGTTAGTAAGGAACCTTTAACGTATGGGATTATTCTTAGAACCCGTTATCTATAAGTTAGATAAGACCCTTACTACCTAGTTTAGTTACTTATTCGGTACTAAGCAAAAAGTCAACTTAACGCAATTCATCGCGTCGCAGATAACCATTCTGGAAAATCTTGCTAACATCCCCGTAAATGCTAAGCTGGAATACGATGAAGACAATTATCTAATCGAGCGTTTATAAAGTAAGCGTTTCGAGCTGATGAAGGCTAGACTCGAAGGATTATATAGCATTAAGTCGTTATTGTTACAGGCATATCTGTTTACTAGCGTTGACGATAACTTAACTATCTTAAGCATAGCACTTAATTACTTAGAGCTAGTTATATTAAACAATTTCGAAAAGGTGTTCGACAAGAGTATTAAGAACTCCTTACGTTTCGACTATAAGAAGATGAAGAATAAGTATAGCTAGGCTTAGAATTGGGAAATCTGTAAAGGAATAAAACATCTTCTCCCCTATCAGATAATCGGTAAGTTACACATTATACCTATTAGTGTACTAATATAGTATTCTAACTGGTTTAATACTTAAAACTGACTATAAAAGATATATACGTTATATTTAACCTTTCTAATTCGCTAATTAGGTCCTGGTTCTGTATAAACGAGGTCGGTACTAACAAAACCTTCACGATAGCCTTAGTAATGCTTATACACTACCACTAACTTATTAGAGAGAAGAAGGCAGGTAAGAAGATTAAAGCTAAACTTACCCTATACCTATACCCTACACTCTTAGTTATTCAGATATTTAATAAGCTGCACTTGAATTTCCCTAAGTTAGAGCTCCGCGTTTTCTACTAAAACATTACCCAGATTCCGCAAGACAACCCCTGCTATATGCAAACTTAGAGCACGTAGCAGATAGATAATAACCTTTATAGTTACGTAAATGATATAGAAAACCCTAAAGTGGCACTAGTCGTATACATTTCGGCATATATTACTGTAGCCGCTCGCTAGATAACTATAACTAAGCATAATATAGACATATCTAAATACACTAGATAATAAGTGCATAACTAATGTGTGGTTTGGAAGTTAAAGATCTCTACTGCTCTTACAGGCTTAGTAACCTCTAGCTTTAAGAGTTCCGATAATATAAGATCTAGTAGCGAATCTAAGGATAACGGGGGTAATTTAGACATTACAGCTAGTAAGCTCGCTAAGGTAGATAACGAGAGTGATATCGATGACGATAGTAATAAGAAGTACATTAAGCAGTTAAGTAAGCTTAATAAGAAATTTAAGGGTAATTACAGTAAGTATATTAAAGTAAATAAATATAAATTATTCTTTAACCAATACCTTAAGTAAGTACTAACTGTATATCCTATCCTTACACCTTACCTTATTATAAAGTAAACCAGTTAGTATACGAATTTTAGTATTCTAACTAGTTTACTTTCTAATTACCTTATTATATCTACTAATATATAACTAGTCTTGCTATAATCCTTATATTAGAACGTTAGAAGTTTAAGATCTACTGGGTCTGCCGTATCGATACCTATATCACGAAAAGCAAGAAGTTTAAATTCCAGCTTATAATATGTAACGAAGCTACTAATCTACGTAACTCTGACTCTCAGTGCTGGCGTCTTATGCAGGTTATCCCGAAAGTGTTATAAGGTAGTACGTCTGTAACTCCTACTTAGAACAAGATTACGGATTAGAAAGGTTTTAGCCTAATGATATAAGTTACCGCGGTAAAGATACTAGATATATTCTAGCTTAATCCAGACTTTTATTATATAAGTGATAAGTTAATATACGAGGAGGGGTCCGACATACTTATTACTAAGTATTATACCGATAAGAACGATACTATTATAAAGTTACGTAGCATTTACTAAGAGTATAAGTAGCATTAGTAAAAGCTGGTTCCTTTTTATTAAGATAATATCTGGGACTTTAGTAAGGTGGATATCGACCTTAACGCTAAAGATATCTTAAAGGTAAATAACATATTTATTATTAATAGGGGAATGAACACTCTTATAACCTTACTAAATAACTTAAAGTATTATCCTCAGGACGGACTAAGCTTTCTAGAAATTAACTTAACTCTTATTAGATATAGTAAAGATTATAACGCTATTTACGACAATACTGACAAAATTCTAAGTAATGTCACACTTAGGGAGATAAATTAGATTACCGATAATTATATCGACAGTAATCTCGAGAAAGGTAAAGAGAAGGATCTAGACTAGACTAATACACTTAATATAGTGTTGCTCTAGGCTACCACAGTAGAGGCTTAGAGCAAACACGCATATATGATAATAATGCGTGATAATCCCGTCTGTCAGCTGATGGAGGAGGAGATTCGAACGATTACTGATCCCAAGACTGTAAAAAAAGTGAAACGTGTATCTAAATCTACACTCGGCAGGGCCCTTAACCCAAGGCAACAGATGAAGGTTAACCTTAATAGCTTAAGCTTAACGAAGCTCGGTATTGATTTCGTCTAGTTATTAATGTATAACAGTACAGACAGTAACATTAGCTACACGTACGTAATATTAAATAAGGATAATAGCTATATCCCCTTTGGGGACCGACTTAGCTCCCTCTTTTTCGCATGCTTTAAGTTGCCAATTAAATCGTACTGTTTCCGATAAGTAATGGAGATCCGATCTAAACCTAGTTAAGAAAACACTAGAGTCCTAATTATAATAAACAGCCTTATTATGTAACAGTAAGTGGACTGTATCTTAATAAGGCTAGAATTAAACTAGCTAGTATACTATATAAGTATATTAACAGGTTTAATATCCCCCTAGCTAATTTAGATAGACAGATATATTAATAGCTAAATATAGGGAGGTTACTGCTATGTTCGCTAAAGCGAACTTTAAAGTTAAGTCCATTTACTTAAGACTCTTGATAAATAAGCGTTAAGCTATTATAAAGTAATGGAATCGGGCTGACACTGCGTTTAATATACTAGTATTAAACTTATCAGTATCTAGCGCTGGACTTAACGTATATTACTAATGTAATTATAGTATTGGAGCAAGGTTCGTATAGAATATAGCGACTATCTAACAGTACATTAGTCGACTATACTGTATTAGACAGATAAAGCCTATTTAATAGTATCTCCCTATCGTTATTAGTACTATCGATAAATAGTTTATAAAGCGCAGACTATATAAGGTACGTAAACTTAACATTAGATTAGTTAATGTACTTATTAGCTATATTAACTAGTTTACTATTAGCCTGATTTTATACTAATATGTATTAGTAGGTTAAAGAAATCAGCCCCTAGATGTTAGTAAAAGTCGAAAACCTAGTCCTAAAGTTGTTATTTGCATATAAGGTCGCTAAACATAACTTAACTATCTTAGTAAACTAGTTCGGTTAGGCAGTTAAGCTACTTTAATTTATCTGCGACTACTTAAGCGATAGAGCTTTGTTTATTAGCAGGATCTACTTATCCATTATCCGCCTCCTAGGCTCTAGCTTATTAGAAGAGGGAAATAAAGGAGAGGATATCGACATTAGTCTTAAAGCGTTTACAGTAAACCTAGTAAAGGTCGCTAACGTTAAAGACTTTATTAAGAATCAGCTTATCCTTCTGTATATAAGTTTCTTAGGACTTATCATTATCGATATGTATATCTGGGATAAGCTTGGTAAGGATGGAAACCCTATCGTCTAGGCTAATGGCACACGTGTTATAGAATTGGGCTTCGATCCCGATATTATGACGTGGGAGACTGTCTTTAACGCCTTCCTGGAGATCAAGCGTAGAAGGATTTAACTTATAGAGAAGTATAGTTATCTTCTTATTAGCGAACCTAAGCGTAATTACGCCCACTTTACTAACTGCGTTAGGCTCCTTGAGCACGTTATCTACAGAGAAGAGGATTTTGAGAAGGATAACGTTAATAAGGAGATAGAAAAGGTAGGAAAGCGGGTAAATAGTACGAAGAAGAGACTTAAATTAAAGATAGCGAAGAAGATACTTACTAAGAGAAAGATAACAGACGATGGTAACCCTCCTCCCTCGCAGCGCTGCTAGACTACTTAGGCTACGATAAGGAACTAAAGAACAGTGTAAGGTGATGATGAGATCTGAATAGGTAAACGTTTTAGAAGTTATTTACCTTCTTGTTAAATAACTTATACTTAAGCTGCTAACTTAAGGTAGATTAGCAATAAGGTTTTCTCCTAACTCTAGATTCAGTATTAATACATATAGAATGTGATATAACTAGACTTTAAACCGCTTAGTTTAATAAATTACAGTATATTAAGTAGTTTAATGTTAGTAACTATACTAAGTCTTAAAGACTTATAGTAATACAGTAGCCCATTATCGCTGCAGGGTTAGGGTTAGGGTTAGGGTTAGGGTTAGGGTTAGGGTTAGGGTTAGGGTTAGGGTTAGGGTTAGGGTTAGGGTTAGGGTTAGGGTTAGGGTTAGGGT
>Ga0247770_1001683_pt1 | contig 15790 bp, 15 predicted proteins | sample UWRJL136409B6_FD_179943 | JGI IMG/M metagenome (GOLD analysis project Ga0247770, IMG submission 179943) | Plant litter microbial communities from Arlington Agricultural Research Station in Wisconsin, United States - UWRJ-L136-409B-6 | ecosystem: Environmental > Terrestrial > Plant litter >... | reverse complement strand
CTTGTGCAAAGTAGGCCTTCCGGAGATAGTCGTAGCCGGTGATCGAGGCGAGAGCTTGGGGAGTGTACTCGCGAACGACCCTGGCGGCGTCTTCGGCCAAAGCGCTGAGCCCGGCCGGGAGTTGCAGGCTCAGCCGTGACCGGAAATCCTGCCAGAGCCGTTCGATCGGGTTGAGCTCGGGACAGTAGGGAGGCAGCCGGAAGAGGACGACGTTGGAAGGGATCTTCAAGCACTTGGCGATGTGTGCGGGAGCCCCGTCGACCACCATCACGTTCAGGGTGTCCGGGTAGGCCTTGGAGAGTTCGTCGAGGAAGATCTGGAAGCAGTCGGAGTCCAGCGCGGGCATCTCCAGGAAGAGCGATTCGCCCGTGAGCGGCTCGACCGCGGCGTAGCTCCAGAAGTACTCGTAGCGAGGGAGAACCGGCTGGCAGTGCTTGACGCCGGGGCCGGTGATGTGACGGCGCGTGATCCCCTCGTGCAGGCCGAAGCGGGCTTCATCGTGCATGAAGAGCCTCACCGGCATCTGGAAGAAGGCGAGGACGAGATCGAGGAAGCGCCTCAGGCGGTCGGGGAAAGAGGCGGCGTCACTGTCGTTTTTTTTTCATGTCGTGGGCGGGCCCGCTTCAGCTTGGCTCCCAGGCGATAGCGAATGAGCCCGTGCACGGTGCGGTAGGGGACCCCGAGATCGTACTCCCGGCGCAGCCACTCCTGGGCCGCGATGTAGGAGGGAAAGCCTTCGCCGAAGACTCGGTCGCTGAGCGCCTGGAAGACGGGAGCGGAGAGCGTCTTCTGCCCCGGCTTGGGCCCGGTGGTGCCGATCTTCAGCAGCTCCTGTAGACCCCCGTCCTCGTAGGTGATGAGCCAGTTTTTCACGGTGTTGCGGTGGACGCGCAAGTGCTCGGCTGCCTCGCGTCGCGATTCCACCTGGTCCGAGCGGATCAGGAGTAGTAGGTGAAGCCGGCAACGCAGCCGCGCGTCGCGCTCATGCTTCAGCCGAGACTCGAGATCCTCGACGGACTCGAGGATCGTGGGAAACTGTTTCCGGTACATGCACCCCGCCTCCGGTTGAAGGTCGGGCTTTAAAGTAAACGAAGTGAACAAATAATCAAGGAATTTGGTATGAATTGGGTGTGCTCCGAATCTTACGTGCGGAGTGCGAACATGCGAAAGTGCGTGGAGACGCGCCCGCGACGGATCGGCCGTCGGATGACGATCATCTCCCCGCGATGCAAGTGAACGATGCGCACGGCCGCCGACCGCATTACCTTCCCGCCGTCTGCTTTCGCACCTTCGCACCTTCGCACCCTAACGATGTCCTTCCACTCCCTCCATTCCTGGCCCGCCACCGTCGCCGAAGCGCGCGAGGTGCAGATGGCGCTGCGCGAGCGGCTGGTGCTGAAGCCGCCCGCGGACTTCGCGCCGCGCGTGGTGGCGGGGGCGGACGTCTCGATGGAGCGCTTCAGCAAGCGTGGGTACGCGGGCGTGGTGCTGATCGACATGGAGACGATGGCGACGGTGGAGGAGTCGTCCGCAGCCGTGGACCTGGGCTTTCCCTACGTCCCGGGGTATCTCTCGTTCCGCGAGCTTCCCGCGCTGGCCGCCGCGTGGGAGGGGCTGGAGCGCCGGCCGGACGTGGTGGTGTTCGACGCGCACGGCTACGCGCATCCGCGCCGCTTCGGCGTGGCGTGCCATGGCGGGGTGCTGCTGGACATCCCCTCCATCGGGTGCGCCAAGACGATGTTCGTGGGCGAGCACGGGCCGCTGGGGCACGAGCGCGGCTCCACCGCCGACATCGTCGACAGGGGCGAGACGGTGGGCGTGGCGCTGCGGACGCGCGACGGCTGCAACCCCGTCTACGTGTCCGCCGGCCACCGGATGGACCTGGAGACGGCCGTGGCGCTGGTGCTCTCCCTCTGCCGCTTCCGCCAGCCGGAGACCACCCGCCGCAGCCACGGCCTGGTCAACGACCTCCGCCGCGCCGACAAGGCCGCCGCCCCGCCGGAATCGTGAGTCATCGGGATCTCACCCGAAGGGGCTTCCCGCCGCGCCCGGCTCGCGTATACTCTTGATCGAGGGGAAGATGCGCCCCTCCCGCGCATCGCCCGTCCCCACGCGCCGCCATCCCCGCTCCGCGGGCCCCGCCGCCGGTCAGAATCCGGCCCGACCATCCGTTACAAAGCGGTTCCCGGAGCGCACGGCCCCACGAAGCCCGAGCTTTGCCACCAACACCTCATCCACCGGAAGAGCGCTTGAACGCCACACAGCTCTTCCTGCAGCACTACGACGGGCTCTACAGGTACCTGGTCCGCCTCACCGGCGACTCGGACCTGGCTGCGGACGCCGCGCAGGAGGCGTTCGTGCGGCTCGTCGAACGTCCGCCGCAGGACCGGCACGTGAAGGCATGGTTGTTCGCGGTCGCCACCAACGTGGTCCGCGACACCGCGCGTGCCCGCGCCCGCTGGCTGACCCTGCTGATGGGATCGCCCGACCGGGCGCCCGTCGGCGACGTGGGACCGGGACCCGAACAGCAGGTGGAGAGCGACGAGCGGATCCGCGTGGTCCGCGGCGCGCTCGACCGGCTGAGCTGGAAGGAAAGGACCGTGCTCCTGATGCGGGAAGAGGGTTTCGCCCACCACGAGATCGCTGATGCCGTCGGCACCACGACGGGCTCGGTGGGCACCATGATCGCGCGGGCGCTTGCCAAGCTGTCCGCCGAGCTCGCTTCAACGTCGGAGAGCCTGAAATGAACCTGCTGGCTGGTTCTCGGCACACCAGTGACGAGGACCTGATTCGATACATGGACCACCAGCTCGACCGCGAGGCGCTGCGCCGCACGTCGCTGCACCTGCGGAGCTGCCCCGAGTGCGCGGGGCGGCTGGAACAGCTGGAGCGCGCCTCCTCGAGCGTCAGCCGCTGGCTGGACGAGCTGCCCGTGGAGATGCCGGATCCCAACAAGCGCGCCGTGGCGCTGGCCGCCATGGAGCGCGCCCGCTTCCGCCGCTCGGCCACCGGCCCGCTGGGGACCGCCTGGGTGCGGATCGCCGCGGGCTTCTTCCTCCTGCTGGGGCTGGGGGTGGGGACCAGCCCCGGGCGCGCCTGGATGGCGCAGGCGGTGGTGCGCATCTACGGCGGCGAGCCGTCTCCCATCGCCGCTCGGCTGGTGGAGTGGCTGGGCGAGGGGGAGCGGCTGGTGGACGCCACGCCGGTTCCCGCGCCGGCCAAGGCGGCGTCGGGGGTGGATTCGGAGGGCGTCGGGCCGGTGGGCGCCCGCGCCGATTCGGTTCCCGCGGCCGCGCCGGTGCCGCCGGGGTCGGCGCCGCCGGTGCGCTTCGGGCCGGCCGGGCCGGACGTGGAGCTGGCGTTCCGCAGCATCCAGGACGGCGGCTCGGCCACCCTCTGGATCCGCGAGGTCCCCGCGGCCAACGGCCAGATCACCTCGGGGCTGGGGGGCGAGCGCCTGGTCCCCACGGCCGACGGGCTGGAGGTGCGCAACCGCCGCGACTCGCGCGCCGACTACGTGGTCACCATCCCCACGCGCTTCCGCTTCGTGCGGGTGCGCGTGGGCGACAGCCCCGAAGTGCTCATCCCCGTCTCCAAGAGCAAGCGGGAGTGGATCTGGACCATCAACCTCCGCACCTCCGCCCTGGAATGACGTAGCGGGGAGATGCGGATCGGAACGACGAAGCCGCCCGGGATCCTCGCGATCCCGGGCGGCTTCTTCGCGATTCGATTCGATTCGCGGCACCGTGGCGGCGCGGGGACGGGCGTCGCCGCGCGTCGGGGAGCGGAGACGGGGGAGAGCACATCTTCGATCCGATCGATCCGTGCGGTTCATCCGTTGCCGTTCAGCAGTCATCCAGAGGCCCGGCCGCGGGAATCCCGCGCCTCCCGCCAGTGACGGCAGGGCCGTGGGATCTACTCGAGGCGCGAGCGAGGCCGGGGCGCGGCAGCGTCGAGATCATCGCGGCCGCAGCTGCTGCGGTCCACGGCGGATCTGGTGTGGGGATCGCCGGCCTGGGATGCGGAGGGCGGGCGCTGCTGCGTCGGCGATAGATCCTTCCGCCTGCGGACGGTTGGGGGAGCGACGGTTCGGGCGCGGCCGGCTTCAGGATGACAACGATTGGGGATGCGCGATCGGATGGTCGGATGGAGATCCTGGCCGATCGAGATCCATCGCCATCTCGTGGATCAGCGAACAACGCGAGAGGCCCCGCCCGGTGGCTTCCGGGCGGGGCCTCGATGCTCGCGGTCGGCGATGGGCTACAGCTTCTCGACGCGGAGCTTGTAGGCGCCGGTGCTGCCGGCGGAGAGGGCGTTGGCGCGGATGACGAAGGTGCCGCTGGAGGGGAGCGTAACCTCCAGCTGCGAGTTGGTGCCGTCCTCGCCCGCGTCGTCGTTGGAGCCCAGCTCGCTGAAGGTGGCGCCGTCCAGCGATCCCACGGCCACGAAGGTGTCGAACTCGTCCGAGCTCATGGTGATGCGGATGCGCTCGTTGGCCATCCCGCGGTAGGTCCAGTAGTCGTAGAACGACTCCTCCTCCATCACCGCGTCGCTCTCCTCCAGCGCCCCCGACACCTCCTGCCCGGCCGTGATGGGGCGGGGGGTGGCGGTGGCCGGCGAGGCCGGGCGCTCCGATACGGTGACGGTGTACGGGCCGGTGAGGCCGGCGCCCAGCGAGTTGGCGCGGATCACGTACTCGCCCGGCCCCTCCACCGTCACGCGCAGCCGCGCGTTGGTCCCCTCGCCGCCGTCGTCGTCGGTCTGCGCGGCGTTGAACTCGCCGTTCTCCATCTTCCCGAAGGCCAGGAAGGTGTCGAACGAGTCGGACTTCATGTCCACCAGCAGCCGCTGCCCCTGCGCGGCGGTGATGGTGTAGGTGTCGTAGAACGAGTCGTCGTCGTCCAGCACCGCGTCCGACTCGGCCAGCGAGCCGGTGAGCGTCTGGCCCACGCGGATGGCGCGCGTCTGGCCCGTGGTGGCCGCCGGCGCGTTCTGCAGCTCCAGGGTGAACCCGCCGGTGCCCTCCTCGGAGAGCGACTGCGCCACCAGCAGGTACTGCCCGTCCTCGGGCGCGGTGAAGCGCACGCGGGCGTCGGTGCCGCCGCCGCGGTCGTCGTCGCTCTTGAGCGCGTCCGTCAGCCCGCCGATGGAGCGCGCCACGGTGAGGTAGGCGTCGAAGGCGCCGGAGCGCAGGGTGGCCACCAGCCGCTGCCCCTTCCGCGCGTCGAACCGGTACACCTTGAAGCGGCCGCGCTCGCTGAGCGACGGGTCCGACTCGGCCAGCGAGCCGTTCGCCGTCTGCCCCACGCGAATCACGTCCTGCGCCGCCGCCGGGGCCGCCGCGCCCGCGAGCGCCGCCGCCACCATCGCCCCGCGCCACATCCGTGTCATGAGAGTCATCCCGGTTGGTTGGAGTGCGGGCGGCGCCGTCCCTCGCGCCGCCCGGTCGTGAGAAGCGCGCGTCAGCGCGACGAGCGGACCGCCAGCGTGTAGGCGCCGGTGGCGTTGCCGCCCAGCGAGTTGGCGCGGATCAGGTAGCGGCCGGCCGCGGGGAGGGTCACCACGAGTTCGGAGTTGGTCCCGTCGTCGCCGTCGTCGTTGATCTCCACCGGCTCGTAGCGGTTTCCGTTCGCCCGCCCGATGCCCAGGAAGGTGTCGAAGGCGTCGGAGGCGAGGGTGATGGTCAGCCGCTCTCCCGCGCGCCCCTCGTAGACGTAGGCGTCGTAGTACGACTCGTCCGAGAGCCGGAGGTCGCCGGCGGCGAGCGAGCCGTTCACCGTCTGGCCGGCGCGGATGGGCTGGGCGCGCGCCATGTCGACGACCGCGTCCGCCTCCGCGACCCCGTCCTCCTCGTCGTCATCCGCGGGGATCTTTCCGTCGTCCGACGCGCCGCCCCCGCCGCCGCCGCTTCCGCCCGCCTGCACCTCCAGGGTGTAGGCGCCGGTCTCGCCGCCGGACAGCGTGTTGGCGCGGATGGTGTAGACGCCCGCCTGGCCCACGGTGACCTCCAGGCGCGCGTCGGTGCCGCCGGCGCCGTCGTCGTCGCTCTCCATGTGGGTCCACTCGCTCCCGTTCATCCGCCCCCACCCCAGGTAGGCGTCGAAGTCGGAGGAGCGCAGGGTGATGGTGATCTTCTGCCCGGCCGTCCCGCGGAAGTTCCAGAGGTCGTAGTGCGAGTCGTCGTCCGCCTTGGGGTCGCTGGCGTCCAGGGTGCCGCGCACCGTCTGCCCCACGGCGATGGTGCCGCTGGTGCGGACGGGGGGCGCGGGCGCGGCGGCCTGCACCTCCAGCGTGTAGGCGCCGGTCTCGCCCCCCTGCAGGGTGTTCGCGCGGATCTGGTAGGTGCCGGCCGCGCCGATGGTGGCGGTGACGCGCGAGTCGGTGCCGCCGGCGCCGTCGTCGTCGGTCTGGCAGTTGTCGCTGCACTCGCCGCCGCTGATCTTCCCGAACGCCAGGTAGGCGTCGAAGTCCGAGGAGCGGAGGGTGACGACGATCCGCTCGCCGGCGCGGCCGCGGTAGTTCCAGATGTCGTAGTGCGAGCCGTCGTCCAGCTTCGGGTCCGAGGCTTCGAGCCGTCCGCGGACCGTCTGCCCCAGGGTGACGGTCTGCTGCGCGGCGGCGGGAACGGCGGCGCACGTGGCGGCCAGGGCCAGTGCGAGCGTGGAGTGGCGCATGGATGCGGAGTGTGGTGAGAGGTGGGAGCCGGGCGGCGGGATCGGAGCGATTGTCGCCCATGCGCGGTGGGGCTGCCGGGGCAGTCCGAACGAGGCGCGGGGCACTGATACCGCTGACACGCGGCAAGGTTGCAGTTTGTCGAACGCGAGCCCCGCCGTGGCGGCTCGCGCAAATCTATCGTCCGCGCCTGAAAAGAAAAGAGTTGCGCGGGCCGGCCGCCGCTGGCCGGCCCGCATCGGCCGGAACGCGGGGCGGCGGGGGCCTCACTCGTCCTCGTACATCCGCTGCTGCTCGGCCAGAAGGAGGGCCTGGAGGGTCTCCTGGAAGGGAATGCGCTCGCCCATGGCGCGCGCCTGCGCCTCGATCCAGATGCCGCGCAGCACCACGTCGGTGACGCCCACGGGAAGCCCCTCGCGCATGCGGCGCAGCTCGGCGACGCGCTCGGCCAGGGGGAGGAGCTCGGGGGGGATGTCCTCGCGGGGCGAGAGGTAGCCCTGGCCGGCGGTCTCCGGGGTGCGCCCCTCGCCGATCTCGGGGGGCGGCGGGGCGGCCGCGTGCAGCCGCGGGTCGCGGGCCACGCGGAGCGCCAGGCTCCCGTCCGCGAAGGGCTGCCACCAGTCGATGAGCCCGCCGCGCAGCTCGTCCAGCAGCTTCTCCACGGCCACGCGGACGGGGCCCTTGCGGCTCCCCGGGCGCTTGCCGCGCTCCACGATCAGGAGGAGGTCGGCGCCGGGCTGCTCGTGCGCGAAGGTCTGGATCCAGCGCAGGGCGCGCGTGCGCCCCGTCTCGGGCCCCTCGCTCTGCAGGTCCAGCCGCCGCGTGGGGGGGTAATGCCGCGCCTCGTACTCGCGCGACAGCTCGTTCAGCCGTGTCACCGCTGCCTCTTTTCGATCCCGCGTCGTCCGCCCTCCGCCCGCGTCGCGGCGGCCGTTTGCGCCGCCGATGCACGGAAAGGACCGCGGGGAAGGGAAGGGTACAGGGGACAGGGGACAGGGGACAGCCATCCGGACCCGTGAATCCCCCGGCGGTGGAGCGATGCGGTGGTTCCGGATCTTCCGAGCGGCACCGCGGAGCGAGCCCGTTCCCGCCCGCTGTCCCCTGTCCCCTGTACCCTGTACCCTGTCCCCTTCAGTTCCCCTATCCCCGTGCGGGAACGCGAGTTGCTATCTCCTCCGGTCCTGCGAGCGATTCCCCAACGGACCAGGGAGGACGGCATGAGAGGATACGACCGGGGATACGACTACGGGCTGCGCGGCTACCGCCAGACCACGCGCCGCGAGCCGGTGCGGACGCGCGAGGTGGGCGGGCCGGCGGGCTACGACCGCTCGATGAGCTTCCGCGTGGCGGGGCCGCCCAGCCGCTTTCCCAACCGCGTGACGGCGCGCTACAACATGGACTACGTCCGCGAGCAGCACCCGGGCGAGTACCCCATCAACTACGTCTCGTACGGCGGCGACCGCGAGGGGCGCATCGGCGACATGCGCGAGTACCAGGCGCCGTACGGCACCATCGGCGGGACCAGCACCCACCGCGGCGCGCGGCCCGTGGGGTGGGAGAACGAGGCCCGCTACGACCGCGAGTACCGCGGCCATCGCGGCGGCGGCTACGACCGCGGCGACTACGGCCGCTGGTTCTGATCCGGCTCCGTCGCGGACAGAGGTGACGCGGGGGGCTCGTCCATCCATCGGACGGGCCCCCGCCGTTTTTATCTTTCGATCCCGATCCCGATCCCGATCCCGATCCTTCGATCTCGATCCCAATCCCGATCTCGATCCCAATCCCGATCCCGATCCGCATCCCGCCCGACCCGAATCCCCGATCGTCCGATCTCCGTCAGGCGGCGCGGCCCCGGGCGTGGCGGCCGCGGCTGTGCGCGCCGCGTCCTCCGCGCTGGTCCACGCGCGTGCGGCGGCGGCGTCCGCGGCGGCGCTTCCAGCCGTCCAGCGAGAGAACTCCGTCCGACTCGTACTCCGCCTCCTCGTCCGGCGCCGGCCGGGGGCGCGCGGCGGTGACGGCGGGCGGCTGAGGGCGGATGGCGGCGCGCTCCCGCTCGCGCTCCAGCTCTTCCAGCACCCGCTCGGCCGAGACGTCCCAGGCCAGCGAGAGGGTGCCGACCAGCGTGGAGAGCGCGCGCCCCAGCCGCTGGTCCAGCCGCGGCGACGCCTGCGCCGTGGTCACCGCGTGCGGGAGCAGGCAGCTGGGACCCTCCGCGCTGTTCGCCCGGTCCCGCCCCCGCTCCAGCCGCGTCCCCACGGCGGTGACGATGCGCCGCGCCGCGTAGCGCCGGCGGTGGAGGCGGCGGCCGCTGCAGAGGTGCCGCAGCCGCTCGCGCCACTCGGCGCCGTGCAGCGTGCTTTCGCAGAGGAGCCAGACGGCCGCGTACAGCTCCCCGAAGATGCGGGGATCCACGTGGCGGAGGGTTTCGGGGGGGAGCGTGCCGAGGTAGTCGAGAAAGACGGTGAGGCGGCGGGGGCGGGCGAGAAGGAAGAGGACGATCTCCTGGCAGCCGCGGCGCTGGTTGCAGCGGGCGCAGGCCGGGACGATGATGCGGAGGTCCTTCCTTCGTCCCCCGCGGGCCTGGGGGATCACGTGCTCACGGGTGAGTGGACGGTCCGGTGCGCCGGGCGCCCGGCAGTAGACGCAGCTTCCGTTGCGCATGCGCTCCTCCAAGTCCTTCTGGAGGGCGCCGCTCTTCTCGTTTCGCCTCACGTACGCTCCCGGTGCGGGGGTACGGCGGGGCGGTCCCGTTTCCACGCGGGCCCGTGTCCCGCCCGAGCTGGCCCGCCGCGGACCCGTCCATGGTCCGCCGCGGTGGTGCCTTGCCGAGCCGAAAAGCCAGAACGGTGCCAGGGCTGGTCATGGTCCGTCACACGACAGGCGACGGCCCCGGCCGAGTTTTTGGGGTGGGATCTGGGTCGGTTGCAGGCTCCCGGGGTGGTGGGGGAGTCAGCGCGCGCCGGTCGGGGGAGAGCCCGGCGGAGAAGCGGGGAAGGTCGATTCCGTGTGGCTCGATCGACCCCCCACCACAATATGTAGGGTAGCCGCCCGGCGTTGACAAGTGTCCCGTTCACCGCGTCTCGTCACGATCGCGTATTGCTTCCCCGGCCGGCGCCGCCCGCCGGCGATCCGGGCGCGAAAAAGCCCCTTCCCACCGGGGAAGAGGCTCTGGATCACCCTCTCGCGGCGCGGCGATTCAGGGCTTCGGCTTCGGCTTGCGGTCCGGGTCCCCGTCCGCCTTGGATTTGCGCGGCTTGCGCTGGCGGGCCTGCGCGTACGGGACCTCGACGGCGTACTCGTCCTTGATGTGGGTGAGCAGCCACTTCTCGATGGCGGAGAAGCTCTCCGGCGCCTCGTCCGGGTGGCGGCGGAGCACGTCGAAGACGGCGCGGATCTCGGCGGTGGCCTTCTCCACCGGCCGTGGGAGGACAAGGCGGAGCGGCGTGCGCGTGGTGGCCGTGGCGTGGACGTCGCGCGCGAGGCCGGTGCCGGTGGCCTGCCGCTGCACGTACAGCTTGGCGATGGCCTGGCGCGTGGTGGGGTGCGGGTTCTCGATCTCGCCCGAGACGAACTTGCGCACCTGCTCGCGTCCCCGGCCGATCAGCCGGGCCGTCTCGCGCAGGTTGCTGTCGCGCACCAGCTCGGCCAGGAAGCCGCGCAGCTCGTCCACCGGTATTTCGCGCCACGACAGCACCGACCCCGACTCCAAGTCGGGGCCCGCGCTGGCCTTGGGGCCACTCTGTCCACTAGGCGATGGGGGACACTGGGGATTGTAGGCGGTGCCCCGTCTCCGGCGCAAGCCGTTTGCGGCCCGGGCGCGGCTCCGGCCCCCGCGGGAGGGAAAGGGAACGGAGCGCGCGGCCGGTTCCACGACGGTGGTGCGACGCGCCGAAGGGCCGCGCCGCCGCGAGGAAGCGGCGGTCCGGCGCGCGCGCCCTCACGCCCGGCGCCGGGAGCCCGCGCGGGGGCCCGCGGCGCCGGATGCGGCGGTCAGCGGTGGTTCCAGAGCGAGACGGTGGACATCGGCAGGTGGTTCTGCACGCTCAGCGCGATGTCCTGCCCGGCGCCGACGTTGATGGGCTCGCTGGTGAAGCCGCGGCTGGAGCCGATGGGGTCCACCACCAGCTGCAGGTCGCCGGTGCCCAGCGACAGGCCGCGCGGGAGGCGGAAGCGCGCGGAGCTCATGCTGGTGACCATCCCCAGGCGGTGCCGCCGCCCGGAGCGCACCGCGTAGACCACCACGTCCGACCAGTGCTGGTTCTGCACCCGGACGGTGGGCTCCGCCGCCACGCCGGACGAGCCGCCGGACAGGGATCTGCCGGAGACGGTGCTGGTCGAGGAGAGCGGGCTGGACAGCCCGGCGCCGTTCCCGCCCGCCGAGGCGCAGGCACCCAGGGTGAGGCTCGCCGCCACCGCGGCCGCCAGAGTCATCCGCACGCGCATCGTTCCCTCCCGTGGTGTGAAGACCGTTGTGTGAAAACAAAACGGCGTCCCATCGTGGGACGCCGCGTCGCGCTACGCTTGCAACTCGAAGTTGCGCTTCGACTTCACTGAGCCCGCGTGCCGCACCGCGCATCGTCGCGCGGGCCGCCGCGGCCGCCGGGCCTCGCCGGGAGGACGACTCAAGACGCGTGCCAGATCGATCGTCACGAAGCGCACGATGGGAAGAGAGGTCGCGCTGTCGGGCGCTCGCGGGCTTCGGACACGAAAAAGGAGCCGCCCTCGCGGGCGGCTCCCATTTCCACGACCGGCCGGAGCCGGAGGTTACTGCACCGTCAGGGTGCCCTTCATCCCCATGGGGGCGTGCGGGTCGCACTGGTAGTTGTAGGTCCCCGCGTCCATCCCCACGGTGATCTCGTGCGTCTGCCCGGCGGTGGTCAGGTAGGTGCCGGCCGGCGGCAGGTTGGCGGCGCCGGCGTTCTCGGCGGCCGGGAAGCTCACGTTGTGGGGCGCGCCGCCGTCGGTGGTCCAGCGGATGGTGTCGCCCTTCTTGACCGTCAGGTTCGCCGGCTGGAACTCGCCCGACGCGCCGTTCTGCGTGGTGACCATCTTCACCTCGTGCACGGTCCCCTGCGCCGCCGGGGCCGTCTCGGCGCCCGCCGCCGGCGCGGGAGCCGGGGCCGCGGTCTCGGTGCCGCCGGTCGCCGCCTCGCCGCCCGCCTGCCCGCCCTCGTCGCCGCCGCCGCACGCCGAGGCGAACGCCAGCATCCCGAGCACCGGGAGCGCGAGGAAGTTCCGCTTGAAGCTGGACATCTAGGTCTCCTGATGAATTTCGTCTTGGTTGCGTCGCCGCCGTCCGGCTTCCCGAACGGCCCGCCAATCTACCGCCCGGACCCGCGCGATACAAGGCAAAAAACCACCTCCGCGCGCGGGGGAAACCCGCACCCGGAGGCGGGGCGCGTGGGGGATCTCCCCACCGCCGCTACAGCCCCAGCGCGGCGCGGATGGTGGGAGGGATGCGGTCGGCGGTCCAGGGGGGGCTGAAGGTGAGCTCCACGCTGGCGCTCTCCACCCCCTCCACCGTCTCCACCGCCTCCTGCGCCTGCCGCAGCAGGTCGCCCGCCACGGGGCACATGGGCGAGGTGAGCGACATCGTCACGTCCACGTGCGAGCCCTCGATCTTGAGGTCGTAGATCAGCCCCAGCACCACCAGGTCCAGGTTCAGCTCCGGATCCTTCACCTTGCGCAGGGCCTTCTTCACGTCTTTCTCGGTCACCATGTCTCGACTGCGCTCCTGTTCTCCATCATCCACCCACAAACGGAACGGCCGGGCGCCGCCACCGTGATCCCGATCTCCCGATCCGAACCCCGCACCTTCGCACCTTCGCACCTTCGCACCTTCGCACCGCACAGGATACCCCGCGTCGCGCCGCGCGGTCAATCGCCGGGGCGCTTCGCTTGCAGGGTCGTGGGAGCGCCGTACATTGACCGGCCCCCACCGACGGGGCGCGCAGCCACTCCCTCCCCGGCCCAGCGACCGCACAACCGATGGCGAACATCAACCGCGGCATCCGCCGCATCGCGATCAACACGGGCGGCGGCGACGCTCCCGGCCTCAACGCCGTGATCCGCGCCGCCACGCTGGCGGCCATCCAGGAAGGGTGGGAGGTGATCGGGATCCGCCGCGGCTACATGGGGATCCTGGAGGACGAGGTCGACGAGGAGCCGGGGCTCTTTCCGCTCACCGCGCACGCCGTCCGCGGGATCACGCACCTGGGCGGCACCATCCTGGGAACCACCACGCGCGGCAACCCGTTCGGCCTGGAGGTCCGCCAGCCCGACGGGACGTGGGGGACGGTGGACCGCTCCGGCGAGATCATCGACGCCTTCGCGCGGATGGACATCGACTGCCTGGTCGCCATCGGCGGCGACGGGTCGCTGGGGATCGCCCACGCGCTGCACCAGAAGGGGCTCCCGGTGATCGGCGTGCCCAAGACCATCGACAACGACCTGCGCGCCACCGACGTCACCTTCGGCTTCCAGACCGCCGTGGAGGTGGCCACCGACGCCATCGGCCGCCTGCACTCCACCGCCGAGGCGCACCAGCGGGCCATGGTGGTGCAGGTGATGGGGCGCCACACGGGGTGGATCGCCCTGCACTCCGGGATGGCCGGCGGCGCCGACGTCATCCTCCTTCCCGAGGTGCCGTACGACGTGGGCCGCATCGCCGAGAAGGTGCGGGAGCGCGACGCCAGCCGACGCCGCTTCTCCATCATCGTGGCCGCCGAGGGCGCCCTCCCGCGCGGCGGCATCCCCAGCTACGCCGACGCCACCGGCCGCTACGGCGGCATCGCCGACGTGCTGGCGGCCGAGGTGGCGCACCTGACGGGAAAGGAGACGCGCACGCTGGTGCTGGGCCACATCCAGCGCGGCGGCGAGCCCATCGCCTACGACCGCAACCTGGCGCTCCGCTTCGGGGCGGCGGCGGTCCGCTGCATCCGCGACGGGAACCTGGGGACCATGGTGGCGCTGCAGGGCAACCGCGTCCTCGCCGTCCCCCTGGCCGACGCCATCTCCGAGCTCAAGCGCGTCTCTATGGACGACGACATGGTCGTCGCCTGCCGCCAGCTCGGGATCTCGTTCGGCGACTGACCCGGATCGATCGCCGCCGGGGTGTGATCCCGACCCCCGGCCAGCCACGGCCGCGGCCCGCGCGGATCGGTGGGGATGGATCTCCCCCCGCTCCGCGCGGGCTTTTTCGCGGCCGCCGCTCGGATCGTGGACTGGCGCGGGGAGCGGGGGATGGGGATGGGCGTGATCCGGCCGCGCCGCTCGCGCGGGCGGCCATGGCGCCGAATGAGGATCCGCGCGGGGGCGGATTTCGAGCGGCGGGGCCGTTTTCCCCTCGACAGAGGTGATGCACCGTCGCAGATTGCCGGCCCCTCGGCAGGATCCCCGGCCTCTTCGGCACGGGCGCGGGGCGGACGGTGCGCATTGTCGCTGGAAACGTTAGATTGCAGCGCGGCATCCATCTCGTTGCTGCTCGCGCGCTTCCACCTTTGCCCACTTCGTGCGTGTTCCCATCCGGGAACAATGGTGGAACACGAGATGCGTAAGCCCGCCGCCGAATCCCCGGGCGACCTCCGCCGGACGCGCCGCGCGTCCGCGCGAGGGATCGCGCCCCTGCTCCCACGCCCGCACGTCGCTCCAGACCCCAGCGTGCAGCTTCCCGAAGGCGCGCACAACGCCGGCGCTCCCTCCACGTGGCCCACGGCCGCGGAGATCGCGCAGGTCTTTTCCGCGGTCCCCCTGGTGGGGCCCGTGGAGGACGTCGCGCGCGCCTGCGCCGACTGCGTCCGCCACGTGGCCGCTTCGGCCTGCTCCATCAATGTCCCCACCCGCACCGTCCCCCTCACCGTGGGCGACCCGCGCGAGGGGATGGAGCGCCTCTTCACCTTCCCCGCCCCCGGCGGCGAGGGCGAGGTGTGGACCTCCGGTGAAGTGCCCGCCGAGGTCACGGAGGCGATGGCCGGGCACTTCGTCCGCATCTGGGAGGTGCAGGAGCTGCGCGCCGGGCTGGGCGCCGAGCTGGACCAGCTGCGCTTCCACCTCACGGCGCTGCAGCAGGTGGCGCGCACGCTGGCGGTGGTGCGGAGCCTGGAGGAGACGGAGCGGCTGGTGCTGGACTCGGTGGGCGAGGTGTTCTTCGCCTGGTGGGCCGCGCTCTACCACACCGACGGCGAGCAGTACACCTGCCGCGCCGTGCGCTCGCTGCGCGGCGAGTCGGTGGCGTACGCCATCCCCTCGCGCGTGGTGCGCGCCGTGGCCGAGCCGGGAAAGCCGCCCGTGGTGCCGCCCAAGGACGCCGAGATCCGCGACCACGTCCCCGCCGAGGTGGCCGTGGTGGCGCCGCTGGACTTCGGCGACGGCGACGCCGGGCTCCTGATCCTGGGGCGGCGGATGACCGACGCGCCGTACGAGGGGCACGACCTGGCGCTCCTGCGCGCCCTGGCCGACTCGTCCGCCATCGCCCTGCGCAACGCCGAGCTGCACGACCGGCTGCGGGCGCAGGCCACCATCGACCCGCTCACCGGGTGCCACAACCGGCGCGGCTTCGACGAGATCCTGGGGCTGGAGATCTCGCGCTCGCGGCGCTCCGCGCGGCCCTTCACGCTGGCGCTGCTGGACATCGACCACTTCAAGAAGATCAACGACGAGTTCGGCCACGAGGTGGGCGACCACGCGCTCCAGCGCATCGGCCGCGCCGTGCGCCACTCCTTCCGCACCACCGACAGCGCGTGCCGGTACGGCGGCGAGGAGTTCGCCATGATCTTTCCCGAGACCGGCAAGGACGAGGGGATGCGCCTGGCCGAGCGCCTGCGCCAGCTGATCGAGTCGCTCCCGCCCACGGGCGAGGTCCCCCGCTCGCTGACCGCCAGCTTCGGCGTCGCCACCTTCCCGGAGGACGGGCGCGATCCCACGGAGCTCATCCGCGGCGCGGACCGGGCGCTGTACCAGGCGAAGGCGAACGGACGGAACCGGGTGGAGGCGGCGTAGGGGATAGTGCTTAGTGCTTAGTGCTTAGTGCTTAGTGCTTAGTGGTTAGTGCTTAGTGCTTAGTGCTTAGTGCTTAGTGCTTAGTGCTTAGTGCTTAGTGCTTAGTGCTTAGTGCTTAGGC
>Ga0247770_1001682_pt1 | contig 15799 bp, 12 predicted proteins | sample UWRJL136409B6_FD_179943 | JGI IMG/M metagenome (GOLD analysis project Ga0247770, IMG submission 179943) | Plant litter microbial communities from Arlington Agricultural Research Station in Wisconsin, United States - UWRJ-L136-409B-6 | ecosystem: Environmental > Terrestrial > Plant litter >... | reverse complement strand
AAATGTTGGTATCATTATTTTTTGGATAGGCAAGCGTGTAACAATTATGCTGCCTATCTTTTTTTAGCACACATTGGCTCAATCCTCACCACCTCTGGGTTTCAGGCTGGTTGTCACCCCCCCAGATTCAATTCAAAAGCCAAACCGCAAGACCTAACTCACTAAAATAGTCCGTTACCTTGAACTATTTCTTTAATTGTCGTCAGGGTATCTAACCCGATCAATCCCCGACGATAACCTTTTTGGTTGGACATTCCCAAAAATATCGCATCTCCCCGATTTTGATAACGCCAAAACCGAGGCGAGGCATTAATAAAAGTTGAGGCGCTGTTAACATCCAGAGCAAATTGGCGACTTTCTAAGTAAGATTCAGTGGCGATGCAGTCAGCGTGGCCGCTGCTGTAGCGGTTGATCCAGCCGATCGCAATCTCTAAACTATCGACAACTTTAAACGCTATGGTTTTGTTTAAATAAGGTTGAGTCCACTCGTATGGTTCCGCCAGCTTCAAGTCTGGGAAATCTGCGACGAGATCCGCATCTGCGCTAATTTGAAAGCCTCTTTCTTTTAAAGTGTTCCACAGCCTGACTAAGGAAGAAGGCTTTTGGTTGCGATCGATCAGCACTTTCTCGATCGCGTTAACAGGATCGGGCACGCTTTGATGGCTGTCCAAAATCATCCACCTTGCCATCTCCAAACTGCCAGTCGGCGACCAATAAAGGTAACAATTGCCCATTGCCGACCTCAACACGGGTGCTGTGCACAACCTTACAACCTGCTGCACCAAACTCGGCCTGCCGTAGGGAATAATTAAATTGAGATATTGGTCTTGAGTGACCAATTCTCGGATTGCAGCGCCCCGATCTGGCGGCAGTACCTGCAAACATCCTGATGGCAAACCGACCTCATCGATCGCTGACATCAAAGCTTCTCCAATTACAGCATTAGTTTGCCAGCTTTCGCTGCCACCTTTGAGAATCAAACTGTTAGCGCTTTTGAGACACAAACCGGCTGCGATCGCCCCCAACTCCGGAAACGCCTCGTAAATTAGAGCGATCGCCCCCAGTGGCAGCGACTGACAGTAAACCTGACACCGATCAACCTGATAAGAAGCATTGATCACCCGGCCGATGGGATCTGGCATTTCCCCCAACCGTTCCAGAATTTGCACAGTTGTCTTGATCCGTTCCGGCGTCAGCTTCAGCCACTCCACAATCAAGTCGGGAATCGCCATGTCCCGACTCGCTTCTAAATCCAGAGTATTTGCTTCTAAAATTTCATTTTGCCGACGTTTCAGCGAACCCGCCATTGCCTGCAAAGCGGCAGCGCGATCCCTACTCTTTGCCGCGGCCAGATCCAAAGAAGCTTGATAAGCCCGGCGGGCGACATTTGCGGCATCTGATGAATGGCTAAAATCCTCTATTATCATCTAGCTAACGCCTGTAAGCCAGCCATACCATCAGCGCCGGCAGCATTGCTAGGAGCACGGCGACCATTGCCCACAGAATAATATTCGGGCCCGGCGAGTGCAGCGCCAAGGGCAACCAAATCACTAGCGGCACCAAGATCATACCCAAAGCAAGTGGCAAGTAATGCGCCTTCAAACCCGGATGCGCTCTGTTCCACTGGTGGCCCGTCCACCGCCAAGCCTGCTTGTAAGGATAGTTTGTTGATAGTTGCTCGATGACGTGTCCGCTTTCCTCTAATACAAATATTTGCTGACAGCGGTTGCAGCCAAAGGCTTCTGTCAACGTTATGGGCACGAGACGACCCCGCCGCCGGCAAGGACAGGGGTACTCATCGTTTAAGTCAATCTTTGGAGCTTTTTGAGATGGCACGAGCGATCGGATAAAAAAAGCGTTTTTACAAAAATAATCGTTAATATGCACTTAATCCAACTTGTCAATTCTGCCCGATCAAGACTTTCAACTGCCTGTTCCGAGCGAGCGCCCGAGTGGCAATTTTGACTTGCAAGTTTTCTCCTCCACTTTACCACTAACTTAAGTATTTTCAACCATCCTTAGGAGTATACGGAAAACTTTCTTGCTCTACTTTCCGGTTTTCTTGAGTTTTTTTTGCTTTTCTAAAGCGGGTGACGCGATTCGAACGCGCGACATTCACCTTGGCAAGGTGACGCTCTACCACTGAGCTACACCCGCATTTCCTGCGGTATTAACAATATTGTCTTAATTCCGAGAATCTGTCAAGTCTTTTTAGTAAGTTTTTTTTACAAACCCCGTAAAAAACCCCCAAAGCCACTCCCCCCCTGAAATTGCAGCAACCAGATTATTAACCAAATCAGTAATTGCCGTGAAGAGGGACTGCCATCCGCCGACGGCAAAGCTACAATCAAGCTGGAATTGTGGGAGAACACTGTCATGTCAGATTTAAATCGCGGAATCATGAAGTTCAAGGGAGCTGACAGTCCTATAGCGATCGCCATTTCGGCGATCGTCATTGCCTCGGGAATCGGTTTCTTGATCTGGTGGGCGCTACAATCAGCCTACGCCTTAAGCTAACAGACTGCTCCAACCTAAAAGCTAGAAGGCTTTGCTCAGAAGGCAGAATTCCAGAAAAATTCTGTCTTCTGCATTTTTTTGCCCTTAGTCTTGAGTTTATTGCGATCGACTGCAGATTGAATACTGACGATCGAATGATTGCCATAAATCATCCGATCCGGCGAGTCGCTAGCCTGATCCAAGATGACTCCCCAAGCGACTACTTTTGTAGTACACTTGTATACAAGGCGCGCCGAGAGCGCAGTTTTAAATGCAAGTGTTTGCAAGGGTTGTATCTCAACAAAAATTTATGGCAAGCTTTCAGGACATCTTCAAATACTACAATCGCTACTGGAAAATATCAATTTACAGCATAGGGGCATCCAGTGTTTTGGCACTAGCGGATTTGCTTGTTCCCTACGCGATCGGTCAAATATTAAACGTATTGTCGGGTCAACCTACAGATACAATAACCCAAAAACTGATAGCAACGATCGCCTCTGTTACCCAGCACTCACCCAACAAAATATTATCGCTATCCGTCTTGCTGGGCATAATTTTTCTGGTAACAGTAGCCAAAGCACCGATCCAACCTTGGGTAGCAAATTGGTTCCACTGGGCGATACCATTGAAGGCGAGGCGCGATCAAATGAGAAGTGCGATCGGGAAAATCCTCACCTTACCCCTAGAATTCTACGACGAAAACAACGCCGGACGGATTGCCAGCCGCATAGCCAAAGGTATCGGCAACCATACTTGGACATATCCAGATATTGCCGGCCAACTCATCCCCGAAGTTGCTCGCTTAATCGGCATTTTTGCCGTTATCTGGTTAATTGACTGGCGGATTGGCTTATTAATTTTGGTTTCATTTCTATTTATCCTCAGTTTCACCCTCAAAAGCCTGCAAGAGTTGACTGGGCGAGAAGAAATTCTGGATGAATACATCGAAGATACCGAAAGCCGCAACTCGGAAATTATCACCAACATCAAAACAGTCAAAGCTTTTGCGACAGAAAGCGATGAACTCAAAAGGCAAACAACCAGACTCGATCGCGAATTAAAAGTCGTGATCCACCGCATTCACAAAGGATACGTCACCCTGGGGACATACCAGCAGACAATCGTCGAGTTGTGTTTGTTTTCAGTTCTCGGTTTTAGCCTAGCCGCAACCCTAGGAGGTCAAATATCCCTCGGATATTTTGTTACCGTCTACACCTTAGCAAGCATGGCATATTCCCAACTGCGTCCGATTAGCATTATCGCCGAATTATTGGCGCGGCGCTATTCTTCAATGATCCGCTTCCACGAGTTTATGCAAACGCCAGACGGTGTTGATGCGGTTAATTTAGCAGAAAATGCTCGATCGGCACAGCCACCTTATCAATTTACCGGCAAAGTTGAGATCAGCGGTTTGACATTCGGGTACGACAGTCAAAAACCGGTTTTGCAGGATGTGAATTTATTGATTCATCCCCGTCAAACTGTAGCATTAGTCGGGCGATCGGGTTCCGGGAAATCGACTTTAGTGAAACTCCTGTTTCGCTACTTTGAACCAAACTCCGGTCGCATTCTGATCGACGGAGAAGACATTCGCAGCTTAGACGTGACTCGCTATCGGCAGCGTTTAGCGATTGTCCACCAAGAAGTAGACGTTTTTAACGGTACTTTGCTGGAAAATTTGACTTACGGAAACAGAAATGCAACTTTCGAGCAAGTTGAGGATGCTTGTCGCATCGCCAAAGTAGACGATTTTGTGCGGCTGTTGCCCCAAGGTTACTATACCGTTGTCGGCGAGCGAGGAATGCGCTTGTCCGGCGGTCAGCGGCAGCGTTTGGGGATTGCGAGGGCGCTCTTGGTAGAGCCGGATGTGTTAATTTTTGATGAGGCTACTTCTAGTTTGGATTATGAAAGCGAGCGATCGATCCAGATAGCCATGCAGAATGTCCTCGGTACGCGCACCACCATAATTATTGCCCACAGACTGAGTACAATTCGCCAAGCCGATGCGATCGTCGTGCTCGACGGCGGTAGAATCGTCGAAGTTGGCAGCCACGACGAACTCTTGAGTCAACAAGGCATTTACCGTCGCCTGCACTCGCTGCAAGAAACCGGGGAATTAGTGAATTAGTCAGTTGTCTGTTGACTGTTGACTGTTGACTGTTGTCATGAGTTACGAATTACCAATTCCCTATTCCCGATGCCCGACCCAGCTTTAACTTATAGATTCACTACTTTGGATTAGAGTTTCTGATGTATTGTTGCAAAAAAAGAAGAAGCTGCTAGGATGTATAACTGTGGGTACAAATGGGTCGGTGCCCGAGCGGTTAATGGGGGCGGACTGTAAATCCGCTGGCTACGCCTACGCTGGTTCAAATCCAGCCCGGCCCACCACAATTTACATAAAAATAAAAAGTTAAAAATAAAAAGTTGAACACTTTTATTTAACATTATTAATTTTTTATGCCCGTGTAACTCAGTGGTAGAGTACCTCCTTGGTAAGGAGGAAGTCACGAGTTCAAATCTCGTCACGGGCTTTTGCTAAATTATGCCATACAAAAAAATAGGATTTGGGGTTGAATTGCTTCTTCAACCCCAAATCCTATTTTTTAACTGTCGCTGGCAAATAAAGCAGCGGGTCTTCAGCAACCCAGCCCAAACCCGAATTGTACCGAACTTCAAAATGCAAATGAGCTTGGGCAATGTCCCGTTTTCCCGTCATCCCGACTGTTCCCAAAACTTCTTTAGACTGGACTTTTTGACCGACTTTTACGGCAATATCTTTCAAATGAGCGTAGCGCGTTTGCTTCCCCCCTTGATGGTTTACCACAACTAAATTCCCGTAATCTCCCTGCTGTCCGGCAAAGGCGACAGTTCCCTCGCCCGTTGCTAAAACCTGCGTACCCTCCGACGCCAAAAAATCTACGCCGCTGTGGAAAAAAAATTCGCGGCGCACCGGATGCAATTGCCGCCCGTAACCCAAAGCTTCTACCGCGGCGGCGGGTAGGGGATATCCTTGCACCGATGGCGTTGCATCGGGATTTGCAGAAGACCCGATCGACCTATTCACCGCAGGCACAAACACTGTTTGTCCCAGAGGCCTGCACCCATTCGCCTCAAATAGCAAATCTGCGCGCACTTTGTAAGCTTCTGCCAGTTTTTGCCAATTCCAGCCCGCAGGTACTTCTACCTCGATGCCACTGTACGGAGGAATGACGATCACACTTCCTGCAGATACTCGACCTCCCCGCAACATCGGATTTATCCCGATCAGCGCCGCAGGAATTACATTGTACTGCCGCGCGATGCTTTCTATTGTTTCGCCCTGGGCCACAGTGTGGCGGCGCAATCGAGACATAGCCGGACTCGGGCAATCGCGGGCGGGGTCGGGGTTTTCTACAGGTGTACCTGAGGGAAGATTTGCAGGTGCGGCCTCGGTATAATCCGCCGTTTTCCCAACGGGTGCGATCGACCAAAGTAGTGCAGAAATCAGCAGAAATAAGCGTTTCAAAGTCATTAGGTAGAGAAAAAAGTACTTATTTCGGACAATTGACAATTTTTGAGTCGAGTGAAACGGCATATTTGGAAGCTAAGGCCGCCCCCCAGACTGTAAATCCCAGGCTAAGCCAAGTTAGGATGAGAATTATTAGTTTTAGTCGCTCTGGGCAAATCCGGCAAAAATTGCCTGTGATGCCCATCAGCGCCTGCCTGTTAACAGCTATGTTCTTGAGGAAGCGGTACGCCCCGCCCCGCTTCCTTCCAGTCGCCAAGACAAAAATGCTTGATTCGGAACGTGTCTGCGGGGATGAGGTATTTAGCGGGAGTTATTAAATGAGTTTATCTTTTAAGCAAACGACCCTTTATGTGACTTTGCTGTCGATCGGGGGAGGCGTGGGATGGTTGGGGAATCGCTATCTGCAAGGCTCAAACAATCTGGAAACCGGATTGGTTTTGCCAGTAGTGCGCCAGCAAATCCCCGCCTATGCGTATCCTCCTGTTCAGGAAAATCGGGCGGTCGATCGCAGCAATCCCAATTTTATTGCTGAAGCAGCCGAAAAAGTAGGCCCTGCTGTAGTGCGGATCGACGCATCGAGTAAGGTGGCGAATCAAGTCCCCGAAGCATTCAAAAATCCTTTGTTTCGTCGGTTTTTTGGGGAGAATTTGCCGCAGCCGGAAGAACGAGTCAAGAGAGGTACGGGTTCGGGGTTTATTCTGACTCCTGACGGCCGCATCGTTACTAATGCTCACGTTGTCTCCGGGACGGATACTGTCAAGGTGACGCTCAAAGACGGTCGCGAGTTTGATGGTAAGGTGCAGGGAGTCGATCCGCTGACCGATGTCGCTGTGGTTAAGATTAATGCTAAGGAACTGCCGCAGGTGGCTTTGGGCCGATCGGACAATATTGTACCGGGACAGTGGGCGATCGCGATCGGCAATCCTTTAGGTCTCGACAATACCGTGACTGTGGGCATTATCAGCGCTACGGGTCGATCGAGTTCTCAAGTCGGCATCCCCGACAAGCGAGTCCGCTTCATCCAAACCGACGCCGCCATCAACCCCGGCAATTCTGGCGGGCCGCTACTCAATGACCAAGGCGAAGTAATTGGCATCAATACCGCTATCCGCGCGGACGCTCAGGGCTTGGGTTTTGCAATTCCGATCGAAACCGCCAAACGAGTTTCCGATCAGTTATTCGCCAAAGGTAAAGCCGAACATCCCTATCTCGGGATTCAAATGGTCAGCTTGACGGCCGCCACCAAGGCCGAACTCAACAAACAGCTCGATAATAATAAAATTACCCTCGATCAAGGCGTAGCCGTGACGCGAGTCGTGGAAAATTCCCCCGCTCAAAAAGCGGACTTGCGCGCCGGAGATGTCATTCAAAAAGTTGACGGAATTGCGGTGAACACTCCCGGAGACGTGCAAGAACGGGTGGAAAGCACTGTTGTGGGCAAAGAACTAGAAGTGGAAATTAACCGTTTGGGTCAAGTTCAGAAAATTAAAGTACGTCCGGGTGCTTTTCCCCTATCGGGTAGCCCCGCCGGTGGGTAATACCATTTTCGATTTTCGATTAAAGAATTGGGGATTAGTTACTGCCTAAGGATTTGGAGCTTACCTACCGTTGCATTTTTTTCTGAAACTGGTATTAGTTGCAAACGGTAGAGGATGAAAGATGAATCTAATGGTTTATAGTCCTGGACGTAGCAACCGGGTTTTTCACCAAAACCCTGGGTGTAGCGCTAGGGATATCCGGTTAAAAACCCGGTTTCTTAATTCCCTGTGCGTCCAGGACTGTTTATTTTCTTGAACAACTTTCATCTTTCTGGCTTCCCCAACCCGTTGATCTTTTTACTTGTCTTTGGGAGAGTTTGGTTGAATCGAGCTGGTGCTTGCTAAATTTTCTTCTAAGTGCATCCTCTGCTCCATTTGTCTGAGAAAATAGCCTGTCATCATCGCTGAAGCTAGCAAACCTGCTAAGTTTTCGCGGTCAGTGGTAATTTCGACGTTAAAATGTTCTGAAGGCAAAACGCCGACAAGTCCTTGAACGTTATGAGAGATAATTTCTCTGATTTCTGGGCTGGCGGACTTGGCGATGCGGGCTAGAACCTCGGGGGATTGGTGTTGGAGGTACTTCAGCAGTGGATTGACTGCGGTTTGTTGGGCATTGGAATTGTCAAAGTCAGGGTGAAAAACCATTTGGCGATTCTTAATTTCTGGCTTGTTACATTCTACTTTAAACTACTCGTCTTTGCTTGGGTACAAATTTGCCTGGAAGTCAATTTGCAATTGTTTTGGCAGTTGGTCTACTTGAAAGTACCGATGAAATTTATCGGTAACTTGTAACCAATACGATCGCCCCTCACTCGGTCGCCGTTTGCGGACGAAACCCATTTCAACAAGTTCCTGCACTTGTTGGTAAGCTCCTGAACCTCGCAAGTTAACTAAGTCTGGCTGAGCGATGCCGCCTTTGAGGGCGATCGCCGCCAGCGTTCGCAAAGCTCCCACACCTAATTCTGGAGGTATTAAAGTTTGCATTAAACTGGCAAATTCTTCTCTGAGTTGCAGGCTGTATCCCGTGGGGGTTTCTACGACTTCTAATGCACTGTCGCGGCGGGATGAGTCAGACATGAGTTCGATGATGGCGTCTTCGACTTCGGCTCGATCGCACTTGGCAATCTCGGCAATCTCTGCTATTGAGACCGGCTGACCTTTTAGGTAAAGTATGGCTTCTATTGTTGTGGCTAAGCGAGTCATGTAGGAATTAGTAATTAGGAATTGGGACGTTAAAGTTCGGAAACGAGCAGTCTACGGGATTTAACGGATGGATGTTGAGGGAATAAGTCAACCGTGAACAAAGAAGAAGGAATCAGCACAAAACAACTATCCGTCTATCCGTGACTTCCAGATCGTGAATCAAGGGAAACCGTAAAAAAACCTTCTCATTACACAAGAGATTGATAGTGTCGGTTGTTTATCAAAAAAACCAAACTCTTTCTGTTTTCAATTTTTGATTTTACTCCTGGGAGTTTTGATTTAAAAAATTGCCTTTTAAATCGCCACTTGGGAAATCTAACATCTAAAATCTAAAATCGCAGCACTGCTATTAACAATTACCGATTGCTCAATCTAACTGTCGACCAGTCAGTTCTACAAAAATATCCTCTAAATTAGAAGGACGCACCATCATCCCAGTCTTATCATCTTTGGCATCGAGATATAAATTAGCTTCTTCCAGAGTAGGGAAAAACTTGTATTCCCAGCGATCGCCTATTTGTTTCATCACTAACCCTTGACCGTGTTGCTGCCGCAGTTGGGCCAACGTTCCCAGTTGAATTAACTTGCCGCCGTCCATAATGCCGATGCGATCGCACAAATACTCCACCTCATCCATATAATGCGTTGTTAACAGCATTGTCATTCCCTGCTTGTTCAAATCTAAAATTATTTCCCACAATCGGCGCCGCGTTTGCGGGTCTAACCCTACAGTCGGTTCGTCCAAAAATAAGATTTGCGGCTCATGCAAAAGTGCTCGGGCAATTTGCAACCTCCGCTTCATTCCTCCAGACAAAGTTTTTACTAAGTCGTCTCGCCTTTGGGCTAATTCTACATATCCCAACCACTGTTTAATTAACTGTTGCCGTTTGGGGTTTGGGATGTGGTGCATCCGCCCGTGAAACTCCATATTTTCCCATACTGAAAGCTCACTATCAACGCTGATTTGTTGGAGCACGACGCCTATGCACTGTTTCACTTGCAAGCTTTGCCGCATCACGTCATATCCAGCTACCTGGATTTGACCGCTGCTGGGCTTAGTCAGGGTAGTCAGCATCCGAATTGTGGTCGATTTTCCGGCACCGTTGGGGCCTAGGAGACCGAACATTTCTCCGGCTTCAATCGTGAACGAAAGGTCATTGACAACGGGGATTTTGTTGTAAATTTTGCAGGCGTTTTGCAGGGAAACAGAGACAGACATAGGTATTTCGGTTAATTTACTGGAAACAAAGCTCTTTCTTCTCAGTCATATCATGTCCGGTAAATTAACCACAATACTTGTTGGGGCTAGTTTCACCAACAATCGGTAATTCACATCCACAATATTTATAAACCCGCCCCTACCGGGCGACAAAATTTTATAACGGGCAATTCAACAGACATGATATCATTCCTGGACGCAGAAGCCGGGTTCGCTCTACTAAAATCTCTGGTCATCTCCATCGGTACTGATACCAGAAAAACCCAGTTTATCGGCTATTTGTGCACGAGTTTTTGTAGTGTAACTAATCTGAGTGTCATCGGCAGGTAGAAAAATGATTTTTTTTACAGCTTGCAGCACCCACTTATTGCGGTTGAGTTAAATCAGGTTTCAATTCCATCATCCGGCTGTCGAATTTGCGCCCTGCTTCGCTAATCGTAATAGTCGGTTTAGTGCCGTCGAGATATATAGTTGCCATAACAACCCCTATTTGCCCCCGTCGAAACAGCGCCAGATCGACATTCATGGGTATATTTTCTACTTTTCCTTGACTTCTCCACCCAGCCGATACCTCGCCAATCTTGTCTTGCAAAGTTAAAGTGGCGGGAGGAGCGAACTGGAATTCCTTGTTATCGTTTAAACCTTGAGTGAGTGCTTTTGCAAAAAGCCCTTGACCGCTTGCTTGATCGAAGGCAGCTTGTAGGGTCGGCTCTGACAGTTGCACTGTAAATCCTATCAGCAATTGAAGTTCCAACGGCTTGCTATTATCGATTTTTTGGTACGCAAAGATGCTCGCTGGCTTAAAGTCACGGCCCTGGCTGAGTTGATTTCTTAAACTTGCCACATAGTCAGATGGCATCTCTGTAAAACCAGGGGGCAAGTCTTGTAAAGTCAGGACTAGGCTGGACAAGTCCGCTGCGGGCTCTGGAATATCGGCAGACAGAATATTGCTGCGATCGATCGCCTTGGTTGCGATCGACACTTCGCAAAATCCACCGCCCAATCCAGCACTAATTAGCAAACACACCAATAACAGAACTTTTTTTTTCATTATTTTACCCTGTTGCTATTACTCATTACCCATATCTACCTCACTCTACCCCACAGCCCTATCTTTTAGTCTGCTATTTCTAATTCCTCTAATTCTTGCGTAGACTGCCATCCAGCTTGCCAGAGCGATCGGTCTTTGAGCTGTGCGGCGTTCAGCCAGAAACGGACATTGGGATCGCAAGCCGCCACCATTTCTGCAAATACCCATTTACCTTCGTTTTTTCGGTTGACTACTTGAAAGTGCCGCCACCCCCAAGTTTTTTGGTGTGAAGTCCATCGGGAACCGACTAAATAAGGAAATTTTTGTTTTTTCGGCACAGTATTTTTCTTTACAAATATATTAGAAAGCAAGTTAATGTAATAACTCCTTCTGTTTGATGATATTAATTCCCTATCAAAACTCGTCAAATCCTCTCCCCCTCTCCCCTTCTCCCCCTCCCCTCTCAAACATAACAGACAATATAGAGGCGCTGCAGCTTACATGAGAGTTCACCTAAACTCTATCTGTAAGTAGATGCGTTTATTATAAGTTGCACCACTTTCGCTTCCTGGTTCAAAAGTAAGGGCAGTTCAATGACTGCCCTTGTAATTAGTTATACCTATTGAATAGGGATGATTTTTGACTCGATCCACAAATAGGAAATTTATGCAGCACGAGCTAAATCGTGAATCTCAAATCTAAAAGCAAATAACCCTGGTTATAGTTGTGCACAATAATCCGTTCTGTGAAACTTACTCAAATCTACTTTTCGAGCAGGTTTGACGTTCACTTCCTGCTTTTGCCAAGGCGGTCGGCCGCTTCTTGTCCGCAGGCGTCTTTTCGAGCTCAACTCTCCCTACAAACTTTTTTTCAATCTTAATCGTGTTTCATTGATCCTGTACAGCTCAATAAAAAAGCACTTTTAGGCAAGATTGACTAATTTCTTTGATTCTGTCGCTACCCCTTGATTACTTCTTTGTTAAGGCTTTTGGCCCGATAAATCCAGAGGAAGTTGGGGAAGCCGGAGCCGAACAGCATTTGTTTGCAGCCAGAGAGTTATGGCGTGCTTCCGCTGTGGAGTCACGTACTCTCCCGGTCTGATCACGCCAGCACAGACGCCGATGTTTTTAATAAGGGTTTCTCGCTCCGATGAACTTGCACCCTGTAGCAACCTGACTTGGGCTTTGATAAAATCCACGTTCATAGCTGAAAGTAAAAGTAAGTAAAGAACTCAGTTAAATAGCGATGCTTTGGTTCCGATTGTAACTCTAAAACCACTTGGTAGGAATCAAATTGATTCAACCTCCCCTAAATGGGGATCGAGGCGTCTAGAGCTAGCCAACTTTATTTACTTTATCTGTTTTTGCTAACAAAAGTGTCACTATGCTACCAGTTTTGCCAGAATTCTTCATAGTTAAGAACTGTTACAAATTTGGCTCGCTTCCGACAATAAGGCAGAGTTTAGTGCTAACGCTACTTTCCTGAACTCAAAAAGTTCAGCATTGTCTCCAGATCCTTGCCTTCCTAGGTTTTACCCTCCTCCATTAGGAGGCAATCGCTCACGGAACATTCCTCTTCGATCACCCCTCTTAAAATTCAGACACAACCACCTCACCCTATTGATTTAGATCTGCCGTATCTCTCGCTGTGGACTATAACTTCAGGCATACGTGTGTTACCAGCGCTACCATAAGCGAGCAATTTTTTATTCTTGTGTCTCAATGATATATTTTTTTTCTTTTCTTGCAAAGCCCTTATTTGTGTTAATTAAGGCAGCTTTGTAATGTCCGCGCCAACGAAGACTCGCAGCTTGCGAATCCAGATTTTTTGCGCTGTGTGGCGGTGAATCAGTTTTCTGAATTTATTGGGGGCGATCAGTCCTCGGCTAGCATTGCCAGTAACCGCTCATTTTGTATAATTAATAACAGATCGGTCAATGCTAAGAATTTAAAAACAGCACAAGTTTAAACAGTCTTCCATCCGTCGATCGCTCCTAATAGCCCAAAAAGAAGGGTAAAACAAATCAACTCTGCATACCAGCGTTGTCAGGTCGATTTTGCCTTCGCACTTAGCCTTTGATAGCAATTACAGCAGTCCCTGCTGTTATGAGGTACAGTATCAGCAATTAGCTTTCCAATTTCTTAAATGTTAAAATTCATGTTTATTGAGGGAAAATGCAATGATTCTATCAATCATGGACGTGGTAGTTGGAGCGAACCCGAGCAAAAAGTATTTGAGTGGTGACAACCATTTTTCCATGGTATTAAAATAGGCGAGAGTATGGGTATCAATAAATAACACTCGCACCTACTGCTTCAATTATTGGCAGAATTAATGCTTGTTTAGGGGCGAGTAAATTATCCCTCACTACTACCGCTCCTGCCCCTAATTTAGGACATAAAAAATTATCAATATAGGCAAATTTAGCTTTATCTATTTACTCATTTCCTGTCATGAATGCCAATACTTTATTAATACTAATTGCGCCACTGGCTGTGAATAAGTCGGCCTCGATAAAATGGTTTGAGTTGGGAGACTCTTCCGGCTGTGAACTGGCATGAGTTCTGGTCGCACCGAGTAGAATCCGGGTTTCATCCAAAAATACGCTTGTTTTCTGGCTCGATATCTTTGATTTTTTCGCAATACTCTACTCTTAATTTTTGGACTCTTTCTGTCGCGGCTTGGCTACTGTACCAGGTTTTTTTACGATGTACTCCTAATTTCTGCACACACGACACATGGTCGTCCGACTCACCCAATTTCCGGTCTTAATAGCAAATAATTCACACAACTCTACCCTGGCGGCTTCTTGATGATCGGCCACCAGTGCTTTGACTTCTACTTCTGTATTTATCAGATGATTGAATAGCGGTTTTCCTCTCTGTTTAGGCTGTAAATTTCCCTCGGTTTGTTGCTGCTCGTGCCTGTTTTTGGACGAGACTTTTACGCTCCGGCAAACCGGGTGGCTACTTTTCTCATTGACATTTTTTATGCCAAATCTGCTGTCACTATTTTTTATCGGGGAGCGAGGAAATATGCTTTCATTAGCTTTGACTACAAAATGATACTTTATTGTTATTTATTGTGCCGAAAAACATCGATATTTACTGTAAAATAGCTTTCTCAATACTTATTTATGTCAGGAATTTGAACGTATTTTTTTATTAGGGAATTCCGCCACAATACCTTTTGAAGTTAGTTAAGCAAAAGCCCTGTTCCTGTAGCAAATAAAACTATTGTAAATCCAACAAATTTTAAAAGTTTTTTCATTCAAATAGCAATTTGCTAGGTTAGGATATTCAAGGCTCCATTCACTTTGAGCCACTGCTTGTGTTGGCAAGTTAACCCTTGAGCGTCTGTAAAGCAGGCTTCTTTGACACGACAACCAAAGAAATCAGAACCGATTAGCTGAGTATCTTTCAAGTTGGCGTGTTTGAGCTCAGTTTCAACCAGATTCGTATCTCGTAAGACTGCTCCCTCTCGAGAGGCTGGAAATAGAGAGGCTGGTTTTAGAGGAGCACAGCTTAAGTCAGCGCCAACTAAGTTGGCTAACTAAGTGGGCAATTCGGCTTAAAATTGCTTCTGTCAAATCAGCATATCTCAAATCATATCAACTCCGCGAGCACCGTCCTTGTAGAGTGGGGGTGCGATCGCAATTAGCCGCACAAGAGGGCCACGAATGAAAGAAAGTTAAACCCTGGATCAAGTCTTGCTGTAGAAGCAAGCGCCGACAGTGCTCGAATAGCACAACTTCAAGCTCATCCAACGACTCGAAGGAGCGAGAGGCAATTAGTTAATTGGTGAGAGGCCACACGCACGATCGATTAACTACAACGCATTATACCCAGGACGGTAGCACCGGACGTGATATCAGATGATTAAATTGCGTTTTTTATCTCTGTTTGGGCTATAAATTTATCTTAGTTTGTTGTTGCTCGTGCCTATTTTTGGACGAGACTTTTACGCTCCTGCAAACCGGGTGGATACTTTTCTCGCTTGACATTTCTTATGCCAAATCTGCTGTCACTATTTTTTTGCGGAGAGCGAGGAAATATGCTTTCATTAGCTTTGACTACAAAATGATATTTTATTGTTATTTATTGTACCGCGTAACAGCGGAAGTTGCTGTAAATATCGCCCAATTTGCTGGTTATTAAAGTTGAACTTAAGTAGAAATTAACCTGATAAGCTAAAGTGATAAAATACAAAAACTAACGGTTTTAACTACACATTAAAATTCACTCATTTAGGACTTGTCCATCAACTTTTTTTTAAATATACCACAGGCATTCTTATGGTAAAAAAAACGGGTTTTTGACTGTGGAGGGGCGGGTTTATGCAGCTCCGGGACGTGAATTAAAAATCTTAATTAATCCGCCCCTCGGATATATTTCGCCCTATAAAAAAAAACGATCGGACAGCATATAAAATCCCCTGGCGCCGGATTTGCCCAGAAGAAATGGTGTAAGGATTCAGGTAAAAAATAGTTCATTGAGAGCCGAAAAATATGGTAATGTAGCCAGATGAGCGAGAAGCCAGAGTTATCAGCAGCACTAAAATTAGAAATAGTTGACCAGTTGAGCCGTGAGGAGCTGGTCAAAATTGTGCTAACCCAACAGAAGCTGATTGAAAAATTACAACAAGAACTCGAAAAACTCAAAGAGAGACAGCCCCAGGGCGAACGCATCTAAACTTTATGTTAACATAATCTAGTATATTGGAGAAGAATTATTGAGTACATACAAAACATTTAATTAGAGTTTACTCTTATGAGACTCAAACCTAAAATCACCATTGCT
>Ga0247770_1001680_pt1 | contig 15842 bp, 2 predicted proteins | sample UWRJL136409B6_FD_179943 | JGI IMG/M metagenome (GOLD analysis project Ga0247770, IMG submission 179943) | Plant litter microbial communities from Arlington Agricultural Research Station in Wisconsin, United States - UWRJ-L136-409B-6 | ecosystem: Environmental > Terrestrial > Plant litter >... | reverse complement strand
TGAGGAACGAGGGGCTCAGGAGCAGCGGAAGTGCAGTTGCAAAGTGACTTGATTTGGTAGAAAAGGGGAGTGCGAAGCACTCCCCAGTTATATACAAATGGAAGCTCCCTGTGTGTAGGGAGAGCACATGATCCAAGGCCCCTGCGCTCCAGCCAAGCCTGGAGCGGTAAGGCGCCTGCGCGCCTAAGCGCCAAGAACTGCCGCTGCAGTTCGACACACCCCCCAGGTGCTTAGAACGCAGTTCTGAACGCCTGAACGTTCGAAAAGAAGTTCGCTGTAAATAGAAAATAATAAGGTCCAGAGGTTAGTTAAGCCTGTAACTTCTCAAATTGTACCGCTCAAGTTAGTGCGTAGTCACGTTTTCGGCACACGCTAAACTAAAAGCGGTAAGCTTATACAGTAGTCTAAACTTCTTAACTTTATACTAAGAGCTTATAATCTTTCCCTATTTATTTACTTTCTTCAGGTAAATATAAAAAATTAAGAACACTATTATTCTTATCCCTACTCCTAGCTACCATAATTAACGTAAAGATTACAAGCTTACGCTTTAAGAAAATGTAAGTCCTGCTCTTTCTATTTAAAAAAACTGTCGTTTCTACTTACTAACCTACTCTTACACCTTCTAAATCTTGTTAAAAACGTAATTAGTCTTATCTGTAAGTGTTTCTACTACTCTTTCTTCTACTTTAATTTTAACTAACTGTAGTTAAAAGCTTTTTAATAAGTAAAGAGCGCTTATAGCGTAAGTTTCACTTATTTTTATCGTTTAAGAGTAGTAATTAACTTTAATTTAAATACTAAGAAACTTACACCCCACACCTATACCCTAACCCTGTTACCTAAACTGTTCAGCTTAATTTTACTTACTTACTTACCCTCTTACTAAAAGGAGGATAAGGATAAGGATAAGGAGGAGGAAGAGCTTCCCGTAACTCCTTATTACTTTACTTATAATACGGCTAATCTGTAAACCCTTATATAAGCTACTCTTTTCTTCTTAATAAATACTTAACTTACTAACTTTAAAATCAGTAAATTAACTTAATCACCTACTTACTATACCCTTAAGTCCCTACACCCCACCCTTATTAATAAATATGGTAAAGCTTACTTTAAGTGCTTTAAAAGCGTTATTACTAATAATAATGATAGCTATTATTTTAACTATATAAGCACTTTAGCTTACTATACTTACTATACAAGTAGATACTCTTATATAAAGATATACGTTCTTTATAAACTTATTTACATACTTTACTAACTTACCGTTTAATCTTTTCTTAATAAAGCCCTTTACTAGGAAGTTCCTTATTACTATAGTAGCTAGTACGCTGGCTTCTATAAGTACAGTATATTCTATAAGCTGTTCTATTTTAACCACTTATATTAAAAGCTTAAGAAATAAAGGGTAATACTACACGCACTTCTTATAAAGCCTTTAGCTCTGTAGAGTAAAGAGGAGTTAGTTAAGGGTACTGTTATTAATAATACAGGAAGTTCCGGCTCTCTTAAGGAGCAGGTTATAACCTTAATTAGCAAGCTTATCAATCTAGTAAACTGCACTTAAGTATACTGTCTAGCTGCTTATCGTTTTTATTTTATTATTTATTATACCTTTAAGTGTAGATATATTATTACATATAGAGATTATGGAAGTAATACTCTTTTAATCTTTTAACTCCCTTATAACAGTTCTTTTACTCTTATAACTAATGTAACTAATGTCTTTTAACTTTACAAACGTTACAAAGTACTTAAAGCGTTATTAAAAAAACAGTTTAGTAAGTTTATTAACTAACATCTGTTATGTAAACAGATACGTAACTTTAAATAAGCCTTTCACGTACTCTTAACAAGCCTAATATTTACTCTCTTATTCTCTCTAATTATTAGCTGTATTATTTACTAATTATTACAGAAGATCCTCCATACTAAGCTAAGCTTATAAACAATATTTATTATAAGCTTTTTAAATATTATTATTTCTTTAGCTACGTATGTAAATATAAGTAGTTTAACTTCAGTTAATAATGTCGTAACTATATATTAGCAAATAACTCTCTAATTAATTATATTACTAAAAAGTATTATAATGTACCTTTATAATAAGTAATATATCTTTATATTATCTGTAAAAGAAATGTTACTAACAATTATAAGAACCTTTTACCTTACTCTTTTATACTTAATCCTTACATACTGTAAGCTGTATAGGTACTTAATCGTTTACTTTACTGCAGCTAAATACTCTAAGTTTAAGTTAACGAGAAACTGTAAGAGGATAAAGGCTAAAAAGGTTATATTTAGTCAAATTATAATTACTATATATAGGATAGATCTTATAAGCTTTTAATACTCTTTAACTTCTACCTTTAATACGTTTCTTATATTCTTAAAGAGTTCTATACTAAGGAGGGGAATGTTTAGAAACACACCTTCTAAAAGGTTATACCGTTTAGTAATCTTCTCGATATATTAGTTATAGACTAGCTAGAGCTTTCGTTCGCCCTAATCCTTAATTATCTAAATACTAATAAAACTAAAGATCTCTCCCTTTTTATAAACTTTATACTATATGCAGAGCTCCTATATAATTACTTTTATAGCTTTACAGTACTCCTTTACAAATATTATAAGGTAGTTATTTATATAAAAAAGCATAAATACGGTTTTACTCTCGTTAAACGTAAGGTATAACTCCTCGTTCGATAAGGTAAGGTTAAGCTCTTTTAATGTTAATGTAAACTCTTTATACTATAATAATAACAAGTCTTATAAACCGTATAATACTTATTTAAGCTTATAATAAAAACCTTCTTCCTTAAAGCTATTTAAAAGCTTACATATTATTAAGGAGTTATTATCTTACATAACGTATAAGAAGGCCTAAACTATATTAAACTACCAGACTTTTAAATCTTACTAAATAATAAACGTTATTATTATTTTAAATAAGTAAGTAATTAAAGTTACTATATAGGTGTTCTAAAGCGTATTAACCTCCTAAAAGTTACCTTTTATACAGATTTTAACTTTACACTTCTTAAGTATATTATCTTTATAAAACTTATAAGTGAATACCCATTTAAGCGGAAGTGGTTATAAGAGCGTTACAGTGCGTTTTATCTTACGTTACGTTCTTTTACAAAGGAGGTGTTATATCTTAGCTTAGTATGCTTTTTTAAACTTAGGGCTAAGCGTGTAGTTTTCAAGATCCTTCTAATGCTTTAAAAGCTGTAGTTTAAAAAGGTTATCTTTATAAAGGTAAAGTAAGCTTAAAACTATATTAAACTTCACTTTTATTTAAAACATTACTACTTAAAACACAGTATATAATATCTTATAAGCTTTACTCTCTTTTTTAACTACCGTTTACTAATTAGGTAAAAACGTTATAAAGAAGCCTACAGAGCTTTTATCGAAAACTAAGTATTTAATCTTTACTTTATTATAGATCTAAATAGTAAACGTATAAATTACTAACTTAAGCAGTCTAAAGGAAGCTAACTACCTTTAAAATCTCCTACTTTATCTTAAAGTAAGAAGGTAGTTAATTTATAAGTGTGTATTCTGTGTTTCCAGCTTTATTACTGTAATAATATCTTTAACTAAATCTTTTAATAAAGTATCTTTATACTCCTTTAAAGTTTCGTGCTTAAAGGTTATAAATATCTTATTATAACTATCCTTTTATAAGTAATTACTTTCTTTAAGATTTATACGTAACTTTACATTATTAGTAAAAGCCTTATCTAACTATTTTAAAGTTTCTTATTATTTAAACCTTTACTTAAAGAGCTCCTTAGTCTCTTTAAGCTTATTATAATCTGTAAAAAGTAATTTAACACGCTTATTAGTTAAGTAAAGGTATAAGCCCTAAGTTTAAGGTTAAGTTTTAATCTCTAATGTTAACTTTAAGGTTAAAAGTTTTAATTTAGTGTTTATAAAGCTTTTCTTAAACTTTATAAGCTTATCCTTAATTTAAAGGAGTGTTACTTTATCTTTAAACACACTTACCTTTAAGTTCTAACCCTTAAAAGCATCTTTATTATTAGATTCAGAGGTTAAAACTTTATTATTAATAAGTACGGGCGTAACGTTTAGGTTTAAAATGTTAGTAAGAAGCTCGGGTATAGATAAAGTGTCTTATATCTGCAGCTTAATTTCGATAAAACTAAGTAACTACTAAGTAACTTATATTAGTAATACCTTTACTTCCTCACTCTCCTTCTTATAAAAGAGCTTCTTATTAAATATTACATTATACGTTATAAGTACCGTTTTTAATTATAAGTATTAAATACAGTAGATATTAAAAGCTATATATCTAACTAAGTACTTAATATACTGTGACGACCCTGCAGGCCGTCACTTGGGCCGGAGCGGCCCGACGAATCCCCCGCACCAGGAACAGTGCAGGAAGACAGTACGCACGGTACTGCGCACTGGGCCAGGGGTGCAAAGACCCGAAGCCCCTGCAACCAACCAGCAGTTGCTCAGTCTTGGCAGGAGTGCTCACCTACTAAGCATCTAAGAGACCTCTGAGTAAGGAGTGCTTAGTAGCAGGTTGCTCAGTTCCTCACTGAGTAACAGGCCACTAAGCAGGGTATAAGGTACCTCTGGCTAGTTAGTATAAATAAGTCATAGTTATACCCATAACCACCATAAGGGACTCTAGTTCCTCACGCTAGTATTCAATTATTCATTTATATCCTACTGTTCAGACTCACCTCTATGCATTATAATAACAGCGACCTACAGTGACATTAAACCCCTATCTAGGAGTGCTAGCTTAATAAGCTGTCTTTAAAACGCCCCTTACCTGTTAGTATCCTGCTATACGTTCTGTCTTAACCTACACTAGTCCTTTTAAAGCCTATGTTAAGTGCAGGTTATAATATAATATTAACGTCTTAGTTCTAAACGTTATTTATTAAACTCCTAAACACTACCTTTCTCCCACTAACATATCAACCTTTAGAAAAGGTAAGGAGATTAAGAAGGTGTAAGCTCAGCCTTAACTCCCTACTATTAATAAGTTAGCTACACGCCTTAAAGACTTAAACCTTAACTAGCAGGGACTGGTTAAGGAATTTAACAAAGCCTTCCCTAGAGATATTAAGAGCTGTATTAGTCTTATTAAAAAACTCCAGGCCTGACTTAACACTGTTAAGCTGGAAAATAACGACCTTAAGGGCTTATAAAAGAAACGAGTAAAGCTCCCCCCGCTATCACGCTTTAAGGGAGACTTTACGTAATTAAAGTCCTAGATAGCCCAGCTCCAGAGTTATGTTACCTATTACGATAAGCAGTTCTTTAAAAAAGAAAGAAAGGTTAGGTTCGCCAGAACCTTATTAAATAGAGTAACCACTTATTAATATAAACCCTATGTAAAGATAATTAACGACCTCTTTATAAACAGAGCGCATAAAGAGGCTTCCAAAACTTAGGCCCTTTTTAACAATTTTAATATGTTTATCAACTAACTTTAAATTAAGTTTAAAGAACTGGATGCCCCTAGGTGGGCTGAATAGCGGCTTATAGCCTTAAGGCAGACGTCTTTAGTCCTTAAGTTCTCCACACGCTTTAAACTAGAAGTAGTAAAGATTAAACTTAGCTAAGAAGCCTTAGTAATGCTGTTTTAAAGCAGCTTAAAAGAACACGTCACTGGAGATCTTTACCAAGAAGACTAACCAGACCACTTATAAGAACTGGTTAAGATAGCTATTAAGGTTAATAATTAGTATTATAATTACCATTATTAGAAGAACTTTTAAAAAGAACGGACCCCTTACTAACTAAACAGACTTAAAAAGGGGAACTAGTTAACCGTAACAGGTTACCACCCTAGGCTAATAGATATTAGTATAGTAAACTGTCAGAACCAACCTAACTGTAATAAACCTTAATAATAATAACAGTAAAAGCAGTCTAAAGACCTATCCTAAGTTTAGTACTTTAACTGTAATAAGAAAGGATATATAGCACAGCAATACCTGTCATTAAAGTAAGTCAGTTAAAAACCTGTTCTAAAAGGAGGAAAGCACGTCAGGTTTAACTTAAGAGACGTTCACGTCAGGATAGTAAGTAATAAAGAAGATTACACCTAAATAAATAAGTGTAACCTAAAAAAGGACGAAGAAGAAGAAGAAAAACCCTAGGATATGGTATACCCAGTCCTTAAGGGTGTCTTAGAAGAGTCAGCCATAAAGGTACAGGCCACTATAAACTAACTCTAAAATGGAAACTTAGAACTGCTAGAGGTGTAGGTTATAAAAGACTAACTCCAGGAAAAGATATTCCAGTTAGCTATAGTAAGCTTTAAAAACCTCACCCTGTAAGCCCAGGAATTAAAGAAGTCCAGGAAGGACCCTAACTTAAACCTTACCAGGATAATAAAAAGAGTTAAAGAACTAGCCCTCCAGGCCATTTAAACGGTAAAACAAGCCTTAAAAGGTAAAAGAGAATAAGCTAAGAGAATCGAACTGGAGAAACGGAAGTTCTTCTTAACAGTGCCCCCTAAAACTTTTAAACACTTTAAGCACATTAAGTGGATTAACACCCTTACCTCCCTAAAAGAAGGACAGCTTAGATAGCTACTCTGCACTAAAGCCAGTATGCCTCAGACTGGTACCTTAAAGGTCCCCTGGGAAGGCACAAAGTAAGCATACCAGTAGAGGATCTGGGAGCTGGAAGAGAAACACTAAAAGTTAGTAAATGAAATAAAGGACCTATAGGTTAAAGGTCTTACAGTAACGTTAAAAGATAAAGTAATGGAAATTAAGTTATAACTCTGTAATAAAGTTCGCTTTACTAATTAACTTAAATATCACCTTATTAAAGAAGACCGTTTCGTAGAAGAATAAGCTAGGTTATTACTACCTGAGTTTTAGGAAAAGGTGTGGGAAAAATAACATACCTAAAGGTAAGTAGAAGAAGAGAGGAAAGAAAGCGCCACTTTATCCGTTCCGTACTTTATAACTGCAGTACCCACAGTTAACATCAACCACCCCAGCCATAGGGATATATTATAAATTAACTATATGTACGATAACTACGCTTTTAACTAACATTATAGACTTAAGGCCTTTTACAACCACTTCCTAAGCATATAGAGACAGGATTACGCTGTTATAAGGGTAAAGTTAGAACTAGCTTATTACTAAGTCTCCTACTCTTTAATAAGAGAATCTAGTAATAAGTAAAAAGTCACTATAGTTAACCAGGCTCCCACTATATACTAGCAAAGAGGGGTACTTAATAACTACCCAGTTACGACATGTTTACTACATCTTAACGGAAAGGCTAGGGAATAGTAAAAGCGGGAAAACTACTAACGGATCTAAGAGTAAAAGGATATTACTGCGATTTAAGCCTGTAAAGCGTACTATTAACTTATTAAAGATTTTAAGAATATCGTACTGTTTAAAGTTAACTAGATGTTAAGGCGTAAGAACTTAGGAAAGGTTAACCGCCAGGTTTACTAAAGCTGCTTATTTTTCCAGAAGGAATTAGGAAAAGGCTACAGGCCCTTTAAAAGGGCTAGAAACCAGTAATTTACTAGTTAGCAAAAACCTTAAGAAGAAGGAGAGGTACTTAAAGGTTAGGTTAGATAAGACCTTAAGGATAAGTAATTACTATAACTTAAATGATAAAAAAGTATAAGCACTATTCTATTAATGTTAACATAATAAACGGAAAAGGGAGGCCGTTTAGGGTAAAAGCAGTGATTAATAATAAAAGCGCTTCTAACCTAATACACCCCTTATTAGTTAACCGAAAGAAACTCCCTAATAAAGAGTATAAAAAGGCTATTCCCATTTAGAATAGTAAAAAAGGCCTATACCAGTATAATAACGGCAAAATCACCCACCACTCACTACTCTTAATTAAAGTGGACAGAGACGAATAATAAATAAACTTTAACATTACACTAGTTATAAGATATAATATAATCCTAAGTCTACCCTAGTTAGAAAAGTATAACCCTATAATTAACTAAAGGAGTGGCCACCTTACCTTCAGTAAGTCCCCTAGCTGTGATTACTGTTCGGAGAAAGCTAAAAAGGTATTAAACTGTTTTAAAGTTACATAAAGCACTTAAAAACACACTAAACCCTTAAAACTAAGCACAGTTTAGGTCAGGTTTACTAAGATGGTTAAAGGATTAGAAGGTCTACTGTATTACCTAAATGATAATTTAAAAGGTAGAAAAAAGTTAGAAACTAATTTACAGATAAGTAAAGAAGTTAACTTATCTAAGGTACCCACAGAGTATAGGAAGTTCACCCTGTTTTAGAAAAAGATACTGTGATTACCAGACTATAGACTATAGGATTATAAAATCAAGCTGAAGCTAAGAGCGAAGCTCTATAACTTCCAGCCTTACCACTTAAACCCTTAACAGGTTAAGGCCTTAAAGGAGTACGTTAATGAAAACCTAAAGAACAGGTTTATTATAAAGTCCCAATCCCTAATAAGGTACCTAATACTATTTATCCTAAGAAAGGGAGATAGTAAGTTACGTATAATTATTAATTACTAAACATTAAATGAAGATATAATTAAAAACCGTTACCTATTACCACTTATTACAGAAATGCAGGAACGGATTATTAAGGCGAATTAGTTCTCCAGCTTTAATTTCCCTATAAGGTTTAACTATATTAAAGTAAAAGAAGAGGATAAATATAAGACAGCCTTTTAAACTCGTAACGGGTATTACCAGTACCGTATTATACTAATAAGATTAATAAACGCCCTTACAACTTTCCAAGGCCTTATTAACAGTATTCTCTACCCCTTCCTTAATAAGTTTATCTTTATATATTTAAATAACATTCTAATTTACTTTAAAACTTTAAAAGAACACTAAAAATATATACGACAGGTTTTAACAGCCCTTAAAAAAGTAAAGTTAATAGTGAACCTGAAGAAGAGCTACTTCCACGTTTAGGAACTAAACTATTTAAGGTTTAGAGTAACCCTTAAAAAGCTCGAAATGTAACTGGAGAAGATAAAAGTAATTAAGGATTAACCTACTTTAAAGAACTAGAAAGAATTATAAGCCTTTATTAACTTTATAAACTTTTATTACTGTTTTATTAAGTACTTTATAAAGATTATAAAACTACTTTATAAACTTACAGGTAAGGGAAAGCCATTTAAGTAAACTAATAGATAGTAAAAGGCGTTTAAAGACCTTAAACACACCTTTATTACAACACTAATCCTAACCCTCCCTAATTTCTTAAAACCTTTCTAAGTTAAAACAGACTCCTTAGAATTCGTAATCAGTAAAGAACTTAATTAAATCCAGGATAATAGGAAATGCCACCTAGTTACCTTCTTATTAAAAGAAATTTATAACCCAGCCCTGCGATACCCAATCCACAATAAGGAACTAATAGTAATTATTCAGTACTTTATTAAATAAGTATTATATCTAAATAGCACAGAAAAACCAGTCCAGGTCTTTTCAAACTATAATAACCTCTAATACTTCCTAACAAAGGAACTTAGTCTACAGTAAGTACAGTAGGCAGAATTAATAACCCCATTCCACTTCCAGATCCACTATATTAAGGGAAAAGATAATAGGCAAGCTAACACTCTTAATCGGAGACAGGATTATAAAGATATTAATCCAGTTTTAATTCCCGTTACTATGTTTAACAAAGCTAAGAACAGCATATTAAAGTATACACCGTAAATGTTAGATAACTAGATACTAGAATAAACTATTAACGTTTATATAAATTTATAAATAAAATATAACATTTATTAGTAATAATAGGACTTCTAAGTAAGAAGGTTAATAAAAGGAACCTGTAAATATAAATACCCCTTAAGAGACTTCTTAAGGTACTTACAGGATTATGGGAAGGAGTGCCTAATACACCCAAACTATAACGAAACTGGTTATTAGTTAGAACAGCTGCTAAAAGGTGTAAACAGTACACCTAAACCAGAAGTAAAGCTTTAATACTAAAAGAAACCGTATATTTACGGCCAGGATAAGCAAAAGGAGTACATCCAGCAGGTTTATAAGTCTTAACTTAAAAGACATATAGGCTAAGCTAAAACTCTTATATAAGTCCAGTAAGCGTACACCTTCCTAAGAATAAAGAAGCTAGTTAAGGAAGTGGTTAATAACTGCAATATCTGCTAACAGAAGCAGAATTAACGTTATAAACCCTATAGACTTCTTAAACCACTCCTTATACCATAGGTATTATAAAGTTTAATCTTACTTAACTTCGTCACTAAGATCCTAAAGTCTAGGGACCCTGTTACAGGAGTTACCTATAATTAGATTCTCATAGTGGTTAACAGATTAACAAAATAGGCCTACTTCCTACTAACCTTAAAGGACATAACAGCGGAGCAACTCACTTATATCTTTAAGAAAAAGGTAGTTTTATAACATCTCTAGCCAGATAATATTATCACAGATTAAAATAAGCTAATTATGTTAAAGTTCTAATAAGGATTAATATAAAGAATAGGTGTGAAAAGTAAGCTTTTAACAGCATTCCACCTATAAATAGATAGTTAAACAGAGCGAGTTAACTAGATACTTATAACGTATCTCTAAACTTACGTTAACTTTAAATAAGATAATTAGCTTAAACTGTTACTAATAGTATAAATAACCTATAATATAACGCTAGTTAAGTTAACAGGTATATTACTATTCTTCACTAATTACAGTAAGGAGCCTAAGCTCTATTAAGGCCCGCCTACTAGCGCCCCCTAAGCCATAGTCTGCGTAAACCGGATGTAAAAACTATATAACCACTTATAAGCCGAACTCGAGTTTACACATAAACGAATAAAGAAGTTTACTAATAAGCACTAAACCAAATAACTAATGCTTAAATAAGGACTCTACTATAATAGCGAACGAGTTAAAGGACTAACTCTTTAGAAAGGGGACCACGTCTACCTTTTTTCGCAAAACCTGCATTCGAAACGACCTAGTAAGAAGCTTAACTTTAAAAGGTACAAACCGTTCCAGATTAAAAAGAAGGTCGCCACCTCTAATTATAAATTAAACCTACCCACCAGTATAAAGGTGCAGATTAAGGTTTTTCACATCTCACTTCTAAAACCCGCCCTAAAGGGAGTTCCTCTGGAAAAGAAGATTAAGATTAACGCTAATAAAGACAAGTACAACGTTAAGGAAATCGTAGATTTACAGAAGGGAAAGAACACATTTAAATATCTCGTTAAGTAGCTAGACTACAGCCCTGAAAGTAACTTGTAAAAGCCAGTTAAAAACCTCAAGTGCCCAGACCTGATTACAGAGTTCCACTAAAAGAATCCAAACCAATTAAAACTACCCGTAAAAAACGTAAAGTGAAAGTTAAACCAGTTAATGTAGCCTTAAGGAAGTAAAACTAACCAGTTTACTTTAAAAACAGAGAAATAAGATAAAATCTAACATCTAAACTGCTAAACTGAAGAGTAAGACCACTATAAGACTTAAAGCCTAAGAAACGGTAGGAAACTCCTTAATAGGTATAGAAGGACATTTATTAAAAACCTTAACTAAGGTTAAAAGGACCTCAGACCTAATAAGGAGGCTAGGCCTCCGGAGTTCCCAGCGTGTTCCACATAAGAATAAGTACTGTTAAAAAAGAAAAAGTCAGTAAGAAAGAACACAAGCAGGTGCGCTACCACTACACCGGGAAAGGCCGTTTTCGTTTAATAGAAGAAAAAAGCGACGGACTAAGTTAAGGAGAAGTCGTTAGCTATAGCAACCCCCCGGGAAAAGAACCGGCAGGTATTCCTACCAGAAAGCCTCCCCAGTCGAAAGACTCATTAGCCTTAGGAGGAGCAGCCAGATAAGCCTCCTCTTACTCCTAGAAACGAAGGATCTTTACCTCCCAACTAAACGTAGAAAAAGCTTACTCCTTTATCCTGCGACGTTAAGTTTCGATCCGTTCAAGTCGGGCAGCAGCTTCGCAAAGCTCTTGGGTTTTCAATTCCAAGTTCCGCGCAGTAGCGTTATGCTTAGCGTTAAGGCAGCGTTTCTTAAAAAGGAGCCGCTAAAGGAAAGCGTCGCTATAACTAAACACGTTACACGAAGACAAAGCTCCTGCTAATAAACATTCAGAGCAGCTGTCTAATTATGTAGTAACGAGACAGGGAAGTGATTTTAAAAAATAACGATTATAAGGCGACATTTACGATTTAAAAGTTAAAGTAAAGTCTGTAAGGTTACAGTGACGAGAGGTGCTGTTTTTTAAAGTGCGCTTTTACACACGGTTAACAGGTATAGTTACGTTAAGAAAGAAGGAACGCTCTTATTAGGATTCTTTGTGGGAAAAGAACGTTAAAGAGGGGGAATTATGTGACGACCCTATAGGCTGTTACTTAAGCCAGAGCAGCCTAACAAATCCCCCACACTAGGAACAGTGTAAGAAGACAGTACGCACAATACTACACACTAAGCCAGGGGTGTAAAGACCCGAAGCCCCTGCGACTAACCAGCAGTTACTTAGTTTTAGCAGGAATGCTCACCTACTAAGCATCTAAGAGACCTCTAAGCAAGGAGTGCTCAGTAGCAGGTTACTCAGTTCCTTACTAAATAACAGGCCACTAAGCAGGGTATAAGGTACCTCTAGCTAGTTAGTATAAATAAGTCATAGTTGTGCCCATAACCACCGTGAGGGACTCTGGTTCCTCACGCTAGTATTCAATTATTCATTTATGTCCTACTGTTCAGACTCACCTCTGTGTATTATAGTGATAACGACCTACAGTGATATTAAACCCCTGTCTAGGAGTGCTAGCTTAACAAGCCGTCTTCAGAACGCCCCTTACCTGTTAGCGTCCTGCCATACGTTCTGTCTTAACCCGCGCCAGTCCTCTTAAGGCCTGTGTTGGGTACAGGTCGTAATATATACCTTTAAGGTTTAGTTTTAAAATTAAGCTTATCTTACTTTACCTTTTACCTCTTATTAAGAACGTAAGTTTAATACCTGTAAATGTAAATCCTGCTTTAATTTAAATAGTAATCGTTAATTAGGTTTCTGCTAAGCTTACTTAACAGTATATACTACTGGAAATATTATCTAAATTACTTATAAAGCTTTTTATTAAGTAATATTTAATTATTTTATTAGCTAAGGTTTATCTTATATAAGTAAGTAATTACTTACACGTATTTAAGTTAAATCGATTTAAAAAGGTTTACTCCCTTTTTTATTTTAATAGATTTCACAATTAGCTCCTAATTTACACGCTCGCTCTTACTATTTAATTTATATATATATAACGGAGTAGCTTTGATTTTAATCTCTTCTTTAATCACTTAAAGCCAATATAGTATATATCCCTTAATTGCAATTATTAAAGTTTTTTAATCTTAACGTATAATATATATAATAAGCTTAAATTACCGTTTTACCCAGTTCACAAAGTTCTTAATAATTTTAAACACTTCTAACCTTTTTTTATCCTCTAATAGATAACAGAAGAGCTTTTTACTATACTTATCTTTAACTATAAGTAAGTAAATTAATCTATTTTATACTTTTTTAAAGTAGAAAAAGTCCTAGCTAATTTGTAAGAATAGGTAATAAAAGAAACCTTTAAAATGGTGTCTTAAAACGATTTATTATAAGTGTGTAAATGCATAATATTTACAGTCGATAATCTTTATACCTATAATTATAACGTTACGTACTCGTTTAATAAGTTTCTTAAGAGCTTCTAGCCTTAAGTGCTTTACTTAGGTATATTAAAGGTGCTTTATGTCTTCTTAAGGGCGTAGTTATTACTGTAAGTACTTTATTCCTTATTTTATTATAATTACTAATATAGTACTTATAACGCTTACGGTAAAAGGTATTAAGAAGTTTAAATAAGTGAAAATAGGAGTGTATTATAAGAATATTAAATTATACTATCGTTTAAGTTTCTTTAACATTACGTTGTTTTCTATATTATTATAATAAAGTATATAATTAAACTTATAATATTAAGCTTTAACTTTAATAATTAGATTTTTTAAGATAATATTAATGTAGAAACCCTTTATAACGGTTATATTATTAAGCATTAAATCTTCGTTATTAATTCCTTTAAAGCTTATAAACACCTTTAAGATTACTTACTTATTATATTTAAAGATTAGGAATAAGCTAATCCCCACTTAAATATAATCTTTAATTTCAGTATGTTAAAAGCCCTTTTTAATTAAGAGTAATTTGTAATTAATAAAGTGTATTACTTTATAATTATTAACTAAGGTGTTATTAAAAAGTAAGTACTTAATAAAACCTGTAGTGAAAAACTGCCCTACTACCTTAATAATCGTTTCTATTATATAAGTGTTAATTATTACAGTATTAATAGATTTTAAGAACTTTAAAGCGCTTAAGCAGTCTTAGCCTTAAGCAGTTAAAACAGCTCCTTACTTCTCTTAATAGGATTAGTGAACTTTTAATTACTTAAAGCTTACAAATTACATTTTAATCTTCTCCTTTATCTTAGATCCTAACATTTTAATATATTTAATATAAGTAAAAGCGTTTAAAAGTAATCTAATAATTACTAAGTGTAGGATTTAACAGTTTATAAGCTCTTATAAGTGTTTTCTTCCACAGGGACAGTCCTTCTTAAAACTTTAACTAATCTTATTAAATACTTTAAAGTAATTATTAGTAAAGAAGACTCTACTTTACTTATTATTACTAATAACGTATTTCGTTTCGTAGATCTATATAAAAAGGATATAAGTATAGTCTGTAATTCTAAATGTTAAACGTTTTATAATTTCCTACTCTACTAGTTTAGAGAGCTTCTAATTCGCCTATTAAAGTGTTATATATACTATAATAGTTCTTAACTAATCCTTAATAGTTAAAAGCCCTTAAATCTCTATAATTTTAAATGCTTTTACCTTATAATAAGCTATTTCTTAATCCTTAATTTACTACTCCTTTAACACGTTAATATTTTTAACTTATTCTATTATTACATAATATTCTTAATAAATCTAAGAGGTAAAGCTTATCTTATTAAAATTAAATTACGATTAAAGGAAATATATAAATACTTAAACTATATATCTACTATTTTAAATTATCTTTTATATAACTAATTCCTTAAGGCTTTTATTAACTATACAATCGATCCAGTTTTAAATATATCAGTATAAGTTAATAATTTTAATAATAACTGTGATAAAAACAGCAACTTCGTTTATTAAACACTTATATTCCTCTTTAATATCTTATTATATAATCGTAATAAACTTTAACTTATTTTTAACCGTCTTTAAAAATAAGGCTGTTAACTTTTAGTATTTATAAGTAAAGATATATAATTTAATCACCTTCTCTTAACGCTTACTAATAAGCTTATAAATTATTAGAATAATCAGCTTAATATACAGATTAGCCACATCGGGAGTAATAAGATTAATAAAGTGTTAAATCCCTCAGTTTATCACGTAATATTTAAGAGTTTTAAACTAAAAGGGCTACTCCTACACACTCTTAAGCTTCTAACTGTCAGTTAAAATGCTCTGGTAAAGGGCGCTTTTTTCCACTATAATAAGTAATTTAAAGGATTAGCAAAAGGGTTTTACAGAAGGCGTTACTTATAAGTGTCTTAATTAATTAGTTCTACACTTTACTCAGTTAAACAGAGCCGGGCTTATAACTGTAGAACGTTTTAGCTAAGGAACGAGGGGCTTAGGAGCAGCGGAAGTGCAGTTGCAAAGTGACTTGATTTGGTAGAAAAGGGGAGTGCGAAGCACTCCCCAGTTATATACAAATGGAAGCTCCCTGTGTGTGGGGAGAGCACATGATCCAAGGCCCCTG
>Ga0247770_1001679_pt1 | contig 15854 bp, 18 predicted proteins | sample UWRJL136409B6_FD_179943 | JGI IMG/M metagenome (GOLD analysis project Ga0247770, IMG submission 179943) | Plant litter microbial communities from Arlington Agricultural Research Station in Wisconsin, United States - UWRJ-L136-409B-6 | ecosystem: Environmental > Terrestrial > Plant litter >... | reverse complement strand
TGAATTCGTCCGAGAGCTTCTTTATATCCTCTTTTTCCACAATATCCGAGAGCCAAAGGTGCATAGCTCCGTTTCCGTCAGGGGTGAGGAGCGGCTCCCGGTCGATGGCGGTCTTGACCTTCCCATCAACCTCCTTGGTAAAGACCGATAGAGACGAGCACTTTGCCAGGCGTTGCACCTCCTTCTCCGTGTTGATCTGCATGGGAAGGGCAAACTGCAGGACGGCAATGGTACGGAGGTTCGGATTCTCTGTGAAGGACCGGGCATATTTACTGGCGCTTTTGTGGATATCGGTAGCAGTGAGGACGATGAGGGCGGTTGGGGAATGCGCACCAACGGATCGGATCTGAAGAGTTGGGGTGCTCGGCTGGGTGTTCTTGTCGCGGTCGGGGCTCGCATGCCAAATCCTCAGCTTGGCCGCTAGGGGACCAGCGGGCGTAGGGAGGTGGCCCATCGACTCGAACTGAGCAGTGATAAGGTAGTAGGTGTGGAAAACAAGTACGTCCAACATTCTTGGTGACATGGTAGCGAGCTTTCCTGTCAAAGGCTCAAATGCCTGCAGGACTTTGCAGTCAGAGAGAGAGACGCACTGTAACGTACTAGGGAAACTTACAAAAGGTATCTCGTGGCCGAGGAATTTGGCGAGCTCCTGCAGCTCCGGGAAACCCTTAGCAAGGCGATGGTGGTCTTGATGGTCGACGACGAACTCAAAGCAGAGGGCAGAAGAGAGAGAGGTGGACCTCGGCGGCGCGACCTGATAGCAGTGGATGGCGGCGAGAATCTTGCTAAGAGGCTCGGGCTTGTTGGGGTCAAGACCCAGCCAGAAGGGACGGGGTATCTGCATTTAAGTTATCAGCTCAGCTCTGGCCCACCGGTGAAAAAACCTTTGTACCTACCATGTTGTCTGTCTGTCAAGCCGGTTCTTGTGGGAGAAAGGGGGAACAAAGGCACGGCTCCTACGTGGTGAACATGGGAGAGCGAGAGGCGCAGTGAGAAAGGAACAACAAAATGCAAAATTCCTGTGCGGGGCAAAAGGCCATGATTCCTGCGTGGTAGGAAAAGAGAAATGCGTTTGATGTTCAGACGAAACAAGCAGAACCCAAACACTTCCTAGCCCTCTTTTTTGGGAGCCATTCATCCAGCAACAAGGGTAACGGTGACCAAGAGTACTTACTAGGTGCTATGAAGATATTCTACAGACTATTCTTAGAATTATTCCAATATCTCAACTCCAGCGCCTCATTGCTGTCCTCGCCTCTTCTTTTACTCATGTCACCTCAATCTTCACCCCATTACTTTTTACCAAGTCACCCTGAGAACATGCGCACGGTTGCCGCGGTGAATCTTGACCTCCCGGACGATCTGGATAGCGATCGGGCAGTACGACGCTTAGTCGAGCCCTCGTTCGTCTCGGTCTCCGCCGTGGTTGTGATGGGGAGGTCAAAGCTGTCGTACAGCAGGAGCCCTCTTTCCACCCCGGGCGGCGAGATTAAGCTCTGGGTCTCGGCCTTGGTCAAGGGGAGAGATAACGTATTGGAGAGCTCCCGGGCAAGTTTGTCCGACCACTTGACTACAACGGGCATGTATTTTTCTAATTTTTCTGCCCCTCGCTCGCTTCTCCATTCTAACTTGGTGTGGGATCTTAGAGCCAACCACCGCCTCCATCACCGTCCTGCAAACATGGCCCATCCCGTACACTGAGACCCTATCCTCTCTTCGAGGAACGTTTTCCCCGGTCTCACCGATGTCAAGCCTACGAGCGGCTCCCTGCTCGGCGGCGGCGAAGGCGGAAGTCGCTCCAACCTCAGCAGCGGTAACAAAAGCGATCTTTTTCAGCTCTCGCAGGTGACAACAAGAAATTTGTCCCTGCTGGGCCCAACGCACTGTTGGCGCGCGGATGAGCGGTGGTTATCATAATACTGCCGTGTTTCGCCCTCTCGTCGCTTTAGTATGCAGGAAAAACTCGGCACAGGTTATGGTCGCTCCCTGGGGCCGTTTCTTGGCTCGCTTTTCTCGGTGCCAACGGATTTGAGCGGCCGGTGAAGTCGGCGAACCAGATACAGACACATAGTAGCTCGAGATATATGGGATCTTTCAAGTCAAAAGGTAATATGCCCCCCAATGCACTTTGCCTTTAAGGTTGCTCCCGCGTTCTTTTCCAACAACTGGAGCTGCTTTTCCCTGCGCTAGTACGTATGAGTCTTCGATGTCGACTGCAGCAGTGAACTGGAAGCTGTGGGGGCCGAGGGCCAGACCTCAACCAGCTACGGCCCGGCCAGATCTGCATCTACCGGGCATGCCACCGAGACCAAGGCCAGGTGGGCCGCCCACATCGACCACGCCACCATGTGTACCGCCGTCGGCGAGTATCTCGTCTTCAAGCTCCTAGCCCTAGGGACTCCGGGGCAGCTGCGTACGCACCAGCAGGAGGAACGGCGGCGCGCAATCACAACACTTGAGGTCTGCGATGCCCTTGACGACTCGGAGCGGAGGAGATAATCTACGTCTTGACAACGGGGGCGCTCGTCAACAAGCTCCGTCCTGTCAGTAAGGAGAAAGGGGTCGTGCCCGGGGCTCATTTTCTGCTGCAACGCCGGTTGCTCCAGCTGCACCTTCTCCTCGACCGTTGTGGCGACCACTTCGGTCCGCATCGAGACACTAGCCGCTGAAGGGCTAGGCACGGTAAAGGGTTGTCGGGGATCGCTGCTTGGTGTAAACATCACAAATAGCGGCGCTCAGGGCCACGAGCGGTTCGTGACCAAGCCTTGGCATAGGGGACAGAACTGGGACTTGATGACGGTGGCTGCTGCGAAAGATTAGTGGGAGTGTTCGGGCGTCAGCAGCCGCACACCAAAATAAGAGCTGCTGAGCCGAAGTTAAGAGGGGTGTCCTTTGGAGAGGGATTGCTGACGGTGTTGGTTGATAGGGCTGCGCACTGTGGAAACAAGGGGCTGATTGCGTTTGCGCTGCATCCTGGGTGAGTTGATCTTGGTCTGAGCTTGGTGTTGATGGTGCTGACGGGGAGTAGTCTGGTGCAAACTGAGCTGGGGAGCAAGGCTGCTCGCGATATGGGCATGGAGGATGCGCCGCATACGTTGCAGCAGATCGTTGATGCGATTACGAACCTGGTGAGTTTCTGTCAGGGAGCGGACGAGAAAAATGAACGCGGGGATCGACTGACAGAATGAACGTACCTAGATCGATACAGCGGCACGCGAAAATCCATCGGGCAAGTTTTACAATGCTATCGATAGCACCGAGATCCCGTGGTGATCGAAGGAAGGGGGTCTGTTGGTCATGGCGGGGTGGTCGAGGTGAAACGATTGCAATTATGGGTGGCCGCAGAGTTCTGATCCGAAATACCTCCATGTGCGCAGTTGTAGAACTGGACAACACTTGTTGTGGACTGGGCGAACATGAGCCGCTGGCAATCAAGCAAAGAAAATCCAAAAACAAAATCATCCCACGAGAATTGAACAATGGCTGCTATCCATCACTCCATTAGAACAGGTATAAGAGTCCCAGCCTGGCTAACTCCACCACAGCCGAAGCTGATTACTACAGTTGGTTGAAAGAGTACCCCGAGGTCCAAGTATATACGCTCCCATCCTGCTCATCTTCTCCCGGATCCAGTGAGCATGTTGACACAATTTCAGGAACGAGACACAGGGTCCAGAGTCGGACCGAACTTTACTGAACACGGCGTCAAATACAGGAAACATCTTCTACCACGTGCTGTGGCGTGTGCTGGCGTCGATCGTATCGAAGAATGGAATCCGAGATACGTCAGCATATACTTTTAAAGCGAAGCCACTCCTCAGCTCTCCACATGTGGCAAAACATAATCATATTGTCACCTCGCTGGGCTTCCGCTCTCAATTATGTACACATCCCCCAAGCGCTCAAACTCATGCTCCACGAAGCAACACTCTTTGTCCAAGTCAAACAAAGACATCAGAAACTCCGGTCCAAATGCAACCTGTCCGTAACCGTCATCGTCACTTGGCAGACCACCAAGCAGACCAATGAATTCATGCATGAATCCCGCGAGTAGAATACCGCATTGGCGAGACTGGACAACAGTATTCTCCGGCAAGCCCCTTGAGTGATATGCAGCACGAAATGAAACGTAAACTGGTAGTAGCGGCGCTCAAGCTCATCGTGAAGAAAGCAGTCCGAAGATCAACCAAATCATTGTTGCGGCGGGGTCGTTCGATCGGTAACTATCATGAGCTCATAAGTGGCAACGCATCGTCGACCTGAGGTTGGTATCAGCAATCATAGCGCCACAGAAACTGCGAGTGAAAGCGAAGCAAGTATGTAGCGCGATTCTTTGAACTTCTAGCGGGCGACATCCTCAAGCACCGACAGCCCGGGCGCCGTCCCGGCGCGCCCTCGATACCGGAATCTGAATTTCCCCATCAGAATCCGAGTCCTCGGCGGCTGCGGCCCGGTCGAGCATCCGATCTATATCATCTTCCCCCAGTACAGGACGCGGTCTCGAGGGTACCGTTAAACCGCTGGAGACTGGCAGCTGTTTGAGACGAGCGACTGGGATGTACATCTCTCCCTGACTGTAGGGGCCACCGTTGACCTTCCTCCGCGGTGTACCCCTAGAATATGGTGATCCAAAGGGCTCGTCCACGTCCATCTCGGTGCGTGGCTTCTCGAAGCCGACTCGCTTTTGTGTGTGGGACTGAGAGCGGGCGTGGTGTATCGGTCTCCCGCTGGGAAGGCTTTTCCGAGGCTGACCCGTCGGCAAGGCAGTTCGCTGGGGTGCGCCGTGCCCAGATGGCAGAGGCTGGGATGATGAGGGAAACGCGTGCTTGAGGTTGGCCGAATTGCCGGGGCTGCTCATGAAGAGAAGCGACTCGATAGCGTCCTGCTCTCGCACGTTCTGGTGTGGGGAAAATATTATCGGATCCACAAGTGGTGTTCTCTGGTGTGTGGTCCCCAAATAAGGGCTGGGGTGGCCTGGAGTGTGTGGTCCGGCGCTGGGCGACGGGTGAGAGCCGGATAGGAACGATGTCGTCAGCCTAGGGTTCGAATTCCGGCGAGGATTGCTGAGGTGCCGAGATGGTTGGATCGACACAGCAGGAGCGAGAGCGTGTGTTGTCTTCACAGGGGACGCAGGGCTGCCCGTGGGACCTGTCCTTCCCATTTCCCTCCAGAGGGAGTCGCTGTGACGGGAAGGAAACTGTTGTGAGAGCCCTGTCGCAGGGGTTGTGTTGTTGCTGCCTCTGTGCGAGCCATTGGAGAGCTGTGGGCTGGCAGAGGACCCGTTTCTGAGGTGGATAGTGGAGTTGCTTGACGCGGGCGACGCGGCATGCGAGGCCATCGTCTCGACCTGGTCGATTGAATGACCCTGCCACCCGTGGTTGACCTTGACCATCGCGTAGGAGAGCCGGGCTTTGAGCTCGGCAGAAAGCTGGGATGCGGGATTAGCGACCGAAACATGACACGCGGATTGCTCGAGACTGCGCAGCGAAGAGTGTGCGTTACGTACCTCTCCAATGCGGCTCCCGGCGGTAGAAGCGATGCTAACTGTACTGGTGTTCCTTGAATGACCCATGCGGACGGGCGACGCGCTCGACTTGTCACGCGTGTGCTTGACCACGCCGTCTGCCATTCTTTTCCTCGAGAAAGCCCCGTTGTCACCTGCGTCGGCGGCGGTGTCGGGTATCCTCTCTTGGGCTGCCGCGACCTGCGACAGCTGCAGGAGCTGCGAGCCTTGGCTCGAGTCCCGAGCGCTGCCGTCGGGGCTCATGCCGCCGTCGCTAGTGCTAGCGGGCGGGGTGAACACAAAATCGGTGTCGTTCGTGGAGCTGGTGTCCTGTGAATTGCCGCTGGAGAAGGGGGGCTGTTGGTGTTGTCGCTGCGAGGGGTGAGCGGTGTGGTTGTCGGCAGTGCGTACCTGCTGGTCGGCACGGGGTGCCTGGTAGTCGGGAGCGCTACTTGCGGGTGCCTGGTCGCGTCGGGTCGAATTGGCAATGGAGCGGTTGACGCGAAGAGAAGTCGCGTCGTCGGCGACCAAACTGGGTAGTCTGAAGGCAGCTGGGTCGGGCCCCGAGTCTGGACCGCGCTGCATTTTGCCGTGGACCATGTTGGCAGGTCGGTTGGGTGCCGAGAGCGGGACGGCCGTGTCGTCTTTGTCTCCGACACGTCGTGCGTCGAGTCGAGGCGGAATCGAGGACGAGTCCAGGTCCATCATTGCAGGGCAGCAGACTAGCAGCCGGCAAGCGTGCAAAGAGCGAAATGGCAGCAATGGGCCCGGGGGGCAGGCGGCGGTGGCAGGCCAAGTTTGGGGGGAGGTCAATGAGTTCGGGAAGGACAGGATTTTGCGAGATTTGGCGATTTGGCCGACGGACGGCCTTGGTTGGTTACGCGGTTTCGCGACGCCGCGGCCCAGCTTTCCCCCTCCAGTCTACAGTGCAGAAAGCGCAGCGCACAGCACACGTCCCAGCGGGCGCTCGGAGCGCCTGTTGAGCCACGCGGCCAGCACCCCACCCGTGACAGCCAAGCCAGCCCAGCCACGTCGTTTGCGATTCCCGATCTCCCGACGCGGCGGCGGTGTGACCAATTGAGCAGAACTCGTTTACGGTTGAAGATTTCTTCGTCACGGTGCCAATCTCATTGTCGCGCATCTAGTCTACGCTGGAGCCACTGGAACAGCAGGATCGTCCGGGTGGCGGCTCGTGCATCGTGGTCGTGCCAGTGGTGTCGCAGAAACACGGCTCATGCAAACCTGGAAATGGAAAACTCTCGGACCGGATGACAATGACTTGACGGGGAATCCGGCGGGGTCAGAGCCGCGGTTGAGCGCAGAGCCGATCAAAAATGGCGCCCCAATCTAAAAACGCCTCCAGCCAACAAGGTGGTGGGGTGCAGAAGATTTGGACGCGAAGTCACGTGGCGTCTGGGTTTGCATCCACGACTCCAGCCGCTGCAGACGCCGACGTCAACCCCACCGCAACATGCAAAATATGCGCGCTGGCGAGCGAAGGCTCTGCTAGTTTGGCGCCTACTCATTTGAAGGCTCTGGCTATCTGCCGGTCAATGTATTAGTGCTGTGCGGGCCCGCCCGCAGCGTGTCTCTTTGTTAGCGTCGGCTTCTGACAGATCCGCCGTCGACTCCTCGAACTCTCCCCAACAAGGCCAAGGATAGAAATCGGAAGGAAGCCAGTATGGAAGCTTTCTGTGGACCGAAGGACGTGCGATGAAATGCTCCCAAGTTGGATGCCTAGGATCTCCAAACAGAGTGCCATGTTCGCAAGTTTCGATGCATGTGTCGGCACAGGAATCAAGCCAGGCTGGGTAGCAAGGCTTAAAAACATGCTTAACATATCCCGCATCATGAGAGACCTTGACTGCACTGGAATAGGCCTCTTGATAATACAGAAAGGCCTCTTAAGAATACGATAGGGCCTTGGATGCAGTTGAGGTGAGGACGAGAATGGGTGGTGATGGCGAATTGGGGAGAGATATTAAGCCTTCGAGGCGGACAGTGGTGTCTTAGATGTTGGTTTCGAAGAACAGTTTTGATATGGGGGTTCTCGTCGCTTGTGATCCGGGGTGGTCTTGTTTGCGGGAGGTATTCTGGACGAGGAAGGGACTCTCAGGACGAAGGTTGCTATGGCGTAGGAGACCATGAGAGGAACCTAGAGCGAGTTTTATTGCGCGAGAAACGAGGAGCCGGGCGGCCTGACTGAGACCTGTTGGGCTGGAGGGGAGGATGGAGAAGACTGAGGCTCTGCGTAGAATGTTAGACATGGCGGGATTGTTCAAGTTGGGGAGCTGAGGAGGGGCGAGCAAAAGATGAGGTAGTGAATCAAAGTAGCGGTGGCGGGCTTCCACACCCGCGAATGAGTGGAGGCTGGGACGGTATTTTCACGCGGAAAAGAGAGACCCTTTCTTTCGACCTAAGCCTTCGTACAGGACCTAAGAGCAACAGAAAATCTGCAAGAGATAAGCGGGGGGGAAAGATGACGAACGACAAGGAAAAGAAGGTGCTAATAAGCGAGGAGATCATTGTGGATGGTAATACCGATGACGGGGAGGAGGAGGGGGGTCTCTTCGCGGGTATTGAAGAGGTGAAGCCAATATCGTGTTGCTCTGTGCTGCCGTTCTCAGAAAAGAGGGGAGTCGTCTCCAGATTGTCGGTCCAGACTACGAGGAAAATGTATATCCTCGAGGGGGCTGGTACTTTCGCGGTATTCGACTGGTGTTGAAGCGACAACCGTGTGGTCACTTTCAGCTTGTCGGCGCCGGGCCATTTGCCCGCCCAGGTACCCGCCATTGTCAGGGTTTCTTCTAGGCTTCTATTGCCCTGCTCCTGCTCCCGAAAGCCTTCATCGAGAAATGGAACCGAACTTCCTGTCGAATCAGTGAATTTCGTTTCGGATGGTCTCACATCGCCGGAAACAGGCCAGGAGGTAAACGCGCCGAGATATTCCAAAGGTGTCGTCAGCAGAATTGAGTCTCCCCTTTTGCTGCAAGTAGCCTCCCAGCGCATGCCAGTGCCAGTGTACTGGAACCTCACGCATGCAAACAAGCCTCGCCGAGAATGCCAAGGGTGTGTGGGGGCGGGAGGGCGACGCGCAATCCTCTCCCACATCCCGACGACCAAGGCCCCACCTTCACTCCACCTTCCCGCCCTGGACCATGATGCAGACAGATGACAGGAGCCTCATCCACTGCTATCAGTATTGGTGAGCCAATGAGGGGAGGTGCATTGGGATTGCTGCCATGCGCATCCTCGACACCGAGTTGCCAGTGAAACATTCACTCTGCCGTCCCACAAGCGAAACAGACATCGATGGTCGCCGCCTCGGCCACCTCGGTCGCTTCAATGTTCGCTTTGTGGGGCGAATGACGAGTTCACCTCTGCCCAATTGCTCAATGTGTGCCAGGGACATTGCCTTGGATATATAAGACAAGAGACGGCAAACATGTAAGTCAGCAGACCCAACTTCCATCCCGAAACAGCCCAATATTCTACCATTGTCTTGACATACCCCAGATACAGCCATCATGCTTTCATCGTTGACGCTGGCATTGGCCGCATCGACTCTCGTGTCTTCGGTACTCGGACATGCGGGCGGCCACTCGGATGCCGAGATCCAGGCCGAGATCGCCATGCGCAACGTCGTGACGGCACACTCCAAGAGAGCCATCGACAAGTGTGCCAACTCTCTCGCTGCTCTTGCACTCCGCGAGAGAGCCCTCGCCCGGCGAGTTGCCACGGCAAAGGAGATTCGTAAGAGAAACAATCTGCAGAATGGTGCGTCCAGCTGCCCCTGAGTGGGACACCCGCCCCTGACAGAGAGATGGTCTTCTAACTCTGTGTCAAGAACATATCGTTCGTCGTGACGCCACCGCGCTGGCAAACTGGTCAGCTATCTCGCACGATTTGAGTTCCGCAGGATACGCCATCGATACGCCTGCCTCGACAATCTTTGCCTCTAATACAACCTGTGTCCTCGTCCCCGAGACAGTGCTCGGACCCTACTACGTTGATGGCGAGCTCATCCGCACCGACATCACCAACGGTCAGGCGGGTGTGCCGGTGCACCTCGACATCCAGTTCGTTGACGTTGAGACCTGCGCGGGCATCCCGTCGCTGCTGGTCGACATCTGGCACTGCAACTCGACAGGCGTGTACTCGGGTGTCGTTGCTGAGGGCCAGGGCGGTCTGGACTCAACTCACCGCCGCGGCGCTCAGGAGTCGGACACCGATGGCGTCGCCCAGTTTGACACGCTCTTCCCGGGTCACTACACCGGCCGCGCGTCGCATATTCGTACGTTCGCCTTTCCCTTTCCTCCTTTTTCCTCGCATCCTGTTTCGATGTTGGCAACTGACCCCTCTCCAAACAGACATCATGTCCACCGCCGAGGCCACCATTCTTCCAAACAAGACCTTCACAGGCGGCAAAGCCCGACACGTCGGCCAGCTCTACATCGACGAGGCCCTCAAGTCCGCCGTCGAGGCCCTCGCGCCATACAACACCAACACCCAAGCAGTCACGACCAACGCACAGGATGGCATCGCCCCCGACGAAGCGACGGCGGAGTACGACCCCTTCCTGCAGTACGTCCACCTTGGCGAGAAGCTGAGTGATGGGTTGTTGATGTGGATTACTATTGGGGTCAACTCCTCGGCGGACTACAGTGCAGGTGTTACGCCTGCGGCGCATTACTATGAGGGAGGGGGTGAGACTGTTGAAGGGGCCGGTGGGTCTCCTAGCGGACCAGGAGGACCGGGAGGACCGCCGCCGAGCGTTCCTGGAGGAAATACGACTGGTACGGCTGTGGGTAGCGGAACGGGTGTTGCCACTGCCGGGCAAACGTCTTCAGCTACAGGCACTGCTGTTTCGAGCGGTGCGAATGGGAGGAGAGGGTTGATCGGGTGGCGTCGTTGAGTGGTCTGAAGGAGAGGCAGGACCGGCACTTATGTTGATAGATCATACTGGCTTAGGGGCTCAAGAGGCATGAATGAAGCGGTTTGTTCAATAACAGTGTCTCTTTACTCCATGCCCCAATTTCGACGATGAGCTGCTACTGTCGTGATCAGCCTTATTGGGTTTGATATACGGATGTCCACTTCAAAAGTTTTGACCAGGCCAAATAAGGCGCTATACTTTATTGGGACTGTAATTAGTCTTTTTAGCCAGATGAATTTGCTGCTGAGCTTCAGCCACTGAAAACCCAGGATAGGAAAAACCTTGCGCTAATACCCCACCGATTGCATCCCCTGAATATAGGCCTCCTCCCCTAAAACGCCGATCAGTATGATATTGACACTAGGCAAGCCTAAAAACAGACTAGCGTGTTGGTCAAAACTTTTGAAGTGGACATCCGTAGGCCTATCTGCATTTTCCAACGGCTTATTGAAAAGCAATCAAGGCCTCTCGCAACAAAATCAAGGCCTTGAAGAATGCAAGCGAGGCCTCAAAGAAAAGTTTCGGAGAGCGCGCCACTGTCGAGGCCATCGGGAAAGAGGTTTGCGGGTCCTGTCAACACGAGATGTTAGAATCAACTTCCGCCGCGAATAGAGCGTCAAGTGCCTACCTGACCGGCCGAAACGGTGGTGAGCTCTTCGTTGCGCTGACGAGGTGGACAGTCGAACTGAGTGGGAGGGGCTGTACGGCCACTGGCATTGCGGAACTGCAAGAGAGACGCAGCATATCGAGCGCTGATTGCATCGCGATGTACTGTAGACGACACCTGGATCCCAACATCTCTTCCGACACCGAGATCCTCGTAGGGCCCGACGGCTGCCTGGTCACTCGGTTCTTTGCAAGCAGAAGACTCGTCCCCACCACTGCTTATCGTGCCGACACGAGATCTCGAAGACAGTGGGCGCCAGTTGAAAACATACACGACACCAGGAACTGGATTTCCTATTCAGGTAAGCAAGCATCGGTGGCGGAAACGACAGGATGCTGACAGGTATTTCTCCAAGGGTTACGTCCACCTCGCCCAAACAAAAAAACGCTTCATCCCTTGCCCCCGTCACGCCGGACCGCGGTGAAAGAGAATAGAGCCACGCTTCGCCCAACAAAGAGTCTGCTCTACACACAAACTCAAGCGAGATCGAAGGCGCTTCCATGGGCGAGCTGAACAAAACGGCCCTGAGCATCACATCAACTTTGGACGGCTACTTTGGGCTTGCCTACCACGATGGTAGCCAGCACGGCGCAAGGGTCATGCCACCACAACCAAGTCCGGTGAGTAGCCCGAAATCGACGGCGGGCACGCAACAGGAGGCTAACTTCCAGATTCGACAGACTTAGCAGAGAGGCTGCTCCGATTGAGCATTCAGTCAGTTGAGCTGCTTCTCCTCGCCGACTTGCCGATCTTCAACTCTTCAGTTCGTCTCTAGCGTTCGCCTTTGACCTTTCGTTCCATATCGAATGCATTCAACTGCGCGGCCTGGAATCTGCTTCTCGCGGTTGCCCGCTGGTTCAACTTTCAATATCCCTTGAAGGCTGGAGAGTCTCCCTGCAGACGAGTACCTCTTCTACAATACAAGACAAGAAAGATAGCAAAAGGCAGTCGCCCCTGCTGCTTTGTGTATTGTTGGCGCGACTCTTCAACAGTCCATTCCGGGCTTTGCGCTTCTCGTGTTGTGGAACACAAAACAGAGCGGTTTTCTGGCCGTTCGGCAAAAGAGTGATGGAATTGCTTATTCTAGATAAAAAGGAGAGGGTGGCAGAGAGCCAGTAATATAGTGGTGGAAGGTGGCGAGTCACGTGGCCAACCAGGTGACCATATTGTATCACACGTGTCCATTCTGCTGCCTCTTCACAAAAGACATCCAAATACAAGGATGTTGTTGCCAGTATTGCTCAATGGTTGCGCACGCAACTACGGCGCAGGCGGCTGTCACTCAGTAGCTTGCTGCCGTTCCATCAGTTCATGCCGTTGGCCAGACATTTGTGATAGGCAGCTTCCCTAACGGCTTCGGTTCGTCGTTGTCGCTCCTCTTCCATCTACCCTTAACCATATAACCGACCTCTTAGTTGCGCTCCGGTTCTGCCCTTGTGATAAGCAAGGCCGTAACAGGTGAGTATCGCCATATGAGCAAAGTCTTTGTACCTACCGTCCTCGTCACGATCCTGAGCCGGCACCAAATACGGAGCCGCGATGCACAAATTTCATTAAGTCTCACCACCGGCACTGGTATGACGGGGCAAGCGAGGAACACGGAACTGTCATGTCCAAGGCTCGTCCAGCCTAACCGCCGGCCGACATTCGAGGCTGGCAAGACGGAACCGTGATGTCCTTACTCAAATCTCAGCACCAACCCCGACACAAAAACGGATGGAATGAGGACAGTTGAACCGCAGCTCTCTGATATACAGAATATAGAATCCTCTGGAATGGCGGGACCGGATGCTGAACAAGTTGGCACGGACGACAGCGATGGAAGGGCGACGCTGGACGGTGAATGCGGTCAGTGTGATGGATCCGCCGGTCGTGTGCCGGTGACAAAACGGCGCGGCAAGAGAAACAGCAAGACTGCGACGATAAAAAACATGATTGATTTGGCACGAGGACTGGGGATTTGGCACCATGTAGGTAGTTTTATTGCACTGAAAGATGAGCACCAAGAACTTGACCGTTGGTGGTTTCGCTGGCCCTCTCGCAGCGACTCCTCCTTCTCATCCTCCTGTCCCTGCGTTCCGTACGCGGTCTTTTGGCTTGGCATCTTGAATATTTGGAAATAAAATAACTGACAAGATCGGTGTTCAAGTGCAGAGAGTTGGTTGTGCGTTGTGCTTTAGAGGGAGAAAGTGTGGTGTCATGCGCAGGTTCTAGATTGCAATAATTTCGAGCGAGAAATTGTTTTCAAGTTGTGGGCTGGAGCGGGGGCCGTTTCACTGTTTACAGAACCGAGAAGAAACGCACCGGTCGTAGAAGACGGCGAAGCTTCGCAGGTACCGAAACTTCAAAGACTTCAGCTTCACAAGTGGGGCAGTCTTGTGGCAGTGCGCCTTCCTCCTTCCGAATTTCTGCTCCCGCAACCTCACTCCAACAACTACCGGCAGGCATTTCAACTTTCTCTCTGCAATTGTTTATCAGCGCACAAGCCGGCACCATGTCTTCCTCAAATGGCAGAAACACCGGGCTATCCGAAGCGCAAACGGCGCAGGCTTGATCACCCGCTTCCTACAATGTATGATCATTGGGGAGCGACTAGCAGGCATTAATCTCAGGCTAGATCCCCAACCGCTCGAGAGTCTGCCCAGCGCCATGCACCACCTGATAGTACCGATATTTTGGAAAGATTCCAGGTATCGGCGTATAATGGAATTCGCAGCCTCGGAAGACCGGCTAGAAGAATACTTTTGTTGCGCTGCGATCGCTCTGTTTGGACGTACCGACATCCAGCCGGGAGACTGCCGCTGCAAGGAGGTGGTTCGTGGGCTGGAGGGCTTGAAAGGGGGGAGGATTGGAGTGTCTTGAGATTATCAAGCATCTGGACCGCACAATATCGATTTTGTAGAGGTAGATGCTGAGAAATAAAATGCTGTCGAAGACATGTGCACACTCACTTCAACTATAAATATACAGAACACTCACCTCCAGTCACTCTTGTCCGCGCTGCAGATAAACGACGGCTGTAAGTTCTGATCTTCTAGGAAATCATCTATGAGATTGTCGACATCGTAGCCATCCTGCTCGTGTTGCAACTTGTTGGCAATCCTAGCAATCTCCGCCAAACCGCGCCTCGCTCCGCGTTTGCAGCTCTTCCTTATCTCCGTTCAACAAGAGAATCCAACCGGAGAGATCGTGCAATGCATCGCGGGCCTTTCTAGCTACCTCTTCTACGACCCTTAGCATCCTGTTCCGGGCTGATGGCTGAAGCAGAATGTTGTGTATGCGCTCCCGCCGCTCCAGCTCGGTCTCTGCCCGGACAAGGGACTTGCGGAACCACTCGGCCGTGCTGTAGACATAGGCCTTACGGGCCGCCTGACCGACAACCTTGTTGTGATCGGGCTGCCCCCCGCCTTCAATGATATTAAAGCCATCCTGAGTGACCAGGGACCTTGCAAGCGTCGTCATTGGCTGTTCCGCTACGATGACAAGAGTAGGCGCAGCAAAGGCGATCGGGGTGAGACATATGCTCTTGAAAACGAGGCCCATGTCTTACGCCATAGTGCTGGGCGGGGGGGAATTCGCTGTCGATCACGCCTAGCTTTTATTTGTCGACGGTGCTCAGGCAATTCCGGTCCTTGCCCAGCCCGACTCGTTTGTCTCCGGCTGCGACGCAGTCTTCCAGCCTACGACACGCCGTTTCGATCTCAGCCGGGGTGAGAAACCCGCCGCCCCGACCTTGAACTCTTATAGCCAAGGCGTACACGCCTGGGTACGCCGCGCTATACACCAATAGTTTAGGCCCCTGCCCCTGCAGAAATCATCGGCAACCGTGTGCTTGATTAGGGAGATAGCCAGGTGCGTCGGAAGCGCCAGCATCAATTTCGTGACCACGTTGTCGACGTCTCCGCGCAGAACCTTTCAGGTACTACCCACAGGCACGGTATCGGGGACCGTATCCAGGTCGTCGGCCAGGGAGATGAGAGACCCTTCTTTTGGCCCAAGCCTTCGCACCCTGGCAGAAATGGGATGACCCAATGACCGCTGACGATTGAAGAACGGGGCAGTTGAGGATGTTCGCATCACAAGAAGTGGGACACTCAACCCGTCACTATTGGACGCTCAACCCGTCAATGTTGATCGCTCAGCCCACGATTAATTGGCGGTTTGACGCTCCGCTCAGGTAGTGCCCTGTCTATAAGGTAGGTAGGCAATACAAGACTCTTGTTCTACCCAGCACATCTGCCTTCTTCATCGCCACCCGGCGGTCACAGTCACAACGAATTTCGAAACGGTTGAGATTATGTCGCCCTGTGCGTCCACCTTGCTAGCCAACTCGCCTGCCAAGTAAAGCCTAGAAATCAACGACCCATTCCCGCCCTCCGGCACGGTCTGTGTGGAGAAAGAGTGTGTGTTTGGATCTGAGGGCTTCAATAGCAAATAGACGTTTTCTTCCTTTGGCCCGAATCTATGTATCCTGCTTATGTACCCTCAGACCAACTCCTCAAACTCCTTCGGCAACTCCCTCCCCTCGACCCACGCCTTAATCCCCTCCGCAAACAACTCCGGCATCTGCAAGTCCCACGCATGCAACGCCCCCTTCACCACCACAACCCTACTCCCCAACCTCTCCTGCACCCCCTCCTCCTTCCAAGCCCTCGCCATCCCCCTCGCACTCTCGACATCGTCCCCCTTCTCCGCCGCAATCACCAGCGTCCGCACCGCATTCACCCCCCGCACCTCCTCCCACCCAA
>Ga0247770_1001678_pt1 | contig 15854 bp, 15 predicted proteins | sample UWRJL136409B6_FD_179943 | JGI IMG/M metagenome (GOLD analysis project Ga0247770, IMG submission 179943) | Plant litter microbial communities from Arlington Agricultural Research Station in Wisconsin, United States - UWRJ-L136-409B-6 | ecosystem: Environmental > Terrestrial > Plant litter >... | reverse complement strand
CGCAGCCGTAATAATGGCGACACTGAGAACGACGGCAACAGCAACAGCAACAGCGCACTGCCACCGCTACCAACCACACTACCACCACTGCCCACACTCCGAGATCCAGATGCTCACCGTGGCACCTTACCGCGCTCACCGTGGCACCTTACCGCCGCTGCCCACGCTCCAGCCCCCATTTTCTCCCTCACTCATCCCATCAAAGATATTTTCCCCTCCCCCTAGGATCGCCATCCACCCACCCACCCGTCCTCTTCCCACAAGCTGGCCATATAAGACGCCGACTTCTGAGCCCATCCAACCACCACACCCCCCGCAGCACTCAGAAGGAGGAGGCTTAGAGCCTGAGACAAGCGAGACAGAGGCAGGCGACACAGACGGCAAGGAGTTGGTGGCGGAGCTGGTGGGAGACCTGATGAACTGGGACACGACGACGTTGTGCGAGGCGGGTTGTTCTTGTCTCAGTACATTCACCGAGTAAGGGAGGCCTACCTCCCGCGCACAGGAAACGAGACGATTGTGAAGCTGTTTTTGCGGGAGATGGGGGGTGCAAGTAGGCCGCACAGGTGCAGGCAAATGGGACATCGGAAATCGGCAGCTCCGACTACATTTATTCCGGAGTAGACAACATGTCAGCGAGGCTCACAAGTTAGTCCATACGAGCTGGTTGGTACTTAGCCCTCGAGTAGACATCAATAAACCGTTAAGCCCTCCAGCCTCAATCGAATCTCCTTCCTCAGATGCTTCATTTCATTGTACTGGCCCTCGAGAATAAGGTATAGCCACGTCGTAAATTGCTTTGCCGCTTCCTCCTTTTTTTTCAGTCTGGTAATCTCTTTTTCGAGTCCCTTGATCTCCTCGGTTCTCAGCTGTTCGTTTAGCTCGAGCTACGTGAACGCCTTGTCGACCTGGAGCAGATTTCTGTTACCACGGCCCTTGGGGGGGCTCCCCCCCTTTACCCCCTCGCGAAAGGACCCTTAGCGCTAGGCCTCCGGCGGTGAACATTCGTTTGGCATCACTCAAGGTCGTGGGGAGGTCTATACCGTGGGCGAAGTGTCTCCTACATAAGGGCTGATCCGTTTACAGACCTGCTCAAACATGCTATCGCTTATACATGTTACACCACAATACCAACAGTTATCTTCAAGCGTCGTTTCTTCTCCGCCACGGTACCCTCTACTGCCTGACCCAACGCAGTCAACACCAAGTTTAATTGCGTCCCTGCCCTTACTGTCAGTGAGCGTCCCCTACTACCAGGTAAGTGTGGGAGAAGTATGTGCAGGCACAGCGTACCTGTCATGTTCTGGATTGCATGCAATGTCTCGGGAAACCCTTCAATCTCCGTGTTTGTCACCACGGCCTTCAGCGCAGTCAGTGGCTGCTCGGGGCGCGTCACCATGCTGTTCACCAGCCTGGCCATAGCGTTACTCTCACTATTGTTCAGCAAGTTAGTGTTTGTCATACACAGTACATGGGCTGCAAGGCCCCATGCTGTAAGTGCTGCTTACTTCGATAGCTGGCGCACATGCAAGCTATCAATCTTGCCTTCCAGGCGGTACAGCACCTGTAAAATGCGCTGGCCCCTGTCAACTGCCGGGAGATATGCACACCGTGCAAACTGTTCACTCAGGTCCGTGAATCCTGTCGCGATTGCTCCAAAGTCGGGCTGCGGCACCTCCATATCGTCTGCAGCTGCATTATACAATCCCACTCGCTCTCGTTCATGGTGCTCAATTGCGCGCGGTAATGTTCGACTGTTGCTAATACACATGGCAGGAGGAAACCAAGCGGTTGCAAAAATAATTGACACTGCGAATAGTGGTCCGTGCCCACTAGCAACGCCTACCAATTTTACAGGAGAGAGACCGGTCCGGCAAGCGGCCCGCCAAAGGAAACCTGGAGGAACTGTCCTGGTGTTGTTTGGCAGAGAAATAAGGAAGATGTGCAGATGTGGAGGCTAGCAAATTCACCATTCAGTCAAGCAACCCGCCGCAGCCCGCTGTACTGTTTCAGGCTGCCGCTAAGCCTCTCATCAGCAATGATGCCGGGTAATTGGCTGTTGAATACGGGCCCGATAAGCGATTTGAAGTGGCTATACAGCTCAACCTAAGGCCTGCCGTCCGCTTTTCCTTTGGTTCGTTCCGAGTCTGTGTATGCTGTCGCTACATCTTGCCACGGGAACCACATATCTTTAGAGTGATGCGCTCAGAATGATTACAAAGTTGAGGCGTACAGTAGAAGATTCTGGAATATTATAACAACTATAAATCAAAAGAGTCCCCCGGACCCCTCCTGTGGCACGCTACGATAGAAAAATAGAAAAATAAAAGAGAGAGATCAAGTATTAGTTATCTGATGGGAACGCCATCAGAAGGACCCTTCCTGAAGGACAGCCAATGACAACCCTTGATGCGGCTACGGCCGAATGTCCCGGCCGGCATCCTGGAGGCAGCCACAGCCAGTTTTCTGAGCCTCTTGTAATCCACTTGTCATCTATGCCTATATGGTAAGTTTGTTGAAGGGAGGTTTTCGCATCGCCTAACCAGTAATCAATACAAGCTGAGAGACCCATGTTCTCTAGTGTCTGCGTGCATGTGCCTGTTGCCGTATCCCAGATCTTAACGGTCTTGTCGTCTGACCCGGATACCACGAGCTTCGAGTCCGACGAGAACGTGACGGAGCTGACCTCACCATTATACCCCGCGAACGTCTGCGTGCATGCGCCCGTCGCAGTATCCCAGATCTTAACGGTCTTATCGCCTGACCCGGATGCCACAAGCTTTGAGTCCGACGAGAACGCGACGGAGCTGACCTCACTACTATGCCCCTTAAGCGTCTGCGTACATACGCCTGTCGCTGTATCCCAGAGCTTAACGGTCTTATCGTCTGACCCGGACGCTACAAGCTTTGAGTCCAGCGAGAACGTAACAGACCTAACGAAGCCGCTATGCCCCTTAAGTGTCTGTGTATATGTGCCTGTCGCCGTATCCCAGATCTCAACAGTCCAATAGATTGACCCGGATATAACGAGCTTCAAGTCCGGCGAGAACACAAGAGACCAAACGTAATCGTTATGCCCCTCGAGCGTCTGCGTCTGCGTACATGTGCCCGTCGCCGCATCCCAGAGCTTAACGGTCTTATCGCTTGACCCAGATGCTACAAGCTTTGAGTCTGGCGAGAACGTAACAGACCTAACGTAGCCGTTATGCCCCTCGAGCGTCTGCGTACATGTGCCTGTTGCCGCATCCCAGATCTTAACGGTCTTGTCGTATGACCCGGACGCCACAAGCTTCAAGTCTGGTGAAAACGTAACAGACTGGACCGAATCGCTATGCCCCTCGAGCGTCTGCGTACATGCGCCCGTCGCCGCATCCCAGATCTTGACGGTCTTATCGGTTGACCCGGACATAACGAGCTTCGAGTCGGGCGAGAACGCAACCGAGTTAACGGCTTTGCTATGCTCCATCGTGTGCTGGCACGCATTCCAATCATCTTCTACCACTGGCACGGTAGTAATCCACTTCCGTTCTTCCTGTTTGAATAGATCTCTCGTTATACTGCGGGCCGGGCTGAACACAAGTGCTGAAGCGTATACTTGAAGTGGATGATTCTCAACTACCCATCTGCAGTATTGAACAAATCGGCGCATGTCATAAACCAGGCTTAGTAATTGTGATGCAACGTTCTTTTGCTAGACTAATGTTAGAATCGCTAGATGGTAAGATGGATATCATCAGGTGGAACCAACCTGAAGAATGCTCTCGAGCTTCACCATTGACAATATCCCCTGTGACATGCTCCTGCAAAGTGAAAGAGCTTCGAGCCAGTGGAGGTAGTGCTTCCTCAGGAAGCTATCGATGACACCACCATTTTGCAAAGCATCTGGGTGTTTGGTATTGTCGCTCGACTGCGAGTCGTAGAGATGATCACCCCAGTAAACGCACGAGTACCGCACTGTCACTAGAGGGTCTGGGTCCGGTACGGTGACTTGGTCGATAGGAAATCCCGGTGCGTATAGGCCGTATATGTCGCGTCGTAACTTATCCGACAGAAGCTTCAGTGATCGATTCGATATGTCGTGATGGATCATTTCCGCGCCCTCTGGGAAAAGTAAGGCGGAGGCTTGGTCGCTTAAATAGTCCTTCGCCGACTGATGAACGAGGTAGATCTGGTTGTCTCGGACTGAGAGAAAAGATCCGCACTTGGTTACGATCTTCTGAACCTTCTCCGTCGATTTTGTAATCTGTTCTGGTAATCCTGTCAAGCCACCTACTTCAGCCAAGTAAAGTGGGCGGTATGCGAGGGTCACCACCGAGAGAATGCGCCGGCAAAATTCTGAGTCCCGTTTCTGCCGCTTAATCTCATTTATCATGCGATCGTACATCCCATCCAGGCCGGTTGGCATTTCTTCGACGATTTGCAGAACATGCCAGCTCTCAACCTCATCCTTGCTGAGTTCCTGTACGACGAGGGCGACCCAGAGGAACGTACCGTTTGCTTTGTTGCGCAAAATATCCCGCACTCGATCCTTCAGTAGGGCGCCATCTTCTAATATCGTTTCATCCCGAAGCGGCTCGAGATCGGATAATTTGTCGTCGATGTACATCTCAACAGCGCGAGACACCTGCATCGCATTTGCCTTCAGCTCGAGACTAAGCCTCGTCCTCGTATCGTCAGACCTCAGCTTCCTTTCGATATTCGTCTCGTTCCGACTTGTTAAGAGCCATTTTACACGACCGGATGAGATACGAACCACGAAGTCCAAGAGCTTTGGTAGGTCAATAACACATTCGTCCAGGGCATCGACGATCAGGCAGGTTGGCTTCAAGTTCGGATCTCCTAGCATCCCCCCTAAAATATCCGAGAGGGCGACCCACGCATTTGCGTCGGAGAGGGATTTGCCTGCGTTGGAGTATTTGCGCACGTGGGAGATCAGACGTGGTTGCTGGTGGGTAAGAAGGTAGATCAAGCCACGAAGCACGGCAATCGCGTTATTGATGCGCGAGTCGGTAGCTTGGCAGAAGAAATATGCCAAATTGCGACAGTGCCCCTCGGCAACAATGGCTTGCTTTAGTTCGTTGATAATACCGCAGAGCAACATAGTCTTGCCCTTGCCAGGATCTCCTTTGATCCAGAGCAGGTGGCTCTCTGGCCGGTCACGCCACTGCTGGAAGTCAGGGCTGTCGAGGACCCAGCGGTAAGCGTCGGCAAACAGTCCGCCCTTCGCCTCTTCGATGCGCTTCTTGTCAAGATGTGGATCGGTAGAATTCAAATTAGCTAGGTGACGATCGTGCTTGCTGATTTCTTCTCGCAGCCGCTCAAATGCTCTTTCTTCTCCTTCGCCGTAGAGAAGGTGCATGCATACGTCAAAGATACCGAAGAGCGAGTACGCCTTGTCTTCTTTGCGTGTTGTGTTGCGCTTTTGGATCCACGACATGCGTGCTTCGATGCTGAAATCAGGCAATATGTTGCCTTGGAGAGCTCTGAGGGGAATGCCGGTTGCGTTATGAATATGATGCCTTAGCGACTGCTTGTTCCCTAGGTACACGCCCTCCGGAGAGAAGAATTCGACGATTGTTGGAGCAATGAGTTCTTGGAGGGTCCATCCGCGAGTGAACCATCTGGATTTTCGAAATGCCAATTCCCAACCAGGGTCACCGTCGGCATCCTGCTGGCAGGTTGAGACGTCTGTGAGATATACATAGCATTTGGCCGCATTGCGGTACCATCGGAACATAGAGTTGAGAGCGTCCTGAAGCTCGGCGGCGTCGGACTTATCGATGCAGCATGTGTCGACCCAAAAGAATTTCAGCTCATCCCGCGCCGTTTGATCTCCGCAAAACCGAATCTTGGTGTAGCCTGCTTTGTTCTTGGCCGTACCATCCGCTAGGTCTTTGAAGAGGACCTCTTCGTCGCCCCATGTGTGTGAAAGTATTGCGTACGGTGGGACCTTGTCGTCGGGAATGTCACTTGTCAGACGGAAATCGCCAGTATCGTCGCGTTCCAGGAGGCGCATGGTCTAAGGGGTTGGTGAATGTTCGGTGACGTGGTCGGGTTACCTCAGTGTTCGTGGGGGTCTGCGGCAAATAGTAATTAGACAAAGATACAGAGAGCTACCTGGTACTAGTCAGCTACTTACCGCAAATGATGATCGGGGGACGTAGCAATAATCTCGGTAGGTTCAGCTGGGGTGTTGACTCTCGAGGTGGCTGTCATTGTTGTCTTCGAAGGTCGAGGTATTTTGCTGTCGGACCACCAGCCCAGCACGTTGGGCATTCCATGGCGTTGGCGCCCAGGCGGCTGGCGTCAAAGCATCATCATTGGTGGTGTTTAGCCATCCGCATACTGGCGCCATAAACGCGCCTGAGCCCCCATCGCTTGGGAGATAATATAGTGGCACCTGTAATTGGATACCCAGGCGAAGCGGGCGAAGTAATAACCTCTCTGAGACGAATGCAGGGCAGTTTCAGAATATTTCTAAGACTGTGGGTGGAAGACAATATAGACAAGGAGATTATTCCTACAAAGTTACATAATGTTAGGGATGATAGTAAATTTAGGCTTTAGGTTAATCTTGTGGGCTATGTTTGACAAATGAATAGAGTATCTAATCGTATAGCTGTGCTTTCCTTTTCCCTGCTGTGGTCCTCTTGCTTCTTCCCGACCCAGGAGAGCCTGGTGCCTTCCTCTTATGTGTTGGGGTAGCACTAGTGGAAGCAAGTTGATCATCATCCAACAACTGCTCTATGTCTGATCCATGTTCCGTAACATCGCTACTTAGATAGACGGTTAGCAGAATTAATAGGTTGGAAGGAACGAGACGTACTCGAGCTCGGCACTGTCATTAGGTCTGCGTCAGTTGTCGCGGTATCCCGCGATGTTTGCTCTACTCTAACGGCTTGCATCGCCTTGTGATGTGAATCCTTGGTAGTGTCTGGTGTTGGGAACGTGGGGTTTTTAGGCGGAGGCGCCTTCTGCCCACGGCTTGGAGATGAGAATGGATTTCTGCTCGCGACGCCATTAGGGCCCGCTGGTCGTGGTGTTATAGGTGGCTTGTTGTGACATTTGAAGATGTAGGTGCGGATGTATTATACCTAGATAAGGCACTTTGTTAGATAAATTCCCAGTTATTAGGAAGAATCACCAAGATCTAAGTGGCTAAATTAATGACTTCAGGGCTTTAGATAAGCTTACGGTTAAGTACCCTTAGGATCCGGCCGATACATATAATCCAGGAACCTTTAAGAAAGGAGTTTACAGCTTATTGAATCCAGCTAAGCAGAGAACTCTATAGCTGTTACTTTAAGGAAAAGAGGAAGAAGACGTGGTATACATACACGCTTTTATAAAGAGGGTAGTTGCTCTCTAGCAGTAAGTATAAGCCTAGCTTTATGAATACCAAAGTTTTAATAAGCGCTTTAAGCCAGATATTCTCCTTAATATAGAACGTATTTAGATTAACAGGACTGGTAAAGGACGTATACGCTAAGGAGGTAGGCCATAGGGCGTTATTATTATTATTAGAAAGAATATGAGGGATAATACTATATAGTTATAAGTATAGATATTTAGTAAGAGTCTATAGTAGGTAGGATAATGTACAGAGTTAAGCTGCTATCCCTTAACAGCGTTAGCAAAACCTAAACGGACTGAGTATTATCTGTCTTCTATCTATTAAGGTATACATTGATAAAAATAAGTTTGTTTAAGTAAACTTAGGCAATGATAGTAAATTACTTCCTCTCCCAATCGTCTTTTAAGGTTACAGTTTATACTCCAGCATTAAATATTAATAATAAAAGAGGGATGTTAAAGCTATCTTCCTCTTTGGTATTAAGGAGATATTGATAAAGGTTAAAAATAAAGTCAGGCTAGTTAAAGAGAAAGATAGTCCTAGCCTTAAAATTCCCTGTATTTATATAACGTAAGTTAGGTAAGAGGATTTCACATTAAGTTAAGTCAGAGTGGTAGGTAACGATAAGCTCCGCACTTATTATCCCTTATATTTGCTTATTTGTGTGACAACCTTGCAGGCCGTCACTTGGGCCGGAGCAGCCCGACGTATCCCTTGCAGAAGGAACAGTGCAGAGAGACAGTACGTATAGTACTGTGCACTGGGCTAGGGGTGCAAAGGCCCAAAGCCCCTACGACCAGTCAGGGTGTCCTGGCCGGGAACGTCCTAGGCCTTAGAATAACAGAGGTCGGGACAGTGTCCCAGGAACATAATAAACAATTACCAGGACATTTAGACAGCTAGTATAAATAGTTATCATCGTGCCCACGATAGCCGTAAGGGACTCTAGTTCCTTATGCTAATATTACATTATTCATTTATATCCTACTGTTCAGACTTCCCTCTATGCATTATAGTTATAGCAACCTACAATAATAGTATACTCTCGTCTAGGAGTGCTAGCTCAATAAGCTATCTTTAGATCACCCTTTAAGTTTAGCGTCTTGCTATACGCTCTGTCTTATCTTGTCCAGTCACTCCTTCAGGTCTGCGTCAAGAGCAAGTCATAACAATTTAGTAGCGGAAGCATCAGATAAATAAGAGAGGAAGCTATAATAGATGTGGTTTCGTTATGGAAAGGGAATGGAATTCTGGAGAGGGGAGATAGTAGTGTGGGAGACTAATCGCTTTTAAGTAGGCTGGTTAATGTATTTATAAATGTTGCTTTTGTGACGCACTAACCTCGTTAGCGATGTGGTGAAGTAAGTCACGGCACCCGTTACTTAAATTAGTCAATTCCGTTCCTTAGCCCCTACAATATTAACATTAAGAAAGAATAGCTATCTCATATAAGTCTTCGGATGCCGTCGCGTGGTCGTATTAGCTAAACGCCTAGCGATTTTTTTTAATAGTTAATAGCGGGGGTTTAGTCTCTGAGCTTGGTCTATCTGCTTAGCTTTAAAACCGATTTCACAAATATTCCTGCCTAGACCTGAGTGCATCTTAATACCTTGTACTGGGTCTGTGCCAGGTAGTGGCTGGATCTGTGGGAAGCCTTATCCCGACACCTGAGTTAAGATCCCCAGCTAGAAAATATCTACTTTTAAGCGGACGGCTTTAAGTTGCCATATCTGGAAGTATACAAGCACCGCGGCCTAATCTTCTAAGATCTCTATTTTTATAATTATATAGTATCTATAGTCTTGAAAAAGAAAGGCGTTTATTAAAAAGGGGCGACGCCGATTTCTTTCCTACTTACAGCTATAATCTGTAAAGGCTGGGTTCAAATCCTGAAGTTACTTAGAAAAACGGCTGTTCCTGTCTTTAACGGCTGTCTCATAGACGATTTCGACAAACAGGACAAAATTTTTATAAAAAAGTAGGTAGGATTAATCCAAAAGCCTAAGTATAAAGCTTATCTATAGTAGGAATGCAGTTTTATACCTCACTCTATTCGTTCTCTGGGAAATGTTTTAAAGCCAGCTAGCGGACGATATACTCAAGCGTTAGTAAAGCTTTAAAAAGAGGTTAAACGATTACATACGCTTATACGTCAGGAATATCGCTTTATTACATGTTTCTATAAATAATACTCAGGCCGATTACAAGCTTTAAGGCCTGGACTAGGACTTTGAAGAGATTGTTAATATATATAAGTTTAGCGATTAAGGGGAGGAGGACAGTATTAGGGTAGATAATAATAGTATCAAATTAAAGGACTATTATAACACTTTCTTAAGTGTACTATCAGCAGTTAAAGGAAGCGAGATCTGTAACATGCTGGCGAGTTTAGCACTAAGCTCTTTAGACGAAAAGGCACGAGCGGTAGATGTGGACAGCAGGATAACACCACCACCCAGCAGGGTCGCCAGTTCTACACAATACTGTAAGATATTCAAGATTCGCCTTTCCGGGGCGTGGGCTTACCAAGCCGCGAGGAAATAGATGCGATATCGAAGTCCCAGAAGAAGGAGGACGACAGCGTTACGGCAAATATCCAGGGCAGGGAAACCAATCTATCATCTGCGCACGGCGGCGGACCTGATGGGAACCCAGATGCCCCGCGGTGGCCCGCCCATACGGAAGAAACACCAGCGATCGGATTTGGTCCTACGGGGCAGATGTGTCTCAAAGTCGGCCCTTATACGTTATATGTCAATGTGGCCCTCCCTCTGACGAAGCAGTGGACCTTGAATAAGCTACAGTCGATAACAGTACTGCTGCCAGCAGCGTTCCTCAACGAACGCGGCACGCGACTGCAGGAAGAGGAGGGCAGGCAACACTTCCAGTACGTTGGCAGTGAAGGGGGCACTGGCAAGTCTCGCGTCATACATGCCATTTAGGACATGTTCCGGCTGAAAGGCGCCCTCCACACATTTCCGACGACACGCTGCCACCCCACATCCAGTACCCCGCCATCGCCTCAAGCCACATTAGTTCTACCCCGCCATCAGAAACTTGTGGGGGGATTGCGCTGCGCCGCTCGCAGGGGCTGTTTGTGCCTGGGCGACGCTATTGGTCGTGGTGCTGGGTCTGCACCCCACCAAACGGTTCTCGGTGCTGTTACTCAGTATTGCGGAGTCACATCGGCGCCCTGGCGACTTGCGACATCGTGAGAGATGTGCCGCCTGCGGGAGCGATGATTGCGCTTGGAGGAGGCTTTTTTTGGTCTGGGTAGAGGATGTTGGCTGTGAATGTGGGTGTTGGATGGATTGCTGGGTTTCTTTTGGTGATGAGCCGGTTGATCAGCATTGGTTGATGAGGCGGGGATTATGTACGTCATTGTCGCAACAGAGATATGTCTGCGATACGGGGTCAGGTGCAGGTCTAGCCAGCCTGTCCAGATGCCGTATTGCAAACGTAGCTCTGGGGCGGCAAGGGCGGTTTCTGTAACGCAGGCTTCTAAGGAGTGACACCAGAGCTTGGGTCTGGCCAGCCTGAACCTGTTGTCGCGAAATGGAAGCTTGCGGGGATTCGGGTCAGCGGTGGATATCGGGCAGGGTTGTGGCGGGCAGGCGGGTGACAACAATGCGGAGGGCAGGACTTGATTATCAGCGTACCTGTCCGAAGAAATCGAACTGCTTGGGGGTGAGCTCGCTGATGGAATCTTTGCTTTGCTCCGTTGTTCTGTGCTTGGTTGGCCTCGGAAGGTGTAATGTCGCATGCAAACCGCACAAGGGAACCAGAGCAGGGTTAGCGTCGAGGAGGGCGAGAGTGAGGTCGCGGGCCAGGCAAGGATGCGAGCAGACCCAAGAGAATTACGCTGCTTTGGTGTTTGCTTCAAGTGCATCCCCCGATATCGATGATTGGTGATGCCGTGCAAATATACGCGGCAGTGAGAGGAACTGCTCCAGTTGTCGCTAGAGGGTGCGCGCGACTTGCGTAATCGAGCTCGGTCGCTCGGTGTTGCGAAAACCCATTTGGTCGCTTGAGATTGTGACATCGCTGAATATTACAAGGATGGTCTTCCCGTTACGTTATTAAAGGAGGTGAGGGCGAGCGATGATAGAAACCGGGGTGGTTTGGGCGAGGGGGATAAGGGTTCGATTGACGGCTTGTCAGTGACGAGATTAGGCAGATTTCGGGCACAGTTACAATCGCTCATCTGATAAGCGCAGTAGTGTTCAAATTTATCTAGCCATCTATCCTGTCTCCAACGCTTCCGCTCCCGCCGATCCTCCGCCCGCTTCCTCTTACTGAGTATGGGCTGGGCAATCTGTGAGGTAAACGCCATCGTGTTCTTCGTGTCGGCCCAGTGATCCACGGAAGGACTAGCAGTCGCGATCACAACCGTAGCCGCACCTCCCTCTATCAGCGGCCGGAGCGCCCTTGTCAGCATTGAGGCACTCCACGAGACGGATGTCTTCTGACGGACCTGGATAAGCGCTGTCTTCAATGTGCTTAGGCCTGAGTTGATCGCCCTCGTCTCAGCCCGCGTCTCCTTGGAGTCGCTTTTCATCTGCTCGTTCCCCGCCAAGTCCACGAGCGAGATGGTTCCCCTGTTTGAGAGGGTAAGTTATCAGATGCGACCGCGACGATGCCCCGTTCGCTGTGGTCGGGCTGACGGTCCGGGCATTCATCCTCCTCCTAATATCCTCTACCGCCTCTTCGAGCGGCAGGTTGGCCGCTCGCTTCCGACCGGCTCCGGGTGTGACCTTTCTGCGTCGGGCAGTGTTCAGATCGAAGAGTTCGTTGTTGTACACCTCTGTTGCGGTGTACCGCATACGCGAAGAAGATCCGGTCTGTAGGCTCTGGACTGCGTCAGCTAGCAGGTAGTTCATGTGTCTTTCCTGATCCCGAGTAGCCGTAGGCCAGGATGCAGATAGGCCTGCCGTGGGAGGCCTCCTCGAAGAGCGGCCGGAGAGGATCGCCCACCTCGTCTCCGTCTGTGAAGACGCGGTCGAAGACGTAGGATGCCTTTGCGGCCTTTCGCGTGTGTCCCGCGACGCCTTGGGTTGATGGCGGGTCGATGTCGATGTTTTGACCGTCTGTGGTCAGGCCGATCGCCCGCTCGGCTTGGAGGACCGGCCGCAGGCGATACATCACGCGCACCTCGCTCGGCCGCTCGCGGATCGCCTCGAGCAGGGCTTCGGGCCGGGCCCGCTGCTCCTCCTCCTCCTCCTCGAGCTGGGCCTGGAACTCCCGCTCCGCCTCGTCGTCGTCCGCGGTGCTCAGCAGGGCTAGCCTCGCGGCGGTGTGGCCAGCTCGTCCACGAAGGCGGCACCCTCTTGCAGGGCCTGAGGGCGGTCTTGGCCTCGTCCGTCCACCGCGGCCGGGGTCGCGGCTATCGATACTGCCATGCTGCTGCTCAGAGGGTAGGAGTGGCGTCTGGTGGGACGGTGGAACACCTGAGCCATTGTTTGCGTTCCCTTGTCTACCATCAGAAGGCGTGGGGTGGATGCCTCCACACTTTACGTTGCGGTCACTTCATTCCATTCAGGTGGCGGTCCGCCATTGCTCCCGGCATACCATGCCTCCGCAGCCCGAATCCTGCCTAGGAAATGGCTATATACAAATTATAGAGATCTGGCCATTTCCAAAGCTACTTGCGCAGTGTCGAGCGTTGCGACATTCGGTCCCCTTCATGTGGGGTGCCGGGGCGTACCGTCGGGCGATAAAAGTGTTTATCCCGTGCATACGCTAGCTTATCCAACACAGCGTCCCATGTCGACAACCGGGTCTTTGTGTGTCACAACATCAATCTCATCTCAAGCTGTTGTTCTGTGTTGACTTTAAAGTGCTCTGAAGATCCAACTTGGGTTCATTCTGGAAAATTTGCTTCTTTTTTTTTCCTCTCCAACTGGTACAGTTCAGGGCACAGCTGCGTCTGTACATCAACTTTCGGCATTGAGCAAAAGCTTCCCCGCCATCATGACTTCACGATACCGCGTTGAGTGTAAGCATTCATCTTCTTCTTCACGTTGCTAGGCCATCTGACAAGAGACAAGACGCTCTCAAGACCCACCGCCGAGATCAATTCATTGGTAAGCTTATTCTTGCATTATTTCGTCTTCCAGAGCTTGATTGCGGTGCTGGTGCCTCCCATAGTTCGGGGGGGTTACTCACCGCCAGTCTCGTCGACGCTGTCGAGACGGGCAAATTCCGCTGACAGGAACTCCAGAATGGATCAAGGGGCTGCTGGCAGTCCCATTCGTTCTCTATTCGCAACCACAAGGTGTTTTTGAGGGACAGGGATTCCCTGGGTCCTCCCAAGCGCGCGAGGAAGCGCATCGGCGGTACAGCGAGATCCTCCGCGATGTTGAGGTTATGATTGACGACCACAGTAACTATACCCTAGTTCTCTATACATCGAACAGCTCACTTACATTAAATCGTAGTTATCCACCAAAATGATGCTGAGAACCCATTCCCATCCAAGCTCAAGCTTCTCGTTCCGAGCATCGGGCCCTTCTTCACACGCCTTCCGCTCGAAGCGGCCTTCAAATTCCAGGACCGAAAGCGCTACATATCCTCGCGCCGCTTTGTCTCGCCTTCATTCAACGATATCCGTCTGATTCTCAACTCGGCCCAGATCATGGCCGTTACCACATATGGCACCCTCCAGCTCGCCACCTTCGACGGAGACGTCACCCTCTACGACGATGGTCAGAGCCTGGAACCAACCAGCCCTGTCATCTCTAGACTGATGGGTGCGTTCATTCACCCCCTCTCTGCTATCCTCAACCACACTGATACCCCCATTCTGAATCAGATCTCCTCCGCCAAAACGTCAAGGTCGGCATCGTCACCGCTGCCGGCTACACAACAGCAGAGCGCTATCACTCGCGCCTTCACGGTCTTCTCGATGCCCTCGCAAACAGCACCGAGCTCACCCCTTCCCAGAAACAGAACCTCGTCGTCATGGGCGGTGAATCCAACTACCTCTTTGAGTTCTCCCCGGAAGCCCCGCACCTGCTCGCTCCGGTCCCCCGTTCCCGCTGGCTAACCCCAGAAATGGCGGCCTGGAACGAAAGTGACATTGAGGAGCTGCTCGACGTCGCTGAAGCCGCCCTCGGCGACTGCATCAAGTCTCTCAACCTCCCGGCGACCCTGATGCGCAAGGACCGCGCAGTGGGCATCATCCCCGCGACGCCGGACATCCGCATCCCCCGCGAGAGCCTCGAAGAGACCGTCCTCGTCGTCCAAAAGATCCTCGAGCTCAGCTCCGCAGGCCGCAACCGCCGCGTGCCGTTCTGCGCATTCAACGGAGGCCGAGACGTCTTTGTCGATATCGGCGACAAGTCTTGGGGTGTCACCGTCTGCCAGCGCTGGTTTGGCGGAAACTCCCCCGGGGGAATTATCAAGGGCGAGAACACCCTTCACGTGGGCGACCAGTTCCTCAGCGCCGGCGCGAACGATTTCCGCGCCCGGAGTGTGGGTACTACGGCATGGATCGCCAGTCCGCTTGAGACGGTGGAGCTGCTTGATGAGTTGGCCGAGTTGATGGGAAAGAAGCTGTCGTAGGCAGGCCGTATGGATTCGGCACTCTATTCGGCATGCCTCTGAAACGAGATATCACATATCGAATCCAATCCATAGTTTGTTCTCTTTTTTCTTCATAATTAAGGTGTCAGCCGGGGCCGTCTTGGAGTTGGGAATGAATAAACGGGCTATGAGAATACCCATTAGGTAGTTTGAGGCGCACGAAGATGTATCTGATGCTTTACTTGATCCGAGATTCGGGATTGCTTCCTCGGCAGGAAAGCAGAGGAGAAATATAGCCACATCAGTTATAAGACACAGACAGCATACAGTTTGATTACACAACTCTGTTATCTAAGGGATCTCGCGCTCTCAGGCAGATCACCATATTGCCCTTTTGGGTTTATTGCTTTGAATTGTTATTGTACAGTCCAGCGCAAGGCTTGACCATCCATCTCTATTCGGTTCCGTTGCCATCCTTCTCGACGGTGCCGTCCTACGAAAGGACACAGCACACAACGCACTCGTCTCACCACTACCCAGATATACCGTCGCGGGCAATATTCTTCTCTTCGACCAATCGGTCAAGTGCATGTATGTACCGTAAGAAGAAAACCAAAACAGGTGAGGGGTATTTGCAAAAAACGACGAGGGCAAACGAGGGCAAACGACATCAGTAAGCGAGCCAGTAGTAGCAAAATATCCGCCACCCAAGCGCAGGCAAGCTCTTGAAACAGAAAAGCAAAGTCCTCCGACCCAACCCGCCCGCCCGCTCGCACCCGTTCTTCTTGTTGTTTTTTTCGGTTCCCGTGTATCCGCCAACCCATGCTGTGTTTCCCTAGTGCCGACGAAAATGATCGAAATTCTTGTGTACGAGTGTGCTCTGGGGTATCCATCCATCCATGCCTCTCATCTGTCCGTCCGCCCGCCTGCACATCTATCCCCTGTCTATTTTCGTTCGTTTAATTTCGATAAGGAA
>Ga0247770_1001677_pt1 | contig 15856 bp, 5 predicted proteins | sample UWRJL136409B6_FD_179943 | JGI IMG/M metagenome (GOLD analysis project Ga0247770, IMG submission 179943) | Plant litter microbial communities from Arlington Agricultural Research Station in Wisconsin, United States - UWRJ-L136-409B-6 | ecosystem: Environmental > Terrestrial > Plant litter >... | reverse complement strand
TGGCTGCCGCGCTTGCCGACGGGTCCCGCCTTGTGCGCGTTGTCGTGGCGAAGCCGCAGTCTAAGCAGATGCTGCACACGCTAACGCGAGCGCTGGGCGGGCTGCTAGGCCGCCATGTGCACACGCTGCCACCCTTCTCGCGGGGCTTCAAGATGCACGACCTGCACGGCTCCCAAGACCTGGCTGATCTTCACGCCAAGTGGAAGGCGTGTCGGAAAGACGGCGGCGTCCTCGTTGCCCAGCCCGAGCATATCTTGTCGCTGAGGCTGTCAGGCCTGGAAGCCGCGCTGCCCGATGCCGCTGGCTCGGGCACGACTAACCAATACCGTAAGGACGGTCTGCTCCAGCTTCAGTACTTCCTAGATGGCAATGCAAGGGACATCATCGACGAGAGCGATGAGATCCTCAACACTAAGTCAGAGCTCGCCTACACCATGGGCGTGCAGACACCTATCGACCTCGGCCAACAGCGCTGGCATATGATCCAGGGCATCCTCGGAATTACCGCCAATGTCGCCGCGGCGATGGGGCTAAAGCATTCAGATCATCTGGAAATCGTACCCGCGCAGAGCGGCCGCTTTCCCTTCATCAGGATCCTGGACGACCACGGAGCCGACATTCTCACCAAGGAGCTGATAAAGCGCATCCTCGGCGGAGCTCTCGCGGGTTTCACACATGTTGCCAGCCTCGAGGACCCAGTTAGAGAAGCGGTGCTCCGATATATAACGCATCCCAAGCTGGAAGCCGGCGACATCGCTATCGTCCAGAGCTCGTTCGCGACCGAGGAGCTACAGGGGCAACTGTTCCTCCTGCGGGGCCTGATAGCTCACCAAGTTCTCTGCTCCGCGCTGCAGAAGCGGTGGCGGGTTAACTACGGCCGCGCTAACGGCCGTAACCCCTCTACGGGACTGGCGGTCCCCTTCCGCGCCAAGGACTCACCGACCCCGCGGTCCGACTTCAGCCATCCCGATCTAGTCTTAGTCCTGACATACCTGACCTATTACTACGGCGGCCTGCACGACGACGAACTATTCCGCGTGATCCAGCGCCTTCTACTCTCGGTCGACGGCGAACATGTCTACCAAGGTTGGGTGCAATCCGCGCCGAACAAGATCCCCCTGGCCTTACGCCAGCTAGCGGCTATCAACATTACAGATCACAAGTATTGTGTCACCGCTGTCTTCCCGCACTTACGTTACCTACAAGCGGCTATCAACTACTACCTTTCCAAGTTGGTATTCGCGCGTGAGATGCGCGAGTTCCCCAAGAAGCTATCCGAGTCGGCGTGGTCGCTAGCCGCGGCGAGAGCGCATCCCGTAACTGGCTTCAGCGGTACTAAAGACACGAAGTATATCTTGCCAGAAACCATCAAGTTCTTGGACCTGGATGAGCAGAGGCATACCAATGCCCTGGCCCTCAGCTGCCTCCTCGGCCCGGAAAATACGGTACAATGTGTGCCAGCGGCCGAACGACCGATGCGACCCGGCGACGCCCCATCGCCGGCTCTGCAGCTCCTCCACTACGTCGTCGGCTCGGCGGTGCCGATACGCGTCATCATAGACGCCGGCGCGCAAATGTTGGAGCTAGATAACGCTGAGACGGCACGCCGGTGGCTGGCCATGGTGCCCGAGGCCAGCGCGGCCGCCTTCTTCAACAGCGATGACGACATCTGCGTCGTCGTGCGCGATGGCACCGTCAAGCCGTTTTGGGCCTCGCCGTACGCGACCAGCATGGTGTCTTGCCTTGTCTACCTCGACGAGGCCCACACCCGTGGCACTGATCTCCGCTTCCCCAGCAATCACCGCGCGGTCGTGACGCTAGGGCCAGGACTGACAAAGGACCGACTTATCCAAGGTGGAAACCTCTCCTGTCCTCTGCTCTGCCCTACTCTAATCCCGCCCACATCTCGTCCATTCCTTTTCCTTCTCTTACGTGAAGACTTTTTTCCCCATCCATTCCTCCTTTCTGGAAACACATGGCTAACGATTTGTAGCGTGTATGCGGATGCGGGAGCTTGGCCACGGCCAGTCAGTCACTTTATATGCCCCTGCCGAGATCCATCGGAAGATCATGGCGCTACGCGGCATACCCAAGGACGGCGAGATCAAGGTGGCCGACGTGTTAGCTTGGTCCATCACGGAGACCTGGCACGAGGCTCGGCAGCTTCGGCCGCTATGGGTGGTACAGGGCCGCAGGCAGGAGCACCAGCGATGGCTTTGGGACCAAGCCGACAAGGAAGATCACTATGAACTGAGCAGTGCCACAGCGGAGCAGTTCCTCGAGCGGGGATCGCTGACGCTACGAGAACAATATCATCCCGACCCCCGCGGGCTACGGCACGCCGAGGCTGTCCAGGGGGAGCAGGAACGCGAGCTCCTAGCCGAAGTCGAGATCTGCTCCAAGGTGCCGCTGCCAAAGGCACAAGCCCTCAAGCCGTCGCTGCACCGGGATGTGATAACGTTCATCAAGACCGCCAGAATTCCAGCTGGCTCTGCCGCCTTCCTGCCTGCCTTGGACGCTCTCCTCGGGAGCAGCGTCGCCGATCTCGTCCGAGGCCTGCGATGGCCGTCCGACCTCCTCCTCTACGTGACAGCTGACTTTGTCAACGCCGTCAACCTGCCCTCCAACGCCGAGAGCCAGGCATTGGACGCTTATCAGCGCCCGGTCCAGTGGATTTGCACAGCCACCCTCAAGCCGGCCCGCGGCCGCGGTGATGGGGACGCGGTGATGGCAGCCGTCGTGCTGAGCCCTTGGGAAGCCAATGCCCTAATGCCCTTCTTCCGCACCGGCTGCGCCGCCGCCACCCTGCACTTGTTTGCCCCGCGCAGGTCCCTGGATACGCGCTCGGCCGAGGACCTGTTGCTATACGCCCTGCCGGCCCCGCCACCTGGATGGCGCGCGCCCCAAGCGTTGGTGCTGACGCTGCTCCTGTTCGCGGGCCAGCTCTATTTGCGCACGTACGGCGACTACGTCGCTATGTGTCGGCTTCTGGGAGCTCAGCACCGCACCGACACCAATGCGAAGCAGGAAGGGGGCGAGGATGTTGGTGTGTTCGGCCCTGATACCGTTCCCTTCTTCCTCAAGCTCTTTGAATGCATCAGCCATCCCTCGGCGGATATTTCCAACACCGATATTGGATGTATCCTGGCCGGCAACGTGTTGCCGCCCTCCGCGTTTTTCGGGTCAGTACGGGCCCGGTGAAGATGCTTGCGGCTCTTATATCCATCACCTACCTACGCGTACTAGCGTTGCGGCCCCGGTACTTTTTCGGGTCCATCGCTCCGAGCAAGCAGTGGCTGAATTTTGGCGGCGAGTTGTAGACGAAGAAGAAATTTACAGAATTGAGCGGGCATGGAGAGGAAAGCAAATGCAGCCCTCATACGCAACGCCAAAGTAGACCTAACGCGGGGGCGGGAACGAGGGAGAAGGAAAAGTCACCATGGTCAGAAGGGAGCCGAGGCCAGAACACCATCAGGGCAAAGACTCTGAAAAGTGCCAGAATTATGGATTGGTCAATGGTTTGCCACTATCCACGAATATAGGGGGCTCTCTGGCATTTGCCAGAGCGTCGCAGACCAGAACATAGAAGCAATACAACCAAGCAGTCGGAACCGGCCAACCGAGCTGAACAGAGCTAAGAGTGTGAGAACAAACACTAATTACATCAAGAAACATGACAACCTTAGGAGTGCCTGTTTGCTCAGCAGCTCCTACTGCCACCGAGTAACGGACTAGCATGTCTTTGCTGCTGTCTTCCTCCCGAGCCTCGTTGCGTCCTTGAGGATGATAGTAATTTGATATCAGCGTCATTGTCTCAGCATACCCAACCGATGACGTCACGGTACCACGGGTGCTGATTTGGCTATGGCCAGGTATCAGAGCGGGTGCGAACAGGCTAGTTTTATCTCCGAAGAGGTCCTGGGGAGCTTTCTTAAGTGAATCCGACGAGTAAATACTGTCACTGATACTGAAGAGCATCATACCGAGCCTTAAAAAGAACTTGGTAAGTTTTACCTTATTAAATGTTTCCGTGGCAGCGTCTTTAAAGAAAGTCATAAACTGTGGAAGTGTCCTGCTTTTAGGGTGGATTGTAAACGTTAAAGCGATCAGACCACCTGAAATAAGTGGTGAAGTTAGCGATTAATATGTAAATTAAGAGAAGAGAAGATTTACATACTAATGTTAATATTAATAATAAGGTTAAAGTAATTCCTAATAGGCACATTAAGGCCAATTTCGTCTGTTAAAGCCTAAAATAACGTAAATTCTATAATATTACAAATACCGCCACTATCTAGTGTTAAGACCCTTACCTTTATATATCAGGATTTTAATTAGATATAGTAAGCGTTTAAGTCTTTACCACCGTAACAGTAAAGGTAACATTCGGTAAAGGCTTAAACACTCTCCTTATTAGCTGATAAAGTATTAAGTTCTTATAAGTAGCACGTGTAATATATATTTATAAGTTAAAATATAATTTAGGACATTATTAAGATATAAGAAATATATTTTATAGCTTTTAAAGTAGGCCCAGATAATTAGGTGCTTATAGTAAATTCTCTGTCACTGGGAACGGACGTAATTATTAGAAGAGGGAGTGCCCACGTCTTATTATTACCAACTAGTAATATTAAGGCAGTTCACCGCTTAAAAAGACGTTAATACTTAATTATGTATTTTTCCTACAGCTTATTCAACTATTTCTTCCAGTAGCCGTTATATTACTTAAGCCTCTATTTAAACACACTAGGTATAATCTCACTTACTTTTAAGATATATTACAGGTAAGCCCTTTTTAAATAAGATATATAATTATTACTATTGGGAAATTAAGATATACAGCATTTATAGTTTTTAAAATACTTATTAACTCTAACGTTATAAATTAGCTTTAGATCTCTTTTAAATACCTTATCTAAACTAACTCCTTAAATGTAGCTTTTTATTAAATTACCTGAAAAAGACTATAAAGGGGGAAAACATACTTTAAGGAAACCTCTTAAATATTTGGGTTAAAAGAGCTTTAATAACGACGTTAATTAATATTTTTCTAACTTTTTTGGAATTCTTACTATACCCTTTATCACTATACTTGTAAGTGTAGCAGAGGAAATTCCTAAAGTGGGTTCTTATAATCTTGGGATTTAAGTTATCTTAACAGGCAGTAAGATAAAAGTTAAAAGGGCCTTCTAATATCGTAAAATACGTAAAGGCTTTCGTTAAGATCATTAACATTTTAAAGACGTTATACTTTATATTTACAGCGTTTTTAACCTGTTACTTTTCACAAGCTGCTAGATTGATCTATGTGCGAAGCCCAGCCCATTAGCGCATAAGATTGTACAACCTGACTTTAGGTGCTAAGTAGCAGCCAGGCAGCCAGGAATCATCGCCACAAGCTATAACGCGGGAACTAACCGGCTAAGCGGAGGAGCCACTAGGGCTCTGCTCGTCTGGACTCTAACACTGCCCAACGTGTGTTTAAATGCCTATTAACACAAGCCCAAGTCGTATATCCTGCGTCTAATATACAGTACACTCTGTTTTAGGGAAGGTATAAACGTTAAGAGTTATCTACTTACCGCTATAGGCTTATAAGATACAAACTACGTGCTTTATATATAACGTAATAACTCTTTCTTAGCCCTGCCGTTACTAATTACCATTATGCGATTTTTTCAGGTGCGAGATTCTACCGTCTGATCTCTCTATCTAAGATACGTCTGCCCTTAACACTAAATCCCCTCTATCATTTTTACTGGTTTGATTTAACATAGTAGAGTCCTTTACCGTTAACGGGTATCTTACGACTTATATCCTGGAAAGTAATGTTAAATTCTTAAGGAGAACTTTGCTAAAGTTAAGAAGATTAATTAATAAAGCAGATAAGCTCTAGCTAATTTCACTTCCGCTAGACGATGAGAATAGCATTAATGCTAAGTCGATCCAGTATCTTCTTGTGAACTTCGGACTGGAACTCGGACTGGAACTGTAGCAGAGCAGAGAGCCGATTTAAATCACTAACTTGATAAAGTAATACAATGCTCTTCTGTTAAGATGTAAAAGGGGTCAAGGCATTGGAAAACAGTGTGTGTTAAAGATGATTAATTATTTCTATCTTCGAGAGCGGAAGCCGTGGTATTATAGCCGTGAGGGTGGCCAGTGCACGAAGTGCATTAGCTACACTCGCTTCTGCGAAGCGAGGTTAGCTAACTGAATACGAGGTTAGCAGTGGAGTCTGGCGTTCTTGGCTGTGCGGATCCACGGAGCTAGCTGCAGAGCGGCTACGTGGATCTAGCTACACTGGCCGGGTTAGGGTTGTGAAAACCCAATATCTTCATAACTTTAAATGTAACCCTATTCTATTTGCGGGCTTGTGGAGACAGGTTACTCTACCATAGACGCTGATGCTAGTGCCTTAGCCTCCCGACGTGTGGCCCTAGAGGTTACCACCCCGAACTGACATCAGTTTTAGAAGGTGTTTGTACTACGCTAACGCAGCTTGGGTGTTGGAGAAGGACGAGGAGTTTTCGGACGCTATATATTTAATGCGCGGCGCTTCACCTTCTTGCCCAAGCGATTTAGCACATGCATAGCTGAATCTGCAGGGCTTATCACATACGTATTACAGCCGACGGGCGAGCTTGAGCTTATAGGTCTGTACCATAACCGCTTACCATAGCCGATCTGTAGCGTTAGCGTTAAGTGCCTCTTTACACGCTTTGCCTGGTCTTTCTTTACTGAGAAACATCTTCCCTTTTTTAAGTCGGGTTTTAAATACACTGTACGTCTGTAGGATAAGGTAAAAGGTAAAGCTGAAACTAAAACCCTAAGAGGACTAGATGTCGGACTTTAGGCCTGGATCTTTAAGCGCGTAAAGTCCTAGAGCCGGAGTGCCAGCCTAAAAAAAAAGATCGCTTTTAATGTAGGGAGACGGCTAAGATGATAATAACGGGGAGAGTTACTAGCTAAATAACTATAGTGTTATTATTAGCGATAAGCTCGACTATAACGGCTGGGATAAGCCATTAAGTATAAAAGGGTATTAGCACTGATTTTAAGCTAAATATCCAGGCACTAATTAGCTACACCTTAATTTACTACTATTAACTTTATCTTAAGCCCAGACTCCTATACCTCCCTAAAGATCCTTTAAACCTCCCTTTTAACTATATTTACCTATACACAGCGTGTTAATATAACACGTATATAAACCCTTAAAGAAAGTTCTCTTAACGTTAGGTATGACGTTAAAAAAGAAAGTTTTTCTTAGCTAAATTGTTATATATTCGCTTATACGTAGGCTATCCACCAGCCTAGCATGCCCAAATAGTGTAAGGGTCGTGACTGCAGCTAAAAGGGTAACTTCTAATAGAAACTTAAATAGCGGTTTAAGATACGTGGTATTGATAATAATAATAAATTAAATCCATAATATTTTAAATAAAAACTATAAGAGTGTATATAAGAGATGTAAGTGCAAGACTTAATAAGTAGAGACTATGTCTACTCTCTAGCGGTTAGGTAAGTAATATAAAGAATAAAAGACGTAAAGATAAAACTGCTTATTTTAAATAAAAAAAGAAAAAAAAAAGAGGAATTACTGTAACCTGTTAAGCTAATTTTAAATATGGGACTAATTCTAAAGTCGTTTAGCTAGTGTTAAAGCAATTCTATACTGCAGCGTAGCCTGCTGAAATAATATTAAGTAAAGGTATATAAGCTTTAGTAAAATCCTAAACTAGACCTAAGTGGGGTAAGTAATGTCCAGTAGCAAGGTTACGAAAAAGTAAATTTTATAAGCTTAGATTTACCTTATTAAATAAGAGATTTTAAATAAAATAGCTAGTATAGTTAACAGTTATAAGTGTCTGTAATGTATATAGCGCAGTTTAAGCTTCACTTAATAAAGTGCAGCGGCAGACTTCTTAGCTCAAGGCTTTACCGACTGTAAACCGGTTTTTAAGTCGGTAATAGTATACTCTTTTAATCTTTAACTACTATTTACTATTTAGCTTTAAACACCTTATTATAAATTAATATCTACGATAAGCTTAAGTCTTTCCGTTAATCTCTCCTGTTCCCAGAAATCTACTTAACCTTTTTAAGATTCCCTTTTAATACTTTTAATAAAAATACTAAGCTTTAACGCCTCCTTAAGCACTCTGGCCTTTAGGAATGCCTGCCTTAGTAACGTAATGTAACGCCTCCAAACCGAGAAACGCAGCTAGATACAAAATATTAAGATATTCCAGACAGTATTTACAAAGCACTTAAACCCCTAGTCGTGCCTTATTAGCTGTAAGGACCTTAAAATTGTAACGCAATTCATTAAATTAATCTACACCTTTAAAGACCTTAAGATATATAATTATAAACGGGATACTAACGTCTTATAACCTAAGATATTTAAGCAAGCTCCTTTATTACAGCGTTTAGTAATCCACACCTTACTAATATTCGTACACAGAGGAAATAATATATAGACGGTTAATATTATTAAGTAAGTAACTGATAAGCTTCCTAACTTAAGGTTTCTTAAATTAGACGTTAGTGTAAAGGATACTAACACTGCACTTAAGTTAATTACTCTTAAGATAATCCTTAATAATGTTATTAAGATTAGATATCTTAAGCTTATCTACGTTACAATCCCTTTACTTAACACGACGTTGCCATTTTACAGTAATAACTAGCAGATTAGGTTTAAAGGGTGTAATATACTTAACCCGAACGATATAGTCTATATAGCATTATGTAGGAAGATCTTTAATAAGTTTTACTAAAAGGATGTAGATTCCTCACTTATAAAGTTAAAGGTACGCCTAACACGTTAAGCTTATAAGGATAGAAAGCAGTTTAATATAAAGAAGTACTTATATTATATAGTGAAGAAGGATCTTAAGCCGGTTAAGTTTAAACTAAAGGTTAACGTTAAAGAGAAGGTTACTGTTAAGGCAGAGGGTAAAACTAAGAGGAAAAGTAATAGGAAGGGTAAGATTAAAACGAAAGGGAAGGGTAAAGGGAAGGCCGTTACTGATAACCTCCCAGCTCTAGCCTTAACCCTGCCCTAGAACAGATAACTAACAGTTAATGTTAAAGCTAAAGGCCTTTAAGTGTAATATATATTAAAGCTATTAGTAACCTTAATCTAACAGATATTACACTTAATTTACATAGCACAGCAGTATAGACTTAGATATTTATAATATAATATATAGATAACTGCTCCTTTACTTCTATTCCTTTCTATTAATTTAAACCAATTTACCTCTTACGTTTAATATTTTACGTCTGCTCTAAAACGCCTTATTTACCCCTTACCACTTTAGCTCTACCCTCTTAACCCTCAGTAAATCCCCTAACCACAACACCTTAAGTGCCTTTAACAGATCTATCACTACCTGCCTAACTACCACCCCGCCTAAATCCTTCTTAATCTCTAACCGTAGTAACTTCCATCTTATTATATTTATTATCTCCGCTCCGCCTAGCAGCATCTCTAGTGCCGGTGTTAGATATAATTTAAAGTCTACACAGACTATAAGTTGCACTGCATATACTATCCCATCTAAACGCTCTGTGATACTAAGGCTAATATGTAGTAAAATTACAAGCTAGGCGTCGTAGATAGCGTTATTAGGGATTTTATACTTATGTAATACGTGATAAGTAACGTTGGCACTGATAACTTTAAAACGTTTAGGGATAAAGTTATAATTAAGGCCGGTACTGATGTTATAAAGGATATAAGCTATAAAATGGATGTAGAGGGGTGTTTAGGTAGTGTACTTAAAGAAGGAATCGCCATTACTGTTACCGTTACTGTTAAGTGTAGATGTAGATGTGGAAGTAGAACTAAGAGTTAGTGTTAATAAGTAAGGTGTATCGCTGTCTTAGAAGATATAAAGGAAGGCCTAAGTGTAAAAGTACATGTAGAAGCTATAGTAAAGGATTAAGGCCGGCAGGGAGGCCTTAGCGATAATAAAGGCCTTAGCATAAGCTAGGTGGCTTAGCACCAGCGCACGGACCGCTATGGTAATAGTCCCAGCACTAGCGCTAATGCTTAGGGATTAGGGGTCTAGAGAGGTGCATATTAGTATATAATTTTAAAGGTCTAATTAGACAGTATTAGTAGTTTTTAAGACTAAGTTTTAAAGTAAGTTAGCATTAACTAGTTAAGATGTTAAGTTAAGGTCTTAAGGGAAAAAACGGGTTTAAGAGTATAATAAACTTTATCTTCGTTATGTAAGCGCTGTTTAAGCCTACCTTATAGTAGATATATGTAAATTACTAACTAATTACCCTAAAGGTATGTAAGTTTAGCTGTTAATATATTCTTCCTTAATTTATAAATGTTATTTATACTAGATTAAAGATACTGTAGCAGGTTTAAGTAATATAAAGCGAAGTAGTTTTTTTAAAGAATTCTTTTTTTATCATTTTATCCTTAAGGTTAAGCTTAAAGTTAAAAGTGGGTTATGATTTTTCCAGCTTAAAACTTAATCTATTATTAAAACCTCCTTCTTAAGCTGCCTTATTAGTGCCTATTATAAGTCTACCCTAAGTTATACTTCTAGCAACTCCCATTACGTCAGCTCAATTATAAAGCCTAAGAGTTTACAATAGTTAAAACGGAAATCGGGCGTTTTAAGAGACTTAACATTCTTAATATATCCCGTTAACAGTTTATAGCCTCTTTTTATCTACGCCATCAGGCTCTACAATTAGGTGTAAATATCAGTTGCACATTCGGTACTTAATGCTACCCCACATTCTAAGCAAGGTCTACTTCCTCCTTTAAATATTATCCTGCATTTTCTTTAACTTAATTAACGTTACAAGTTACAGTCGGTAGTGGACCGCAACTTTTAAACTTAAGTACAGTGCGACACTAGCGGAATTTCCACCCTTTAAAAACCTAAAATGTCACTTAACAGCGTCTCAGCTTCACTAATATCTACTATAATTGAAAATATACTGGCATTTACCAATATAAAGCTAGATATATTACTAATTAAAGTTAAGGTGCCCGTTAGGTATATAAGTCTTAAACCTACACTTATAAATAAGTAATAAGTAGTAATTAAGGAAAAAACTGTATATAAGATTATTTAACACTTTAAAATTCTTTTTTAAAATCTGCTGCTGTTAACCCCTTTACTCCTCTACATTTACAGCCGTCGCTATAACCAGATCAGCCAGAGGGCTGCCTTTAAAAGCGAGGGATATGCTATAAGTGGGATGTTTATTAGTTTTTTTAACGCTAACATTACCTTTATCTAAGCTACTACTATATTAAGTACGTTATCCATTACGGCCTACCTACTCGCCTGCCTCCTAGCCAGAGTGTAATCACCCTTTAAGGCTATATCTATCTAGGTTAAAATCGTTACAGATTAGAAACGGTAAGTAGAAGTAAAATCGTATAATAAAGTATATAAAACGTCCCTAAAGCTGCTTCTCATTTACTAAGATAAGATCTTATAAAAAGACCTTATTAAATAAAATATTAATACCTGAACTTAGTTACAGATTACTAATAAAGCTTAAATATACTATTAGAAACAGCTTATATTTATTATAAAGAACGTTTATCTACCAGTTAACATTAACAGGTCCACTTATATAAAAGTTATTAATCCCTAAATAACTATACTAACAGTAATAAAGAGGCTCTTTTACAGCTATCCCCAACACGTAGTAAGAGGTGTTACACTTATAAAGGTTACCTTATAGCACTTATATCCCAATCTTTTAGTTTTTAATAACTTAGTAACCCTTATTTAATACTAAGATAATTTAATTCTAGATATAAGACAACTTATAATCAGGTTTAAAAATACTAACCTATAATACTATAATAGTATATTTTAATCTTTACTACTCTTACAGCTTTAATTTTATAAAGACCTTATAATTACTACTTTACATATACAGGACTCCCTATAGCTATTAATAAGTAAACTTTAACTTATTATATTTAAATCTACTATTTTAAACTAAGGAACTTATTATCTAGATCCTTTTAAAGTTATAAAGTTTTTCTAACTACTTTCCAACTAGCTAATCGCTGACTATTAAAACTTATCTTATATTTACTAGCTTTAACTACTTTAACACGCTAGCACTACACTCCTAACCGCTATGAGAGATAAGTTAAAGGATACTCTTATTACAGTAACACTTAATTACTGTAACGGAAAACAGTTTTTAGTTAAGAAACGTAACCACCTACCTCTATTTTTCAGTATTAATAACCCATTTATCTTTACTCTCTTAAATAAGCCCTTACACTATGTTAGTAAGTAAGATATTAAATAAATACAGTTCTTTACCTAACAGCTTGATTTACACCTTAAAGAGGTTATTATTTGTTAAATTTCCCCTAACTTATAAAGCACAGAATATACTACTACAGTCCCATATCTTCTGTATATATATTAAAGGTTAGATGTTAAATATAATCGCTAGATCGAACTGCCTTTTAGTTAAAATGTTATAAGTCCTCTTTAGCTTTTCAGCTAGGCTACACCTGCCACGTTTTTAAAAATTACTATTATAATAGCTTATACACTTATATAGTAATTAAGGTCACTTACAGTAAGATATACTACGTTATTACGCTGCTGTAAAACCTAAAGCTGGGACTTAGGTTGGTATAAAAGTGTATTAGATGTAGATAAGCGTCAGATAACTGAAAGTCTATCTTTACTGTCTTTAATCGGCTGTATAAGTACTTAAATTTACCTAAAGAAGAATTTTTAATCTATAGCTGTATTAAGTTATTTAAACTAGTTAGCTAAAGCCTTTCCAGCTTTACATTGTTTAATTTAAGGGTTAGGTTATCTTATAATAGTAACGCCTTTAAGCTTACTAGTTAGTAAATGTAACTAACTATTATCTAGAGTATTAACTTAATAAGTAAATTATGTAGTTGCTATATATTATTAGCTTTAGTTCTGATATTTAAAGTTATTGCAGGAGACTTAAACTGCACCTCTCTCTTTATACACACTAACTATTATTTAACAGAGCTATACAGTTATTTAAAAGCCTATATTAGGAGAAAAAGCCACACAGGTATGTAAGAAGATCCTAATAAGGTATTAGATAAAATACAGATCAAAGGACTTAAGGTGCCGACACTCTGTCGCTTTCTTTTAAAACTTAGTGTTAGTTAATCACCCTTCTACAGTTTGGAAAACACTTTATAGAAACACAGTTTAATATTAATCCTTATATAATATCCCTATTAACCTTCTAAACAGCATATAATAAATATTAAGGACTTTCTAATGCCATAATAATATTTTAAGTTATTAAGCGCTTAATATATGTTACTTATTAGGTTTAAGGACAGGGTATTCCCTTAGCACTTATATATAACCTCGATCCCACGGTTAATTAACATCTGCTTTAATTGCTGTGGTTTACATATATCACTTACTTTAAATTGGGTAGTTATAACCTAAATTTAAACGATTTTAAAGAGGTAGTTACAGTATTTATAAGGAATAACTTATATGTTTTAACAGTACTACTTAGTAACCTATTTAATATAATTAACGTATATAATGTCTGTTACGTTATTAGAAACGTTAGGAAAATTAAGGTAATTATAATAGTTACCCCCTTAGCTCGTAAAGTTTAACAGCTTAATTTAAGTAAGTAAAAATAAGTTATACACTTTTAATTTAATTATAAGTAGATAGATAGCTTTAAGGTTACTTTATTACATTTATCGTTTACGGAATTTAAAATACATTTTAATATTAGACAGAGAGGCTTTATTAATTACGACACACATATACAGGCTATTAAGACAGTAATTTCCATATATAATCAGGTAGATTAGGTAGCGGATCTAAATATCCTTCTCCTTTATAAAGTAACGTTAAAGGGTAGTGAATTTATTTAATAGTTAAAGCCTTGTTTAAAAGGTTAAAGCGTCTATATAAAGAAACTCTAACAGCATATTTAAGGGCAGTTATTAATATTAGTTAATAATTAAAAGGAGTTATTAAATATACCGGATAATATAAGTGTAAGATATATTAATATCGTCTACACTTATAATAATTAGATAACATGTATAGTAACTACTTATATAACTACTTAAAAAAGGTTCTGTACTGTTATCCTCCGAACTAATAACACTTAAGTTTACTTTAATTACTATTTAACTTGCTTATAAAATTAGATAACCTTTATTAGTAATAAATAAAAGGTTATTAATTAGAATAATAGATATCGGTTAGGAATAGATAATTTTAACGATAATGTAGAAGATTTAAACAGCTTTAGGGAAAAATGTAAATCAGTACACTTAAAGAAGTTAAATGTGACAGTGGTTAATGACGATAATATAATGCTTACCCTTCTTTACATTTTCATTAGTTAAGGAAGGACCTTTCTGTTTAGGAAATCTTAAAATTAAACTTTAACATTAAAGAGTAACGCTTTAAAATATTAGAGATTAATTATAATACTAATATATTAACCGTCTTGTAACACTTAATAAAGCTCTTACTTATTATAACTATTATTACTTATAAGAATTAGTGTTAGTTAAGACTTTATTACAGCATTATTACCATTCTGTATATCCTCCTACTATATACTTACACGCCTTAGAATTAAGTTTATAAAAGTTTATATATAAGGTGTATTAACTAGTGTAAGCTAGCCAGTTACATTATTATTAAAGTCCTTAACTTTAAAATACTTCCTCTTTCTAATTAATCCTAAATACACCTCCTTAACTACACTAATAACCACTTAATTACTTTAGATAAGCACTAGCTTATCTATATCCTTAGGTAGATCCTTTAGTTAAATATGGAACTTAGTATAGTAATCCTTAAAGATATATATATATAAGTTATATATGTACTAATACAGATATAGTTATCTCCGGTTACGGACGAAGAACGTCCTACTGTTAAAACAGTCAGGACCTGTGACGGGGTTAGTAATAAGCTTAAAGGTGCGGCCGCTGACTTGGCCGTTGTTAATAAGGACGGTGCTGAGTGTCTGGCTAAAGGCGTCGGCTTTACTGAGGGCTTGCACGTCGTGTACTAAGTGCCAGGCGAGGCCGCTGTGGCATTAGAATTGGGGGGAGGGGCGGACTAGGCCGGCGAATATGGTGAGGTTGGCGTTTTCGACGGTTTGGATTAGGCGGTAGAATTCATCGGCTTCGTAGCGGGAGGCGAAGGTGAGGTGGTGACGGCTCCAGGCTGCGGTCTGGGCCTTGTCTTTGGGGGCCCATTTTAGGAAGACGTTGTAGATGCCGGACATAGTGTTGGTTGGGAATGTTGCTTGTCAATGGGGTGTGTAGTGGGATCAGTCGAGGGTGAGAGTGAGTGTGTGTGTGTGTGTTGGTGGGAAAAGACGAAGCAAACTAAGGCACAGAACCACCTTTTATACCCCGAAACCCGTATTATCCACCGCTCCTTCAGCCCCAGAGCCGATACGAAGAGAACTCCATGCACGGAATGATGAACACAGCTGAAGAAAACAGGACACCGGGACCCAAGACCAATGATGAAGTCAACCCCGTGATCAACACTCTGTCATCGTGTTACACTCCGTGAGCCCCGTGGTACAATTAGGTACTATACCCGGCACCATTATACGAGACCCTTAAAAGATTCCCCGCAAAACAGCCTCACTTCGCAATAGCCCATGGCTCGGCCCGCAAGCTTGGCGAATATCTCAAACGCCACCCCCACGAGCGGACCCCCACAGAGCGGGCACCACAACGCTGAAAATTCTCAGGGGAGTAGCTTCGAGTGGTTCATGATTCTCTTTAGTGCACCCGAAGGCTGGAAACCTGCATCTTTCTTCCGTT
>Ga0247770_1001674_pt1 | contig 15875 bp, 8 predicted proteins | sample UWRJL136409B6_FD_179943 | JGI IMG/M metagenome (GOLD analysis project Ga0247770, IMG submission 179943) | Plant litter microbial communities from Arlington Agricultural Research Station in Wisconsin, United States - UWRJ-L136-409B-6 | ecosystem: Environmental > Terrestrial > Plant litter >... | reverse complement strand
TTGAGATATTGTCTACTAATTTTCACAAAAAATAGAAATTAAAGTTAAAAAGTTAGACCAAAAAAAGTTTGATGGCTTTGATTTTTCAAAAATACCAGTAAGATGAATTACATCTGCGGAATGTGGGTTGTAGGATATATTTGCAAAAATGGGATGCTCCCGCCCGAATTTGCTTAAAGTTGATTGGGACAGGACTGAAGCCCTCACTACAAACCCGTATTCATATTGTTTGTAGTCAGGACTTTTTCCCCCATCTTAAATCTTAAATTTAAAATAGATCTATGCTGGCAATATTAAAGTAAAAGTTGACCCCTTGCCCAACTCGCTATTCACCGTAATCTCTCCCCCCAGCATCCGAGAGTATTTCTGCGCTATTGCCAAACCCAAACCCGTACCTCCGTACTTGCGGGTAGTCGAAGCATCCGCTTGCGTAAAAGGTTGAAATAACTTTTGTAGCTGTTCAGGAGTAATCCCAATCCCCGTATCAGTACACTTAAAATTTAACTGTTCAGAATCCCCAATATTCTCGTTATTTTTAATTCTTTCAACGCTGAGTGTAATTGTCCCGTTCTCAGTAAACTTAGCTGCATTACTGAGCAAATTAAACAAAATTTGAGTTAACTTAATTTGATCGGAATACAATTGGCCGATATTATTAGGACACTCAACATTTAGGCGATTGGTGTTTGGCACAAATAGCGGTTCAACAGTTCTAGCTACATTTTGAACTACCTCGGACACGTCAAAATTTTCTAATTCAAGTTCCGCGTGACCGGCTTCAATCTTCGACAAGTCGAGAATATCATTAATTAAGGTTAGTAAAAGCTTGCCTGCATTGTTAATTCTCTCCAAATCCGACACAAAATCTTCTTCGCCCAAATCTACAGCCTCTTCTTGCAGAAGCTCGCTGTAACCGATAATCGCATTTAGAGGAGTTCGCAGTTCGTGGCTCATGTTAGCCAAAAATTGACTTTTAGCCAAACTAGCTGCTTCTGCTGCTTCCTTTGCCTTGTACATTTCTGCCTCGGCTTGCAAGCGGTCGGTCACGTCGTGAGCCAGCACTAATTTAGCATTTCTGCTATCAAATATCAGGGCATAAGAAGTAATTTCTACATCAATAATTGTTCCGTCTTTTTTCCGGTGCTGCCACACACCTGCAAACTCACTACCGACATCTACTTGTTGGGATATATTTTCTAGCAATTTCGGCATATCTTGGGGGGGACGAATGTCCGCAATGGTCATGGTGAGAAATTCGTTACGAGTGTAGCCGTAGTGCTGGACAGCAGCCTGATTGACGGCTATAAATTCGAGAGTTTCTAAATCGTAAACCCACATCGGATGGGGGTTATTTTTAAACAAAAGTCTGTAGCGTTCTTCCGAGGCTCGCAGTTCGGCTTCGGCTTGCTTGCGCTCGGTAATGTCGCGGACAACAGTGCAAATAATCTCGCGGCCGCCGTAGGAAATCACGCTCCCGCTGACTTCCACGTCCACGCAGGAACCGTCTCGGCGGCGGTAGAGAACTTCGCCAATTCTGAATTGTTTGTCCCTCAGCAGCAACTCGATATTGTTATCAATTAGGTCTTTAGAGTAAGCGATGATATCGTAAATAGTCAGTTGCTTCATGGCATCAAGACTGTAATCGAGCAAGTTTCTAAACGCTGTATTGGCTTCCAAAAGGCGTTTGGTTTGAGCGTCCCACAGGAAAATGCAATCTGTAGCTTGCTCGACTACGGCTTGGTAGCGGGCTTTTTCCTCAAGTTGTTCGCTTTCGGCGATCGCGATCGCCGAAAGCATTCCGTTGATAGTATGGGCAAGGTCGGACAACTCGTCTTCGCCCGTCACCGGCAGTCGCACCGAGAGGTCTTGGCTGCTGCTGATGTAGTTCACTGCTTTCGCCAAACCGCTCAACGGAGATAGCACCAGACCCTCTAGCAGCAGCAGAGTGCAGCCGACCAACCCAATTCCCGCTAACACTACAGACACCAGCAGGTACAGCAAACTGAGCTCACCTTGTCGGTATATTTCTCTAGGGATATCCACCCGCAATAGCAGCGCAGGTTGCTTGTAAATATCGTTGATCAGAGCGTAACCCGCGATCGACTCTTCGCTTAAAGGACGCACCCAAATCGGTTTTTTTTCCGACAGTATCTCCCGCGCTTTCTGAAAGTCTGCAGGCAACCGAGGCTCATTAACGCTGTGTACTATCAGTGGCAAGCGAGTAATTTTAGAAAGCTTCGCAATGCCCACAGCATCCAAATTGCGCCCAAATACCAGCGTGCCCCGGATCGGGCCGGTGCTTTTAGTGGTGACAATTGGCCGAGAAGTAATCAGTATCGGTCCTGAGGGCAGTAGCAGGATACCAGCTAGGCTGCTGTTGCGGTTGGGGTGGTGCAACAGCGGGTCACTGAGAGAAATGTGCTGTTTTAATGCTTCTGGAACAGGCGTTAGTTTCAGCTTTTCGCTGTCTAAACCCGTACCGTAAACTATTTTGCCAGAAGTATTGACAAATACGGCTATATTAACTCTCAAATTAGCCAGCCCTTCTGGAACTAAATTGGAGGCAATGAATTCTGAGTTGCGGTTTTGGACGAAAGCGTAGGTATCGTCCCAGGCCGACCAGTCGGCAAAGCGCGAGTTGAAGTCGTCGGCAGTTTGCCCGAACACGCTGAGCACTCCCTTGACCGCCTGTGTGGCTTCTTGTTCCTCTGCTTTGATAAGGCTGCCTAAGAGGATCCTTGAGGAGGCGGCATACAGAATGCCAGTCAGTCCAGCGATGGTAATGCCAACGATAGATAGTGTTTTCCGACGCAGTTTCATCTTGCCGTGTGTGTGGTGTCCGTCCGAAATTCTCAACTCAGGAACAATATTACTTATGTTTCCTGAACCCTGACTGCTGGGGCTGCACCTGTCAGCTACTTTTCCCACGCCTGCTGTTGGTGAGCTTCCTTGCACATACCCAAAATGCGATGATCGTTGTCGCTGACGGCAGAAATTCGGTAATACTGTTGCAGGTTTACGGAGTAGGGAGAGCGACTGCCGTCGTAACTGTCCACCACTATTAAATTTAACTGAGTTCGATCGCTTGTGCCGTAAAAACAGTAAAAAGCAGACCTAGGCAGGTAAAAAGCGCCTACAACCTTACTCTGCCGCATTTCAAATACAAAATATTCTTGTTTAATTTCATCTGGCTTGCTCGACTGGCCGTAGAGGTAAATGCCATCTGCTAAACCTGTGCTAGCTGTATCTGGCGCAGGATTTGGGGGAGATGGCGACCTGAAAACGTCGGATGTGATGTGCGGATCCGGTGCCCGGGGTGCGGGGAATGCGATGCTGAAGTTACCGGGCGAGAGAGCAAGCACGATCGCTTCTAAACTTCCTGTCAATATCAAATAAGTTAAAACCACTCCAGACCCCAAAATTTAAAATAGCTGCCTCGAAGCACCTCTTGTACCCGTTTCAAAAAGCTCCTAAAGAAACCGGGTATCTGGGGTAAACTAAATCTATGCCGATCGACTAGAAGTGTCTCAATTGCTGGTTTTCAATTGTCGATGGTTCCTGTTAGGAGGATTGTCGAGCCTGGATACTCTCCCATCTACCAATTGCGTAACCGTACCGACTACCCCTGTCGGTGATACTCATCTTCCAACCTGATCACTTCTGCTTTAAGCTTAGGATTGATCCATCCTAAGTCAATAGCTTCGGTAACAGATTTTCCAATCGAAGTCAAATATCGAACAGTCGGCAAGGGTAAAACCTTGCGGACTTCCGCATAATTCATCCACCGTTTGTCCGAGTAGCCGCCCCCGCGGTCACACATTTGATTTTTAACAAATGTGTGACCGCGTTGGTATTGCTTTCTCAAAATACGATGTAGCCAAGGATTTGCTGTTGGGTCGTTGTGCAGTAAATCAAAGAGATTGTCTCGCAATATCTCCGTTTCCGCTTTCGGAAACTTTAATAGTGCATCATTTTTGGTGGATTTGGCTGTTTTAAACCAATTTCTGCGTTCTTTTTCGAGTGGGCTTAAAGGATATTTGCGCCAAATCTCACGGACAAGGTAAACCTTCCCGGCTTCTTGTGGGGCGGCAATCGCTTTCATTGTGTCGCTAATTGACCATTCCCATAACTTTGACGGCAAGTTGATATCTGTGGCTTTTAGAATTGTACAAACAATGGGGTCTGCCTTCTTCCCGTCGAGTCCCCATCCCTTTACAGAACCTAATTTTTTGTAAGTTAAAGCTCTGGGGATTCTGCACAGTTCCATGATCCGGTCAACCTGAATTTCGTCGGCACAAGAGACAACAGGTATCACCGGGGTGTAAACTTGTTCAGTTTTCTGTTGTTTCTTGGAACCTGCCATATTTCCTGGCTTTACCTTAATCTAAGCAATTTACTAATATGCACAATTATACACAGATTTAAACAGATTTACCGCTTTCTGTTCAACCGCTTAACGGTGGGTATTAACTTAAATGAACGATCGCCCGCCTCCTGAAGTTAAACATAAGATTAGTTCTGACAAATTTTGCGTCCGCGCCGATCGCGCTATCGACCCCTCAAATAATACCATTTTAGATTTGACATTTTAGATTAAAGAATTGAATAATTTGGCGTGACCTATTCCCTAAGGGTTGGGAGCACGGGCCTACAGTTGCTTTTTTTAAAATGGTATAAAACTATTCTTCCCAGCAACGCCAAGACGAAAAAAAGAGTTGAGATTTTTCCCAAAATCTCAACTCTTTTACCGACTAACTAGCCAAGTATTCTCGGACTTGAGCTTGGCGGCGCCGCAGGTGGGCGAGGGCTTGATGTTCTAGCTGCCGCACCCGTTCCCGGCTGAGATTGAGCCGTTCTCCGACTTTGGCCAGAGACATTTCGGTGCCGTCTTCCAAACCAAAGCGCAGAATTATTACATCTCGCTGCTGGGGGGTAAGTTCTGATATCAAAGTATCGAGGTCTTGCCGCAGCAATTCCGAGGTAATGTAGTTGTCTGGAGATGCAGTTTCGTCTTCTAAGAGTTCTTGCAGTTCGGTATCTTGGTTATCTCCTACCCGCAAGTCCAAAGAAACTGGATGTCTTGCCATCAGCAGGTATTCCCGAATTTGGGAAGGGTGCAGTTCGAGGGCGGTGGCAATTTCCGCAGGGGAGGGAGACCGGCCCAACTGCTGGGTGAGTTCCCGCTGTACTTTTTTGATTTTGTTGAGTTTTTCGGTGATGTGAATTGGCAATCGAATGGTGCGGGCGTGTTGGGCGATCGCGCGGGTAATTGCTTGCCGAATCCACCAGTAGGCGTATGTGGAAAATTTGTATCCCCGCATCGGATCAAATTTTTCGACTCCTCGTTCTAAACCAAGAGTACCTTCTTGAATTAAATCCAAGAATTCCATATTGCGTTTCTGGTATTTTTTGGCGATCGCCACTACTAGCCGCAAATTCGCTTCAATCATCTTTTGCTTGGCGCGCCGCCCTAACTGCAATATCCGGTTCAGTTCAGGTTCGGTCAACTCCATTTCGGCAGCCCACTCTTGATTCGTCAGATCCCGCTGCCATTCTTTAGCAAGTGCTTGTTTTGCTTCGATTAATTTCATCATTTGCTGCACTTGCTTCCCGAAAACAATTTCTTCTTCTCGGGTTAGCAGGGGTACGCGACCGATCTCATGCAGATAGGCACGAACCGTATCCGTTGAGGAGTATGGCCGGCTGCCCATGCGATCGGCTTTCACTGTTTTGTTTTTGGGGGTGGTGGTGGACATGGGTGAGTTTTGCACTCCTTGTAACAACAGATAAAAAGTTGGTGATACTCTGTCCCACTTTTGCAAGTGGGATAAAGACTGCGACAAGGGGGATGTTTCCCCTCCTGTTTATCGGTAACGATCGGTAGAAGCTTGTTGTTTGGGATTACTTTTGTGCTTGATTTCCCAGTAATCCCCATCGATTTTGGATAACTCGCTAGCTTTAACGGCTAGTTCAAGGCGAAGTGAAGTAAGACTTTACTTTTTTCAATATTATTCCAAATTTTGAGGATCGTAAAGGGTAAAAACCTCTGTCTTAAGGTCAAGATTCTACATTTTTCCTTAAGCTTTTAAATTCCCTGGTGGTTTTAACCGTCACTCAACTTCACAATACTCATGCAAACAGACTCATGCAATTCCAGGGCTTTGTTTTCCTCTCTGTTCCATCATCGCTTGAAATTTTCTTGCTGCCTAGATGCTGCGATGCGAGATAACCGAACTAGATCGCCGTATTCGCTGCCACTTACTCTTTAAAATATTTATTGACATTTTTCTGGTAATATGCTATTAAAATTCGGCTGCGAGTAAGTAAAGGTGTATCAAAGCTGGCTGTTGCGCTGTTTGAGTTGAATTGTGCCGCGAGGCTCAACCATATTTAAGCTTAGGCAAATTTTGTGAAGCTAGGGATGAGGGGTGAGGGGGTGAAAGGGGAAAAGCTTCTGACTGAAAGCTGGGGGCTAATTTTTTTGACGTTCGATCGCACTTTTTCATTTATAACTGAGGCAAAAATCAGGTATTTCCGTCATTGCCAGGGATCGCTAATTTTTCGCAAGGATTAATTTACAGTAACATTTGCCTAACTTATGTAATTAATCTAGCATTTGTCAATCTAAAACCCCAAATCCATTTTAGCAGATTCTGCCTCGGCAAATACTTGTTCGTCGGGCATTTCTTGCCAGTCTATATCCCCGATTTCCCTGTAGAATTGCTCGTCGTAAGGACGAGTCTGCACGACTACGGGCATCGGTACGGCGTGGCCCAAAACTAATGCTTGCTGTTTGGAGTCGAGTTTTGCCAAAACTGAACGCAAACTCTGCCCCCCTGAAACGCCGGTAAAAATAGCATCGATGTCTTTATCGTCGTTTAGCAAAGCTGTGATCCGGGTGCCGACTTGCGACATGACTTCGGCGTCGATGCCCGAGGGACGCTGGTCTACAATCAGCAGGGTTACGAAGTATTTTCGCATTTCTCTGGCAATTGTACCGAAAATAGTCGATCGGACGATCGCCGGATCGAGAAAGCGGTGAGCTTCCTCTATGGTAATCACCAACGGCTGCGGGCGATCGCACGGATTTTTACTCTGCAAAAACTTCTCAGCTTTCCGCACGTAAGATCCGTGAATGCGACGAGTAATTACGTTTGCCGCCAACATATAGGACAGCAAATCCGAGTGCGAACCGAACTCAATTACTACATTTTTTCCACTATCTAAACACTGCAAAACTTCAGTTACATAATTTTTCGGACAGCGTTTCCGAATGTATTTCAAATCATTTAGTCGCTCTAATTTGCGCTGCAAAGCCATAATCGAAGACTTATTTCCCCGCTTTTCTTCGCAAAACATTTGGATATCTTCGTTGGTCATTTCCAGCAACGTGTTGATCCAACTACTTCCCAACTCATTTCGCAAAATAATCGCATTTTCGATACTAGCTTCCGACAAATTTAACTCGCGCTGCACCAGCGCGATGTCTTCCACTTCAATTTGATCGAAACTCAAAAACAACTCTTGAGCGTCGCGGACTCCCCGGCGCTTGGTCGATTCTGGATCAAGGGTATAAATCTGCATTTTATCGGGAAACAACTGCCGCAAACCTTTAACAGTGCTGAACTGTTTCCCTTCCGAAACAGCTTCCCACCCGTACTCCGAGTGCATATCGAAAATTAAATTAACAGCAGCTTGCTTGCGAATAATTCCCGATAGAAGCAAGCGAGTAAGAAAAGATTTTCCCGTTCCCGACTTGCCAAAAACTCCGTTGCTGCGTTCCACAAACCTATCTAAATCCAAGCACACAGCAACGTCCATGTCAATCGGTTTGCCGATCGCAAAATTGCGGCGGTATGGGTCATCTTCCCAGCCAAAAACTTTCCGAAAATCGCTTTCTTTGGCATCAAACACCTGGGAAAAGTGGCTAGGAATAGTTTTGACCGGCAACAACTCAATATCCCCACCCGTTTGTGACTCAAAAGAAGCCAAATTTCCTAAAGCCAACTTGTTCTCGCGGACTCCGGCGCCTGTGGGGTCGAAAAATGCCTGCTGTTTTTCTCGTTCTGCAGTCAACATCAACATCGGCGAGAGTTCTATGGTACCGTAGGTGCTGCTACCAGCTAGCACTGCTAGAAGAAAATCGTCGTTGGGATTGGGAGGATTCGATAAAATGCGAGCGCTGGAAGTTCCGAGAGACACGTCGGTGAGCATACAGAAAAAGTGCGATCGCACCCCCCGCACTACTAGAAATTTCCCCACCCTCATATCTTCCACCGAAACATCGGCGTGCAGTCGCACTTCTAATCCCTTGCTGAGGGAACCTTGAATAACTGAGCCTAACGGTAGATCCATTTTAGATTTTAGATTTTAGATTTTAGATTGTTAATAATCGAGCAATTTCCGCTGGGAGCTTTTTTATTTTTGATTTTCGATTGTTAACAGTCAACGAATTACCATTCCGATTCTACTGGCTCTTCAAAAAAACTCGGGCTCAGCTCTATATCGGTCAAATCCGTTTCGCTCAAATAAGCGTCGGTCAAAAATATCCCTTTTAAACTTGCGCCTTTGAGGTTAACACCTTTGAGGTTAGCACCTCTGAGATTAACCCGGAATAAATGAGCATCGCTTAAGTCTACCTCAGTTAAATCTGCTCCCTCCAAATTTACTCTCATCAAATCTGCTTTTCTAAGGTCAGCTTCGTTTAACTTCGCGCCGCTGAGGTCAGCTTTTGTTAAGTCTACACCTCTTAAGTCTGCCCCGCTCAAGTTAGCGAACAGCAAAGTAGCTCCGGTGAAATCTGTCTCCCTCAAATCGGCATCGCTTAAATTAGCGCCACTAAGGTCTGCCCTTGTTAAGTCTACACCCCGGAGGTCAGCAGAACTCAAGTTTACATCGTTTAAAATTGCGCCGCTTAAATCTGCTCCTCTCAAATCTGTTCCCTCCAAGTTTGCACCTTTGAGGTCAGCTTTTTTTAAGCTAGCTCTGCTGAGGTCTACATTTCTGAGATTGACCGAACTTAAGTTAGAACCGCTCAAATTAGCTCCACTTAAATCTGACCCGTTTAAGTCGGCTCCGGTTAAGTTTACCCCTTGCAGCGATACATTGGGAGCAATCAAATAAGCTCCGCCCTGACTGGGGTCGATACCTTCTGAAAACAAAGTCTTGTTGCTATAAACAGATTTTTCTAAAATCGTGGCGTTCAAACTCGCTTCCCTCAAGTCTGCTCCGCTGAGGTTGGCTCCTGCTAAGTTTGCCCGATCGAGTTTGGCGCCAAATAAAATAGCTTTGTATAAATTTGTCCGCCGCAAATCGGCTCCTTTTAAATCGGCTTCGGTTAAATCTACCATAGCCAGATTTAAGCCCGGGAGCGAAGCATTGGGAGCTAGCAAAAATGCTCCCATTGCACCCGGGTCAAAATCCTCGGGAAAGATAGTCCGGTTGTTGTATACGGCCTTGTCTAAAATGGCGCTGCTCAGCTGAGAACCGCGGAAATCGGCTCCGCTGAGGTTGGCTCTGGTTAAGTTGGCTTCGTAGAGATTTGCTCCAACTAAATTAGCCTTGATCAAACTTGCGCCTTTGAGGTTGGCGCCCACGAGTTCGGCTCCTACGAGAGTAGCTTCTCGGAGGACAGCACGGCTCAAATCGGCTCTAGTGAGGTTAGCTAAATTGAGAAATGATTCAGCTAAATCCGCCCCGCTGAGATTGGCGCCGGTGAGGTCGGCGTCGATCAGGTCTGCATACCTGAGACTAGCGTTGCTGAGGTTGGTTTCTCGGAGGTCGGTGCCTCTGAGGTTAGCTCCCCGGAGTTCCGCACCTCCGAGGTTGGCGCCTTTAAGCGCTTGTCCCCTGAGGTCGAGCCGCAGCAGTAAGTCACCAGCGTTCATTTCCATATCAATGCGCCCTCTCTATTCCGATACTTTTTTCCTAACATTTGAAATCAAGTTAGATATTGTGAAAGTACCTTTGCTGAGTTCTGGTCAAAACCATTGTAATCATCAATAGCCACAACTGGCGAATCTGGCGGATAGTGTTCTGGAATATCGTCAATGGCTACCCAAGGTAAATTTTCTGCTTGATTTTGTCGAAGATACTCAAGAACTTCCTGGTGTCGTAGATATTTGTGTTGGTGAATATTTTTGGGGTTGAGGAAAGGGGTGAATCCGATAATACGGATAGCGATATCTGGTGAAAATAATGGAGGGATTACCTCGAAGGGGAATATTTCACGCCAAGAGGATGAAATTACTACTCGCGCATGATAGATAGGAACGAAGGACATTATCAAATTGATTGAGGCAAGCTGAATTAAATTTCATTATGTCTGCTGGCGCTCCATATTTTTCATGTATTCTGTTAGGAATAAGGACACCATCAATATCTAAGAAAATTAACATTAAGTAAAATTCCAATTGAATGATTTAATGACTCTTAATACTTGTTAAAAAGATAAATGTGCATCTACGATACTCTCTCAAGTGTTTGCTGCCTCGACTTGTTAGACTGCAATCACCATTGTTATTCACTGTTTTTATAGGCGGCTGCTTTCTGACGAAAGGAAGATGTTGGTATCAACAAGTATTGTTTTGAAATTCATTGTTTTTCTGGGTCCCGGCCTTCCCTCCTGCTGGGATAGGGGGGAAGGCTTCTACCTTCTGCGTTCAGGGAATAGGGGCAAAACTGTAGATTTTTTGAGGTTCGAGCCGATCGCAAATTCCGACTAATTCCGACAAAGGGAATGTCTCGCGATCGAGCTGGACTTGCAGGGTTTTGAGCGGATCTGCACCGGAGGAAACCATCAATTCTAATGTTTGCAAATTCGGCTCGGTGCTGAGGTCGGCTAGAATGTGGCGGATCGCCTTGACGTAAGGATGGTTTACCTCAGAGTACCAGTCGGGGGCACAGAGTCCGGCTTGATCGAAGCCAAGGTGAACGATGAGGGAGCCTTCTCCGAAAAGGGCTATTCCCACCGGCCGCGCTTCTTCTTGCAGCAGCAAGTGCTGGCTAGCCGCCAAATGGCGCAGTTTCTCCAGGTGTTGGTACCGATTTTGAATGGCAGAATCTTCCTCTTTTCCTTCTGCTTTCTGACTTCTGGCTTCTTCCTTCGTTTCGTTCCACTGAATCGCCACTGTTACTAAATAAGTTTGCAGCAGCATATGACCGAGTTTTTCGGCTTTTGTTGCCAGATAGATCGAGTTGTAATCTGTGGCTTCAATCAGTAAGGGGACGCGATCGGCTACTTCAATTCCGTAACCTTTCAAACCTGCAATTTTGCGGGGGTTGTTGGTAATCAACCGAATTTTTTTAACTCCCAAATCGTTGAGCATTTGCGCTCCGACGCCGTAGTTCCGCAAGTCGGCGGGAAATCCCAACCGCTCGTTGGCTTCTACGGTATCGTATCCCAAATCTTGCAGCGAGTAAGCTTTTAGTTTATTTACCAATCCAATGCCCCGACCTTCTTGGCGCAAGTAAACTATGACGCCTGAACCGACATTTTCGATCATTTTCAGTGCCGCTTGCAGTTGCATCCGGCAGTCGCAGCGCAGGGAACCCAAAGCATCGCCGGTCAGGCATTCGGAATGCACCCGCACCATCACGGGTTTGTCTTTAAATTCTGCCGGGTCGCCCTTGACAATAGCAACGTGTTCTGAATTGTCTTGGGTGTCCCGGTAGGCGTAAATCATAAACTCGCCGAATTGAGTGGGCAATTTGGCGACGGTTTCGCGGCGGACGAATCGATCGTGCTTGAGCCGATAGCTAATTAAGTCGGCAATACTGATTATTTTGAGGTTGTGGGTTTTGGCGTAGTCGATTAATTCGGGCAACCTCGCCATCGAACCGTCGGGGTTTTGAATTTCGCAGATGACGCCGCTGGGATACAGCCCGGCGAGTCTGGCAAGGTCAACCGAGGCCTCGGTGTGACCGGCGCGTTTGAGGACGCCACCGTCTATCGCCCGCAGGGGGAAAATGTGACCGGGACGGCGCAAGTCTTGAGGTTTGGTGTCCGGGTGGATGGCTACTTGGATGGTACGCGCCCGGTCTTCTGCGGAGATGCCGGTACTGACGCCGTTGGCTGCATCGATGCTGACGGTGAAGGCTGTTTGGTTGTTGTCGGTGTTTTTGCTGACCATGAGGGGCAGTTCCAGGCGATCGAGCCTTTCGCCACTCAAAGCCAGACAAATCAAACCCCGGGCGTTCACCGCCATAAAATTGATGTTGTCGGGGGTGGCGAATTGGGCGGCACAAATCACGTCGCCTTCGTTTTCGCGATTTTCGTCATCGACTACTACCAGGGGGCGACCTGCTTTGAGGTCTACGAGGGCGCTGTCAATTGAGTCAAATTGAAAGGATTGAGTTGAGGTGTTGTTATGTGTCACTGAGGAGTTCAAGCTATAAACAGTAATGTTATGGAAATAGAATGTATTTGTGATTGTAACCTTTTGTTTCCGACAGGGCGATTCCCAGTCCAGATGAGTTTGACCAGATTTTTGATCTCACTTACTATAAATATTGTACTTTGTCAATAAAATATTTCCCTGATATTGCCTGAGCTTGACTGATATCGCGAATATTTTAGGTAAACCGTACTTCCAAGCTCCTAATTGCCTAATTTATAACAAAGAGTACGATAAATCCTTGGTGTTAGATGAGTATTTCAACTGGTGCGAGCAGTGGATAGCAGAGGTTTACCGGGTAACGATCGATCGAAGAGCGTTTTGGCTGAATTTAGGTTATTTGTCAATTCGCGATCGGGCAAAAGCAATTGGGATTTCCTACCTGCTTTGGAACAAAGTGCCTTTTTATCTGATTCAAGAAGTTGTCTGGAACTACCGCGCAGGAGTTGCGGGCAGCAAGTTCTTTTCACCCCGCAATGAAAAGTTTCTTTGGTATATGAAAAATCAAGACAAGTATACATTTAATTTGGATGAAGGGCTATTCTGGATTTGTAGTGGAAACGGTAGTGTGAGCCTCTCGCTCGCGCAGGCTTTCGGGCCTGTACCGCGGGAAGTTTTATTTTTATAATCACCTAAAACTCAGGAAAGCCGTCTAGCCTGTTGAAAAATTATCCTCTCATTCCTTTGTCTTATGAGTAACAACGCCCGCGTCAAAACAATTCTGATTCTGGCAGCCAATCCCCAAAATACGGCTCCCTTGCGATTGGATCGAGAAATCCGGGAAATTGACGAAGGATTGCGAAGGGCAAATAAACGAGAACTGTATAAATTAGAACAAAAATGGGCCGTGCGTTCCCGTGATTTTTACCGGGCTATCTTAGATTATCAACCGCACATTGTTCACTTTTGCGGACATGGTGCGGGAGAAGATGGAATTGTCCTAGTAGATGATACCGGAAAAATGGCGCTGGTGCAGACAAATGCCCTCGCTAGTATGTTTAAATTGTTTGCCAAAAAAGGTGTAGAGTGCGTAATTCTTAATGCTTGTTATTCGGAAGTACAGGCGGAGGCAATTAGCCAATACGTTAATTATGTAGTTGGCATGAATAGAGCCGTGGGAGATAAAGCAGCAGTTGCTTTTGCGGTAGCGTTTTATGATGCGATTGCTGCTGGGTATGAGGTGGAAGAAGCCTACGAGTTAGGTCGTTCTCAGATGATGAGCTTTCGGGAAAACGAAATTCCTGTTCTCAAGACAAAAAAATTACTTAATGCCGCGATTGATGATATTGCAATTAATTTTGAAGAAGTTATTCCGCCTAACCCTTACCAAGGATTAGCTGCCTTTGGAGAAGAAGATGCAGACTTCTTTTTTGGGCAAGAAAAATTTGTTAATAACTTAGTGGAAGTAACCCACAAACAGCCCTTGGTAGCGGTAGTTGGGCCAAGTGGAAGTGGTAAGTCTTCTGTGGTATTTGCGGGATTAATTCCCAAATTGCGAAAAGAGGGAAACTGGTTAATTGAAATTTTCCGTCCGGGGAAAGAACCGTTTGTGCCGTTAGCGTCTGCCTTGGTGCGGCAATTAGAAGCCGAAGCAGGTGAAACTCAACAATTGCGGGAAGCGGTGGGATTAGCAGGTGATATGCAGCAAGGTAGAATCACCGTGCTGCAGGTGGTATCTCGCATTTTAGAGCGTAATCCTGGTAAACGGTTGTTGTTAGTTGCAGACCAATTTGAGGAACTGTACACCCTGTGTCAGGTAAAGGAAGAACGGGAACGTTTTGCTGAGGCTTTGTTAACAACAATAGAGCAAGAAAATATTACATTAGTTTTGACTTTACGGGCTGACTTTTACGGTTATGTGCTTTCCTACCGTCCGTTGCGGGATGCGTTGCAGGAGTATACGCCACAGTTACTCAGTTCGATGAAACGGGAGGAATTACAACAAGCAATTGAATTACCGGCTCAAAAGTTGGAAGTAGAATTAGAACCGCAATTAACCCAACTCATTCTCAATGATGTGGGGGAAGAACCGGGAAAATTACCGTTATTAGAATTTGCTTTAACTCGGTTGTGGGAAAAGCAAATAAACCGAGAATTAACTCACCAAGCTTATGAGGCAATTGGCGGGGTGAAAAAAGCCATTGCCAATCATGCTGAAAAAATTTATCAAAAACTGAACGAAACAGAGAAAAAGCAGGCACAGCGAATTTTTGTGCAATTAGTACGTCCGGGGGAAGGAACGGAAGATACCAGGCGCATTGCTACCCGTGCGGAAGTGGGGGAAGATAACTGGAATTTGGTCAGTTATTTAGCTGGATATCCAGCACGTTTGGTGGTGACGGGACGGCAAGAACCGGAAGATACCGTAGAGGTTGTGCATGAAGCGCTGATTCGGGAATGGGGAACACTGCGTGAGTGGATCAATGCCAACCGTGATTTTCGGACTTGGCAAGAACGGCTGAAAGTGGCCCTGCGGGAGTGGAAAAATAACAATCATGACTCTGGGGCGTTGTTGCGAGGTGTACCGTTAAATGTGGCAGCAGAGTGGTTGCGTAAACGCGCCGGTGAAATGACGCAGGAGGAACGAGATTTTATTCAGGTTAGCGTTCGGAAGGAAAAACGTAGGCTGCAATTTACTACTTTTGGAGTGTCTGGTGCTTTTATCGTTGTTTCTAGTTTGGCTATTTTTGCTAATTGGCAGCGGTGGCAAGTACAAAGAGTTCAGTTAGGTCAAAGTGATGCTCTCAGTCAGTATTCAAACGAACTTTTTAATAAAAATCAAAAGTTTGATGCACTTATAGCAAGTTTAGGAGCAGCCATACCAATTAAACGCACAAAAGCTCAACCTTCAATGCAAGTTTTGACTGCTTTGCGACAAGCAGTTTATGGAGTGAAGGAACACCGTTTAGAAGGCCATAGCAATTCGGTCAGAAGCGTCGCAGTTAGTCCAGATGGCTTGACTTTGGCTTCCGCCAGCGCTGACAACACCATCAAAGTGTGGAACTTGCAAAGCCAAAAACCGATTGCCACTTTTGCCGGCCATAGCGATTTGGTCAGTAGCGTCGCATTTAGTCCAGATGGCTTGACTTTGGCTTCCGCCAGCTTTGACAAGACCATCAAAGTGTGGAACTTGCAAAGCCAAAAACCGATTGCCACCCTTGCCGGCCATAGCAAAGAGGTCATTAGCGTCGCATTTAGTCCAGATGGCTTGACTTTGGCTTCCGCCAGCGCTGACAACACCATCAAAGTGTGGAACTTGCAAAGCCAAAAACCGGCCACCCTTGCCGGCCATAGCAAAGAGGTCAATAGCGTCGCATTTAGTCCAGATGGCTTGACTTTGGCTTCCGCCAGCCTTGACAAGACCATCAAAGTGTGGAACTTGCAAAGCCAAAAACCGATTGCCACCCTTGCCGGCCATAGCAAAGAGGTCATTAGCGTCGCATTTAGTCCAGATGGCTTGACTTTGGCTTCCGCCAGCGC
>Ga0247770_1001673_pt1 | contig 15895 bp, 14 predicted proteins | sample UWRJL136409B6_FD_179943 | JGI IMG/M metagenome (GOLD analysis project Ga0247770, IMG submission 179943) | Plant litter microbial communities from Arlington Agricultural Research Station in Wisconsin, United States - UWRJ-L136-409B-6 | ecosystem: Environmental > Terrestrial > Plant litter >... | reverse complement strand
ATGAACGCAGCGGCGTTGCTGAGCACCTCGCGCAGTACGTGGTTGAGCCCGGCGATGTCGACGACCGAGTAGAGCATGGCGATGTCGGCCTCGCCCACGTACGGTCCGGTTTCGCCGCTCGCGACGGTCGAGACAATGAGCTTGGGGAACCCGATGGGGAGTGCGGAGCGCATGGCCGAGGCAGCTAGCGACGTGCCGCCGGAGCCACCGGCAGCGACGATCCCGTGGATGCAGCCGGTGGTGAAGAGGTGCTGGATTGCTTTGGTTGCGCAGGATGACATGAAACTCATGAGCTCGCCGCGGGGGAGGTCCGACGGGCTACTGGGTGGCGTGTAACCGCCGTATTGGGAGATGAGCTCAGATGGGGTAATGTTGATGGCTTCGTGTGAGACGGGATTGCGTCCGACATCAATCATGAGGACTTCGACTTTATCGTGCTGGAGCATCTGCGAGCGGAGGAAGAGGAGCTCGTCGAGCTTCGTGTCGCACGTGCCGAGGAGGACCACGGTCGCCATTTTCCTTCCCCCTTTTTGTCTCAAAAAGAACTCTGGTGGTAGGGTTGGCTAGGAGACCAGGGGTCTTCAAATAAGCATAGGTGGTTATTTCCCAGAGGCAATGGGAAGCCCATGGGAATAAACTAACACCACTGCGGGGTCCATCAGCGGACAGGAAGACCCGCAAAGGAGCTCCGTCCTACGACGGGAGTGACGTAACCGTACCACCCAATCAGCACGTCGTGAAACCGCGCTTCGTCCGGCGGGGTAGCCGGTCCCGTCCATCGATATTTCCCCTTTATTTGTTCAAGACGTCCAACTTCAACCGAAAATAACATTTACCCCTGAATTCCAAACCAAACATAAAATGGCGCCGCCAACCAACAGAGATGAAATTCTCGCCAACCTCCGGCGCCAAATCAGCGCCGGCAAGCCCATCGTCGGCGCCGGAGCCGGCATCGGCCTCTCCGCCAAATTCATCGAGGCCGGGGGCGGTGATCTGATCATCGTTTACAACAGCGGTCGCTTCCGCATGGCCGGGCGCGGATCACTGGCAGGGCTGATGCCCTACGGAAATGCCAACGACGTCGTCTTGGAAATGGTACCTACCTGACCTGCCTACTAAACCCCATATCCGCCCTCCATTCTTCTATCTCAGCAAGAGTGACGGTGGTAGAATTTCTAACTAACCGGGGCCCAGGCAAACGAAGTCCTCCCCGTCGTGCACCACACGCCCGTGCTCGCGGGCGTCTGTGCCACGGACCCCTTCCGCCAGATACCGCAGTTCCTCGCACAGCTGCGCGATCTCGGCTTCGCCGGGGTGCAGAACTTCCCCACGGTCGGGCTGATCGACGGCGAGTTCCGCGAGCGCCTCGAGGAGACGGGCATGTCGTACCAGGCCGAGGTGGACATGGTGCGGATGGCGCATGAGATGGGTCTGCTGACTACCCCGTATGCGTTCACGGCTGATGAGGGCCGGAGGATGGCTGAGGCGGGCGCGGATATCGTCGTGGCTCACATGGGGTTGACGACGGGAGGGTCTATCGGGGCTGGGTCCAAGTACCCCGGGAAAAGTCTTGACGACTGCGTGAAGCTGATTCAGGAGATTCGGGATGCAGCTGTGGCCGTCAAGCCCGACGTTATTGTTTTGTGCCATGGAGGCCCGGTCGCTACGCCGGATGATGCTGAGTACGTCTTGGGAAAGACGGTGGGTGTGCAGGGATTCTATGGGGCGAGTTCGATGGAGAGGCTCCCTGTTGAAGAAGCCATCACCAATATCACGGCGAGATTCAAGGGAATCGCATCTGGGCGGCAGCAGTGAGAAATTAATTAAGAGCTGTTGATAGCAAGGCTATCTGGGGGCCACGGACGTGGTTTGGAACCGCGGTGATGGTAGTTACTTAAATTTCTGTCTTCCCCCCCTTCCCCTTGTCGGGAACAGGCGACTCAAGCTTCCACAGGTCAATGATGATGTACTTGAAGCCAGGCCCAGGGGAGGCGATGCCCGTCGCGACGACCTTGTTGAGCCAGTAGTAGCTGGGGTGTCCTGTCTCGAACTTGATGCGCGTGTGGAGAATGGTCGCGGCACCGTCCTGCTGCGGGCCGTTGGCCTCGACGTAGATGTTGGCGCCGTCGGCCGTGCGCAGCAGGTACCTTGCATCGACGTAGAAGGCGTGGGCCGCAGCGTCACCGAGACCCCAATCGCCGCCGGAGTTGGAGATGGAGGCTGTTGATTGATGTCAGCCTGGGCGTCAATGTCGTCCCAAGTCGGATGAACATAAGTACCAGAGAAAACGGGACCCTTGAAGATTCCACCTGTGATTCCAAAGATAGTGCGAGCACCGAGAGGTCCGACGCCAACCGGGACTGGGGCCGCCAAACTTGCGTTGACGGTGCCTAGGTATGACAGTGATGGCGGTGTTGGTGTGCCGCTGACTCCATGGAGGAGAGCACCGGCAGTGCTAAGAAGGAGCTGGAACGCCTTCATGTTAGGTAGGTAGGTAGTTTGCGAGCTGGGGACTCGGGATGGTCTTATGTAAGGCACCTAAGGTAGGTAGGTAATACGCACACGAGAGAAGCGAAGTGAATCAAACCCTGGAAACCAAGGCCTCTTATAACTGGGAGTTGTCGGGGATCCGGCTGAGATCCCGTGTGCTCATTGCATCGCGATCCCGAATTATCTCTTTGCAGACGAGTTTTGAGACATTCCATCCTACCTAGGGAACCTGTTCAGCGTGGCTGCCTGACTTGAAGTATGGTGGCTTCCTAGTGCGCATCGTCGGCTTGTATAAGACCGAACATACCGACAGGAGACATGACAACCAGCACGGAGAAATCATCCAATAGCATTATTCCCGCATAGTTATTAGGAAGAATGCCTCGCTTAGCGGTCTGCATGTATTTTAGGTAATATTGGCCAAACTCTGCAGGAGGAGTTGCACATGGCCACCGCAATTCTGTTTCTGCTTTCCCCCCTTTGCATCCCTAGGAGACCGGGAGCAGGGGCGGGGGTGAGAGCAAGAAAGGAGATGGAATATCGCTGTTTGACTTTGAAATCTTCCGAATCAGACCCAATCGGAAACTCTGTCCAGATATCTGTTATTGACAAACAATCTTGAAAGCTCAGCATGGGCTTTGAAACGCAGAAACTAGACATTACGGTTCCCCAACAAATCGTTATTTCCCCCAACTGACTTACAACTTGAACTCCCCACTACTGTTTACCTCTTCACCTGTTCCAGCCTATAGAAAGTTCAACCGACCGTGCTTGGATTGGAGAATCGATAGGTCTGATGGTCCTGATCCGACTCCTCTACTCCATCAACAGCGGGTTTCACATCTGGAATTCTCCCTTCATGCTTAAGACACGGCGCCGATTTCCCACCATGGTTGTTCTTGGGATGATACGACGGGTCATTCTGCAGCCGCCACAGCAGCGAGGCATGAAGCACCGCGTCAGGTGGGATATCCCGCGTGCTCCCTTTGTTGAGCGGGAACCTCACGTTCCGCCAGCCGTCGCCTTCCAGCTCCCATCGGGTGATGGTGGGGAGCCATTCTGTTTCTGTCAGTACCAAATCACCCAAACCATGTAATGAAAAAAGTATTTCAAAGGCAGGGAAAGAAAAGTTAGAGGACGACTCACCCAAAAACTTCCACAGCAGAACCCTCGAAAATCCCGTCCCGCAACCAAACGCCAAGGAATCATGAATAAACCCCGAAAGCGCTTGCCCCTTCTTCTTGTGATACCGTCTCTTGAACCGCTCTAGCAAATCGACCTTCCACTTCAACGCCGCACTCGGATCCTTCTCACCCACCAGCTCAGCCTCCCTAATCATCCACGCCAGCGGGATATCACTCATCTGGAACGGGCCGGCATCCAAGTACTTGGTCGCAGCATTCTTCCCTGCCTTTCTTGTCGTCCAAAAGTTGGTGATTCTCTGCCAAATCGTCATCTCATCCCTCGTATCCAGCGGATTATCCACTGCAGCAGGCCACCCCCCTCCGACATCGCCATGGCACCCAGGGAACCAAACCTCCTTGATGTCCTCCTCCATACTAGTATTGTCATCCTCCTCCTGCCCATTGTGGTCAGCCTCCACAGCGGCGGCGGCAGCGGCGGCGGCGCGAATGTCTTGCGCCAGTAGCGCCGCCTTGAACTTGACGCGCCGCTCGTCGACGGCCACGGCATGTCGCACATACACTGCCGTGCCCTTGACTGCGACGGGGACCGGCGTGCTGCTCTCTAGAACGGCAACGCTGTTGACACAATCCCACATGCCGAGGAAGTAGACTTTGATGTTTTGCTCCTCCACATGGTCTCGGTGAACGACTTGCTCCTTTCGGCAGAAGGTGTTGCTGAAGGCGGCGATTTCGTCGCGGCCGTGGTTGGAGGGGTGCTCGTCGTCATGGATTGCGGTGGCTGTGGGTCTTGGGTCGCTGGCGGATGGTGGAATGTCTGAGGGGCCGGCGCCGTTTGTGGCTGGTTCCTGTTGGGCGTTTGTCCCGCTGCCTTTTCGGCCACGGCTGCGATGTCGGCCGCCGTGGAACTCTTTGACGTCGCCGGCGAGATAGCGTTGGTACAGGCGGTAGGCAAAGGGTACCATCTCTTCGTTGCCTTTACAGAGAAGCCCGACGGTATGGATCATGCGCGCGAGGAATTTGGCTGTGAAGGCGCCGCGACTGAAGCCGAACATGTAGATTCTGTCCCCCTGGGTTTTGGCGTTAGCCGGGCTGTGCCGTTCCAGATTGGAAAGATGAGGGGAGTGGGACATGATCGCGTACAGAGTCATAATACCGCATTAGGAATCGGTAACCGGCCAGGACGTGAGCGTCAAAGCCGGTGCCAAAGCCTTGGTCTACGGTCTGCTCAATGCCGCTTTTGAGGCTTGATAGCCATGACTGATCCACTGACGTGGCGTCGACGTCGTAGGTGCCAATACCAGCTAAATAGAATTAGCAAAATGTGCCCGACTTTTTTTCTGTTAGCAAGACACGAAGGCAGGTGAGGTACTCTGGTAGTAGTGGAATTGGTCGGGATCATTGCGATCCAGCTTGCTCAGGAGCTTGACAACGTTGGTGTCCGAATTGGATCCGCTAAAGGCATTGCCCGTGCCATCGAAGCAGAGCACCAGCTGTCTGGCGTTTCTGGAGGTCCCAACAAAGGGTCCCGAGGGTCCAGGTTCAGGCTGAGACATACCGGCGGTGTTGGCAGCGAAGGTACCTTAGGTATGTGTGGCCACGGTGCGTTTGGTATGACTGAACTGGAAGCAGAAGCTGAAGGCAAAGACTCGAAAAAGTTGGGCGCGCTTTTGCTGAAGGCCTAGGGTTCCTCTTTTATTGGGGTCCCGTCTGTCTATTTCCCCACCCCCCGAAGTGACACCAAAAGTTGTGAACTTGGTCCGTTCACTCAAACACCAGAAATCGCGATGAGCAGTACCCTCTGGATAAGGTACCTAGGTACTGCACCTATGGGTCGGTAGACACTAAATCAAAACAGGGGCCGACGGGGCTGATCAAGTCCGCAAGACCGGCGGGTAGGTCTCATCCCGCTGGACAGTCCGTAGGTCCTTCTACTAGAATAGTAGTAATACTTACATGTAATTGCGTGCCGCACAATCTGCTTGTCTCACCTTTTTCGCACTTTGGGGTGTCTCCTTTGTCTTGTTCAACCTCTCTCCCTCTCCGCTCCTGCGATGAAATGACTTCCCTTTTCTCTCTACCGAGCCACACCCCGCAACTAATGCCGAATGGAGTCTGGCGAACAATGGAGGCGTAACGCCTTCTCGTGTCTTATTCGTTTCTCTTCCCGAAGGTCAAGGTCTAGACTCCGAGCTCGGGTTGTTCAAGTTGTGCTCCTATAGGTATCACCAAATGCGGGCGTTTTACAGCCGCAGTGACTGCGACTTAGACTGTCGCAGTTGACACAATTCCCACACTCCAGCCCGCCAGGAACCCCGCTTTGGTGCTTCTCGACGGGGCTTTCCGTGTGTGTGGCATCTTCAATGCAGCCCCTTCCAGATCCAACTAGAAAGCATCTCGACGAACCACAATACCCACGTAGCAGCTTGCTGCAGACCATCGTGATCAAGCGAGCCAAGCACTGGGGTTATTGGACGATCCGATCTCAAGCGAGCGGCCCGCATTCTGCAGGCCTGCTCTATGCAGCTTAGATCGTCCGCGATTGGACGAAGCAACTGGCCCAACATCGAGGCTCACGCAGATCCCCCAGGTTTATACCCGCGTACATGTGTGCGAACACCCGCGTTATCTACTTACTCCCTTGAGTACCTTGCCCACCTGCGCGGGGCTGCACAACAGCGACGCCCGGCATACTAGGTATGCTCAAGTTGCCAATGACACGGACCATCGCTCTAGTGCCACGAGGCTAACCTGGTTTTGTTTTATTCTGCAGGACTATTTGTTGTGTGTGTCGAGTGGCTTCCCTCTCTTCGACCTTAACTGGTGCAAACATCCGGGACGGGGTATTTATGGGAGCTCAGAGAATGGGAACTTTGCAAACGGGAGAAGATGGATTGGTCAGGGAGACAACACGTCGATGCTGGTCTCGGTCGAACACTGCCCGACGCTCTCTTGGTTTCAGCTCCAACACATACACTTGCGGCCCTTAGGTGTGTCTTGAGGCGTCGAATCAAGCATGAAGCCACATACACGCATCGCGGCGGGGAAACAGGCAGGCTCGATTGGGGTCATGCGATGCGGCGCTTCGACGAGATGGCCCGCCATCGATTGCATCGCTTCCTGCCGCTGAGTTGGAATTGACGAACGGGAGAGGGCTGATATGTCAGTCGAGATCGGAAGGGGGGCCTCGGAATCGCCGCTTTCAGATTGGAGGATATATCAATCGACGGTCCTTGGACATCTGGGGGACGGGAATTGGGCTATCGAAGCGCCCTGCCCTTCTCCTTCTCTCCTCTCTCTCTTCTCTTCTCCCTTCTTCTTGTTCCTCCTTCCGTCTTCGTTCTTCTCCCGCCGCCGTCTTCCCTCTCTCCCTTCTCTGACGGCTCTCTACCAACCCCTGCATCCATATCGCAACCATGGCCTCAGTCGAAAGGTTCCAGGCGGGCGAGAGGTACGGAGAGGATGAAGAGCTTGCGTACTCACTCAGCGACCCCGTGGACCTTGCCCGGGGTATCTTGAAGGAGCTAGCTGGCGTCCGGACACAGGTGTCTCTTTCCGAGCTGGTCGGCATTATCAAGACTCTCAAGGAGAAACCCCTTGACGATAGAAAAGGGTAAGCATTTGCCTTGATGAGCCCCTGCGAACCAAGAACAAAGTTGTAACACCAAGGCACCCACACAGGACCACCGAACAACTTCTCGCCATCTTGACTATGCTATCGCCCAAGTCACATGCCCGGAAGGTGCTTTCAAGCAAATTCATAGACTCTTTGTGGAACAACCTCCAGCATCCACCCCTCTGCTATGTTGGCGGCGATGTCAAGTACGAGGTTGTCGGCGCCGACAGCCAGCCCAAGCCGCCCAAGCCCACGGATACCATTCAGTTTCAGGCCCCCGACTTCCCGCATGTTACACTCCGCGAGCAGGTCCCCCAGTCGCCAGCTGGTCTCTACCAGTATCGCACACCCGATGGCAGCCACAACAACATCCTAGCACCCAACTTGGGCAAGGCGGGCACGCCATACGCCAAGACGACGCGGAGCACCAAGACACTGCACGGTGTTAAGCCGGACCCGGGTCTTCTCTTTGACCTGCTGATGGCCCGCGATGATAAGCACTTTGAGGAGAACCCGGTGGGGATCTCGTCCATGTTTTACTATCACGCTTCCATCATCATCCACGACCTCTTCCGAACCAGCCGGACGGACCCTAATACGTCGGATACATCGTCGTATCTCGACCTGGCACCACTCTACGGATCCTCGCTCAAGGACCAGCTTGAGATTCGCACCATGAAAGGTGGCATGCTGAAGCCAGACACCTTTCACGAAAAAAGGCTCCTCGGCCAACCGGCGGGCGTTAATGTGATGCTCGTCATGTATAGCCGCTTCCACAATTACGTTTGCGATACCCTGCTCAAGATCAACGAGGGCGGTCGCTTCACGCTTGCTGCATACAGCTCGAACGCCACGGACGAGGAGAAGGCCAAGGCTATCGCTAAACAGGACCATGATCTATTCAACACAGCTCGCCTGGTTGTTGGCGGGATGTACATCGAGATCAGCATTCACGACTATATTCGTGCCATCACCAACGTCCATGCCAGCAAGGGCGACTGGACGCTGGACCCGCGCGCCCAAGGGCCGAGCAAGCAGTTCGACCCAGAGGGTACCCCACGTGGCGTTGGCAACCAAGTCAGCGTGGAATTCAACCTACTTTACCGCTTCCACTCGTGTATCTCCAAGAAAGACGAGCGCTGGATTAACGATTTCTTCCTGCACCTCTTTCCGGGCCGCAAACCAGAGGATCTCGAAAACGTTAGTTGGATCGAACTCGGCCAAGCTCTCCTCGCTTTTGAGCAGCAGATTCCCAAGGACCCCAGTCTCCGTACCTTCGGCGGGCTGGAGCGTCAAGCCGATGGCAAGTTCAAAGACTCCGACCTTGTCCATATTCTTAAGGAAGCTATGGATGATCCCTGCGGCGTGTTCGGCGCTCGAACTATTCCAAAAGCGCTCAAGATTGTTGAGATTCTCGGCATCAAACAAGCCCGCAAATGGCAAGTCGCCTCCCTCAACGAGTTCCGCGACTTTTTCGGCCTCAAGCGTTACGACACCTTCACCGAAATCAATCCAGACCCCGAAATCGCCAGCCTACTCGAGAAGCTCTACACTGACCCCGACATGGTTGAGCTCTACCCAGGCCTGATGATCGAAAACGCCAAACCCGCACGCAGCCCTGGTTGTGGAATTCGTCCCCCTTACACGCTAGGCCGTGCCATTCTGTCCGATGCCGTCACCCTCATCAGGTCGGACCGCTTCAACACGCTCGACTACACCGTGTCTAGTCTGACCGCATGGGGCTACAACGAAGTGCGACCCGATCCCAAAACGCTCGGCGGCTCCATGCTCTACAAGCTCATTCAGCGCGCTCTGCCAGGCTGGTTCCCATTCAACTCCATCGCTGTGATGCAACCAATGTACACCAGAAAGGGCAACGAAAGAATCTACCGCGAGCATGGCACCCTGGACCAATACACCTTCGATGACCCCAAACCCCCTCTCAAGCCAGTCGTCCTCGTCTCCAGCGCGGCGATCAAGCAGGTCCTCTCCACACCTAAATCCTTCGCCGTCCCCTGGGCCGCCCCCTTCAAAGCCTTGTTCCCGTCCAAAGACCTGAGCTGGTACATGCTGGCGGGCGACGCACCCGCCAACTACAAGCACCGCGCCGATATGGAGAAGGCCTTCTCCAATATCCCCAATGTGGGATATGCTTTCCAGGAGTGTATCAACAAGGTCGGCGCGGAACTGCTCGAGAAGGCAACGTTCAAGCTCAAGGAGGGGCTCTACCAGATCGACATCCTTCGCGACGTGGCGATCCCGTTGGTTGCGCGGACGCTGGCGGACTTGTTCTATCTGGACCTGAAGACGGATGAGAACCCGGGCGGCACCCTGGACGAGGCGCAGGTGTATAGCTTGTTGTTAGACATTCGGCTCTGGGGGATAAATTTCGCGAGCGACCCTGCAGAGGCGTGGAATAGGCGGCGAAAGGCAAGGGAGAGTTGTACTATGCTTATGGAGGGGATGAGGAAGTTGGTCAATCGGGTTGTGTTGGTCCGGGGGTTCGGGTTGAGGATTGCATCGGCCATCTCAAGTGTGTGTTCGAGTGTGAAGAAGGGGAGCTTGAGGTGGTGTGGTCTACGATTAGTTGAAGAGTTATTGGATATGGGGAACTCGGTGGATAAGGTGGTTGATATCCTGTGGTATGTGCCTTTGCCCCTAGTTTCCGTACCCGGCAACGGAGTGTGGCTGACATGGTGATAGGCTCTCGGCTTTTGGAGGGACCGGCGTCCTGGTTACAACTGTAAGTAGCGCGTAGAGTCGACTTTGGATTTGATGCTGACATACGGACGCAGACCTACGAAATCCTCGAGTTCTTCCTCCGCCCAGACAACGCGTCCATCTGGGCCGAAGTCCAGGCCCTTGCCCAAAAGAACGGCTTCGCCAGAATCGACGCATATGTGGCCGAAGCCCATCGCCTCACCAGCTCCCTACGCAACGTGCGCGTTGCCACTCAGCCCACTACCATCGAGGGCAAGGAAATCCAGCCGGGCAACCTTGTTGTTCTGCTCATTGTACGTTCCATCTCCCCTCCGAAGACGCCAACTCTAACACAGAGGATCTCCAGGGTGAAGCAGGTCGCAGCGCAGTTGACATCGCCAACCCAACCAAATTCGACCCCAAGCGCAAGAGCGACGCAGAGACGTTGACGTCCTTCAGCTATGGCAAGCACGCGTGCTTCGGCCGCGAGAAGGGAAAGGCTTTCATGAATGGCATCATCAAACTGGCTGCTGACTTGAGGAATCTGCGCCCTGCGACGGGTGAGATGGGGACTGTCAAGACGATCCAGATGGGCGGGGTCAAGTTGTTTCTCAATGACAGCTGGTCACATCTTGGTTATGATGCTAGTAGTGAGTTAGATTCTTGATTTTCCAGATGGCTGGAATTGTTTGCTGACTTGAACAACAGCTTGGAAGTTGCACTTTGATGGCCGGGGTAAGGGCGGCTACACTGGTGACCGTCAACCGACGGATCCGATGGATTTGGGGACTTATTATGGGCAGATTCAGAAGCGGAAGGATGAGATTTTGGGGAAGGTGGGCTCGTGAAGGTAATTTGTTGCTTGGGTCTCGCATGGCTTGTCATTAGATTATGTGGTTGTTGGCGTGTCGTCGGTTTGATCTCCCAACCTAAAGGCCACTCTTTTGTTTGAGTCACGGATTTTGCTTTTGATTCCATAACTATTCTCTACTATGTTGCTCGGTTTATTAGTTGCCTACTAAGGTAGTCTGCCACGGAAAATAAGTGGGCCCCGCTCAAAAATGGTTAGCCCAAAATCAGGCTCGCTTCACCCCCGGCTCAGCTTCGGCTCACCATTGCTCACCCTGCCATGAAAATTGGGAAGTTTACGCGACATAGGGACCGATTTTGGGCCACCTCCGCAAAAAGGTGCCAAGATAGGAGGTCCCAGATATAGGACCCCCCATCCCAACAAAACAAACGCAGCCTTCAAAATACAGGCAAGAAATAAGTTCAGGGCTAACGTTTTCATTCTCCGTTTTAAGACTCTACGTTGTAGTAATCATGCCTGCCTACCGTACGACTACCCCTGGCCATAAAAAGGCAACTCGACCCGCCCTACTACCTACCGCACGACTAGTAGTCTCCTGACCATAAAGAGGTAGCTTAACCCGTCCTACTGTCTACCGTACGACTACTATTCTCCTAACCACAAAGAGGTAGATCGACCAGTCCTACTACCTACCGTACGACTTTCACCTTCTTATCCCCGTGTCATTGCTCCTCGTACTGTACTGGTCGCATCTCCCTTCTTCCTTACTTTTCTATATCGCATTCCCTTTTTCAATCTCCCTTTTAGTAGCCTCATACTATCCTCGCTTTCACGATGCCGAGAAAGAAGAGCCCTAAGGAGTTCTTTCGCCGGGGAAAAGAGAAGGGCTCGGAGAATTGCACGGAGGGGATAGACGGCTCCCGAGTCGACAAAAAGCCAACGGACAAGGTATTGAGAGATTATCGCCGTATGATTGATCTTTGGAACCAGTAAGATATGCAAATCCGTACAAGATGTCCGCTTCTAATATCCATTTAGATATGTAGAAGACCAAATCTCTCTGTTGACTCTTTCCCTCCTCGGCCACGACCTCTTCGGAAGCCGCCAGCTTCGCCTCTAAAGCGAACAAAGGGTATTTTCTTGGCAAAGGACCACTTTAGCATCATGAATTGCGCTGACGTGTTTGTCAAAACAGTCCTTAAATCTCCAGATGCCGAACCAGGGCGCCCTTGACCAGGGCTGGAACAAGAAGGCCCCAACTGCCAGGCTCAAGGCCATCGCCCGCGACCCCATCACCAGCGCGACGTACACTAGCTCTTTAACCCAGCGCTCCTCCAAGACCGACGATTACCAGTCCTTATTTGCCCATCAAGAACGAGTTTGACCCTTCGTGTCGCGTGGCCAGTCCTAATATGCTCCCGGCGCTGAGGAGTGTCAGGCACTAGACCGACGCCCCGTCCATGCTCGATGACTACACGCGCCACGCGGCCACCCACTGCCCAGCACGACGGCATTCTAGCCTCGCATTTTGACAACACCGACGACCGCGCCAGGAGGAAGCAAAGGTTCAATGAGGAACGCTGCGCCATCGTCGCCTCCCAGAATACCTTGCCCTTGATGATGCGACGGGGGAGGCAAGCCCTTTCCCGTCTTGTCCTGTGCGTACCACACAAGGTACTACGCCGCATATGGCTTAACTTCTTCTGAAGGTAAGTCACGATACGCCTTCTTTCCCCTCATAATCGCAATCAACTCCCTCCGAATCCACTCCTACCCCTTCCTCATCTCCCACCCCTCCATCACCCCCACCGCATCCTCAATCTCCTTCTTCTCCATCTCGTTAAGCGGCACCTCATTCTCCACAATCTCCATGTAATCCCCCTCGTAACTCATGTCAATCAGCGCATACCCAATCACACTTGACAAGCTCTCAATCGTCTCCATCCGTAGCGTCGACCCGTGGCTCGACCGCGCCACAATACGCACCAGCGCCGCGCATGCCACCGACAGCGGGACTGTCTGCACATAGGGCGGAAGGGTAATGTTGCTGTGCTGGAGGGCGATGTTGCTGTGATGAACCTTACTAGTGGCGGAGGTGATGGGAATTGCGTCCGAGGGCGTAATACCTGTCCAGGAGAAGGGCGCAAAGACAAGTCTACGGCTCGGGCCATATTTTGGTGTTGTTGAGTCGTCGAGCGGGAAACGCAGGGCGAGAGGACACCACTCGCAGGGGTAGTCGTAGGTAAGGGTGCTCTCGTTTACCGGGAAGAGGCCCACGTTGGCGGCGAGAAAGCGGACTTGTTGTAACTGGGTGTCGGGGACAAGAAGAAAGATGCTCTGTAATAGACATGTTAGCTAGATGGTTATAGGTGGTCGTTATTTGGACGGGGCTGTATAGCGGGTTGTGACTCACTCCATTCGACACTAGGGGGTAACCGAGACGGACGAAGAGGCTGGTCTCCCACTCGACGAGAAGGATGCCGGAGCTTTCGAGGCTGTCCAGGAGGGCTCTTGTACGTTCTTGGAGACCGATGGTGGTGGTTGTGGTCATTTTGTTTGTAATTTGTGGTTGTTTGGAAGAAAGGCTGTGTCGAAATAAAGTGTGGTCTGTCCGACAAAGAAGGGGAGGTGGGGCAGACCTTCTCCACGACATGCATGGGGTTAGGGTTAGATTCTTCGATGTTTCTTCCCCACTTTCCCTTTTCCCGCCAGCTCGGTGTGTTTCTCTCCCTCTGTTTCTCCCCCTCTGTTTTGATGCACATCTAATACTTACCTTCAGGCCGGGCTGGGCGCCCACTATCCACATCCCGTTTGCCACCTTGATTCGCGATCTGGACAACTTCTGCCACATGGAATCCGCGGTCCCCCACGAACCCCGCAAGCGCAAGCGTCAGGACAAATCTGAGGACAAGTCGGATGAAGAGGATGAGGCCAAGGATCAAAAGATGGCGGCCAAGATGCGCGAGATTGAGGCCAAGATGCGTGGGATGGAGGCCAAGATGCGTGAGATGGAGACTAAGGATCAGAAGATGGAGGCTAAGAGGGCCGCCTCAGACCGCGGCCTGAGAGTCGAGGGACGCGATGCCGCCAGAGTTCGCCAGCAGCTTGCCAGATCGGAGCAGATGCTTGCCAGATCGGAGCAGATGCTTGCCAGGGCCGAGCAGGAGATTGCCCAGCTCCGCCAGCAGCTGTATCCTGGGGACTAAACTTGGGACCTATGTCTAAGGGGACAGGATTTGGGACCTTGTCTGAGAAGGAGGCCCTAAGGTGGCCCCTCGGCTAAGGTTTCCATGGTTTATGAGGTACAGAGAGAAGCCGTCAAAGAGTAACCGGAGTGTAAAGCGTCCCAGAAATGGGACTAAGAAGGAACTCAAGGGCTTCTCAGCCAAAGGGTAAGCAGAAAGCTAAGCCAGGCTGATAAGGGCTAATGCTAGGCTGGGCCGAGGTTAAGCTAGGAGGGAAGGGTCCCAAAAAGTGGCCACACGCGCCAACCAAAAAGTCGCTTGAGTTTCGTGTGATGATACCATTTGAATTTGCCGACTCCACTACCGAAGATGGAAGAGACGTAACTTCTCATAGTAACCACGTTGTTTTCGAGCCATGTGATAGGGAGAGCACACAGAGATGTCACCACCACGTTCTTGCAATCAAAGAGTTGGTGCTGTGGCAGCAGCAGCAGCAGGCACTTCCGTGAGCAGGAGCACAGCTCAGAAATTCTACTCGCCTCGAGGCGCGCCGTGCCGTCTTTGACTCAGCATTAGAAAAACCGAGCGAAGAGGCGTAGAGATGGGTGTTACTATCAGGGGAGTTCATGGGGGCGCCGATTACGCCTTGCCACTCGAGCTGGCCGCTAGGGCCCCCCATCGCAGTGCCTTCAAGCTTCTACTGCGTCTCGGTGCTGCGAACCTAAACTGGATTGATATCAAGCCTGGTTACATGGGCCATCTGGCTGACCGTCTCGGCGAGCTCGCGCACGACAACCGTGGTGAACTGCTGAAAGACTTCCTGCGAGCCATTTCGGCGAATGTGCCTCACCCGAGGGTTCTCTACGAGGTCCTCTGGGAATCTCTCATGCACCAGCCCAATGAGAGTCCTGAGGACTTTGCCGACAAACAAAGAAACACCGTCGGTTGAGGTCGTGGAGTTGCTCCTCGATCGGGGTGCGAGTCCCAACTGCACAGCCTTCATCCACGGAAACCACAATCTAGCAACGTCTCTCCTTTCAAGGACCATTCCGATGAGACGGCGGGACTTGTTCGAACTTCTTCTGCCAGGGTTCTCCTTCTTTTTGGCCCGAGCCTTCATGCCTAGCCAAGGTAATTTACACGAGACCCGGGAACCCCGAGATGGATTCCAGCGGCCACACTCGTCGAGCCTTGAAAGTCAAACACGCACAGGGGTGGATTTGAGAAACCCGCCCCAGGAACGCATCGGGTAAAACAGAGTCAATTTGGTGCCGCCGAGCCCACGTGGCATGTCCGCTCCCGTCCCGTCCCTTTCCCGGCTCGGAGAGGCCGGTAGGTAGGCAGGCAGGCAGCCCACTCTTTTCTCCGGCACTGGGCCACAAATCCTTCCTCTCCCCTTCTTTTCATGCGGGTCGGCAGCGGAGCCCTCTCCGTGCTGTCAGATTTACACACGATGGGATCAAAGCTTGCCCCGATGCCCCTGCGCCACAACGCCCAGCTCATGATAGCGACCCCCGCCCAATCACCATTCTGGACCTCGGCTTCATTCCAAATTCCAACTTGACCTTTTCTCCTCCTCCATCCCATGCTTATCCCCGCCGGATCTTGCCTATCCCCGCCGGACCTTGCCTGCCTCGGTGTAGACTACATTGCAAAAGATCGGCCATGCCAGGCGCTGAGAAAGCCGCCCTCGCGCGCCTGAAACTACAGTTTGAGCCCAGTCCCAGCCCGCTTGCGTGCGTGGGTGCTTGCTCGCTTAGGTAGGTAGGTTCCAGCTCCAACATGGAAAAAGGGGTGACGCGATTATTGTGCCTACCTACCTACCTAGGTATGCATGCGCTTGATCCAGTCGTTACACAGGCATCCGCTTTGTGGCACGCCTAAGTGGCCGAGGTGTTCGAACGACAGGAGGCTAGTCATTGGCTAGGGCACGCACGCGGGGTCATTTTCG
>Ga0247770_1001672_pt1 | contig 15900 bp, 19 predicted proteins | sample UWRJL136409B6_FD_179943 | JGI IMG/M metagenome (GOLD analysis project Ga0247770, IMG submission 179943) | Plant litter microbial communities from Arlington Agricultural Research Station in Wisconsin, United States - UWRJ-L136-409B-6 | ecosystem: Environmental > Terrestrial > Plant litter >... | reverse complement strand
TCTCCCGCCGCATCTACTTCATCAACTCCACCCGCTACATCGAAGCCCTCTCCTCGACCGACAACGGCGTAACCTGGGTCCCCCTCCCACAAACAGCCAACACCACCCCGCAGGCCGACACCCCCGGCGCCCCCATCGTTGCCACCTCCTGGTTGACCAAGGCGCGCATCATCTACTCGGCCGGCGGAAACATCAGCGAGATGAGCATGCAAGGCACAGGGAAGTTCTACCTCAGGGGCACGGTCAGTGCGCTCGCTGCGGCGGAAGGCACGGCGAAGACCACGACTGGTAGCGACGGGAAGACCACTGCTGCGGGTGCGGTGGACGAGGACGACACCCCTGCGGCAGAGGTAACAAGCCCAGGGGGTAACACGGCAGGAAATGGAAGCGGGAGTAAGACGGAAGGCGACAGCAGCGGCAAGAAGGAGGAGACCACGACTGGTGGGCCGCAACCCTTGAAGTTGAGCGAGAAGATATCGATCGCGACGGGGTGTACGGCCGCTACGTTTACGATTGCGGGCGCGATATGGAAGTGGAAGTGGCTGCAGAGGGTGTGGGCGAAGTGGTTTGGGAAGAAGAAGAGGGAGGAGGACTCGGATGGGGAGGTGGGGTATAAGTTGAAGGATGAAGACGAGATGTCGCTGAATCGGAGGTGAGGGTGGGTGGGGAGTGTCTCCTTGGGGCCCCTGTCTTTATCGGTGCGTGTTTGCGTATGGCTTTTGTTTTCTGTTTGGGAGGAACGGGTAGAGGGAAAGGAATTTGCCGGACGACGATGGACTTGGTGGGTTGGGTTGGGTGATACCCCCTGATGAGCGCACAGAGATGAGCCATGTCATGTACTTTCATTACTCACATACTATACAATATTTAGAGTGCGTGGATTACCGATGGGTTAAGTTTGTTGATAAAGTGCCGGTGGTTGATGGGAATGCGGACGCAGTTGAGGCTGAGAGATTTAAGGAAGCGTGCGTCCTCGCGCGTGAAGAAGTACTCGAGAAACCGGTCGAAGAAAAAGTCGTACTTCTCCTTCCCAAGAACCTCCAGCATGGCTCTTCTCATTTCATGCTCATGGCCAGGGTAGCCGGTGATGAAGTTCTCCATGTTGGTATGGCCACCCGTGGCACACTGCAACCTGTTAGTCTGGCAATGCAATCGTCCTGAAAAATGGGGGATGGACTCACGCCCTTGAGAATGACAGGTTTGCCATCGCCGTCAACATGTTAGTACCATCTACACGAAGGCACGCTTTCGGTGTTGAGGAGGCCATGGTTCGCAATCGCAGATGTTGCACTCATGGTCGAAGTCGGAAGATGAAGCCGGAATGACCGGACGATTATAAAGGTGAGACGGAACTCCTCACTTCGACCCACCTAAATCTTGGTACGTGGTCCCAAAGATCGAAAGGCAACCGCACTTGTCTGGCTTTGGCGTGGCAAGGGGCGGTTCTGCAAGGTATAGATTTGCCTAAAAGGAAGTGCCCGCCTCGTAACTGCTTCTTACGCTAGCGTCAAGCGTTCTGTCATGGATGTCGCCGTGGGCTTGGACTGACCGCCATGAAGGAACGTCAGAAGTGTAGCTTGGCAGGACGCCGGAGGGTTCGGCAGTGTTCGGACAACAATGGCCCGGTCCTGTACTCCGCATCCGTCTCCACATCCGTCTCCGCACTCGGGCACTGCTTTTGGTTCTGACTGGTTATGTAAGATCACATGGTTAACGTCAGCAGACTTTTGAGTCGAATGAATCCAATTGGAAGCAAACGGCAAGACCTGACTGGTAAGCTGTGGCAATCCTGTCGGATGTCGGAGAGCTACATCCTGTCGTGATACCCAATGCACGGAACCCCTCCAATTTTTAACTTCAACATGCTGCTTCGCTTGCTGATAACAATGTTTCGGACTTGTATTTCATATAATGTATTGGGGGTATCGGCTTGTGAACCATTAAGAGACCAAAGACATGGCCTGAAACTAGGAGAGAAAATAACTCGTGGGATTGTCCCATATCCATGAGACAAAGAATGGGGAGGGGGGACTCGGAGGTCGCAAAGTGAGAGCCAAGCAGTACCAAAGAGTCTCAGTGTTTGAGGCTTTCCAAGATTTCGTCGACCCCAGCAAAAGAATACTCGGCCATTGTTTCCTCCCACAAAACATCCATGAACTTTTGGCCTTCTGGCTCGTAGACCATCTGAGGGAACCTAATAACAAAGCATAATGTTAGACTTGATCGCGTTAAAGATAGCCCTAACGAGAGCACTTACGGTCGAATCTCCCAGTCCATGACATAACATCCATGCGAGTCCTTCCCCTTTGTCATTACGGCATCGGGATAGGTCCATGCGCCATCATTCATAGTCCGGCCCATAAGCTTTGTGAGGGCCATCATGATGATTCTGGCCACGCCGTGCGTGTTTCGGTGCAGATCGGTACCCTTGCACAGACCCGGGTCCACGAGGTTGATGATGACCTCGTCCTCAAGCCCCGCTGGCATATGCTCCATAAGCCGGGCGAAAAACACAGCGCCAAGTAGCTTTGAATTAGAGTACTCTGTCTCTGTGACGAACAATGCTTTGTCGTCGAATGTGGGGAGAAAGGGACGCTTATCCTTGTTCTTGAGCCCGTCTAGGTAGATGGTTCCCGAGCTGACAATCGACAGTCGCCCAGGGGTATGTGGGGTGCTCTCAGTACCCGCGGCCGGGCGCTTGTGGCGCAATACTGGGAGAAGGAGGATGGCGAGGAGAAACGTTGACAAGAAATTGGTCTGGATTGTTTCGCTGTGGCCGGTTGACTCATTGAGTGTAAAGTCTTGGTTTGCGACGCCGGCATTGAGGATGGCAATGTCGAGTCGCTTCCCCGAATCTTTACCGAACTCAGCAGCGGCGCGCTTCGCAAGGGCCTGAATGGAAGGATACGAGCCCATCTCCAAGATCCAGACGTCAATGGTGGCCGATGGAAAGTCGCGACGGAGGGTCTCTGCGACGGCTTGCCCTTTCTTCTCGGAGCGGACGGCCAGAATGAGTCGCGAAAGGTCGAGAGAGAGAAGATGGCGTGCCGCAAGGAGGCCGAGGCCTGCCGTGGACCCTGTCAAAAGAGCTGTCTTGCCCTTGAGCGAGGTCTTGGATGTCAAGGCAATTTTGACAGTCTTGGTGAAGAGCTGGGACGCGAAAAAGATGCGCCAGGCTGACGCTGGGCGAAGCTCGAGGGACTTTGATGTGTGGCTGGAAGTCATGGCTGAAGTCATGGCTTGCAGGAGTATTTGGTGTCGAGTGTCGAGCAAAGGGCAGGATTGGATAGTGAGAGAGGAGTTGTTGTTGTGGTGCGGCAGAACTTGAATGCTAGAATGTCGTTGGAGATGTTGTCCGGGCTATATACGTGTGGACAGACCACCCAACTGTGAGGTCCAAAGGTCACTTCGGGGAGCGGAAAACTACAAACCCCGAGAATGCCAGCGCAGGAATGAGAGAGGCGACAGTCGGGCTGCGAAAGGGTCCCGAAAATCCTGCAAGGGTCCAGACATGGGTAGATTGGTTGCTGGTTCGGGAAAACAGTCGCATCTTGGGAGCCATCCTGATGCTGTCTGTCCCAGGTTGTAGACTGAAGAAACCCACTGGTAAATCGTGTCACATTCGGAGATCGTTCATTGAGGATCGTCAAGAAATTGGGTGGGGCAGGGAACCTGGGGAATCTGGATGGTGGGCTTCGGCAAGGCCAGTGTGAGTGGGGCGATTCTCAAAGCCTATCATGGGAGACCGCCCAATCAGACACAAGAATTGGTATCTGACCTTCCCCAAAGCGGACACCAGTTGTCTCTTGGCATCGAGGTTTGCGCACCAACCATGCTCGCCTCGCAGGATCCTCTCGTGTCAGACTTCAAAGTCAACGTCTACTCTTGGCTTGGGATCAGGCAGCTCTCTCTTGCCATGCCCAGACACGACTGATATCCTATTTGGTACAAGCTGCCCGGAAATGACCCTTGTCATCATCGATTCTCATTTGCCAGTAACTCATCGGTAGCCCAGGAGCGAGTCGAACCCTTTCACGCCGCAAACCATCCGATGGACCCCCCCTCTTACCTTGGGGCTTTCAACCATCGAATCGACGCCCGTTTTGCAGAGCCGGGCGATCTTTCACTAACAAAGGTACATCCGGACAGCTCCACAAAACACGGCTCTGGCCCCTTTATCTTCGTCACGTCAACAAACGCCAAGCCCGACGCTGCATCTCGGAGGTCTATCCGGAGCCATGTCATGCGAGGAAGGAATCGCAAACGCCCACCCGAGAAGGCGGGGGTCAAAGCCGGTTTTTGGTTCAACAACACAGATACCGCACCTTCAGAGCCGCAGTGCGGCAGGCCAATGCGGATACCCAGGAGTATTGGGTCTGACTTGACTCTTTTTCCGTTCGCCGAAGACCTCACACCCCCCATGCTTAACTTGGTGTTTCAATGTATGTCCAGCAAGTTGCCGAACTGGTTTGTCAATAATCGGTCTGCTAACGTAGGTACTCATTCCTCCACTACCCAGTCTTTACTGCAATCAAGCAGAGCGTGTACCCGGCCGAGTTTTGCGTCGACTTCGACCAGTCGCAATGGGTCGAGTATTTTGCAACCGATGCAATTTATCTCTATTCCGCCCTATTCACAACCCAGGGTTTCTTTGATTTCACACGCCAGGGTGCATTCGGGCCCGAGACGATGAAATACCTCGGCCTTTCGCTGGCTCTCCTTCAAGAGAAGCTTGCCGATGCCCACGCCCAGACCTCGAATGTCACCATTGCTACCGTTGTTTCCCTTGCCCTAATGGCCGACAAGTTCGGTGACGTCAAGTCGGCAAGGAAACACGTGCATGGGCTCAACCAAATGGTCCATCTGCGTGGTGGGATCAAATCATTCCAGGACAACCCACAACTCCAGATCAAGATTTGCAGGTAAGACTCTGGGCCCAACCAGCATCGTTCAGTTCCGGAGAAAAACTAATACACCACGCAAAACCACAGAGCAGACCTAGGATTTGCTCTCAGCTCTGGATCGAAGCCCCTATTCTTCCAGGATGGCCTCTCGTGGAACCCCTATGTCGCGGCACCAAACAACACGACAAAAACACCCATTCACAAGCTCAATCCCAGTACACCTGATCAGCGCCTAGTCAACATCTGGCTTGACTTGCAGGAGTTCTCGCGCTCGGCCAATCTCGCGTTCCAGACGGGCAGGAAAATGCGTGGGGAGCTATTTCAAGAGATTCTAATATCGGCGCAATACCGCCTGCTAGCCCTGGAGGCCGAGGAGTCGCACCGCAACCCCCCGCTTGTCGACTCGATGGTGGAAATGGGAATGCTCGCCTTCTCAACCGTAACCTTTCTGCAAATTGAGGGGCTGCCCATACACACGGAGGACTTTGCCACGAAGTTACGCCAGCTTCTCGATTCACTGGCTAGCTCAGGCTCGTCTCACCCGGCGCTGAAGGAAAACGAACCTGACCAGGCAGCGCTTCTCTCTGGAGAGACCGAGGTGTTTTTGAAGCTCAAGCTCTGGCTTTTTTTCATGGGGTACAACTCGGTGCTTGATCAACCCAAGCATCAACAGTTTGTGTCCTTCGGGATATCGGAGACAATGGGTGCTCTTGGGTTATCGACATGGACGGCAGTGAGAGATGTCCTGATGGCCCATATGTGGGTCGACTGGACGCACAAGACGAAGGGAAAGGCGCTGGTTGAGAGTATCTTGGTGAACCAGGTGAAGAGCCAAAGATACGAGTAATATTTGCAAAGATGGAATATGTCAGGGGTTAATGTTCCAATCAGCTCGCCTTGTGAGTTTCTACATCCGTTGAGAACCTGAATGCTCAACTGATTACCTCTTAGAGTTGCCTCTTTCAACGCTCTCTCGCCACCCTATCTTCAGCAATTCGTCGAACCTTTCTACCACGCAACCCTTGAACTGCCGTGAACTCTACCAGCTCTCTCCCTCCCACGAACTTTCAGAGTCTGGCCGAACCGTCAACGATGCAACCGATCGTCGATAAGCATGGCGCTGGAACCGACAAACCAAACCCTCATGCCCGGTAGCCACACGAACCAAAGCCAACGATCTTCTAGAGGCCACTTTACACATTGCCACCATCCCGCCAGCCGAGAATGTCAGCGCAAAAAAGGCTTCTAGAACGCTTCCTTGTCGCCTTCGAAACATCAAACGCGGGCTGTAGCGAACTCCGCGGCCCTTGCGTGCATCAACGTTATCTTTGCCCGCAGCAAAAATGCCATTCAACTTCCCTCGGGATATTTGCCGGAACTCGGCAACGCCAAGGTCCACACTGAGACTTTTGTGCATAATTGCCAAATTCGCGGGGTGCCGGGGAAGTGCTTAGTGCGGAGGACACGCGGCCGGGACGAGGAAATAAAGTTGTATTAATCACTGGGTAATTCCCCGCCGATCCGCGCGCGCCCATGTTATGCATATCTTGCTGACCCATATCGCCCAACAGAAAGCTCTATCAACCCATATGCGAAATGGTCTTCTCTGGGGGTTCACTGGTGATGGGGTTGTCGGGTGGATGCACGGCATTTCTCAAGTCGTGGGTATACCGCTTATTTTATTATTTATTATTCTGCGTATTCCACTGTTTTTTCCGCTACTTATTCTATTATTTATTATACTGGTTATTCAAATACTTATTATACTGCTTATTCTGCTGTTTATTATTCTACTTATTACTTTATCTATTGTTCTAGCATTTAAGATACATACAGACACTTCAAGCTGCGACAAATTTGTATGTTTATACAGCACGGCTTAAGGCTGAGATGGCTGTATTGGCAGCGTTTGGATAAGGCCCAGACGTGTTAGATAATCACTTCTATGCCTAGACTCGGATTCAAGGCCAAACCTGGGCGTTAGTAGCCACCCCACCACGTTTAGTGTACTGTATGTCTCCCACCCACACAACCTTTTAAAGCACCGTATCCCTCGCAATAGGCGTAGTAAAACCTATCTAGATATCACAATGTTATTTAATGCAACGGCTTCAGCCCCAGACGAGTTAGGCTGTTGGTGATTGGAGTTGCGAGATCATGTACCGCCCTGTTCAACAGGGTGCTGCTCATGGACGACCTCGCCCGCCCCGTAACCTCTGCCGAGCCTGGTATCGTTCTCCTGAAGTCGCTACAAGCGGCTACAAACGACAAACCCAAAAACCCCTGGATAGAGTTTGTTCTATACATGTCTCTTTTTTATTATTCCGCTGTCTCTCATCACAAGCGGGTTAAAACTTCCGTGCTGTAGTGGGTATGATTCGTGCTTTCGAAGCTACTTTTTTTTTCATGGTCTGAAGAGGGCGGCAGCGTCTGGACAGAGGGCTGCCTGCATCGAGAAATGAAACTCTTTCATGGCATCTCGTTCAGGCAGCCGATACGGGGTTGCAGTTATTTTCAGCCAAGTGTTCCCCTCGCCAACTGTTAAGGTTCACCCCAAAAATCTACGATACCGCCAAAATTATGCAACAGATATATATGTCTTCAAGATGTGCACATGCTTGGTGAATACAAAGCGCTCATGCTGAATTTCAAAACCGCCTAATCATATAGAGATAGTGCCCCGCCGCCGATCCACTAGAGAAAGGGAAAATGAAATATCTCTGACCAGCTCATCCAGTCGACTCTCAGCAAGGTTACACCTGTTGGAAAGTTCGAAAAGGCCAACTGCAGGCTCAACACTCACGCCTAGTGGCCAAAGTCTCGCATGCATGCCTTACAGCTCAACCGTCCCTTCTGCTGCGTCCACTTCCGCGTCGAAAAACAGCTCCAAATCTGGCGCTGCCCGCATGTTCGGTTGAGGGCGCACCTCTTTGTCTTGACCTGGCGTCTCGGTGTATGTTCTTCGCCTTTTCCGCCTTCGCCGTCCTTAGTTGGCTGTCCGATAGCGCATAGCCGAACATTACGATCTCATTCGTAGGGCCTGCAATACCGAGGCTCGGCCAGACGACTCTTTCGGCCGAGGCGATTGGGTCCGCACCTGTGCCTTTCCGCTTGGGCCCACGAGCAGCGGCTTCGCTGCCTGACTGCTGCTCCTGCGAGCCAGCTTCCTGCGGGGCCGATTCACCGAAGCCGCTGAGTATCTTCCAGTGCTGTAGTGTCGGAAGTCTGTACAAATCGGAGATCGGCGTGACAAGCCTGTCGAGTGTCTGCATGATCTGCCACTCATCGCTCGCTTGGCTGCAGAACATCTGTATGTCAGAGCAGAGCTTCGCCTGTTCCTGCTCGCTGAACAAACCCTCGATGGAAACAATCACGTCATCCGACGCTTGCTTAGCACACGCTCTGGCCTCGATATTTTGCTCAGTCTCTGATTGCGCTCTTAGCAGTACCGAGCGAAGGTGTGCCTCAAGCTTCTGATCCCTCCCGGCGAGGCTGTGTAGGAACTGGGACAGCTCATCAACGTTCTCAAGGATGTATGTCGGCAAGAAAACGTAACGCTCAAGCGTAGATGACAAGATGGCCAAAAATACCGCGACACGCATATGTGTAGCGGTGGGTGTATTGTCCAACGGAAGGGGAAATTTGTCGATGACCGCCCAATGGTCGCCAAACTTGCCCCACATGTTGTTGGTAGAAATGTCTTTGATCTCCTTACCAAAGTGAGTTTGGGCAAGAGCAAATGCCTGCCGAAACAGTTTCTCAAAGGTGGCGGCCCTGTTTGCCGATTGGATCAGTTGTCAGCGCAGTCGATATTCCGAGGTGGAAAGGACTTACACGTTCAGAGGTAACGTAGACCCCAGCTTTGACGTAAAGCCTTCCAGCTCCGCAAGCCGGATGGTCTTCGCTTCCAATTCGGCTGTAGCCAGCTGAAACGCCTGCATGGTGTCTACCCCTTCTTTTTCGGCCCTTTCTCGCAGTTCGGCGAGTTCTGATTCCCTTTCTTGCAGGCTGCGTGAGAGGTCGGCTAGATGTCCTTTCTGCTGCTCAACCCTTTTGTGCGCTACCTGAAGTTTGGACTCGAGCTCCTGAACATCGCGGTTCTGTTGTCTCCTGGTAGCATTCAGATCGTCAATCTGCTCTTGCATGCCTAACACTCTTTTCATAGCGGAACGGCAGGCGCCATCGCCAGTGAAGGATATAAGAGCCTTGAAGAGTGTATTTATGTCGCGGTCGGGCGACGACATGCTGAAAACGACAGAGGCAAATCTGAGGGATTTCCGCGTCGGCTAGTTGAGAGTACCCCGGGAAGGCTTTGCGATGGAGGACGGGCGGATTGTCTTCAGCACATAGTGTCTGCTTTCAAAAATGGACCGAATGCCTGTGGGCCGCCATTGTAGGCCTCATCTTGGCAGTAACCAATAGGCATGTGCCAGCTGGTTCGGGACACTCCCCCGCTGCGCTGCTCGCCCACCATCTCACGCAAAACCGTGCTTCTGCCTGGTCTGATGGCACCTGGCACGGGCAAAATATGGTGCGGGGCGACGATGGGTTTCAAGAACTTGAACTCACAGAGAGTTCGGCTCGCTCCATGAAGGGTCTTGCTGAGCGGGGTTGCAGCATAATGCCCAGTGCGTCCGGACACAGGCACTGTACTTACACGGCCCCAGCAGCATTCATGCCATGGTGGGGCCGCAAGCCCCTTGCTCAAGCTACACCTGTTGTGAGCCAGACAGGTTTGTGGCTTGTCGTGGCCGCGACCAAGCGCAAATAAGTGACTGGTGTTGGAAGCACTGCGCTCTGGATTCTGTGGAATTAAAGGGGGTTGCAACTGCGTAATTATATTGCTTGTCTTCCCTCCTTTCTCTAGCTCTGGCTGGAAGCCAGAGGCTTCTTGATGGACTATTCTGCAGGATTCAGGCTTCATCACTCCAGTAGCTGAGGCTCACTGGCGTTCTGGCAGTGCTAGGCATCCAGTTAGTTCTGCTGACTAGAAGCCTAGGGCCTCTGAACCTCCTTCTTTCTGATAACTAGTGCGTTGTTTTAACTACTCACCCCAACCCAGGCTCGGCTCAGTCTTTGCTTAGGATTTGGCTTAGGTTTGCTCACCCTGATTAACATTTTTAGCAAGCTGCGTTACAGTATGCTAAATTACTTTAACTCTAGCAAAGTGGCCTAGAATTAGTCTTATATAAGGATGGCTAAAATAGTCCCTATTCTTAAAAATAAACAGTTTTACTTTTACTTTTTTATATTACTATAAGCTATAATTATAAATAAAGCCTAATAAGCCTATAAACTAAACGTACTCTATAGCAGTCAATATAATATAAACTGAGCTACAGCTTATAAAGCATTAATAAGCAATTAGCTATAACTATACTGCGTACCCTAAAGCAATATAACTGCGTATCTTATAACCATAAAATATTATTTCATTTCTAGAATTTTTAAGCTGGAAGTCCAAAGGGTTAGAAGTTGTGTAAATCTTAATTTAAAGTTTAATATAGCCGAAACTAGGCCTTAATAAGGTTTGAATAAGCCGAGGGTATTTGAGTTTAAAAAAATAGAGTATAAAACTTATATGTAACTTTATTTAATATAAGCTTTTCTTATCTTTCGATTTATAATAAGGTTTTCGCTATTAAAGTGAATAGCACGTTTCTATCGGATATAACGGTAATAACAGCTGAAATAAACCTATACTATAAACCTTATTTGAAGTGGGTTAGAAAAGCGGATTAGGAGAACTAAATATATAAGAGTTCCTCTCTCCAAAAGGGCTTTCCTATCTTCATCCTCCATTACACTAATTCTAATCTGATTCTTTACATTTCTTGATATCGCCTAGTCACGTAACTTACTTACATCACACAACCGTCCGAATTTCCTAATTCGGCCTAGTGCTTTCATAGCACTAGCTGGAAGATAGAAAATCCAACTAACATTCCTTAAATCCATTACTAAGCTACCCTCTTCCACCATCTTCTCACTCGTATTACCTGCCTATTAGTAGTCCGCCTTATTAACTACTACAAGTTGATTTGTAAGGTTCTTAGCTACAAATCTTTAATTACTTACTTACTTAAGTTTACTATACTTACACTTTTTATAACTACTCTTACTTCTATTATTTACTAATAAAGAAATAAACGATATAATAAGAGAATGTCTCTTTGCACTGTAGTCTCGGTCTCATTACACTGTAGCTCCTGAATTCCACCACATATTGAACTAGTGCAGTAGTGTAATAGGGAAGAAACTATAAAGAGAACTACATTTACAGAACGTCGCAGTTGGCTTAAAAGGCCGACTCCCAGGCTACTAGTTCTCTAATTAGAGGGATATAAATGATTAGGTTATCTTCCTTCGATCGAAGGGCTAGAATTTTACTAGTCTTCTAATAGGAAGTTTTTGTAATGAAATCGTTAGATGATAAATTAAAGGAAGTACAGTTTAAAGATATATGCGGCGCGGCTCCTTTTTAACAGTGGCACGCGCTAGAGAACGCATCACTATATAAAAAAATAGCTACAGTAATATTACAGAGCTTAAAAAGAACAATAAGGTCCACTTCAACAGGCGCCCTAAGTTAATATAACTTTAACCTTATTTAATTTAATTACCTTGCTAACTATTATCACATATCTTTCTCTAGCCCTTATCTATTAAATGTAAAATTCTGCCTTGTAATACACTATAACTATATCACTCTCTAGTGCTAGAAACAGCAGAATTATTGTTATAAGGTATGTAAATTAATTACATATTTTTTCCAGGCTAACCAGGCTTACAGATAGCCCTAAAAGACTAAAACCGGGCGCGTAATACACTTAATAGCGCTAACCCTAACCGTAATGCTATACCCGACTTTATAATTAACTTAACTAATACTAATAATAATAATAAAGGTAACATTAACTTCTTTTTCACTTTAAAGCCTCTTACTAATCTCCTTATATAAGCATAATATGAAGTTATATAACTCTATTACACTTATTAACTTTTACGTTATAAAGGTAAGGTCTTTTAACTATATATATAATAAGCATATGTATTAAACTAGTATGATGGCGCAACAGGGAAGAAACCACAAAGAGAACTATATCTACAGAACGTTACTGTCAGCCTGGAGGGCCGACTCCCAGACTACTAGTCCTCCGATCGGAGGGACACAAATGCAACTGACGTAGAAAAACAGACACGTACCTAGTATAGAACAAAACCTAATATATGACGGTGCTTAACATGGAACGGAGCCTAGTATAGAATAATAAAGGAAACGCGACTGTAAATCAGGTCATCTTCCTTCGATCGAAGGCCCAGAATGTCACTAGGCTTTTAATGGGAGGTCTTTGTGGTGAAAATCGTCGGATCGATGATTGATGAAAGAAGCACGGTTCAAAGAACCGCGCGGCGTGGCCCCTTTTTGATGGTGGCACGTGCCAGAGAACGCATCGCTATGTATATAAGCGGCTACAGTAATATTACATACAGAGCCCAAAAACAGAACGATAGGGTTGGCCTGAACAAACGCCTCGAGTCAGTATATAGGATGATGCGTGGAGATGATTAAAGCTAAGATTAGAGAGGGATCTGTTAATGAAGATTTTGTTTTTATTTAATACAGCTAGAAGAGTTATAACTTTCACGCTACTATTAGAGGGTAAAGTCTAGCTCTAAGACCCCCATGTGATGTGATTAAGTTCACAATCTGCAGCTATTTGGATCCCTAAGATTAGTCGACGTAATGGTTGCGCATGTGCGTATGTGTGGCCGCATTATCCGAAGCTATCGAGCGGGGTAGGCATCCGAAATGCGGGGCAATTGGGGGCCAGAGAGGGTGAAATAAGAAAGAAGAAAGCCTTTGGGGAATCAGGGGGTCCAGAGTTCAATATGACTTCGCCCGAGGCCTTACTATTTTGCTAATCCAGGCTGAGCCCCGGAACTAGGAAGGACTCGCTTCCGATAAACATTTCACAAACTCTAGGTACTTAGCTTCAACTAGTTTAGCTGATTAACACACGACCAATTCGATTTAAATTCCAGTGCAAGGATGGCGCTAATATGCTTCAGCTTATTTATAATATTCCTAGCGGTAGTTTTAATATTACGCGGTTATATATAGGGACATCACAGCGAAGATGCAGTTCGGTGTTGAATTAGCATTAGCAAACCTGTATTGGTTTGAACCCCCTAAATCCCAACACAAGCATAAACATTCGCCCACAGCCCCGTGCACGACCTCCCGCCCACCCCCGTGTTCCACGCAACAAACTGATCGAGCGTGATGCGATTCGCACTCGCCATCGAATCGCAAGTGCTCCCCGGATTCACAAACGCAAACTTCTTACAGTTGGCCACCATCCCCGGCTGCGTTGGCGTCGGCGTCGCAATCCCGTTCCCCGTTGATGTCGGCGTCGGGGGCACCGTGGGCGTCTGTCCGATGACGCCAACGCAGGCGTATGTTGAGGCCCAGAGGCCGGAGCAGTCGTTGCCAGCGGCGGGATTCCAGGATACGAATTGGGAGGTGGAGATGGAGTACAGCCCTGCGATCGTGGCGCAGGTCTGGCCGCCTTGGACAAAGTGGAACTTGTTGCAGTTGGTCACCATGTTGACCTGGGTTGGGAGGGGGGTCGTCACGCCATTTCCGGGGGGTGTGGTGGTGGTTGAGGTGGTGGCGGTTGTGGAAGTGGGGGATGGGTCGACGCCGATGATGGAGATGCAGGCATAGGCGTTGGCCCAGAGGCCGGCGCAGGAGGCGCCGGCGGAGGGGTTCCAGGCGAGGAATTGGGAGAGGGTGATGTGGTTGGCGGCAACGATAGAATCGCAGCTGTCGCCAGATTTGACAAGGTAGAAGGCGTCGCAGTTGTTCACGATAGTGGGTTGGGTTGGGAGGGCTGTGAGGGGGTTAGTTAGAATCATCATGTATGATTTCTGGTGAGAGATGGGGATAGTAGTAGGGAGAAACGTACGTGTGGTGATGCCGTTAGATGGCTGGGTGGTAGAGGCGGGAGGGGGTGTGGTTGAAGTGGTGGAGGTGGTGCTGGTGATAGTTGTTTTTGTTGTTGATGCTGGGGGCGGTTCGAAGAATGCCTCAACGCAGTAGGAGCGTCCGGCTTGGAGAGTACCGCAGGAGGAGGCTAGGGATGGGTTCTGGATCGTGTTAGCCTTGCTGAAGGCGCACCCCAGGATGAATTCGGGTTCTTACCCATCTCTGGAACTGCTCCAAGGTGATGGCGTTTTCTGAGATGATGGAAGCACATGTCGCCGCGGTAGTCAGGTCGATCCACCAGGTGCAGAAGGTGGTAGAGTTGGGGTCAAAAGGTAAGGCTGGGGACGGTCCGTCGCGGGCAACGTGGGCTACTGCTGCTGCGGAGGCCACGCCGAGTAAGGCAGTGGCGCCCAAGAGGACTGAAGAAAAACAAGAGGGAGTCCTCATGGTGATTATTTCTTTTCACACTTGAAAGGCTGACCAGGGTGTACATCTCTCACTGGAAGCGTGCAGTGAAATGATGACCACCACGCTCTTTGAGCAAACTATATACCCACTTAACCTTCAACTCTGGCCGCCCAAGTAATCGCTCCGTTCCGTTCTCAATTTTACTTCGCATCGGCTTCCGGCTTCCCGAGGAGAAGAATGTCTGGATCCTACCCATCTGACCTTGTCGACCTCACGCTCATCACCAACAGGTTGCTTGGCTGTCAGCTGGTCACTTTGACAATGACTTACCTCTCCACCAACACGCATAATATTGTTTATGTGCAGGAGAGTATCGAAAGAGGATTCGGACGGGCCCTAGAAACTTTGGTTATTAACACAGACTGATAATCTAGGCGTTTCGCGGCAAACCCCAATGTGGTTGTGTTGACTCCAAGTCTGGGCGCCTTTCCACGACACCTTCCTAATCCGTCTTGTATCCTAACGTCTGGGGAAGTATAGGCAATTAAACCACACATTGGAGGGCTGTCTCGGCACGGTAGGTTTACCCGTTTTGCGCATTGGAATGCAACGGTGACAAGTACCGTGCATGGAGATGCAACACCATTTGGGGTGGTGGTTGTCTGTAGTGCGCAGGGGATTTGGACCCCAAGTCCTTGCCACAGTGTGAGCAATGTTGAAGCAGGAATGCGGCGCACGCTTCAGGGTCTTTGTCGGTAATTAGATGTATGTATGGTATCGTATCTACAGAAAGAGCTAAGGGCATACTGCCGATGTATTACGTTTTTGCATCTGGTCGCGCGGAGATCAAGAACTGCACAAGCGACTAGCATGTTGGAAAAAGAGGCAGTGACGGGAATTCTGCCTAGGTACCTAGTTTAGCAATGTTGCATTGGGCAGGTGAAAAGCTCAAGGAGCTCATCAATAGATAGCACTGAGTTTTTTCTGGCACAAACCTACGAGCAATCGCTGGAGCAAAAGGATACAAGTCTGGGTGCAGCTGGGAGCTCTGTGTAATGGCATTAACGTTGAAGAAGCTTTTCGTGGGTGCAAGTGTGTAGGTAGGTATCTCAGGTCTGCGCGCAGTTGAAGGTTTTGTGGGTTGGCATTGATCGTGCTGATGGTCAACTGAAGAAGAATCATCTTGGCGAACTACCCGCCCGAAACACTGCGGCAACAGTGGAGCCATTCCCCATCACAATCCTTCCCGGCCTTCACTCCGCACACTAAAAAAGAAGTGGTTCAAAGGTTCGAATTTACATGCACGCAACAACAACCCGGAAGAGCCTTGTTTCCTACCCCAAGATTACATGGCTGCCAAAGCAGCAACAATCGCCGTGCTCACTAGCACATACCCCTCCAAAGCCTGGCCGCGTGGAACTACCCCCTGGCTCGTTGTCGTGGAAGAACTGGCACCAGAGGTCGAAGTAGACTGCATGTCGGCGCCCGTCGAAGTGGCAGAGGCGAATGAGCTACCGGGCGTGCTGGTCTCAGGGTGCGCCTGGAAATAGCACTCGGCATGGGCAATGGCGACCTTGAGCCACTCGCGCTGGCCGG
>Ga0247770_1001671_pt1 | contig 15907 bp, 9 predicted proteins | sample UWRJL136409B6_FD_179943 | JGI IMG/M metagenome (GOLD analysis project Ga0247770, IMG submission 179943) | Plant litter microbial communities from Arlington Agricultural Research Station in Wisconsin, United States - UWRJ-L136-409B-6 | ecosystem: Environmental > Terrestrial > Plant litter >... | reverse complement strand
AATGGTGATCAAGTCGCTTGCCCAGCTCAATTTGTACTTCGGCGAGGCGTTCCGAGCCCTGAAGTCAATCGACCCGGAAAGCTTTGAGCCTCTCCCGTCTGGACTCGGCGGTGACGAGCAGGTCCCATCCGAAAACCCACACATGGGAAAGGGCGGCACTTCAAAGCATCTGATGCTGCCCAGCCCCGGCAGCTCAGAGGGTGACAGCACTAGTACCAAAGAGCGTTCAAGTTGGTATCGACGTCTATCACCTTCGGGGCCACGTGCCATTTGGAGACGGAAGAGCGTATCGCCGGCACTCACGCCCCCTGAGGGACTCCTCTCACCTGAAGAGAAAGCCCGGTTAGCGCGAGAGGCGTTGCAGCAAAAACTTAGCCCCGGCACAAAGTTCAAATGGTCTGTGTCTCTCAAAGGAAAAATACGGGGGCTGATCGCGGATATTGACGACTGGCTCCACGCGAGTCAGTGTGAAAATGAGGCTAGTACTGTCAACAGCTCGACGCCGAGCCATACCAGACCCAGTCCCAGCAACATTCGGGCCGCGGCAAGAGCGCTGTACTCTGCCCTGCGCAACAACCCATCAGGCCACGGCTTAGACTTCAAGCTCGAGAAAGAGCGTACCGACTCGGTCTACTTTGAGCAACTAGTGGGGCCATTGGAATATCTCGGCTCATCGGACTGGTTCCTCAAGTTCCCATTGCTCGTGTCTAGCAACCGAGATGGTCGCGAGCCCATACTTCTGGCCGCAGAGGCCATCTACTCCTCGTCGTCCTCGACCATGGAGACCCCGCCGCCGCTCGACAAAATGACTGCCTTCGATGACATTGTCAAATCTCTGGAAGCGCGATCCCCTAACCACCCGGACTCGTCTCAACGATCCCTACTCTTCCGCAACCAGCACACCACCATCATCATCCACGGGGGCCCTAGTTCACTGACAACGGGCGACACGATGCCGGGAGCGAAATACATGCGCTGCAGCTTCGCCGACATGCTCAGTGCCGAGAAACAGCAGGACGTAACCTCCATCGTGGCACTGTGGAAGCGGCGACAGCTGGCATGCATCATCTCCATCTCGGTGCTGCACCTCTATGAGACCGGCTGGATCTCAGAGCGCCTCGAGACAAGCGACTTTCACTTCTTTGGCCCCCCCGACAGCCAGTATCTCGAGTCCACCCAGATCGCGCCGTACATCTCGGCTTCGTCTGCGACAACTATGAGCGACGACACCAAATCGACCGAGAAAGTTATCCCCACACAGCCTGGCGCCGCCGATGCCAGTACGCCTGTATCAACCAGCAACGATACAACACCATTCGACTACCTCCTCCAAAAAAGCCAAGTCCCTTCCAACATCCTCGGATCAAAGCGCGACGAGCGACTAGCCACGCTCTTTCACAAACTCGGCATCGTGCTCTTCGAGCTGGGCCGCGGGGACCACTATCGCAACATATTCCGATGGAAAGTACTCCTCGACGAGCGCGCGGTGCTCGGGGAGATTGAAAAGATCCAGTTCGGAAGGCCACACGTGATCTGGTCAAGACATGTCTGACGGGGAACCTACTCGCGGCCAGCGAGGTGGGTAGTATCGACGCGCAGTTTAACCGTGCGGTGATTGAGAAGTGAGTGCGATATTTCCATCAATATTTCTGATGACCATCTGGAATGTCTGAGCTGCCGAGGAGCCAGTGTTAATAACACTTCTTTTACGTTGCAGGTTGACTCGGCTGGAACAGCATTTTAGCGACATTGTCAAAGGGGAGGTGTGAAATGTGAAAACGGAACATTTAAACTTGCTATTCTAGGTCCTAGATTCACCGCCGATAATACTTGTACATTACTCGAAGTATACCAATTATTTATACAACAAAATCTCTGTGTTTCTATTACTATTCACTATCAGAGCCTTCGCCGACCAAATCTCCACTCCGAGTCTTTATCCTGATTCCCCATCCCAGCCTGGACGTGTCGGGTGATTGCTGGACGGTGTCGTAATGACACATTCCTGAATCGGACATCGATCTATTGATGGTCCTACTTAAACCGCAGAAGAATTCTGGCCAGATTCTTCCAACGCGGTGACATGGTCGTCTAGGAGCGCGATCATCTCATCAGCCAGCGGCTGTTCCCTGGGGTAGAGATGCTCCCTCTGCGCACGGAGCAACTCAGCGGGAGTACAATCAACGACACCGTCCTTGCCGTGATATGTTCCTTTGATCCTCGGGTTGGCCCTGGCAGTTTCGACAAAGAAGCGCAAGAACTCGACAGCATTTCGGGTCATTGGATAATTGTAATCGGTGAGCCCGAAATTACGATGGCGGTCGGCTCCGCTGTACCGTTTACAGAGTCTGAATAAGGCTTTATCGAATCTGCAACCTGGGCACGGCGCGTTGATGTCGGCGCCGGCATCTATCAATCGCAGCACGGTACCACGCACGGCATCGTTGACTTTTTTTGGGATATCGCCTTTGGCGGCCATGTAGTGATATAGAAGGCCGTCGATGTTGCCTTGAAATTTTCCAGCCGCAGCAGCGATGACGGCGGTCAACAAGTCTTGCCAGGCGTCGAGTATATTGGGCTCGGAGGGGAGATTGCTGTCATACTTCGCCAGTACTCGCCCGACCTCTTTCCCGAGATCGCCGCGTTGAATCATTAGTTTGACAGCTGTTGCAAAGCGCCCGCTAGTAGCAAGGTGGCGTGCAGACCACTTGTTAAGCAGGAGCTGCCAGGTCGGAGGTAGTACATCCACAGGAACCCCTCTCAGCCGGATCGAAGTATGGCCGAGGGTCATGACGTCAGAATATGCCGGCGGGATATCTTGAGCTGGATTGGGCAAGGCTCCGTTGTCGAGAAGGTACTGCAGGCCCCATGTAGCATCCTGACCATCGCCACCCTCGCCGTTATCCTTCCAGATCTCCACCTTCTCCAGATACACAGTCAACGGAGTGACCAAACACATCCCGGCTTCAAACGGCACGTATAACACGGCGAGGTTGATATCTGCGCCGGCGAGGAGGCACCGATCTACCTGGTCGACACAAACGCGCCCGTCTGTCCCGGTAGCCATCGCGGCTACCGCAGCAAGAATAGGAACGTGCAGAGGAAGTCCCCGTGGGTAAGGCTCGACAGGCTTTGTGGTATGCACATTGTTGATATCAGCGCCTCTCTCGAGGAGGAGGTCAAACAGGTCCCATCGACGTGACAAGATGGCAGCTGAGAGCGGGGAGATAGTTTGTGTCTTGGTCTGGGCGTGCCTGAGGACGTAGTTGGGGTTTGCGCCACTATCGAGAAGCATGCGCACAACCTTTAGAGAAGGCAGATTGGCGTGCTCCGGTTCCTTGCCCTTGTGGGGACCAAGAGCTTGGAGAAGGGTGTAGTTGCGCAGCTCTTGGCTGAGCTGATTGATCAGACCAGCGCGAAGGAAGGGCTCCAACAGCGCGACGTGGTGTGCGGGCTGGCACAGTTGCTTGACGAGCGCAAGATTGGTGCCGGACTTGGCTTGGGTTTCGCCGACCTGCGCACCAAGCTGAAGCAGGAGGCTGAATGTCTCGATGCGCCGATGTTTGGCTGCCAGGTGGAGCGTCAACGTGGTGAAGGGAAGACCTGTGCGCCCGGGATCTGGAAGGGAGACGGTGTTGATATCTGCCCCGTACGAGATAGCGATTCGGACGAGACTATCGAGGCCATTTTCGCATGCCCATTTCATTGTCCGCGACCGCTGCTCCTCTGTTGCGAATAGGACGGGCGCGAGACGTGCGCACATGCGCTTGCTGCACGTGCTGAGACGTGCCAGTTCCTCGAATGGCAGGTCATCGATTACCAGGTCGAACATCTCCTGCACCAGCAGCTCGATTGCAGATAGCGAAGATTCCGACATCGTGGCGCGTTTTCCCGTTGGAAGTGAGGTGTTGTGGGAAGGAAGTTGGAGAGAGTGGGACGTTGATTTTGGGCGGTCGGGTAATTGAGGTAGGCACTTATTTGGCCTCCCAAGGAAGGTGGTACCAGCAGGTTGAAGGATGTTGGTCTAGCCTGAGGCTGACACAACCCGACTGTGCAAGTTATTCCTTCCATTTGTTCGTTAATGGCAAACAACTCAATCCAGACCGCAAGAGGATTTGACCAAAATGCATCATCAATCCTTTGTGACACAACCCCTTGCATCTGTTCATTCCAGACGCCGCCACTACCAACGACACAGTTGGTCTCTTCACTCAAATACAAACGCATTTATCGTCAAATTGGGCGGGGCCTTTGCCACTGCTCGCTGACGTTCGAGGGAAGCGAGCAGCCCGCGGCAGGCGCCCCACCGGAGGTGCCGCCGGAGGCAATCGAAAGAAAGAAAGAAAGAGGCGCCCCCGCGGAAGTTCACATTAAGGCTTTCAAGATGAGAATGTCTATTTGCACTATGACTGTGGTCTATTTGCACTATGACCCCACACCCACCAACCACAAAACCACACAACCATCACTATCATCACCATCACCATCACGCGCATTCGTAGTTATTACTCCTAGGGTAGGCAGTTGATTTATACAATATTATTACCTGGGCTGACTGGGTGCTCAGATTGCCAGAAACAGCCCGCCACGCTATAGTGCCTTAAACTCTAATCCCGGAAGTCGATTCTGACGCTAATGCCGCTGGTGGTAATTATCAACGCGGAGAATAAGGGCAAACAGAACAGAGACGCTAAAACAGCTTCCGAATCCAGGGGGTTTAATTCTACGCGCTCAGTTAGAATGTGGCCGCACTTGCGACCGTGGCTACGATGCGGCGGGCATTCTGGTACAGGCGAAACCCTCCCCCTTCTCTCCCCAACCCACCCCCTAAAACCTACTCCCCGACCAAACCGGCTCCGCATTCAGACTACTCATCAGCAGCTCCCCATCCGGAAAAACATCCGACCCCCTCTTATTCTTCGGCTTCAGCATACAACTCCGATGCTTGCTCGCGGCCCCTCTATAAACATCCATCTTATCCTTCATACCCTTCCCCAACTTCCCAATATCCTCTGACTTCATCGCCCGCGCCACGCTCGCCGCCAGTGGGCGTCCTCGCGCGCAATGCCGGTGGCCTTGAGGAGCTCAGCGTAGAATTCGGTTTCCTTTTCGGGGCGGGGCTTCCAGTAGGTCGCGGGGAACATGCCGCGGAAGTCTTTGTACTCGTAGTTGCGCAGCGACTGGTTGGGCGGGCAGGGCTGCGAGATGTTGAGCTAGGTGTTGGTGGTGTCGCAGAACAGGATGGGGTCGTTGCCCTGCGGGCTGTCGCACACGGGCCGCCAGTCCTTGCAGACGTCGTTGGAGCAGCGCTGGCAGGCGCGCGGGGTCGAGCAGGTGTAGCAGCAGTCGATGGACTCGGTGATCTCGCAGGTGAAGTAGGTCTCGCCGTAGGCGTAGACGTACTCACGCACGGCCTTGGTTGAGCCCTGCACGACGACGTCGGCGTAGGTTTGGAATTTCTTGTCGTAGCCCGAGGCGACCAGGGCGTCGTAGCTGGTCATGGCAGTTTTGAGCCGCGCCGAGAGGACCTCGACCGAGTAGAGCGCCGCGCAGTGCTCGGGGAGGTTGCTGGCGTCGCGGATCTTCTCAAGACTGTCGAAGTGGTCGTTGCAGGTGGCGAGGGGGGCCGGGAGCGGTTGGGTGTCTTCGGGGTATGCACCGGTCTTGGGGTTGCGTATGTCGTCGAAGGAGAAGAGGCGGAGATCGATGGCCCAGTCGATGGTGCCGCCGAAGTTGAACTTCTTCCAGTGGTCGCGGCGGGTCGAGCGGGTGGTCTCGCTCATGTAGGCCACCCACTCGGTGTCGTCGTAGAGCAGCATGTCGGAGTTGGAGCCGCCATCATGCCAATGCTCAGCCTTGATGCCTAGGGTGCCGTCCTCGTCGTCGATGCGGGAGGACCCGATGATCTCGTCGATCTCGGCGTTGGAGATGTACCCGGCCGTGTCGGTGCAGCGGCCCTTCTTCGCGTTTGAGACGAGCCGGGTGCCGGTGAACTGGCACATGGGGTCTTTGCAGCCGGCTTTGGCGAGCTTGAAGCTGCGGCCGTAGATCGACTCGCCGACGTAGATCAGATGGCTGGACACGCCGGCCTTGGTGACTGGTACTTGTTAGCATTGGCTTGTTTTGATGGAAAGGGGGACTTACTCATGGATAGAGCATATGTGGTTTCAGTCAGATTTGCTGTGTGGTGTTAGTGGGTCGTTGACACCAGTGCAGCCGCGGGGACATGGAAATGATCATACCGTGGCTTCGGATGCAATTGCCCTGAGGGCAGCCCTCGAGGTACGACTTCTTGTCAGGGGTCGTGTAATCCCATTGGCCTAAACAGATGTTAGTAAACCCCAAGAATTAATTCCTCCGAATCCTTACCATGAAGATCATACGTCATGTAGACAATATAATCCAAGAATCTCGACATCCCCCTGATCGGGAAGTTCTTCAAGTACCAGAAACTCGCCGTCGCCGCAATGGACAGCGACTTTGAATCTCCAATTGCCAGCCTCTGCGTTTCCAAGAACCGCAGATACCATAGCCCATCCGTCTCACTGCCCGGCGGCGTCCCCTCAATATCCTTCGCGCCCGGATACTCGCAGTCGTAATCCACACCATCCAGCCCCTCCTTGATCAAAAAGTCGGCCACATTCTTCGCGAACTTCTCCCTGATATCCGGACTCATCGCCTTCCGCCGAATGTCGTACGTCGGATTCTCGTTGCTAAACGCCCACCCGCCAAACGACACAACTTTCTTGACGTTCTTCAAATTCTTGAACGCCGGCCACTGCCCAAACGTGTCGTTGATCTTGACCGTCCAATCCGCCGTATTGATATCCGCAAACGCCCAGTGAATAATCGAATACTTATACCCCGCACCATCCTGACTAATACTGTTCGCAAACATCCTCAAACAAGGCCTGTTAAAATTCCGGCTCTCATAGTACCCAATCCGCCCCAGCGGATTATCCACCGGCGACACCTCAATCTCCATCCCGCAATTCATCACACACCCGTCTTTCAGCCCGCTCGTCCCCGGATTCCCCAGCTCAGACTTCTTCTCCGTGCAGAAATCCCCGCTGATACCGCACTGCCCCCACACATTGCAGCACGCGTTCAACGGACACGGCGACACCTCAAACAGCGTGTGGTGTCCCACCGACTCCGCACTCTCCGGCTTCGTCGGCCCACACACGGCGTTGGGAATCGGGTACGGCATCGGCGTCTTGCCCTCGGACAGACAAATATACGTGTCCGGCAGCAGCCGCCCACAGCCATACCAGCCCCACGTCCGCGTGGTTCCATTGTTGAACTTGTCGATGTCCTGCCACTTCAGCCCGTTCGCCTTGGCAATTGCATCGCAGGTATCGCCGCTCTTGACGAGGTACTTGAAGCAGCGGTTTTCGCTGTCCGGCTTGGGCCGGATGTCGGGCAGATCTCCGGCAGAGCAGCAGTAGCGCATGCCGGGGAGGACTTTGTCGCAGAAGTCGGAGGCGGGATTGTGCTTGGTGAGCTGGGCCTGGGAGATGGTGCAGCGGTCGGCGAGGTGCCAGCAGCCGTCGCCGGCGATGGCTTTTTCGACGCGGCATTCGGAGGCGCGCGCAAGGAGGGGGGAAGGGGTGGTGTGGTGCCAGTGGTTGGGGCTGCGGCGGGAGAGGGTGGAGTTAAGGGTGGAGTTTTGGTTGGTGGAGGAGTTGAGGGGACCTCATTGTTCGGTAACCTTATTGTATGGAGTTTGGAAAGGATTCCGGGGTTTTAACTCATTCACAGCCGTAAAATAGAACAAGAATAGTCCCTACGTGAAATACTTCCACAAATTTCACAACTCAGGTAGATTCGCGCCAGTCTACAGCCATCAACCTCTCCTCTTTCCTCTCACAGCTCCCACCCATCCCTCCTCTCCGACCACCTAACATCAAAACAAAAAAAAGAAAGAAAATCAACAAACAACAAAAACTCATCAGAAAAACCCCCTCCTGAAACCTCACCTCCACCCCAATGACCCCAACCCCCACAACTATCCGTCCCCACGGCACTCGTCATCTTCGTCACATCCTCATCCACACGTCGCGTTCGGAAACAGCATGGATATTCCCCATCGTCCCGCCATACCCCTTACCCCCATTCATATATACCCACCCAGCCACACATCGCACGGCAGTGTCTCCTGCCAATAGTTCTAGTACGTCGACTGCATGATGCAGCTGAAAGAGTACCCCAGCGCGACGGGCCAGCACGTGTGCACTGTCTCTGCCTCGGTCAGGGTGGCGATGCGGCGAGAGCTGATGCACGCGGGGCTGTAGCGTGAGGTGCAGAGGGCGGGGGAGTAGGAGTAATAGTGGGATATGGTGGACTCGAGGGAAGGGGGAAAGCAAGAGAGGGCCGGGGAGAGGGGGCCTTCGGCGTAGAATTTGCATTCGGCCCACCTGGCTTTCGTAGGTGCAGCTGGAGATGTGGGTTCCGGTGCTGGAGGTGCGGGATAAGGGAGGGGTGGATATTGTTATCAAGGGGCCGAGGTGGGACATTTTGGTGTGTTTTAGGGATGTTAGTTGCGGTTTCGGAGGAGGCGTGGAGGTACTGCCCCAAGACAAGTTGTTAAGGTGATACGGTGTCAGTTAGCGTGAAGGATGAGAAGTTTGGGCGTGCAGGAGAGGTTGTACGAATCACAGGGGTCCGGAAAGGGGGAATTTGGGGTTTTGAGCCGATACGGTTAATATTAGTCAATATGTGAAGGTGGGCCGTGGTGATATTCACAAGCTTCGAGAAGAGAACGTTTTCTTGCGCTAAATCCCCAGTATTACTTACACCCTGATCTCACGGGCACGTACCAATTCCGCCAATCTTGCTCCCGCAGACATCGGAGCTTGTAAACTAGCGGAATTGACGAGTTAGGATTGGTAGATAAGATCCAAGCATGACCTGGGTGTCGGGAAAATCTGTAATTGGCCAATGACTAGGCAGGTCGACTTGCCGCTGATGTTGTGCGGGGTACGACTCAGCTCACGTTCAACTTCCTTGCAAAAACTAGCCTCAAGCAACACCACTTCCCCAAGCCATATGGGCCCGCCTTCCAACAAATATCCAAACTAATACCGCGAACGAGGGCTAGGAGAGGGCCTTTCGGCACCGACTCCCTTGGAGCTTACTTGGCACCTGAAGTGCAGCGCGCTCTCTTGGCACGACAAATGGCAGAGGTAGCCGGCCTCGCACTCGGGGGACTCGGCATTGCCGGCCTGTTGTCGGTATGCCTCGACTGCTTCGAACTTATCCAGGATGGCCGCTCCCTGGGAAAAGACTTTGTGCTCCTCGAGGGACAGCTCAGCGCCCTACGCATCCGGCTTTTTGCCTGGGGCAAAGCCTGCGGATTCATGTCCGAAGCTGGCTTCGACAAGCGACTTGACCATCCATCTTGGAAAGGCCATGTGCAAAAGCAGCTGAATTCGATCTCGATGCTGTTCATTGACGCGGGAGAGTTGGTTCAGAAGTACAAAGTTGCGGATCTTCGCACCGTGGACGGAAATGGTCGTGAACTTGTTGCGCCGCACAGCGGGATTATCGAAGAAAACCTCCATGACTTTTTGAAGCGGATCCGAAACACCACGAGGCGAGGCGGTTTGATAGGAGCGCTGAGGTGGGCATTGAAAGACAAGCGGCAGTTCACCGAGCTTCTTCACAATGTCAAGGAGTGCGTCGAAGCCCTCGAGCTGGTTTCACAGAATCTGGATCTCTTCGAAGTGGAGCGACAGGTGGTCCAAGAAGAAGTGAATTCGATATCCAACATCGAGGCGCTTCGCACCATGGTCTCTGTTTCAGAATCGTCCGGTGCATCGGACATTGTCTCGGATGCGGCCAGTCAGCGGATATTACAGCTTCAGGGGTCCTCGAGTCGAGCATTAACTTTCTCTTCGAGCTCAAACCCACACCAGACGGTCGGCGGCGTCTCTTCCCGACGGACATTCTACACGGCCCAAAGCCATCCACGACAGAGTGTTAGCATATTCGATGGCGCGACACTTGAGATCGCGGCAGAAAGCCATTTACGGCAACCGAGGGTTATCACATCACCTAGCCTCGGTGGCGCGATATTTCACATCGACGAGGCCACGGTAAAGTTGATGTGTGGCCTTATTAAACGGACATTTAGGTCGAGGCCAAACCCCCCTCCAGAACACGAAGAGGCCGACGGGCCACTCATACATATGCTGCGCGCTCTTCCTTACGTCTTCCCTTTGGATCAACACCATCTTACCGGTTCAATACGGTCTCCCGAAGGCCCCCCTCTCGTACAGCGAATCCTGGAGGAACTTGAAGAGAAAGTAGAGAACTCGGGCCGCGCGACCTCGACGATCGACTGTGGTTCCTCGCCTCAAATCAATCCCCCTCAAGAAGCTGTTGCACCAATTAATCAGCCGTGTCCTAAGGTTAGGCCGCCAATTGACGTCGAACCCTTTCTCGAGCGCATTAGGGATAACTCCGATATTGTCGAAGATATCATCAATGACCTGCGGCGGAGGCTTGCTGACTTGGGCGAGGATAAGCCCGACGTCTCAAAAATCTGCTCTTTGATCACAGCGAAGATCGCAGTCCTCGGTCAGTTGTTGACGGTAGCTTCGGCCACCATACATATGCTTGGAAGAAACCTGGCTTTTTACGCAAAGAATGAGACCTTCGATGAATGCTTCTTGGATTGCTCATATTATGGCTATGGCTCATTCGATATGGCCAAGGATCTAGTTCTTGGATTGGAGTTTTTAACAAGACAAGGAAGAGCTCTTTGGAAGGCGGACTACTATGAGCTTAAGCAGGGACTTGGCAGGCTTAAATCAGCCGAGCAAGAAGCACTCTGGATCTCTGTGGAGGAACTCATGATATACAGCCACATCTTCCAGTACCTCAGGCTTGTCTCTTTTGGCCCTCCAAAGGCCCAAAATGTTCGGCTGGTGGAGGGACTTCGCTCACACGAAGTCAGTGACGGCCAAGCCATTCCCCTAACTGAAGAGGGATGGGGAAAGAACCTGACTGCGATCCGGAACAAGGACTCAACGGTTTTCCCGAGGTTACCGAGCCCCGGGTCTAGTCGCATTGGGCGGGTCTGCAAAGAACTGAAACTCATTCTAGCAGTTCCGTTCATGAGCGGCAGATTCCGCGATGCGCCGCTCTCACTTCGAATCACGTTTGAGGGACCGCCCTTCAGTCCCTACAAGGGAGGGATCTTTCACCTGCTGTTCGAATATCCCGAATCTTACCCGTGGAAGCCCCCAAAGGTGACGTTTCTGACGAAGATATACCACCCGAACATCGATCACGCTGGGAATGTCTGCCTGGATATCCTCGACAATAGTTGGAGTCCTACTCTCACGACACGAGTTGTCACGGACTCTGTCATTGCGCTGCTCAGCGATCCGCAGGCCGACGACCCCTTGGTTCCCGAAATCGCGGCCACTTTCTTACAGGACAGGCCCCTTTACGAGAAAAACGCAAGGGAACGTACAGAAGAAAGCGCTATCCCCGGTCAAGAGTGCGAGGAGTACTGAATGTGGATTGTTTTACAGAAGACTTTCAGCAAGTGGACTTGCAATCGCCGTATGTTTAGGTAGAGCTGTCAAGCATGTGCAACTAGCATACAGCTCCGTCTACTTCCCATCTTCTATATATGTATTAGGCAGTTTATAAGCTTATAGGCGGGTATTAATCTCATGTACTGGCTTGGTAGAGGTACTACAGTCTACCCTGCACATAGCGATTATAGACATAACGATTTTCTGGCTATAACGATAGAAATCTCGGCCCCCGTTGTTTTTTGGTGTGGAATAACGATAACCTGGGTGCTGGAATAATCGTTAGTTGAATTGCTGAGTCAGCCACCGAAATCGGTATAGGGGGTTTAGAATTTTCAGTCCCAGACTGCCCAGTTGCCACCGAAATTCCACTCCTTCAACATTCACACCAATTGCCAGAAAGAAAAAGGGGTTCTGGCCACGTAGTGCCAGAACGCCAGGTTTCCAGCGTTGGAAACGAAGGCTCTGGAAGATGCCAGATCTATAGATTTGTCAGAAGTGGCCACAGCCGCGCAACGGCTTGCCACAATCCATATTGATAAATAGGGGGGGTCTCTGGCTTTGCCAGAGAGCCAACGAGCGATACAATCACGCAGTTGCAGCTCCTTGAAGTCCATTAAATTCAGTGTGCAGTGCTTCTAACACCAATCTTCAACCCTAAAGACCCTTCGCTATTAAAGCTATTCACACCCTTGCCGTTATTATGACCGTAGAAAAGAAGAAAAGGTACGTAATTAACGAGCGGTAACGCCAGTTAATCCGCAGCCACGCTCGTAACAACCCCCTCTTCCGGTAGGGAGATCTAGCCGCTTGGGCCTCTTAAGAGCTTAGGCACCCAGTCAGCTAAAGTACGATTTTAGAATCTCTCTATAAGTAATACGACTACCTTGATAAGTAATCTTTCTCTTGCGGCGTTTCTGGTGTATCTAGGGTATACAAAGCCGACTACCCTATCCTTAAGAGAGCATTATTTAAATGGGTATTTCTAATGGAGGGAAACGCGCTTCCAGTTACTGGAGAGATGATTAAGGCTGCTGCCTCTGAACTGTGGAATAAGATGCCAGACTTCCAGGGGGTTGGCGAGCTGAGGTGGTTAAACGGGTGGTTAGATGGATTTAAGAAGCGGCACTGAATAAAGCAGTATAAGTAGAGTGGAGAGAAGGCTAGTGCAGATATAGGGGGTTTAGCTGAAGAAATAAAACGGGTTTAGGAATTAATAAAGGGGTTTGAGGCTGAGGATATCTATAATACGGATAAGACTGGGCTGTTCTGGCTTATAACCCTTAACACTACTCTAGCTACTAAACTATAATCAGGGGGTAAAAAGAAAAAGAACAGGCTTACAGTTCTTCCTACTTGTAATGTTACAGGAACTTATAAACTACCCCTTTGGGTACTTGGCCACGTAAAGAACCTTTATTGCTTTGGTAAAGGCTCTAGATTTATTAAGAGTCTTCCAGTTACGTGGCATAGTAATAAAACTGCCTGGATAACTGTGGGAATATTTATAAAGTTTCTATGTTGGTTTGACCGTCAAATGGTTGGCCGTACGGCTTAGAGGTAAAGGCGTAAGGTTCTGCTATTAATTGACGGCTTTTCTGCTTACATAAGTGCTATAAAATAGCTGCAGGAGGAAGCAGGGCTGTCGTTTCTACAGAACACTATTATTGAGGTTCTCCTACCGAACGTCACCTCGATTTATTAACTTATGGATTAAGGCATTATTAACAGCCTGAAGATCTATTACCGGAAGGCTTAGCTGTAACATATGGTCTTTATAACACTTTTTAGCGAGGATCCATTGAAGAATACCACTGTTTTGAAAGCACTTCACTGGGTTATTAATGCCTGGAGGAACGGTGTAATTACTGAGACTATTTCTAACTGTTGGTGTAGTTCTTAGTTATTTGGGCCTGTATATGAACCTATTGTTCGGCCTGCGGATTGGGACGATAAACTGGAAATCCAGAGGTTAGCTGAGTCTTTAGCTGAGGCTGGCTGTATCAAGCAAGTTATAGATCTCCAGAACTTCCTTAATCCACTAGAAGAAGTAATTAAAGATACTGGTGACGACCTTATTACTCACGTTGCTGAGGTCTTTTCAGAGGAGGCTGAAGAGGGGGATAAGGATGCCCCTGAGGAGTAAGTAATACAGCCAATTTCAGTAGAGTCTGCGCTTGTGGCTGTTAACTAACTCCTCCAGTTCGAAGAATAATAAGATGATGCAGATTTGGCTATATTAGGTTATTTACAGAGGTTATGGAAGAACGTTGTTAGGCTCAGGCTCCGTGAGAAAGGTGCAGTAACGCAGAGAACCTTGGATTCATGGTTCTGTTGACAAATAGGTAGTCAAAATGGTAACAAATCTGTCTGCTTACATAATCAGGATGGGAAGAAGAAAAACTGGGCCCCCCTGACTGTAGCGATATCCTTAGTATAACGATAGGATTCCTGGAACCGAGGCAATCGTTATGTGCAGGGTAGACTGTAAGCATATAAGTGGTTACTTTTCACCGCCGCATGGCAGCCTGGCAGGGCCAAGAGGTTACTCGTATTTGTTTGGGTACCAAACAACGCGTCTCAACGCCGTAGGATTCGCTCAAGAGGGGGGGAAATCTCGCTTGGATGCGCACCAGGCTTGATCAACATCCGATATATATTGTGCTTTCGCCTCGTATTCAGTGGGAAAAGCCATAAGCATTTCAAGTTTCCAAAAGTTCGCGGACGGCAGGGTTTTAACTCGCTGAATACCTTTTCACCACCCACCGTGGTCATGTCATCCCAGCGTGTCTTCAGGATCATCATTGTCGGTGGCGGCGTCGCAGGGCTCGTGCTAGCCAACATGCTTGAGAAGTTCGGCATTGACTATTTGATACTAGAAGCCCGTGGCGAAATTGCGCCCTCCGTGGGCGCCAGCATTGGTCTGATGCCCGATGGCCTGCTCGTCCTCGACCAGATCGGCTGCTACGACGCAGTCCGGGCCAAGGCAGCCAACTACAAAGTCGAGACATCGCACATCCGCGATAGCAAGGGAAAGTCCGTGTCGTGTGCCAAGGGCTTCATGGGCCATCTTGAGAGACGGTGAGAGACACTTCCGATCCGGATAGGTCGAAGAGGCTCCATCTTGAAAGAGATCGTCGCTGACTGTCGTGCTACCGCAGACATTTCTATCCCATGCTCTTCTTCGACCGGCAGTGGTTGTTGGAGGTGCTCTACGACCAGCTGCAGCACAAAGACCGCGTCCTGCTGCAAAGCCGGGTCAAGACCATTGTGCCACTTGAGGCGGGTGCGTCTGTCGTGACGACGGGTGGCCGGACCTTCACGGGCGATATTGTTGTTGGCGCGGATGGCATCCACAGCGCCATCCGACATGAGATGCGCCGGCTGGCTGATGAGCTGCGCCCGGGATTCATGCCTTCCGGGGAGGAAGGACGTGTTACGTGCTACTACCGGTGCCTGTTTGGAATTTCGGTGGATGTGGAGAACTGGCCGGACGACGACCAGACTTTTACCAATGGGCGCGGCGCGTCGTTCCTTGTTGCCTCGGGTCCGCATAAGAGGGTATACTGGTTCTGTTTTGCTCGACTGCCTGAGAAGAGGTGTGGCAAAGAAATTCCGCGGTACACGAAAGAGGACGAGGCGCGGTTCGTGGAGGAGCATGGTCATCGGGCCATCACCGAGTCTGTGACATTTGGTGACATCTATACGAAGCGAATCTCATCCACCCTAACGCCACTGCATGAGGTTGTGTTTGATAAGTGGGGCTTTGAGCGGATCGTGCTGATCGGGGACTCGGCTCATAAGGTTTGTCCTATTCCTCTCCCTGTATATATCATGGGTGCTGCGGGGATGTTAATCGTGGTCCAGCCAAACCCTATAAGCGGCGCCGGCGGCAACGCCGCCATTGAGACGGCAGCCGAGTTTGTCAACGCCCTGCTGAGGCTCCGGGACAGACGCCCGGACGGGCTGGTATCCGGGCTTCTCACGACCAGCGAAGTCGAGACCGTCTCGCAGGAGATGCAAAAGGCGCGCGTCAAACGGGTCAAGGGGCTTGTAAAGGCCGCTCACAGCATGCAGGCCCTCTTTGCCTATGAGAAGCCTCTAGTCTCGGACATGTTCCACGTGGTCTTGCCACTACTCGGCGCCGATTTCTCTCTGGAGCAGTTGGCGTCCCGGTTCGTCGGGGGTCCGCGCCTCCAACACCTCCCGGTCCCGGCTCGCCCGCGAGCCATCCCGTTCGACCATGAGCTGCCGGCGAGGCCCCTCGGGAAGAGATTCACGAAGCGCACTCGGACCTTGTTCGTCGTCTTGATGGGACTTGTTGCCATCTTGGCACCCAGGACGGCATCCCCACAAAG
>Ga0247770_1001670_pt1 | contig 15908 bp, 4 predicted proteins | sample UWRJL136409B6_FD_179943 | JGI IMG/M metagenome (GOLD analysis project Ga0247770, IMG submission 179943) | Plant litter microbial communities from Arlington Agricultural Research Station in Wisconsin, United States - UWRJ-L136-409B-6 | ecosystem: Environmental > Terrestrial > Plant litter >... | reverse complement strand
TAATCGTTACGACCACGAAAACACGGACGATAGATACCTTACTATTATCCGGAGCTAATGTTAAAGGATCGCCCCGGATCGACTATAAGGGGAAGAAGGTTTTCTGGAAAACGCGAAAAGCTGCACACTAACAGATTACTGCCGTTAAAGAGTAATATACTAGGCTGCTCTATCAGCAAGTTCACGCGACTAACACCTATCGCTACGGCCAGCTTAGCAATGCAACATAGTTCGTCCTAAGTTATACACCACTAAGGAGGAAGCGAGAGCAGCCAGAAGAGAGTAAAACCGACGTAACGTGGCTAACTGGGTGAGGAGGCAACGCGAAGGCGTTCCTGTAAGACTATTAATCAACTACTAGCAACCAGCCCCCTTATAAACACAAACACAGACGACTAACCCAGCTACTAGTATTGCTGCAGATAGTAGTCTTCCTCTGCCACGCGCGCTACCACCAACTCCGCTACCGCATCCAACTGCCGTCAACGACCTACCGCAAGGCTACTTTCAGTAACCATTCACTATACTTATCAAGAGAGACAATACCAGCACGACTAGACTAACAGCACCGATACCAGATCCTATCCTAGCCAGTCGCCCCTATATTAGGTCCCTACCGCTACAGCAACCTATATATAACTAGTTTAAGTTTTCGCTTACAGCGCTTACTATTAATGAAGAGGAGGGAGGGAGAGTAACGCTAGCGTAGCAACAGGTACGCTTCCTAAGTAATATACCCACCACATTATAACCTCTTTAACTAGACGTAATAGCCAGTATTAGCTACTTACCTACGACAACTATCTATTGTAATTGCAATATAAGAAGATATAAACTAGCTAACTATTACGACCTGCACCCGACACAGGCCTCGAGAGGACTGGCGCGGGTTAAGACAGAACGTATGGCAGGACGCTAACAGGTAAGGGGCGTTCCGAAGACGGCTTGTTAAGCTAGTACTCCTAGACGGGAGTTCAATGTCACTGTAGGTCGTTGTCACTATAATGCACAGAGGTAAGTCTGAACAGTAAGACACAAATGAACAATTGAATACTAGCGTGAGGAACCAGAGTCCCTCACGGTGGTTGTGGACACAACTATGACTATCTATACTAACTAACTAGGAGGTACTTCGTACCTTGCTCGTGGTGTTGCAAATGCTCGTTGCGCGAGTACCTTGCATAGCGCGAGCGTTCTGCTCGTAAGGTTTCCTCTGCTCGTGGTGCGAGCACTCAGCATGTTACGAGCAGCACCTCATTAGTCGTAGGGGCTTCAGGTCTTTGCACCCCTAGCCCAGTGCGTCTGGACAGTATACACTGTCCTTCCTGCACTGTTCCTTCTGCGGGGGATTCGTCGGGCCGCCCCAGCCCAAGTGACAGCCTGCAGGGTCGTCACACTAACCCGAAATGTTACCGATAGTAACGATTAACACGAACAAGCTGGTGCTAAGGGGGGTAACTAAGGACCTTCTGGGGAAACATGGGTAGAAGAGACATACCTTCTAGAACTTAAAGAGCCTTTAGATAACAGCTACTTTAATAACGTCTTCCCCGAGAACGCGTTACAAAACCTCTCTTAGTAGGTTATAAAGCGCGAGACTGTAGAGGCAGAACTTACAGTAATGTTACACGATCGGCTGTTATTAAGTCCTGCTATACAGCTGCTGGTTAGGGTTAGGGATAATGAGGACCTAGGGCGTTAGAAAAATAAAGAAGTTCTTAATAGTAAGAAAACCCCTAAACTAACTAGTAAAAAGGCATTATTAAAGGCAGCAGCAATCGGCTCCCATAATATCCGTTTAATAATGATAGGAAGCCGCAATAGCTTACAACTTAGTAACCCGTTACAACAGTAATACCTATCAGTACCGTAATCACTAACCCTCCTACTAACAGTAGCTAGCATGTAAGATAACCGTAACTAAACGGAAGAAAGCGATAGCTTATCGCAACATTCGCAGCCTACCTTACTAACTGCTAGTAACTAACATATAGGTAAGCTGTCATTATCTACCTTATAACAGTCCTACCCTGCTTAACGTATATCGGCCAGCACTTTTGATATCCGCAATATAATGGCAAGGGTAAGCATTAAGCTGCCCCACTCTCGACCCAGCTTACCTGCTCCTATCACCACCCAGTAACGCCAACTCCCGTCTACACCACAACCTCCCCCCTTACTGCTAGATGATCTTACATTACAAAGTAGTAATAGAGGCAGGGCTAAGAGCATTAGCTAGGCCAGTAAAGGCAGTAGAAGTAGTAGCTTATTAGGGGATAGTAGGAGTAGCAGCAGGCTATTACTATTTAGAGGTAACGAGGGTATATTATCTAGCCAGGACCGCAAGGGGGCATCAGAAGCCCGAAGTAACGCCTTAAAGTCTCTATCGCTTCTATGTCCCTCCATACCGCGAAGCAGCAGTAGTTATAGGGTTAGGAGCGTTAGCTAAGCTAGGAGTAGTAGTAGGTTATTACCATTTGGCGGTAAGGGTACGCTATCCAGCTAGGGTAGCAGGCAGTTATCATAAGTCTAAAGCAGCGCGGTAGGGTTAATACTAGACTGTTAAGAACTGCCCTTACATAGTAATTAGGGCGAAGAGGTGGAGACTAACGTTGAGGACGTAACTTACAGCAGCTTACTAAGATTACCTTACGCTTAGCTAGCTTATAAGAGGCTGCTTTACGTGTTCTTAACACAGCAGTTACGACAGCTCTTTACCTATACTGCTAAAGTATATAAGGCAGCTACTAACCCCTTTTCCCTTAAGCATATAACACTTTACTAAGGCGAAGGAGTCTTGTTAGATTACGGCTTGCTGGCAGACGTAACTGATAGGCTGTAGTAGCGATTAAGACTATTGCCTACAGCCTAGGGGCAGCCTTAGCAGGATGATTAGGACCCTGCTGTAATGTTCGCAGCAGCAGAAGGGGGCCTAATACTAAACGTGCTTGATAGTGGACGACTGGGCCTTACTAAATACCCTCCCGGTCTTAACTGCTGTGTTGCTTTTAAAGGCTACGATAACTGGAAGGATAAGGATATACCGATACGCCTTTATATAGTAGTACACTACAGCACCATAACCGCTACTGCCCTCCCGTCACTCGTATCTTACGATATTGACAGTATATGTGCGTTTGGGACGTTACTTGCTGCTGTCTGCTAGGGGATCTGCTAGTACCTAGACAGGTACGATAATAAGAATATTATTACTAACGTTTATCTTAATATCCCTATCTTAATAATGCCAGACTTGCCGCTAGAGGAATGGGTCCCTATACCGTTACATTACATCCTACATTACAGCCTTAAGTAAGTAATAAGCTGGGATGTGATGGGTGTGTATATATTTTTTCCTAGGCTATATAAGTGCCTTATTAACGAGAGGCTGTAAGCTAACACTATCGCTAACAATCTAGCCTGCAAGTTTATGCTAACACTGTTATTAGGTAAACAGTACAGCTTATAGTTTGACGCTGTACTAGCTCCTGCCATCCTTACAGCTATTTTAATACCTGACGAGAACAGTGTAATGGTTTACGATGTAAACATTACCCAGCATATCCTATAAAGTCGCTAGGCTGCAGTATATCTCACATATGTACCGGGAGAAGTTAGGACAGCTTGCCCTTAAGGTACAGCTACTGGAGAGGGCAGTGGTAACGGCAAGGATTATAATATACCTTAAGGTATAGGGAGGATATAGTATGTAGGGCTTACGTTAGGAGGGTAACACCTTGGGGCGCTGACTGATAGTATCTAGGTAAATATTAAAGGTAACTTTAAATGTCTTTCCCGCTTTAAGGACTTTATTATCTACATTACCTGTAAGAATACTAAGCTCTAATTTATATTATTAGTTAACTATAAGGCAGCAGCAGTAAGTGAAGGGTTTAAACCTATAGCTGATCAGTTCCTAAAGCATTGGGAGACTTACTTTAACTCCTGCTTCTTAAATGACGATAAGACGTTCGTTAATTTAGGGAAGCAGATTACTGCTGTGCTAACTGCCTTACTATACGACGTAGTGGATAAGGTAGCAGAGACGTACTTATACTGCACTTATTACTTAGAGGTAATCCTTAAATCTTAGGAGGAGTGGATTAAAGAGTAGGTTACGCAGGACTTAGAAGACAGTGACTATAGGAACAGTAGTAGCTTAAGTAGTGAAGAGGAGGGCACACCCTTAGACGAAGAAGGTAAAGTTGCCAGTCCTTGCCGCTACAGGGCCTCTACGTCCCTACCTAGGTCCCCTGGAGAGGGAGCTAATAAGGCTATTAACTAAGTAGCAGTTAGGGTGGAGCGAATGATAGCTTAAGGTAGTGTACAGTTTAATAACAATAGAGGTAAAGGTAAGTGGGGGTAGTAGAAGCGCTTAAGGAGACACTAAGGTAGTAGAGATAGTAGGGAAGATAAGGGACCTCTTAGCCCCCGTACACTTAAGCCGCTAGTAGCTTTCTACTTATGGGCTATAACTGAGGAGGCTAGTAGTATGACGGTAACCTCGGTACTTAGGGGGGTAAAGATCAGCAGTGGGCTTATTTACTTATAGTAGTATAACCTGTCTAAAGCCCCGTTCGATATGTAGAAGGTTTACGCCTTACAGCTACCCGCTTATAAGAACCTAACTATCAACCCCCTTTACGTTAGGCAGCTCCAACAGGCAAGTAAAGCTACTGTTATCCACTAGGCTGCCCTTAAGAAGAGCTACCTGCTCTTAAAGGCACGCGCTGCCCTGAATATGCGGGAGTGTTAGGGCTGCTCTTACAGCGTGTAAGAGGAGTACCGTATAATAATAACCCTCTTCCGGGAGATATACTAGGTCTAGGACACCCTTAACAATAATAACGCCAGTGCGCCTAATCTGATAGCAGCTAACTGCCCCCTTACCTAGTTCGTAATCCCTACTACCACTGTGCTTAACTTCCTCCGTGCTTAGATTAACCGCTACTGTTTCCTATTTAAGTACATCCTTGGCCGAACGGGCTTTATGTTCTCACTTACCGACACAGTACTTATAATTATCGCCTTACGATGCTTTCGCTACTGTTATAGCAGTAATGGTATCTATAAGGAGCTGCTGCTTTTCGGGGATAAGTGGACTTAAAGGAAGTGGACATCCCGTAACGAGTTAGAAGAAGATATGCCGGCTGGCATTATTATTAGTTGTGCTGCTGCTCTTGGTAGGGGTGTAGCTGACCCGGATATACCTTAACTAGCAGAGAGGTATCGGATAGGGCTGGGGATATATCGTTCAATAGTCCGCTACGGTTTTAGGTAGTGGTAGTAAGGTCTATTCTAGTGGCCGTTCTAGCAGTTTACAGGAGTAGTTACTTAGAGGCTCCTTATTAGCAACCTGTTACTCTATGCTAAGTACTGCAGGTAGTAACGAGCGGTTAAGGAGGTTTAGTACATCCAGGTGCGGTTACTCTAGGCTTAGCTGTAGTATTAGGATAAGCAAATCAAGGGTAACGAAGCAGCGGTAGCTATATGGATAGAGTATCTGACATATCTAGTGCTCTGCTAGTTCGATTAAGATATCTGGGACGAGATGACCTACTAGAATAAGAACTTCGAGGAGCTGGTCCCTACTGTTAACTAAGGTCTTAACTGGAAGCTGCCGATATATTGCTGGAGTGCTATGTTTAGGAGGTTCTTTAATAAGAACGCGCTTTTGGAGAAGCCCTGTTATTCCTACCTTATTTATAGTAATAAGGCTAGTATTACTAACCCCTGGGAGCTTATCCGCTTTCTCTTTGAGTGGTGGGATTAAAGGGCACGGAAGGTATAGTTAGCAAAGAATTACTGGGTGGTAATATAAAGGATATTTAATATGTTTAACTATTTCCTTAGAGTAATAGTAACTGATAAGTAGTTTTAAGATTTCTGTTATATTATCCTGCTTACCTGATAGATCTTACTTTACTTAACAGGAACGTTATTCTTCTCTTTTAGTAAGAGTAATAAGAGGACTTCTGAGTTTAGATAGGTTATGTGGTTCCTTTTAGCTATCCTTACATTTCCCCCTTCTTATATAGAGGGTAAGGGTAATCACATAACCGAGTAATTCCTTTCTGGCAGCATATGCTATTACAATAACGGAAGATAAGAGCTATATGTAGCGTTCCTCAGTAACAATCTCTAAAAAATCTTACAGAAGTTATACTGCTCCTTTAGTCCTAACGGTAACGGTATAAGCAGGCTATATCAGGGAGTAGATAATGTAGCTATGTAGGATAGCAGCGATAAGGACGAGGAGGAGGAGGAGGAGGAGGAGGAGGAGGAGGATGTGTAACAGGCTAGTAAGACTCTTAATATACTAAAACTACTAGACGTAACGGCATAGCTACAGGATACTAAAAGCTATACTTAGGTGCTCGGTAAGGCTCGCCTCTAACTCTTACAACACAGTGCGCTAATACTGGTGGTTAAGGTTAGTTTCCCGCCTTAGATGCTAACGTACGATGTCATTGTAAAGTCGCTGTCGATAGATGAACTTAACATCTGGTTTAATAAATGTATAGCTTCCTTTATATAACTAGCTGCACTGGCAGTAGCAGCACTTTAGATTTAAGTTGGACATAAGATATAATTGATAAATAAATTGTTATTGTGAACTGTAAATGATGGTGGTACTAATGTACCTAATATTCTTATGTTTTATCTTCGATATTGCCTGAAGTTTCTCCTTACTATAATGGCCTTCCTTACTACAATAAAGACCGACGATAATAGCCTAACTTAACAGTACTATAAAGCGTTACTATAAAGGAACCTTTATCTTTCACACGTTATAAATAATGGTATAAATATAGAGTGGAACACTCAGTAATTAAGTTTATAAACTAATAACTAACTGCTCTGTTATATTAATTATCGCGTTTCTCACTAAACTTAGGTAATGGTGGACCTCTTTAAGTCGATTTGCTGGATGTAGCAACCTTAAGACATGTCCACTTTTCCGGTCTGAATTGAGCCAGGGGATGTGATGGGTTAACACCAGACCCGTAATACCGCTTACTACGCTAAGTAACACTACTTAGCTATGACGATCTAAGCGAATTGCACTGCTGGAATTGAACGAGTAAACGTACTGAATCTTTACTAAAAGCATAGTATTGCAGATCTTACTATAGGCAAAGGCTAACCCGTTACATTACAGCACTTGGCCGCTCTGTGAGGCGAAGTAGATGGTATTACTAGTTAATATTAGACTTAAGATACTACATTACTTACAGCGAAATACGCGAAATACTATTTAAACTATTATGACTGATTAAGTTGCTATACCGGAACTGAATAAACTGATGTACCGAACCTCTATTAAATATATAACATTACAGACCCCTCGGCCTGTAGTAATGTAAGTGTCGATTATACTGGTAACTGAATAAACTGGAGCACTAGATCCCTATTAAACGCGTGGTACGGTAAACCCCACTAAAAGGTGAGAATTTGCTTTAAAGGCACGCTAGTTTTTAGAGGTAACGATTAGACTAGTTAGTTTACTTACAGGTGCGAACTTTAGGCTGTGATTAAACTAGTTAGTCTACGGGTGTGAACTTTGCTAGCCCTGAGGGTATAAATAGTACCCTACCTTTACCTTATGCAATTATTACGCCTACTCCCTTAAAAAAAAACTATAAACTTCTAAAGAATAGACTAACGACCCTCGTTAATATACTGATTTCCGTAAACCAACTGGTTTAATCTCTACCCCTAACCCATTTTAATTAGCCTAGTTTACTAGAGCTTAGTTGTCAATTAACTAGACTTTAACCTTACCGATCGCGACACTACGCCTTACCGATCACAACCCCGTACCTTAATTCGCATCACCCCTACTGACCGCAACTATGCCTCCGAAGGCCGTTAGAGCTAAAGCTAAGGGCAAAGGTAAGGCGACTGTTAGTATAAATGCTACTGATATAAAGGCCTAGAAATTAGCCAAATAGACGTTTATTAACACGAATGTCGACCTTAAAGGAAGTAAGAAGACGGTATTCTTTTCGGTCTCGAAGGACATTATTACGATGTAGTAGGGGTTTAAGCTAGCAATCTAGAGATACGATATAAACAATATACGGAATTACCTTTTGTACAGGGTAGTGGAGGCTAGTAAAGAGAAAGGCTTCATCTACAAGTCGATAATTATACCTTACGTTAGATTTTATAATATCTCGGCTTTTACGTTATACTATACGAAGGTGCCTGTATAGCACGTAAACGTTATATATAAGATAGTTAAGTACAAGTCTAAGTTTATCTCCTCGAACTTCTTAAAGGAGTACCTTAAGATCCAGGATAAGATGCTCCCTAGTTAGATATTTACGTACGTGCTAGATGCTAACAGCTTTAGAAATAACGGAGACTTTACTACTGTACTGGAATATAAGGATAAGGTTAACTTAGTTAAATACTTAGACCTTAAAGGTAAGTTATATATTAAACTAGTTAATATACTGCTGCTAGTATACTAACTAGTTTAATATTTATTACTCCTTAATATACTAACTGGTTTAATATTTATTACTCCTTAATAAACTAACTAGTTTAATATTCACCACTCCTTAATAAATTAACTGGTTTAATACTTAATGACGATTACTGATTATGTATCTTCTAGTTACGGATTACCTTAGCTTCTAGTGTTTCTTGAAATACGGCGATATAATATTTAAGAACGGTGATCTCTGCGACGACCCTTTAAGTAGAGAATCGTTTCCCAGTAACCCGTATATTGGAAAGGTGTAGATAGATATCTACACGAATGTTTTAATTATGTTTAACTATCCTGAGGTTAGTAAAATCTTAAAGGTATTTGCTAAAATGGAAGGGGATATCCTGGTCCTCTTTATCTAGCGAGGCGATATTAGTGACGTTAATACGACTAGCGAAGAAGCCTAGCACTAATATTACATTATAGTGACGAATATCGCTATACTGTATGTGTATCTCTGTAATGTGAAGACTCACTATAATTGGAATGTAACGCCTTAGTACACTCGCTATCCTAACGGTACTCCGGATATATAGGGAGGTTACGTCGCTGACGACTGGTTCCGTGCTGTGTTGTATCTATTATACTTTAATAAGTGTTGTTTATACACGTTCCAGTTACCTTTAGATAGTAAGGGTCTTAAGAAAGGTTTAGCATTTAAGGTTATAAGAATAAGCGTAATATCTATTAGTAAATAGCTTAATAAGGAACAGTACGAGTTGAGTAAAGTTAATAAGTAGGGTGTCGTAAACCTGTAACTCTACTCTCTAACGATATGTATACCGGGCAGGTCTACTGTGTCCCTAATTAACAAATTCAGATATAAGAGGGTGTTTAGTAACTAGACCAAGCGTCTTCGCTTAATAATTACTAAAGCCGAAATCTTAGCAGTTCGTATAAATAAAAACCAGGGTTAGCACTCCGCAGACGACACTGATACAGAACTTATTAGTATCCTGGCACTGATTTCGTTAGTAAGGAACCTTTAGCGTATGGGATTGTTCTTAGAACCCGTCGTCTACAAGCCGGACAAGACCTTTACTACTTAGTTCAGTTACTTATTCAGTACTGAGTAAAAAGTTAACCTGGCGCAATTTATTGCGTTACAGACAACTATTCTGGAAAATCTTACCGATATCTCTGTAAATGCTAAGCTAGAATACGATAAAGATAATTGTCTGATTGAGCGTTTATAGAGTGAACGTTTCGAGCTGATGAAGGCTAGACTTGAAGGATTATATAGCATTAAGTTATTATTATTGTAGGCATATCTGTTTATTAACGTTAACAATAACCTAATTATCCTAAGCATAGTACTTAATTACTTAGAGCTGGTCACATTAGACGATTTTGAAAAGGTGTTTGACGAGAGTATCGAGGACTCCCCGCGTTTCGACTATAAGAAGATGAAGAATAAGTATAGCTAGGCTTAGAATTGGGAAATTTGTAAAGGAACGAAACATCTTCTCCCTTATTAAATAATTAGTAAGTCACACATTATACTTATTAATATACTAATATAGTATTCCAACTGGTTTAATACTTAAAGCTGACTATAAAAGATACGTACGTTATGTTTAACCTTTCTAATTCGCTAATCAGGTCCTAGTTCTGTATAAACAAGGTCAGCACTAATAAAACCTTCACAATAGCCTTAACGGTACTTATGTATTATTACTAACTTGTCAGAGAGAAGAAGGCGGGTAAGAAGATTAAAGCTAGACTTACCTTATACCTATACCCTACGCCCCTGGTTATTTAGACATTTAATAAGCTATATCTGAATTTCCCTAAATTAAAGCTCCGCGTTTTCTACTAAAACATTGCCTAGATTCCGCAAGACAACCCCTACCGCGTGCGAACTCGGAGTACGTAGCAGATAGATAATAACCTTTATAGTTATGTAAATGATATAGAAAACCTTAAAGTAGTGTTAGTCGTGTACATTTTAACATATACTACTGTAGCTGCTTGCTGGATAATTACGACTAAGCACGATATAGATACGTCTAAATACGCTAGACAATAAGTGTATAACTAATATATGGTTTAGAAGTTAAGGATCTCTGCTGCTCTTATAGGCCCGGTAACCCCCGGCCCTGAGGGTTCCGATAATACAGGATCTGGCAGCGAATCTGAGGACGATGGGGGTAATTTGGATATTATAGCTAGTAAGCTTACTAAGGCAGATAATGAGAGTAATGTCGATAACGATAGTGATAAGAAGTATATTAAGCAGTTAAGTAAGCTTAATAAGAAATTTGGGGGCAACTACAGTAAGCACGTCGAAGTAAACGGATACAGATCATTCTTTAACCGATACTCTAAGTAAGTACTAACTGTATATCCCATCCTTACACCCCACCTTACTATAAAGTAAACTAGTTAGTATACGAATTTTAGTATTCTAATTAGTTTACTTTCCAATCGCTTTATTATATCTACTAATATATAACTAATCTCACTATAATCCCCGTGTTAGAACGCTAGAAGTCCAAGATCTACTAAGTCCGCTATATTAATACCTATATCACGAAAAGCAAGAAGTTTAAATTCCAGCTTATGATATGCGACGAAGCTACTAATCTACGTAACTCCAACTCTTAGTGCTAGCGTCTCGTGCAGGTTATCCTGAAAGTGTCATAAGGTGGTGTGTCTGTAACTCCCGCTTAGAATAAGATTACAGATTGGAAAGGTTTCAGCCTAATGATATAGGCTACTGTAGTAAAGATACTAAATGTATTTTAGCCTAATCTAAACTTCTATTATATAAGTGATAAGCTAATATATAAGGAGGGGTCCGACATGCTTATTACTAAGTATTATACTAATGAGAACGATACTGTTATAGAGTTACGTAATATTTACTAAGAGTATAAGTAACATTAGTGGAAGCTAGTTCCTTTTTACTAAGATAATATCCAGGACTTTAGTAAAGCGGATATCGACTCTAACGCTAAAGATATCTTAAAAGCGAATAATATATTTATTATTAACAGGGGAATGAACACTCTTATAACCCTGCCAAACAACTTAAAGTATTATCCTTAGGACGGACTAAGCCCTTTGGAAATTAACTCGACTCTTATCGGATATGGCAAGGATTACGATACTGTTTGCGACAACACTGATAAAATTCTAAGTAATGTTACGCTTAGGGAGATAAATTAGATTGCCGACGATTATATCGACAGTAATCTCGAGAAAGGTAAAGAGAAGGATCTAGACTGGACTAATGCGCTTAATATGGCGTTGCTCTAAGCTGTTACAGTGGAGGCCTAGAGCAAACATGTATATATAATGATAATACGTGACGATCCTATCTGTCAGCTAACGGAAGAGGAGATTCGAACGATTACCGATCCTAAGACCGTAAAAAAGGCGAAACGTGTATCTGAATCTACACTCAGCAGGGCCCTTAACCTAAGGTAATAGATAAAGGTTAACCTTAATAACTTAAGCTTAACGAAGCTCAGTATTAATTTCGTCCAGTTATTAATATATAACAGCACAGACAGTAGCATTAGCTACACGTACGTAACATTAAACGAGGACGATAGCCATATCCCCCTTAAGGACTGACTTAGCTCCCTCTTTTTCGTATGCTCTAAGTTGCCGATTAAGTCGTACTGTCTCCGACAAGTGATGGAGATCCGATCTAAACCTAGTTAAGAAAATACTAGAGTCCTGATTGTGATAAACAGCCCTATTATATAACAGTAAGTAGACTGCATCTTAACAAGGCTAGAATTAAACTAGTTAGTATATTATATAAGTACACTAATAGGTTTAATATCCCCCTAGCTAATTCAGATAGACAGATATACTAATAGCTAAATATAGGGAGGTTACTGCTATATTCGCTAAGGTAAACTTTAAAGTTAAGTCTATTCACTTAAGACTCTCGATAAATAAGCGTCAGGCTATTATGGAGTAATGGAATCGGGCTAACACCGCGTTTAACATACTAGTATTGAACTCGTCGGTATCCAGCGCTAGACTTAACGCATATTACTAATGCAATTATAATATCAGAGCAGGGTTCGTATAGAACATAGCGACTATCTAACAGTATATTAGTCGACTGTACCGTATTAGACAGACGAAGCTTATCTAATAATATCTCCCTATTATCGTCAGTACTATCGATAAGTAGTTTATAAAGTGCAGATTACGTAAGGTACGTAAACCTAACACTAGACTAATTAGTGTACTTATTAGCTATACTAACTGGTTTACTATTAGCCTAATTCTATGCTAACATATATTAGTAAGTTAAAGAAATCAGCCCCTAGATGCTGGTAAAAGTCGAAGACCTAGTCCTGAAGTTGTTATTTACATATAAGGTCACTAAATACAGCTTAACCATCCTAGTGAACCGGTTCGGTTAGGCGGTTAAGCCACCTTAATCTATCCGCGATTATTTGAGCGACAGAGCTTTGTTTATCGGTAAGATCTACTTGTCTATTATCCGCCTTCTGGGCTCTAGCTTACTAAAAGAGGGAAACGAGGGAGAGGATATTAACACTAGTCTTGGAACGTTCACAGTAGACCTAGTAAAGGTTGCCGACGTTAAAGACCTTATTAAGAATTAGCTTATCCTTCTATATATAAGTTTCCTAGGACCTGTTATCGTTAACATATATATCTAGGACAAGCTTAGCAAGGATGGAAACCCTATCGTCCGGGCTAATAGCACACGTGTCATGGAATTAGGCTTCGATCCCGATACTATGACGTGGGAGACTGTCTTTGACGCCTTCCTGGAGATTAAGCGTAGAAGGATTTAACTTATAGAGAAGTACAGTTATCTTCCTATCGGCAAACCTAAGTGTAATTACGCCCACTTTACTAACTGCGCTAAGCTCCTTGAGCACGTCATCTATAGAGAAGAGGATTTCGAGAAGGATAATGTTGATAAGGAGATGGAAAAGGTAAGAAAGTAGGTGAACAGTACGAAGAAGAGACTTAGATTAAAGACGGCGAAAAAGATGCCTACTAAGAGAAAGACAACGGACGATGGCAACCCTCCTCCCTCGCAGTGCCGCCGGACTACTCAGGCTACGACAAGGAATTAAGGAACAGTGTAAGGTAATAATGAGATTTGAATAAGTAAACGTTTTAGGAGTTGTTTACCTCCTCGTCAAATAACTTGTACTTAAGCTGCTAGCTTAAGGTAGATTAGCAATAAGGTTTTCTCCTAACTCTAGATTCAGTATTAATATACACAGAATGTGATATAACTAGACTTTAAACCGCTTGGTTTAATAAATTACAGTATACTAAGTGGTTTAATGTTAACAACTATATTAAGTCTTAAAGACTTATAGTAATACAGTAGCCTATTATTGCTGCAGATGATGATGAATAATCAACACATCCAGTATACGTAACTTGCCCCGCGTACCTTAATTGCTAGAACTAACCCAACCTAATAAGTACCTTGCCAGAGCTGTTATAAGTATAACAGAAATAGTACTTAACCCTAAATATGTGTAGTCATTGTTCCACTATTACAATATCGCCATTGTAGTTCGGGTTACAGGTTGAAAAAGCTCTCCTTTATGCTCTGTTTGTCTCCTTTATGCTCTATTTCCCCATGCACTATTATTACTCTGTTTACCTATACACTTACTGTTATTATACCACTTATTATCATTATAGTCACCCGCTGTAACACACGTACATTATGTATATATTTGCCTATTATACAATACCAGCCTGCTGGAGTAGTATATAATCACGTTAACTTACTGGTATAGAAGCTCCCATTCCTTAAACATTTACAATGGCAACCTCTGTGATAACTCTTATGTTGTAATATCAGGTAATGCAGTATATATTAAGTCTTACTGGGAATTAGCTAGCTGGGTAGGTAGTATATCCAATCTGCTACACCTAGCTTAACATTATTAGGCTGAATATATTACCGGACGAAACTATTAAGCTGCGTGCTAGGGTTGCTCTCTTCTGCGGGCATATGTTCTATGCTAACTGCTAGACATTTTATAGTAGTTCTGTTTCATCCTAGACCTGCCCTAACTGCCGCGATAGTTTAGAGATCATTGGTTATGGTTGTTTGTCTAAGCCTACAGCATTACCTATCCGTATTATTACAGTCGTTCCTACCTTAAAGGAAGTGCTAGATAACGCTGTCCCGTTAACAAAGCCACTACTGAACTATATCGGAGCCTTTAAGTACTGTGGAGCTTGCAGAGAAATTACTATTAATTACTTAATAAGATGTCTAGTTCTGCTATTTAATAAGCCTGATAGTGAATGGAAGGAAGTCAGTTCTGTGTTTGACGCTATTCGTGCCAATTCAGGCTATATCCAGGACTTCCAGCAGTTCCTGCGTACTTACAGGACTGAGCTACTAGCTAAGCAATTATGGGATTGTATAAACTGTCATCCAGAGAAGGATAACTGTTATGTATACTTTTATTATTATCGTATGCGGAACCCGATCTTAATTGAGCTTTTCAGTAGTGGTGAGTCTCGTATACGGGAGATCACTGGAGAGGAAGTAGATGATAATAAATAAGGAAGGGGCTAGGTGTAGAGAGAAGATGTAAAGGAGGAAAAATGAAATTATTTTAAACTTACATAAAGGAAGTGTCGCAGACATCTTACAGACCCACAGGCTGTAGTTACGTGGGCCAGCCAGGCCTCCATAAGAGGACCAAAGCTACGCACCTCTTTGAAGCTAGAGGACCCCCGGAATAATTATTATTATACTATACCTGTGACGACCCTATAAGCCGTCATCAGGGCCGGAGCGGCCCGACCAAGTCCCCGCGCAGGAAACAGTGCACACGGTGTTTTGGGCTGGACCAAGAGTGTAAAGACCTGAAGCCCCTACGAATAATCAGGAGTTGCTCAGTCTTAGCGCCAGCGCTCAGCTACTGAGCACTCCTAAGGCTACTAAGCAGAGGGTGCTCAGTGATGGAGTGCTTAGTCCTCAAGTGAGCAAGCAAGCAACACTGAGCAAGGTACAAAGCACCTCTTAGATAACTAGTATAGATAGTCATCATTATAACTATAATGGCCGTGAGGGACTTCTAGTTCCTCACACTAGTATTACATTATTCATTTGTGTCCTACTTTTCAGACTCACCTCTGTGCATTATAGTGACAGCGACCTATCGTGACATTGTACCCCCGTCTAGGAGTGCTAGTTTAACAAGCTGACTTCAGAACGCCCACTTAGTCTTTAGCGTCCTGCTATATACTCTGTCTTAACCTGACTAGCCATTCAGGTCTGTGCTAGGTGCAGGTTATAATAATACTATGCCCTCTAATTTCCGTAACTGTTACACAGTAAGCTTACTAGCGCTAGACTTTAAGTCTGAAAGCTAGTAGGACTTTAGAGTCTGTAAGCCAGTACAGGCCCTTTAGCCTAGAGGCA
>Ga0247770_1001669_pt1 | contig 15917 bp, 18 predicted proteins | sample UWRJL136409B6_FD_179943 | JGI IMG/M metagenome (GOLD analysis project Ga0247770, IMG submission 179943) | Plant litter microbial communities from Arlington Agricultural Research Station in Wisconsin, United States - UWRJ-L136-409B-6 | ecosystem: Environmental > Terrestrial > Plant litter >... | reverse complement strand
TGGCCAATTGTGGTGATTGTTGTGTATTGTTGTTGTTCTGTGGAAGAGAATCTCTGGCCTCCAGGGTCCCCTATTGCCAAGCCGGCTACTTCCGCGAATGGCTCCAATTGCTTATATAAGCTGACAGCTGGTCGTCAAACGTGGCCTCCAGTGCGTCTTTGCGTCATTGGCGGATGGAAACGGTCTGGCTAACCAGGGCTTGGGGTTCGATGTTAGTTTGGAAACCATTGCCATGTATAGAAGAGCATACCCTGGTGTTCAGCGCCTGCGTCATAATGACTAGCTTTTGTTGGGCTTCATCTGTCTCTTTGCACGCGAAGCCGAGTGCGTCATTGAGTCTAGTCTCTTCCTGCCGAAAAGCCTTTTCAGCCATTCCGCGGGTTTCTCTTTCCTCTTTACGCCCCATTTGGTTCTCTTTGATCATGCTACGAGCAATACTGAGTTCTTCCTCGAGCCGTCGGACAAGCTCTTCCTTTGACTCCTTATTCCGGCGCTCAGTCTCCACCTCATCAGCAGCCGCCCCCAGTTCCTTCCTATGTTCAACTCGGAGGTAAGCGATCAGTTCTCTCGCTTGATCTCCCTGCTGACGGAAAGAATCAGCTTGGGCTGCGATCTTGGAATCAGAGGCTTGCGTCCGTCGCTGGTATTCTTCCTTTTCCTGTGACAACTGTTCCTCCAAAGCGGCGAGGGCGGCCGCTGACCGTTCAGACAATTCCTGCTCTTTCGCAAGAGCGTCAGCCAAGCTCTGCACCTCGCTTTGAGCGCTTGTGAGCTTCTGCTGGAGTTCCGTTTCCCGTCGCTCTCGATCCTTGGAAGCCTCGATGAGAGCGGTCTCTGATTGTTTCGCCCGCTCTGTCTCATCGTTGAATTTCCGATTCAATTCCTCCATCTGCCTTGCCGTTTTGTTTCGCTCATCGTTAATTTCGCCTTGCAAGGCCGCTTCTCGCTTTTTCGCTTGATTGACAGCCACAGATGCGGCTCTCAGCTCCTCGTCCAGCGTTTCCTTTGCTTTTTTCTGATCGTCCAGGTCTTTTTGCAGGTCCGCTTGCCCGTTTTGGGCATCTTTGAGTGCTGCTAGTAGCTTTTTCTTCAGCCGCTGGCGGCCCTCGGGGTAGGTCTCGACCAGTTTTGGAATGATCATTTCTAACGCTTGTGATCCCTGATATCCCGCCTCTGTTTTCTTTACGAGTTTTCGCAACTCGTCGTACAGTTCTCGCTGACGATTGGTGCTATACTTCTCGCTATCGCTGTCAGGCGTGTACGCGACATCGCTGCCAGTGGCTGGCGTAGACATGGCGAGGATGCTGGTGCTCGGGTAAGAGGTAAGGTAAAACTGAGATTGAACTTCCGAGGGCCTCCGCTTCAGCTTTTCTGTTCAGTATTAGCATCGACTGGTACGCAGGCACGGGATCCGCACAGAATCGGCTTACCCAACCTGGAAATGGAAGTGGGATCCGCACGCTTGCATCTGGATTGCTTCGTTGGACGCTTGCCAAAGTGTGGCCACTCGTTGCATCTGGGACTTGCTAGTCATGAGGGGCGGGCAAGCCCGTTCTGAGACAGAGCACACCAAATGAGAACTCCTCAACCACCGACTCTCTCACCTCTTGGGTTCAGTTTCACGCCGTGGGCTTGTATAATTGCCTTGTGGGAAGGTTGATTCATGTCAGTCTTGCTCCAAGTCCGCTAACTCGAATTCCCTGGGGATTGCATCCCATCAGTGACTAACACCACCAAACCCAACGCAACAGACCCCCAACACGGCACCCCACCTCCGAAACACCATCACCTATAGCACCGAAACCGTCGCCCAAATCGCAAGACTCATCTCAGTCGCCGTAGCTTGCGCTCTCCTGACCGGGTCCATCTTCATCCTGCATTGGATCACGGACCCCGCGGTTCGGCTAGGCATCATCTTCGCCATGTCCGTCATCTTTGCGGTGTGCATGGCGCTCATGACGCCAGCGAAGACGCATGAGATCTTTGGGGCTAGTTCGACGTAAGATCACGTTCAAACTGTTGTTGCTTGTGTTTGCTGGGGGTTTACAATGCTAATATTGGGGTTTGAAGATTTGCTGCTGTGCTGGTGGTGTTTATCAGTACGGATGTCCCGGCTGAGGGGTGATTGAGGAAGCGGAAGGTAGTGGTTTAGGAGCGGACTGTGGTCTACGGGTTTCACCTCACTTTGGAGGGATATCAACCGACGAGATACTTCCCATTCTGGGAGGTTGCCGTGGCCTTGCGAGATTGTAGATACATGGAGATACTACTTCTGACAAATCCCCGCATCCTTCGACATAGAAAACGGCGGTCCTACACGATTCAGAATCGTGAACTCCCTAGGCTTGATGAACATAGGCTCCGTAGCGGCAAGATAGTCCGGGTAGTAGTCCTTCTTCAACTGGACATCAAAAAGCCATTGGACCGTCCCATCCCTTTTCGAGCGTGTTAGATACCTGGCAAACTACAACATTGAGAAAAACAGAAATATACCAGTGCTCGACCCATGAGACTGCTCCCGGGTCTTCCTGAGATTGGTAGATCTCAAAGAAGCGGCATTCCCTTTCGGCGATGACGAGGTCGTAGACTGGCTTAATGAGAGCGAAGAATTTCTCCACATTTTCGGGGGTGATGTGGATCGTCACTTGTAGGCTGATGCCGTGCGGGGACGCCATGGCCTATAGTGTTTGGGGTCTGGAAAATGAGGAAAGGGGATTGCACAAGAGATGGGCTGGCGAGTGTCGGTCAATTCGTTGTGTCAGTTGTTGATATAAGGAGGTTATGGCATGAAACATAAACCGGGTGAAAAAGGGCGAGGTCCCGACTACTTGCAGGGCTTTTGCTCGTAAAAGTCTGACATCTCATTCCACTTGTCCGGCTTGGATGGTAGTATCGCGCTGACTGGACGGTCCGCTCATATCATCACTCAGCAACGGCGGGGGATAGGATGCGAGCTTACAAATCCACATAACCGCCCACGTGCTCACGAAATAAGGCCAAAGTGGATGTAATGGCGCTACCTTAGTAACGAGTCTCGGGGAATGCACGGCCGCGATCAAGTCCGACGCTTGAGGGTTTGCTGAACTGGTGTTTACATCTTGAAGTTGTGTTGATTGGGTCTGGTGTTTGTAACATCGTGGTGTCTAATTAACATAGCTGACTCGAGACTAGGCCCTTTTGGGCAGCGGCATCGGCATCAGCTCGACCCCGCATCGTGAGGCTCTGGCTGTATTGGCTGCCTCCGAGGGAGAAGTCATGGACGTCCGCTGTCTTCGCTGTGAGGACCGGTCGTTCCCAACGTCCATCCCAACTACTTCTTCAACCACAACGATACCTGAACTCCAGCCCTGGGTTCGGGTAGAACACGATACTGAATGTCCACCAACGGGGCCAAACATGGCCACAGATGGCGCAACTCTCGCGCACGAAGACTTGGAGCAGGTTGCCGAAGTGTCATGGCAAACAGCGTGGTGGGCATTGGTGCCCCGGGCCATCGGCACCATGACTCAACCATGCGGCAAAGTCTTAGGGTCGAGCGACAGGAATGTTCGGTTCTACATTCGAGCATCGCCGTTGATCTGCGCTTTGGAGTGCATTTACTTCCTCGTCCTCATCCTGCTCGGCCTCAGCACGAGTTGGCGATGCTTCGTAAAAAATTTCAAAAACGAACTCAACCACTGATTTGCCGACGAACACGCCGATCATATGCAAGCCGAGTCCTCCCGGCTGGTTAGAATCACCTTGCTTGTGCTTTCAGGAATTCCTTTCCAAACCATCAAGCTCACCGCCATGACGGGCATCCCGTGGACTCAACGCACCGCGCTGGCGTTCTTCACCTCGATTGTTTTCTGGGAAGTCATCGCAGCCCTGGCTGGATCATACCGATTTAACGCTAGCTCAGTAACTCTCGACCCCCTGAAGTGGCGCAGACGGTACCCCGAGAACGCTTGGCTGAGCAAAGCCCGAGAGACCACATTAATGTTGCACTTCAGTCTCGCAGGAAAGGTTATATTTCGCGTGCTGGCATGTCAAAATCTGAAATTGATTGAACTTTCGCGACCGAACGCCAACTTCGGTGTGATGTTCTCGACCCTCGCATGGGTGGTTGTTCCTCCAGCGCTGCTGCATATGGTGCTGCGATTTGCAACACCAACACATCACCGGGCTTGGGAAATATCATAGTTCGAAATTTCCCATTATTTATTCGCTATGATCGGTCTGTCGGAAGCCCCTGACCTTATATCATACCTCCTCCCATCGGAATCTTCCCGCCGCTGGGTTGGGAGTTCCCTGGCCTTCAACTTTATCGACAATTCGGCACCGATCTATAGGGCGGAGTCTACGTTGAGGGCCTTTACGTTTATGATGATTTTGCCGTGGCTTTTGAGTTTTGGCGGCGGCGCTTATGCCGGCACAATGCACATCCTTTTTACCAGTGCTATTTTCAATATACCGTTTCTTGGAAGACGGTTCAGGGTCGACACACGTGATGGGGCACGCGCGGTGGTGGTGTGTCTTTCTATATTCACTGGTGGCTTGCTTTATTATTGGATGCATTATGATGCAGGTGGAACTGTCAACCCGCCGTGGACGGGTGTGTTTGGATAAACCACACATACCTCTCAATTTACCCTGTTAAGTCGAAGCCTGCCCCTCGAATTAGAGTCAGCCCAACCTCCTCTTCACGCCCTCCAAAGACTTCAAGACCAGTACCACACTTTCATACGCCCGAGAACTCAGATCGTCCATCGCAAGAACCTCCTCCAAGTGCTCTTCTGCGCGGCTGATATCCTCTCGACTCGCCAGGCTTACCTCACGCAGAGTCTTGATCTCAGCCTCTTTGTCTGCGATACGTTGGATGAGCCGCTCGTGGTTCCGCCGTGACTGGGGGGTTTCAAATGCCGATAGAGGTTGCGCTCCTGAAGAAAAGAGGTTGGCCTGGGATTCAAGTTGCATGGCGAATGGTTGAGGGGTAGGAATGGATGCGGCCGGCGTGGGTGTTTCTGCGAAGGGGTTGGGCCGGAGAATTTCGTATACCGGAACCTCAAAGTCTGGGGCCGATGTAGAATGAAGTCCGGAAGAGGTGATGCTGTTTTCGACGGGCCGCATCGTTAGTTCCTGTTGCCTGCAAGGGACAAAATGGTGACATGAAATTGGAACTCACTCGTCATGCCCTGGTAAAATTTGATTGTAAATTCCTCCAGACGTTGGTATAAACTGGAGGATATCATTTGGGATAGTTAGAGCGGGTATCATCAGCTGCGGATCTGCAGGGGTGATGTAGTCTAGGTAGATGTCGTTAGAAACGATAAGCAGAGCGGCTGATGACATAGAGTGATGACTTACAAGGAGAATACTGGCACATGAGTGTGATGTCGTCAAGGTTTTCAACCTCCCGTACAAGGAGTCGAAACCACGCCCACCAGATGTCCAGCTCTGGTGTCTTTCCAAAGGCTCTTTCAACTTCCTCCTCGTCGGCTGGCTGCATGAAGCGCTCACCGAGAGGCCGACCCTTGACTTCGCAGGCCTCCTTCTCCACGTGAGCAACTACTTTGAGCCGAGTGTCGAACGAGATCCAGCATCGAGGACATCGATAGGATGTCATATGACGTCGAGACAGGTGTTGCCTGAGACAGGTTAGCGATAGTCTCCACCCTTGTCCACGATTTCATCTCCTACTTTAGACGTGAAATCCCATCACAGCCTCCAATCAGGTTTCGGGCCCCTTGTATCAAACACGTGCGCCATGGTTCATATACCTGGTAAGGACAGGCAAATCTTGGGGAGGCTGCCTTGAGTTTCCCTCGGCTAACTTGCCTTTCATCAGCAATCCTCCTCCGTTTGCGTCCACTGTCACCAGCTGGTGGCGGGGGTCTTGAACCTTCAGACCGAGATGGCTGGGCGGAGTGTGATGTCGGGTCCCAGTGTTTCTCAGTACCCGCGGATTGTGTCATATCCTGACTGTCGATGAAGTCCACGATCTCCTGAAGTCGACCGAGGTGCTCGGATGTGTACTCGCTTGATCTGTCAGTTTCATCGTCTGAGTGAGATAGCGTCTCCAAAGCATCGGTGGTGCGATCTTGGGGGTTGGAAAGTTGCGATATCGAAAGGCTTTCGATTCGGATTGACACAAGGCCTATTTCCCGCGCCATGAAGCTGTCCGGCAGCGCCATAGTAAACTGTCCCGGGGAGGCCGCAGTCTGCTGTGTCTTATCCGGAAATGCGCTAGTGCCACTATTCGCAGTTGGAGAATCTGGCACTGAAGAGGTATCCGGAACAACCCGTGGGTCAGCATTCGCCGCTTGGACGTGGCTGAGCTGTGTAGTCGTGACATGTGGACAGTCATTTGTGGAGGTATCTGTAATTCTTTCAGCACTGGACCAGGTCTGAATTGCGTTTCCCAGGGCCATCAGCGGTGGAATAATCGTGGCCGCCATTAAAAGGGGGCCAGCCTCCACAGGCTTGCGCCCAGGTTCATTCCAGTGCCGTGTACCTCCGTTACGAAGGGGAAAATTCAAAGTCTGGGCGTCCAACCAGTGTTGAATGTCGGCCGGCTCACGGTTGAGCTGCTGGTTTTCGTCGGGTTTTAATCTCTCGTGAGACTCATGATTTCTCCTTTTGTGGCACTTCAGATCGGCGTTTCTACCAAAACTCCGCGGGCACTCGTCGCACTCGAACGGCCATTCCTGCCACGGCTTTCCACCCCCAGTGTGTTCGACAGTTGCCAAGCCTGTAGGGATGTAGAACTCGCGTCTTAACGCTACAGGATAGGAGGGAGAAAAAGGTATGTCGGCAACGTAAAAGTCGTGGTTGAGAAAGCCATCCTTTTTGTTGTACGACACGGCTAGACGGTACGGAAACCACGATATATTGACGACCTCACGTGCATGAAAGATGCCGTACTCGCTTCGAAGATCAATAGGGTGACATCTCTTGATCTTCAGTCCAGTTCTCTCGGCGGCAGACCTGGTGATGACAGGGTGTTCCAGCTCTTTATCTCGGGCTCCATTGAACGATGGCACCACATCGCCACTGTCTCCCACGTGTTTGGGCTTGAGCTTGAATGTGGCATTGAAGAACTGCAGAAATGTGAGCCAAATTTCCAAATACAGAATGTAAAACGACATACACGAGACGGGGCAGTTTTGGGGCAGCCTACCATATGCCTGCTGGAGAAGTGTTTATGACTACTAGTAGTAGAAAGGTACCATATCAGTAGATATCTCAAGGTATCAGACACCTTATGTACTGCCACCCAGCCAGCAGCGGCATTAGCAAAGAGGCGTCCCCACTTACATTGCGCTATCCCCCTCGCGCTTCAACGATGGCAACGCGTGAGCTTCTGCATCCCGGCAGCCGGTGGAATCGTTTCTGTGCTCCATAGCTACTCTGTCATGAGACCTCTGTATATCGGCCTTATCTTGTCTCGTTGTTGAATTGAACTGTGGTAATCGAAAGGGGTGTGAGAGAAAGTAGGAAGTCAAGGGTGCTTCATGCTTGGTGCCGGATGAGGTCTTTTGCAGGGCAAGCTTGGATTGCGGTGATCAATTGTTGTCAGGTTCCGCATCTGAAACTCAGCCGCTGCTGCCTCAGGCTGTGAAGTGCGGGGGTTTTCTTCCACAACTTGGTGCCGCTTTGATGATGTGTTGGAAATCGACACGAAGCTAGTCCCAAAACGGACTGTTGTGCTGCAACTGGGCGGCGCTTTACCACTCGTTGGATCTCGGTGACAAGGTGCCGGGTGGTGGGAAGTTCCGCTGATTGGACAATCGCTGGGGTGAGGGCTGCTCGGGCAATGTGCTCTGAATGGGACCGATTTACACAAAATGTGAACCACATTTCCTTGCTCCAGCGATAGAGCGCCCAAGACTATTGGCCGAAATCTTGCATGCTCAAGCACAAGCTTTAGTATTTTGACTCAGTGCCACTCGTTCTGGACGAAGTTGCTACGCCTTTGCCGAAGCATGCCAACCCCAAGCGCCCTCCCGACAGTAACGTCACCCCTGGGCCGCATCCCAAGCCCACAAACACCAGCTCACAAGCACCATTTAAGTCGCTGTCCCATACCAGCCCAACCTTGTTACAAATCCCCCGAATAGGGTGCCATGACTTCCCAACCGAAACAAAATTACGGGGGACGCCAAGTCTCGAGTCAAAGACGGTAAGTCCATGCCTGCCCAGCACTGCTGCAACCTTGGAAGTCGTACGATCTAGCTTCCTGACAATGTCTACTGTTACAGGGGGCGATCACACCAGTCCCATTCGAGTCTAGAATGCGAGACAGGCTCCCAGTTAGCAGTCGAGCGGTCAATGGAGCTGTCAAACAAAGACTGTGCTCCAACAGACAGCAATGGTGGGGAGGGGGCTGATACCAAAGGGGGACCCGAGGACTTCAACTGTATTGGGAGCCAGTTTGAGCTGTACCATCACAATACAGAGGGAGATTTGGACATTTCTTAGCCCACCTCATATTGGTATTGGCGGGATTGAAGTTGGAACAGTAGCGTTGTTGCGGACGAATTAACCTCTCTTTGTCACCTCTTCCTGTACTGAGTTGCTGGCTTTGTGTTCTGCTGCAAACCAATCATATTGGTTGCGAGGCAGTATGTTTTCAACCACTCCTAATTTATGGTAATTCCCGTTTTTATCTTGACCTCTTTTGGCTTATCCCTGAATATATTAGCTTTGCACGGATGGGTTTCGCGTAAGTAAACATATAGAAAATATCAGTTGCAACACAAATAAAATAAAATAAAAACGTCCTCCACGTTAGCATTGCAGACTCCCAGAACATTCCGTTGACAATAAGTGGATTGTCTCCGAACATGACAGCGGCCATGAACAAGCAATCCTGGATCGCCCGCCTGACAGAGGAATTTCCTCTGACAGCGCTCGACAAAGTAGCCCGCCGGGGCTACATGCGAATGGTACTTGGATTCCCATTTATCAATCCCGAAGGGGATGGTACATTGGTGCAGTCGGCGATTTCGCACCTGGGAGACCGTCTCGCCCACACAATGAACTCGTGGCCTTTTCTTGGCGGGCAGTACATCGAGGATGGAGGATGTGTAGGAGGCGGTGGCGGGTTTGGAATTCTGGGGGAGAGAATGCTAGCTGCCCGTTCGCAAGTGCGAATGGAATCGAATATCCAAATAAAATCTTATTATAGTTTGCGTTCTTTTTCAGAGGTACGTAAAAACAACGCCTTCATCGTTGAGTCCTACTTCCTCCGCTGTCAACCGCCTTGGATGCCACTGTACCCTCTGAAAGATGACAATCGTTAACAAGCCCCTTCGAGAAGATGAAAAGCCTTCAATGTGATGGGGAGGTTGGTACTGTGAGCGAGTGCCGTACATAGCGCTGATTGTGTATAAGCCTAAGAGACTGTAGATGGCGACACGGCTGTATGATAAGAGGTTCGATAAGTTCGAGATTTTTGCGGGGACTCGGATGAAGAAGACTGTTGATAAGGTCTGAAACCAGAAGTACGGGTATGTTGTTTAGTGTTCAAAGGGGGCTATCTCGCTGATATAACTGAACCAAAATCCGAAGTGTCCACGAAGGATGATATACGCTGAAACCCCTCAATACGCTCCGATTACATAGGAAACTCCCGCACCTTGTATCACAGCACAGCCCATCTAATTTAGAAGCTCCCGCCTTTCCCTCATTCCCTCGCCCTCCCCAATTACCCCTATCAACACCCACACCCACATCACACCACTCACAAGGAAATCCCCCCTCTCCCCCTCCCATCCCTCACCCTCTCCACAACCACAACCCCCACAGCCCCCAAAACAGCAGCCCCAATCCCCGACCCCACACCAACCACGATATAAAACAACACCTCCTCAACATGCCACTTCCCAACAAATACCATCAAAGCAAACAACCCTCCTGTCAAAGCCCACACTCCCCCCATAACAGCCCAATACCACCACCACTTTACCTCTCGCTCCTCACCCTCAACAAAGTAGCCCTTCACCTCGTCCCAGACAAGACACCCCCCGATGAAGAGAAATGTCGAAGCTGGGATGCCAACCAAGACAGGCACGGCAAATGCCGCGAGGGCTGTGGCGAGGTTCGTCAGCTCGGTAAATACTGCGTGGAGGAAGACGGCTGTGAGGGTGACAGTCTGCAGGCAGGCTAAGGCGATTGCGGGGTTTGTGAAGGTGGTTGCCGAGTTGGTGTCAAGGAGGGATGGGCTGGGGCTGGGGCCAAGGAGGGGGGTGCGGGCGTTGGGGGATTGTGAGCGGGGAGGAGAGGCAGTGGATCGGGGGAAGGAAAGAGGAGGGGGAGCGGGCTTTGAGTGTGAGAAGAGGAGAGCGATCGGGGCGATGAGGAGGGAGCCGAGGAGGAGGACAGAGGGGAGGATTTGCGCGGAGGTCCAGGTGGGGTCGTTGACGGGGATGGAGGAGATGGAGGAGCGGGTGCGGGTGAGAGAGAGGGTGGCGAAGATGAGGGGGGTGAAGAGCCAGTAGACCTGAGGGGGTGTGTTAGGAACTGAAAGTTGGGGGGGGGTTAAAGTGGGGAAGGGAGGTTGGACTCACATCTGCGAGGGTCGAGACGAGTAAGTCAGAGAAGAGTCGGGCGGTCAGGAGGGTTGTCAGCCCGATGCAGGTAACGCCTCGTTGTAGGAGAGACCCCGGCTCGACGGTGTCAGAGAAGAGTGACTTCCACTGCTTGCTGAGCATCCGACGGGCAGCCAGAACAATCGAGCTAAACCAGCCCCAGAGCCGGAGTATTCGGACCGCCAGGAGCAGGACAATGAATACGATGAGGACGATGCCCGATCCCCAGGCAGGCGTGTCGGAAAACGTGTACGCATTCTTGCCGTTCTCCCAATGCCAGTTGTGACTCCGGATCATGTCGAAGAAGCAAGCGGCATAAGACCCTGGAAGGCTTGCGGAGCCACCAGTGATATGGTGAAGATCCTCGTTGCTGTCTGGGAACTGGTAGTGGTAGTATGTGATGTACGCCCAGTTGAAGAAGAATGTTGGCAGGATGGCCCTGATCAGCACGCCGGAAATAATCAGCGTGAAAATAAGCCTGTTCCAAAGATGGAATGGGCCGGGGCTGTCCTGTCGGAGGACGGTGAGGGCGGCGAGCTGTGTGATGAAGGCAAAGAAGCCAGTCTGGACCGCCAACATGAAATGGTACGCTGAGACCCCAGTAGAGAGGCTTAGGAAGCCACCGGCGAGAAGACTGAGGCCCACTAGAGACTGAACATCGCATATCGCCAGGAGGGACTGTTGGATGGGCAATCAGCTTGCTGTCGTGGAAGAAAGCCGGCACCAAACGTACCTTTAAGAAAGTGTCTTGCCACTCAGGCCTTGATCTCTTATACCGTTGAGCAGTGCGTGTGATGCGTGAAACTGCTAGGTCAACAGAGTTAACTGCTGAGTCATCTTCGTCGGCATCATTTGTTCGCCGGTTGTCGTGGGACGCGCCCCGTTTCGGGTCGAAGGTGAAGAGATGGAACAAGGCCGCAGTACTGATAGTGATCCAGGCCGTCGTTACGACGACAACAGTCACCTGTTTGCCAAGTTAGATTCAGAACGAGAGAAACCTGGAAGGGCTTGTATTCTTACTCCCGGCCCCCCGACTTCGCCATTGGGCTCTGGTTGCGCCACCTGGTCCGAGAAGGAACATTCGAAGTTGTTGTTCGAGATCATTTTGAGAAATGGTTTGGAGAATGTCAGACTGGAGAATAAGACCAAGAAAGAACCATCCCAGTCAAGACACCAACTTTTGTCTTGAAGTCCTAAGTCTGGCAAACGTGTCAGTTTGAAGGAACAATCGATCTGGCGTTTGACCGAGGGCCAGGCAGCTTCAATGATATAGGCACAAAGAAGGACGGCAGTCAAGTCGCACACTCGCGGCTAATTCTCCCTCGACATCCAAAAGCGACTCCGTGCATTCGGCATCGCCCCAAACGGGCCATCATGATTGGCGAAGTCAAACCTGTGCCGCCCGCCAACGCTGCATTGCCCCCTTGACCCATGAAATTCGCACCTGCACTCCGCTGGCAAGGCAGGCATTCAGCTGCGTGGGCCAACCACGGCTGCGGATTTGCAAGTTCGTGTAACAGCCCTCGCCCTTCAGCAATTGCTGCTTTTATGCCTTGCGTCGTCAGCGCGATTGCAAATCCCCACCGTTTGTATCACCACTTGGCAATGACTGCCCATCTCAAAACAAAAACTGCCTGGGCGCCGCTCAGCCCCAAACGTGAACATCACCTACCATTCGAAGGGACCCCAATCGAAGGGCGTTCGATGGTACTCCACCACAAACGCAAACCCATGAGCTCCCGCAGGAAATACGAGAACTCCCGCGGGGCTCCTCTGAGGAGGAGCGGGGCTTTCCTCGCCCGACCTCTTTGGACGCCAAGCCCCCTCTCCTCCACCGGCAGCAGCTGGGCACCCCGACATTTCCCATCGAGATGTGTGCCATTCATGACCCCACGATGCACGCCACCCGTCACCACCTCGCGTGCGCGCAAGCCCTCGATCGCCACCAGCATCATCAAGCTCCTCACCTCGGCTGTGGCCCACAGAAGCGTATCCCGCACGCCGGAGTCCCCCTCACAAACAGCATGGATTCGACGACAGGGCGGAGGCTTAAAGTCCATGAAGGGCCCGTAGCTTTCGGTTGTGCCTTTCTATTCCTCGGGTCTCTTGTTTCTGGGGTTGACTCTGCGTGTCTGTGGGGCTGTCACGCGGCTGTTTGAGCTCTCTTGCGACGCAAACGCAACCGCGACGCGGACACGATGAGGAGCTCTTGGGGAATCGCGGCGGTGGCCACGGTGTGGTCGGCCACGGGGTGTGCTGCGCGCGGCATGACGTTGACGGCGGAGAAGATGGTGGCGGATGTGAGGACTGAGCAGTGAGCTTCACCTTCCACATTTCGCTCTTTTCTCCTTTCCTCCCTTTTTGTCTTTCTTTTGGTTATGGATGACAGAAATCCCTGGCATGTGCACGGCTGACGCGTGGGTCTACAGGCTGCAGAGTACGCTCTGGAACCTTAACCACATCGCCAACCAGCACGGCGGGAATCGCGCCTTCGGCAGGCCCGGATACAAGGCGTCGGTCGACTTTGTTCTGGAACGCGCACAGAAGCGATTCGGGCGAAAGTTTGACACATTCTTGCAGCCGTTCAACCACACATACGAGGAGCTGCGCGACGCCTGGGTCACAGGTCCTGAGGGCGAGGATGTCCCTGTTGTCAGCCCAGTGTTCAACTCAGCAACGCCGCCGGAGGGCATCACAGCGAAGTTGGTCAACACGCCTGTCGACTACCATCATGGATCCATGTGCTACGAGGATATGTGGGACGACATCGACGCCGTGGGGAAAATTGTCCTAATCAGGCGTGGAGGCTGTGACGTGGCGTTGAAAGCCCGGTACGCCCAGATGAATGGCGCCGTGGGTGGGTCAGCCTCAGAACTCAATCACCCGTGATGCTGACATGGGCCCAGGAGTAATACTTTACCACCACATCGTGATCAAGATCCACAAGCCCACTCTCGGGTCCAACAACATCAATCGTCTCATCCCTGTCGGAATCATCCACTCCGACATCGGCAAACGATGGGCGGCTCGCCTCGATGCAAGCGAGGAACTCGAGATTACTCTCATGATTTACGGCATTGTCGAGAAGCGCACGTCATGGAACATCATCTCGCAGACAAAGCAGGGTGACCCGAACAGGGTCATCATGCTTGGCGCCCACCTTGACTCCGTACCTGAAGGCCCGGGTGTCAACGATGACGGCACAGGTGTCGCCGCTCTCCTCGAGATCATGGAGTCGGTCGAGCGGTACGACGACTACCCACACAGCATCCGTTTTGCCTGGTGGGGAGCCGAGGAAGCTGGACTCGTTGGGTCGCTGTACTACACGAGCAACCTCGACTCGAAAGAGGCCGACAAGATCAAGTATTACTTCAACTACGACATGATCGGCTCGCCAAACCCAAAGTTCGAGCTCATGAGTGATTCCCACAGTGGGATTGGGGCGCAGCTGCTAGAGGATTATCTCACCAAGGAAGGCAAGGAGGTCTCCTACATGTACGTCCTAAAAAGTCTCCCTTCCCAGGCAATTAGACTGACAAACACAAGGCTGTTCGACAACCGCTCCGACTACGCCGGCTTCGTCGACCTCGGCATCCCCACTACGGGCCTCTTCACCGGCGAGGAGGAGCACGATCCCTGCTACCACCAGGCATGCGACACCATCGACAACGTCCACCTCGAGGCCTTCACCATCAATACCAAGGCCGCGGCACATGCGCTGGGGACCTTGGCAACCTCGCTCGAGGGTGTGCCAAAGCGGCTCAACATCACCCCAAATCTCCGGGGCAGGAGTAAGATGACGCACAACTTTCAGCGGTGGCAGAAGTTGGCAGCACAAGCCCAGCGGGGACAATCCTGCTCACACGGACACAAATCGGAGACAGTATGAGGAAGTGATGCACCCATTTACTTCCATACCTACTTGTACAGACTAGTAATACACCCCCAAATTAATCCCGGCATCATAACTCTGGCCCCTCCCCTTTCTCCCCCCTTTACAACCCGTTCCCTTGTTCCTGCTGTGACCGCTCCGCCTCCCCCTCCACCCGCTCCAAATTCCCAACCCTCCACCTCTCAACCCGTCTCCGATGCCCCTCCTCCCTCCTCCTGATATCATTCGCTCTCATCGAAATCTTTGCCAACACCCACTTCTGCTTCAACCGCTCCTCACGCGAAGTCGGCGCGACAGCCACAATGGTATTATACCGCGTCTTGATCTTCTCCCATTGCGCTGTCCAGTATGGCTCGACGGCAGCTTTGGCGGCGGCGTTGATTTCGGCGATGAGGGCTTTTTGGGCGTCCGTTTGGGGTTGGGAGGCGAGGGCGGGTTGGACGGATTCTTGGGCGGTGAGGCTGGTGATGGTAGTGATGGTGGTGGGGGTGGGTTCTTGTGCGGGCCCCTCGGAAAGGATTCCTGTTGCGGAGGATGCTAGGTTGCCGAAATCGGGTGGTGTGTTTGAGGTGGTTGGCGTTGGCGGGTTTGCGTGGCGCCGGGTGAAAGGGTAGCGTCGCGACATTTTGTCTTGCTCAGGCTTGCGAAATTGGCGGAGGTGGTTGCTCTTGCTTGGGGTGCGGGCTGTTTGATGTTGCGTGGGAGGATGGGGTTTCCAAGAGGGATGATTCTCGACTGGTTGAGGGACTTGAATAAATACTTCCATGTGAAGCTTCTTTGTGGCAGACTGTTGGGAGTGTTTGAGGAGGTGGCCAGATCTTGAAGGTTCGAGAGTCTAAAAGGTCAGAAAGGAAATGAGTTGTGATGAAGTAAGTTGTAGGGCCTTTGTCTTTAATTTGGAGAAGGTTGAGTTCCACGAGCCCCGTATTTTAGGTCTTGCGGTGCCTGCAGCAACTTAGCTGCCTGTCAGGATGCGTGAAGCCTCAATGGAATCAGAACCGGGACCATCGAAGGTGCACAGAGATGACGTCCCTCGGCCTAGAAGTCGGTAAGCTCCGAGAGCACAGCTACAAGAGTATCGACCCGCAGTTGCGAGTTACTCTGTCCTCCGAGTTCGGCAACCGAGCCAACCAATCCAGTCAGAATTGGATGAGAGAGTTTGTGAAACAGAACGATTTTAGACTCTTGGTGACACAACTGGGGCTGGGCTAGCCGTATTACTAGGCAGCGAGTCAGAATTGCAGTGCAAGCTCCGCCGAATGCATCCATCCTGCATCATTCATGGATGTTAGTGTTACCGGCCTACTCTCCGGGATGTATAACGCCCATTTCAGCCCTGTTGTGTCCCTGTCATACTGTCAGAATCTAGCACTCATGGCCAATTGTGGTGATTGTTGTGTATTGTTGTTGTTCTGTGGAAGAGAATCTCTGGCCTCCAGGGTCCCCTATTGCCA
>Ga0247770_1001665_pt1 | contig 15941 bp, 13 predicted proteins | sample UWRJL136409B6_FD_179943 | JGI IMG/M metagenome (GOLD analysis project Ga0247770, IMG submission 179943) | Plant litter microbial communities from Arlington Agricultural Research Station in Wisconsin, United States - UWRJ-L136-409B-6 | ecosystem: Environmental > Terrestrial > Plant litter >... | reverse complement strand
AAAAAGAACACCGACCGCCAGGAGCAGATCAGCATTATGGAAAAGCTCTTCAAGGTCGCCGAGACCCCTTATCAGAAGATCCGCGTTCTTATGACCTTGGTCTCAGCACGCTTCGATCTCGGCTCGGGCGGTGCTGCTTCCATGCCCTTGGAGCACTGGAAGGCTGCTGAGAAGGAGCTTGGCGTTCTCCTCCAGATTCTCGAGGTGGCAAAGGATCATATCGTCATCGAGGGTGCGGAGGAGTGGGAAGATGATGACAAGGCCCCTGTCCTTGAGAATGGCCAGAAGTACATCAAGATTCCCGGAAGCGTGGTGTCGTATATCGAGCGTCTCGACGACGAGCTTACTCGATCGCTGCAGGCCATCGATCCTCACACATCTGAGTACATCGAGAGGCTGACTGACGAGGGCTCCCTATACAACATCATCTTCCAGGGCCTGCTCTATTACGAGGCGCTGCGTGAGGATGCCTCCCTTGAGGTTCCTCAGGAGAGCGTGAACAGGATCATCCAGCGTCGCCTGGATCATGTGTATTACAAGGTATGTTTTTATTGCTTCATGTCCCGTCGACCACCTGCTGATGATCACCTTGCAGCCCGCCCAAGTTGTCAAGATCCTTGAGGAGAACTCGTGGAAGCAGGTCCCCAGCAACCTGGATTCAAAGATCACACCGCGCGACCAGTCAGGCGAGGCCACCCAACTCATCAACACACTCTGTAGTTACCTGTTCGAGAACAGCGAGGGTATTATCCGTGCTCGCGCTATGCTCTGCCAGATCTACTTCCTCGCTCTGCACGATGAGTACTACAAGGCACGCGACATGATGCTCACATCGCATTTGCAAGAGAACATCTCGAATTTCGACATCACAAGCCAGATCCTTTACAACAGGACATTGGTGCAAGTCGGCCTCTGTGCGTTCCGCAAGGGTCTGGTCTATGATGCCCAGAATACCCTCCAGGAGATTTGCGGTAGCGGACGCCAAAAGGAGCTCCTTGCCCAGGGTGTCATGATTCAGCGATTCCACCAAGTAACCCCAGAGCAGGAGCGTCTCGAGAAGCAGCGCCAGTTGCCGTTCCATATGCACATCAACCTTGAGCTGCTCGAGTGTGTCTACCTCACCTGCAGCATGCTTCTTGAGATCCCTCTTCTGGCCCAAACAGGCTCGTCGCCCGATGTGAAGAAGAGAGTCATCAGCAAGACATACCGCCGCATGTTGGAGTACCACGAGCGCCAGATCTTCACCGGCCCCCCTGAGAACACAAGAGACCACGTCATGCAGGCGTCCAAGGCACTTGCTGCGGGTGAGTGGAAGAAGGCCACGCACTTTATTCACAGCATCAAGATCTGGGAGTTGATGCCGAACTCGGACAACATCAAGAACATGCTTGCCAAGCAAATCCAAGAGGAGGGCCTTCGGACTTACCTTTTCACCTACGCCCCCTTCTACGACACTCTCGCTGTCGAGACACTAAGCGGTATGTTCGAGCTTGACTCGCGCAAGGTCTCTGCAGTAATTAGCAAGATGATCAGCCACGAGGAGCTTGCGGCCGCTCTGGACCAGGTTACCGAGACTGTCATCTTCCGCAAGGGTGTCGAGCTCAGCCGCCTCCAAAGCTTGGCCCTCACACTCTCGGACAAGGCAAGTGCCTTGATCGAGACCAACGAGCGGACGCTGGAGCACCGGACACAAGGATCAGCCAATGCTTTCAGCAGGAAAGATGGACGAGGGGGTCAGCGGGGCGGTGGCCGCGGAGGTGGCAGAGGAGGTCCGAGGACGGGCGGCGGCCCCCCGCGGCAAGCCGGTGGTACGCAGTTCACAGGCGGCGCTCTGGGTGCTGCTGTCCGCGGGTAAGCTTGGGTCTGGGATCAATTATGTGCTCTTGGTTTGTTATTGCATTGGGCATGGTTCTTTACTAAAACAACGGTCTTGGGTGCTCTAAATGTTGCACCAGATAGACCAAGGGAATGTAGTGGAGAATAGAACCTCGATGATTCTAGTTTGCGGGCGTTTGACTGCATTGCTCTGGCTTGTCTTGAGGGATCGCATGGCTCTCACTCTTTCCGAGTTTCGGCAAGCTTGTACGAGGGGATTTTGAGTCGCTACAGCCAGCTATTGTCAGAATGATTTGCGCAGATGGACCGATGTTCCTTTATCAGTGTGTACACGCCTTGCTCAAAGTATGGACCTACAGAATGCAAATATTCGACTGGTCGCACAAGACTGCCCATCCTTGACAAAGATCATGAAGCAACAAAACGATCCATGGTGGCAAGGGAGGCTAGTTGCTGTCGTAGTCCACAGGTCACACCAGGCTTTAGAACATGCAAACACGGGTCATTAAATAGGCTTGGGCTACATCGGTAGCACCGGTGAGTTGGATTCTCTATTCATTTGCTGCAGCTGTGCCATAAGCATCATGTGACAAGCCAAAGAATGTGGAGACCAGGCAATTCATCGCCGTTCTCCTCGTAGTTGTCAACGCCCCAGCGAAACCCGGATGCACACCATCCACCCATCGCAATGATACCACCACTCCGTGTACGATCAGAGACGACGGCCACGACGACCACCCTTGCGGCGAGTCGAGTCGGAGGGCGTGGGGGTAACGTCCTCAATGCGGCCGATCTTCATGCCGGAACGAGCGAGAGCGCGGAGAGCGGACTGAGCACCGGGGCCGGGGGTCTTGGTGCCGTTACCTGTAGTGTCATGGATCAGCGTTCTGCACTTGTGCGAGTAAATCGATGTGACAAACCTCCGGTAGCGCGGATCTTGATGTGGAGAGCAGTGATGCCGAGCTCCTTGCAGCGAGCGGCGACGTCCTGAGCGGCCAACATGGCAGCGTAGGGGGAGGACTCATCACGATCGGCCTTGACCTTCATGCCACCGGTAACACGGCACAGCGTCTCGCGGCCACTGGAGTCACCCAGAATGTCAGCCTCAGAACCAAGTGCCTGAATATTGCTGCGAAGGGGCAGGGTCGATGCGACCCCCTCCGGCGCCAATATCCATGTGTTGTTTTCAAGACTCGACGAACCTGAGATCAGTGATGTGGCTACATAGAGTTAGTTATCAGAACCTAATCGGTGTGGAGAGGGGTGGTAATTACACAAAAGTATCGTTGAAGCTTGCAAAGATGCGGGCAACTGCGCGGGGCGTCAATATTCACGGTCAATAATCAGCAATTCGAGCGACATACCGCCAAAGACGAGCTCGCCCTCGCGGACGGAGGGGCCCAAGGAGATGTTCTCCTGGGCGGGACGGGCGACCTTCTTCGGGGGCATCTTGACTGCTGGCGATCTGAAATTTGTGGATGGTGTTTTACAGGACCGAACTTGAGCGCAGCTTCACGAATTTTGGTGGCACTGTCAACGAAGAGGATTGCCCTACAATTGTGGCGGTGAGAGATGGCATAATGTGGGGGCTCCTCGCCAGGCTTTTCCCACCAAGCCCTAATTTTGAGAATCGATTCAAGCGAGCCCCACTCTTTGCGATTTCGCAATCCTTTAAATTATTTCAAAGTCGCAAGGCACAAAATCTTCTTCTCGACCATCACCGACCAGACTAACAGCAGCCACCGCGCCAACCATCGAAATGGCTCCCACCACGTATGCCTCCCTATCTCCATGATTCCGTTTGGTATCGTCGGGTGCCGCTTCACGAGATTTTGCAGATTGCCGTGGTCCCCTCACTGGGTGCTTTGCTGGCTGCCGAAAGGTCGCTGCATCGCCCCAGCTCGATCCCTCCCGAAAACCTCCCTCTTTCCTCTAGGCCCCAATGCTTGCAGACTGAGAGATGGGTTTCGGGGTGTTGGGGCTGAAGGGTAACCTTCTCCCTTAAATTCATTGCCCCTGGTCGGAAGTCGGTGGCAGATCGCTTCGTTGCTCGTATGCCATTTTGATCTTTGCCGCCAGGCGCGCACACATCTGTCACTTTGACATATGCTCGGCTCTTGCTCGAGACTGTCTACCTTGAGACACAGCCTGTTTGTGTCGGCAGACTCTCAACGGCGGAGTCGCAGCAACATCGGGTTAGCCACGCGAGAATGCAGCTCGGGCAGCAGTTCTCCACCGGCGCTCTACCTCATACCTCGGTATGCTGGACCACGAACTAATCTGAACTCGTAGATCGGTTGCTACCGCCAATGACATTCTCGTCCCTGAGACGCTCCTGAAGAAGCGCAAGTCTCAGGAGAAGGCCCGCGCCGAGCGTGCTGCCGAGATCGAGAAGAAGAAGCAGGTAAGACACTTCTTTATCTTCTCCCCCTTCGATATGATGCATAAACACACAGTTGCGGCTAGATTCGTCGATGCTGCCGCTTAACATACCATCTTTCGGGTCTGATCGAAACATGGATTCACATTCAATTATCATGCTTTACAATGAGGCCATGCTGACAGTTATCCAAAGGCCAACAAGGAGAAGCGCGGCGTCATCTTCAAGCGTGCTGAGAAGTACGTCAAGGAGTACCGCGAGGGTGAGCGTGAGAAGATCCGTCTTGCTCGCGCCGCCAAGCAGGATGGCTCCTTCTACATTCCCGCCGAGGACAAGCTGATCTTCCTGGTCCGCATCAAGGGGTAAGCTTCACCGTTCGAGTTCCTGTGGCACGAGGCAATCGCTAACCCAAGTCAACAGTATCAACAAGATTGCCCCCAAGCCCCGCAAGATCCTGCAGCTTCTCCGTCTGCTCCAGATCAACAACGGTGTCTTCATCCGCGTCACCAAGGCTACCGCCGAGATGATCAAGATTGTCGAGCCGTGGGTCGCCTATGGTTACCCCAACCTCAAGAGCGTCAAGGAGCTCGTCTACAAGCGCGGATATGGCAAGGTCAACAAGCAGCGTGTTGCCCTCACCGACAACTCCATCATCGAGGAGAACCTCGGCCAGTATGGCATCATCTGCATGGAGGATCTCATCCACGAGATCTTCACTGTCGGCCCCAACTTCAAGCAGGCCTCCAACTTCCTCTGGCCCTTCAAGCTGAGCAACCCCACTGGCGGGTTCCGTCCTCGCAAGTTCAAGCACTTCATCGAGGGTGGTGATCTCGGCAACCGTGAGGAGCACATCAACGCCCTCATCAGACAGATGAACTAAAATAGGGGTTTTGGGAGATTTGCTGGGTTTTATTTCGGACGCAACGGTAGCATGGGATGGATCAAGGCGTTAATTGAGGAGCCGAGGCGGCTCACTGGGAATGAATTTAGCGGATGTTCTTGTTCTCGCGCACACCTCACCCTTAGATCTGTGACATAGCCTACTCCCGCCACCGTTCGGAATGCAGCCCAACATCATGAAGCAGGACAAGTTCAAAAGCTTCGTGCCTGCCCAGTGTCTCATGTCTCTTTCCATGCATCGTTACTAGTAATACAGTATTATCTACTCTTCAACCCTTAACATCGAAGCTTGTTCCACACCCACAGCTGCTCGTCGCCAAGGGGTTGTCCACAATCTTGAACTGCGATCCGATGAGCTCCATGGTGAAGTCTACCTTGCTTCCCTTCAACAACTCTAGCGACGGGCCATCGAGTACAATCTTGGGGGCCGTTAGGTCCGCTGCAGCAGGGCTTCCATCGGGCGAGTAGGTGAATATTGTGTCGTCGTCCCGTAAAGCGCCCTCATCCTCGTCCGGTATCCGTGCATCCTTTTCTAGGAGCGTCGGCGGCAGCGTCACGAGCTTCATGAGGTATTGGAAGCCGTGACATCCACCGCTCTCCACTTGGATTCGGAGTGCCATGTTGGGGTTCGAGTCTTTGGTCATAATGTCCGAGAGGCGCTGTAGTTACAGATATCAGTCCAGCTCTTGGTGCCGTGTGTGGTAGTACCGGGGAAGGGTATACCTTTGCAGCTCGCTGCGTGATTTCCATTGTCATTTCGTTGCCATCTTCGTCGATCTGAGGGTTGTAGAGGACATGGGTTGCGCTGGCTCGCGGCGTCGTGCTGAATGCGCGCGTGGAGGGAAAGATTGCTCTCGCGGGGCGCAAGCCATTGCCGTGTAAGCTTTGCTGCTTCAATGTGTTTGTGGTGGCGAAGACTCGTTTTGTCGCGATGTGGTGGTGCGCGCGGCGGGTTGTTCGGAGCGGTACGAGGAGGTCGAGGAGGGGCTGCGGCGATGAGAGGGCTTGTCGGCGCATGCTGAGCTGGATGAAGAGCCGAGCAGTGGACGGAGCGTTTGCGCAACGGAGTGGAGGCATTTTTGCGGTGTTTTTGGGCGGTGTTCTAGGGTTGTAAAGGAGTTGTTTGCTTCGATGAACTGGGCCGATGTTCTCCGAATCGACGGATGAGCAATCACAGTCACTGCAAAATTTCGGGTGATGTCAATTCCTCGACGGCTGTTCGGCCCCGCAAGGGGCTGACAAAGCAGCGGGAGCACCCGAGACAGCCCCTGATTCGGGTGTAAATCAAAATCTACCCAAAGTTTCTTCAAGTAGGTAGATATTTCTTCAGGCTGTTAAGGCTTATGTCTCTTGTATTCTACCTAACTAGGATTTTCAGTCCATGATATGAGAGGTAGGGTGAAGACGGCGGGCTCAAAATAATATACAGTCATATTTTGAGGACAAATCTGAACTCGAAATAGCTCTTCTTGCCTGATAACGCAGTTGTAATGGTACATTTAAGAATCGAATGGATAAATTCCGCCAATAGCAGCACCCTACCATAGCAAGTTTTTATCCCTCTCCACATCGATGCCACTCAGAGACACACACCCTTTCATCAGAGCATGCCCCTTACCTTCACGGGAAGATCGAAAAGAGCTGAGCCCCATCGGTCGGGCACGGCCCTGATATAAGCCTCCCATTGGGTCCATCCAGGATGCAGGTCTTGCTCCCTTCACTAACAGGCGCAAAGGCAAAGCTCAGCTGCCCGATGAAAGGGAATTGTTGACCTGAGTTGGTCTCTCCACCTGTTGAGGGTCAGCATCGAGCATCAACAATACACGACAGGAAGGCGTCTTACCTCCATCCGCACGACCACCACACGAAAACAGCGTCACCGTATCACCCGCAGTGCGCCTCCCATCGAAGCTGATACATCCCTGTGTCTGTTCGACGTAGTTAGCAACCGTCCACTGAACCTCACTTCTAACCCCTGAAATGGGACCTACCAGAGTGCTAACAATCAACGTAGCCGGAATCCGCCCCGGCTTATTATGAACACCGGCAGTGATGACATCCCACTTCTCGTTCGGCGAGCCAGAGCAGTCCACAAGCGACACGGGGATCAAGTTCTGGCGGAAATCGCCGGCTGTAGGGTCGACTGAGATGCACTGTCCGTTCGGGGCGCGGATCTCGACGTTGGAGAATGCCCTCGTGGCGGTTGCATCGCGCTTGTTTGCCTCAGCTGCTGCCGATGGCTGGAGAGTGCCGCCTGCGCGGGATACTGGGACCGGGGTTGTTGGGTTGGCGGTGGGGATTCCTCCCGCGCCGGCTTTTGTGGTGATGCTTGCGGAGGAGGATGCTGCTGAGGTTGGGGCGCTGCTGGATGCGGCTGCGCTGCTGGCATTGGTGTTGGCGGCTGGCGCGGTTGATTGCGCTGCTCCGTTTGTCTTGGTTGCCTTGGCCGTCTTAGCTGTCTTGGTTCTGAAGCGCTTGGCTGACCTCGTTCTCCTCCCTGACTGAGTGGTTTTGGCTGACGCGGTGGCTCCCGCGGCGGCGGATGTCACTGCCGTTGCCGCAGTCGTTGCGACTGACTCGGCTGCCTCCGAACTCACGACGACCTCGCTCGATTCTGCTACCTCGACGGCGCTAGTGCTCGGCTTCGCCACCTCCGCGGCACTGGTGCTTGGTGCTGCAGCACCGAGGTTGTTGTCCGGCGCAACGATTGTTGGGAGTGCTGACTTGGTGTTCTTCTTCGTCTTGGTGCCTTGAGCCTTGAGCGTTATCTTTGGAGATTCTGTGATCTTCGCGGATACTGAGGCTTTTGCGGTCACTGTGCGAATACGTTTAGTACAACTTGTACTCGGGCTCGCCGCGAGGCTCGCGATACCTGTAGGAGAGTCTATGGTCCCCCTACCAGTAGCGCCATTGAAAGAAAAGATCTGAGAGTTGGTGACGGCACCGCCTGTAGCTTGTCAGTTTTGTAAATGTGAAGAAAGGGGTTGAGGCTTACCTCTATCAGCCCGTCCAGCAGCCCCATCAAGTGCAACTCCTACTCGAGGCACAAAGGAACTAGCTCTAGTGACCGCGGCCCATCCGAGCAGAAAAAGGAGCGTAGTATGCATGCCGAAGAGATTATTCGGCTTTCGGAGCTGGATAAAAATAGACTGCCAATATAGATAGTCTGTGCTTGTGAATAGAAAGAATGGAAACCTGCTCAGCAGGGAGTGTGCAAACCAGTTGAGCAAGAAAAGTAGAGAACGTAAGAAACGAAAGTAAGGCGAAGCTATTCGCAGCCACTGAGCATGACTACCAGAAGCAGGACCGAAGCAGCGGTAGGGCAACAAGGTGCTCGGCTGGGCATGGCGTCTACTTATTTCTCACGCTACACATTCATCGGTTGTCGGCCTATCCTCCCCGCTGTCGGGATGCCCGAAGAGGGGAGCTTGTTATGCTAGCCGCTGCCAGCCAGGATAGGGTCCTGTCCAATCTTGTTGATGATGTGAGCTCTTGTCGAATTGGGGGTCAGTCCTTCCATTAGGTTTCATGCCTTGCCCTCGCCGGAGTCGGGGTTTCGTGCATAACGTTTCGTTTTTACGGGTGGTGAAGGGGCTCAGGAGCCAAGGAGCAGATAGCGATGACAGGAACAGCAGGCAACTTGAGCCGCGGCGTGCCCTCGAACCCATGTACCCATGGCGTTGACGCGGGAGGGCGAGGGAGTGGAGGCACTGGGAAGCGCCTGGAGAACCATTCGCACCAAGCGCTGCGTGTAACAGAATGCCGTGTTACCCAGAGAGGAGGGGGGTAGCTGTTTGGAGCTTGGCCAAAATGACGAAAAGTGCATCCCTGCGGCGCATCTTGGGGATCCTGGTGATCAAAGATATTCCAGGTTCTTGGTAGTCAGAGGCTCATTGCTGCGGTCACGGAGATCCGACCAAGGGATCGTGAAACTGTGCCTGTGAGAGACAGCGCCAAGACCGGGGTGGTGTGGCTGCAAGCACCCCGGACTCGGGAAACTGAGACGAGAACCCTTGGCCCGCTCTACCCCTACTGTTACCATAATAAGGGGTTGTTGGTCGCAGATGCACATGGCAGTCCGCAAACACAAGAAAACCACTTGGAAAGTCCCCTCACTTCCTCGCGTTAATTGCCAGGTTCCACTTGGTGATCCGGATTGCGTGCAGCTTCCTCAAGGTAGCGTCCTTCGGTCGCTTCTCGGCCGCCAACACTGTCTTAGATCCTTAGATCTCATCGAGGCCCACCACTCTGGTTGGGACATGAGTGAAGGTAACAGCCGACGACGAGATCGTACTAGGAATGTGTGGAGGCTGCGAGGCCCAAATCCACTTGCTGTTTGCGACCGCTTTCATGGCGGAAATTAAGGGGGAAAGGACCTCAGATGTGATATACTGTGAGAAGACGGGAGTGTCATAGGACACGGGTGAGCGGTCGCTCGAAAGCTTATTCCTTGTTTCTCAGCATGCCTGTGAGTTGGATAAGGTATGGTCAGGGTTCACAACTGATGAAATTGAGCAACAACCACAACCCATCGACACTGGACAATGCGTCTCATGAGCTGCCCAGTGCCTCAAGTCCAAACTTGAACAGAGCTATCTATACCTCCGAAAACGATGGAGACTATTTCGCACCAGGAACTTACCTTTGCATGTAGTTTATCAGATGAGTGGGAAACTCGGAAAAGAATTTGCATGTTGAATGGCCGATTGAACCAACTTTTCTCTCGCGGATGGCATCATTTGGGACTTGAAGCAATGAAGATGCCCCTCACAGTGGGTCCACCATCAAGCCGGGACGCTGTATAGGGTTAGGGTCTACTTTGACCACCCCGCCGCGAGGGCCACAGCCCTAATCTCAATCGGCTGCCAAGACTTCCAATCCACCTGGGAATTTTCAAAGCGACGACGCATTCGACAGCGCTCACAACCACGGACCGACGACCGACGATCAAGCCTATCACCTCCAACACACAACCCCCAAAAATCGCCAAAATGCCCGGAGGTACTGGAGTCCGCGATGTCGATGTAGGTTTTTACAGCTCTTCAACATGAAAGCTTCCGCGACCGAGGCGCCGACAGTCCTGTCGCCGTCCGTTTCGCAGCCATCTCTGCCAACGTGTTGAGTCCGTCGACAATGATGCACCGCTGGGCAACCCGGCAATAAGGAAGAAAATGGGAGCAGGCGCGAGGGGGTCGAAAGACCTCTGACGACGGAATCATGCTAATTGTGGTGTTACAAAGGCCCACAAGTTTGTGGCTGCGTATGCCGCTTTCTTGAAGCGTCAGGGCAAGCTGCCTGTCCCTGGTAAGTTGACGATATCTTCACGCCCCGCTGAACCCCATCTGGGGGTGGCCAATGTGCAAAGGCTAACGTGATCTCGCGTAGGTTGGGTTGATACAGTCAAGACCGGCCCCGCCAAGGAGATGCCCCCCCAGGACATCGACTGGTTCTACGTTCGCGCCGCCTCTGTCGCCCGCCACGTCTACCTCCGCAAGACCGTCGGTGTTGGCCGCCTTCGCAAGGTCCACGGCAGCGCCAAGAACCGCGGCTCGCGCCCCTCGAAGCACGTCGATGCCTCCGGCAGCGTCGACCGCAAGATCTTCCAGGCTCTTGAAAAGATCCAGGTCCTCGAGCAGGACGAGGAGAAGGGTGGCCGCCGCATCACTCAGCAAGGACAGCGTGATCTGGACCGTAAGCTACATGCTACTCTTATTATATGGAGCTGGGCTAACACAATGATGAACAGGTATCGCCCAGACCGTCGCTGAGGCTGAGGATGAGGAGGAGGAGGAGGATGAGGAGTAAATTATCTCTTCCTTGATTCATTAGGACACTTTGGGGGCGGCGGATCTGAGGACACCGCAGGGCGTGGGTTTAGATTCCCGGTAGCATCAGGGTTTGGCGTCAAAAATGGATTGCTGGCTTGCTTCTTGATGCCTCAACTTCCACTACGCCCATGTTCTCAATGTGATACCTCTCCGTGGTCTTTCCAGACAGAAGCAATTCAACCAACTGCTCGTCCTTTTGAATACCTAATGATCCGTGAAAGAAGACTTCTTACGCCGATGCTGAAACTTCGTGAACCAGCCGCCTACTCCGAATACCAACATTCATCGCTTGCCAGTTCCTGCCATGGGCTACCTTTTGGTCTTACCTACCAAGAATTACGGCGCGACTGTCCAAACTTCAACAACACTGGCGAGGGACGCTTCACGCGGGCTATCAGGACTCATCTGGGTCACTCAGTTTCCATGAGGGCCTTCCTTCCTCGCAAACCCCCGTACACCACCACCTTGTTTACCTTCCTCCTATCTCTGAGCTCACGCCACATACACAAAACTATAGGCGCGTTTGCTCCCTGATCTTGGGGTTGGGCCGAATAAGTATTGTCACTTGACAACAACGCGCCTTCCTTCTTTCCTTCATTGTCAAATTCTCTTCACCTTCTAGTACCGCGCGCGTGCCTTCGGCCGGCGAGACAGGTCTCTTACAACTGTTTTTCTCTCTTCCAAACCACCTTCCACCGAAGCTTACTTTGCTTCCTCGAACCTGAACACTTCTCACGCTTGGGAGTTGACCGCCAACGGAACACTTGCCTTCGTCATCAACCTTTCCAATATTCCCCTCCTCTTCCTGTCATCGGGTCAATATCCACCGTTGGCGAGGTATTCTCTTATTGGACGTACTTGCACTTTTCCCCGACCAGTGCTCGGTCCTTCCTTCTGTCATTCGCCCGCAGACTATCCGGTGCCTCATATGGTGTCCGGAAACAGCGCAAGTACGAACAGGATGTCGCACCAACCCCACCATATGGACGTTGAAGTCCACCCAGCACTTGCTCTCGTCGATCTGGAGGCTTCGAAAAGGTTCGTCTCGGATCATGAGGTACTACTGAAAATGTCATTTTCATTTTGCTGACAACTACGGGGGAACAGACCCAGCACATTCTATTACCATAACGGCCGGGAACTCAGTATCATCATTGGTCGCATCGAAACATTCAACATGGGAATGGACATCGACCGCTCAACCTGTGGGTCCATAAGATCGCAGCAGGTGGAAGGTGTTCGCATAACTACAAAGAGTGGCTGGTCGCACAAGAATTCTGCATCGGCCGGTGTGCTAGACTCGACAAAGTACACTCAACTTGTGAGAGAAGTGGCAAAGTATATGGATTTCCATCTTCCCCCCGATCGCTATGACAATGGGAACCAAGGTCCTCCGAAAGAGGAAGACAAAGGAAGATATATGGCATGTCATGCGGTAAGTAGCAGGCTTGGAACATCTCATCTTAGACCCGCTTACTGACTAGTAATAGGAGAAGAAGCTCTCGGTGTGGTGGGTGAGAAAGACCCTGAAAGCTCTGCTGTCAACAAGAGACATGACTAGGGTAGCAGAACTGAAGAGCATTCAGGTTCCCAAAAGGTTCAAGACGGCGACAATCTATCTGGATCACAGCTTTTGCTGCGACAATGTAAGAAGTCGAGTCTTGTCGAACCTCAGCCAACTTGAGCTGACACACAGACAGTGCGTTGGATTCCTTCAACAGCTCACAGCGATAACAGGCATCTCGTTTGCCACAGAAATATGCCCGTTTTTTGTCAAGGGTGAAAGAATCACCGCAAATTCTGTCTGCGGTGCTGGGGAGACTCGCGCTCTGCCGCCCGCTACCAAGGCGACATCGCGAGCGAAACCGTCAAACCCGACAGAAGCCCAGGGTTTGATATATACAAGCCCGCCTAAGGATGTAGGTTCACAGTGTTTCGGCACGCTGGGGTTTTCTCAGCATTTGGATTCGTCGCGGATGTTTCCGCATTTGCATTTGACGCGACCCCCTATTGAGGGCAGTTTTGTTAGTTGGCTTCATGTTCTCTCTCCCCATGAACGGTTACTAAATGGTGTTTCTAGTGGCGCAAATATCGCAAGGAAGGAGCTACCAACAATGGACTTCCAGAATACTACGCTAAACCGCCAATGACAAAAATGAGTGAAGAAGACAGTCGCCGGATGCAGATGTTGTCGACAATCGCACAGAAGGTCGCTGGTCGGCGGGACCCGGCCACATCGCCGACGCCTGTTCGACATCGGGCTCGAGTTCAGCCGAGAAACTCCCCAACCGGGTACCTAGAAGTCCATCTCAGACAAATGGATGCTTCCAAGAAGAAAGAATTCCAGAGTTTTCTAGATGATGGTCTGAGCCAGGCCTCAAGTAAGGCCTCAAGCAATGTCTCAAGCAAGGCCTCGAAGAGCCAAGGAACGCGTTCCATCGAGCAAGCGAAACGGATGCTGGATCTCAAAAAATTCCAGTACGGGTCGCGCTCAATTCCTTCACCCCAGAACAGAGTCAATAAACCGCAAGCTCGCTCTACTGACCGCAGTCGCCAAGACAGTCTTAGAAAGCGAAGTATATTTGCACGCGTATTTGAGAACCAGCTTGCTCAGGTGGACTTGGATGACAGAGAGTAGCTACTTCTCACTCCTAGTGGACTTTTTCGTCTGGGAATTCGTGTTTACATTGCGCGGAAGCCATGTCTTGCGGGTATGCTTCACGCAATTAGAGACCACCGGAAAGATATTCGCGGCATCTACGTCTTGTTCCCTTTCACAAACCACACCTCAAGGTGTAGATCCAGCTGTTTGGTTCTATGTTTCAAGCCGTAGGGCTTTCTCAGTCCTGGCCCGCTCAAGGAGGATGCCAGGCCAATAGGTATTCTGCTGAGCCTTCTTTATATTTTTTTGGTTGTTTGGGTAGTGGTTGTCATAGTTGCACATCGTGATCTTATCTTGGGGTCATAGAATGGGACTATTTGCTGGCGCAGATAACCTATTGTATTGTAAGAGAATGTATTATATCTGGAACACTCTTCCAAACCTTCGTCATCGGCTCGGCTCAGAAGAGTTGCCGCAATAATTAGTGATAATCCACAAGTTTGCTTGCTCTGAGTTTCCATGTCTCTCATCATCCGTTGCTCGTAAGCGGAACTTGCCCTGTTTTCGGTTGATCGACGATATTGGCGCCCCAAAGACTTGAGAATTCTCCGGCGAGTAGAGAGCCATCCAGCTCAATATTAAGGAACTCTGCTTGCGGTCAAGCCATTCCCAGGCTAAGAATTCTCAAGATTCCTCGCTGTCCTCCTCGAACCCCCATAACAATGCAAGGAAGCAGGATGGTCTTCTCGATGGTTCAGGGGCTGCAGCAAAATGGCACTCGCGCGCCTTGGCCGCACTTGTGTCAGTAGCACTGTGGCCATTGGCACTCGAACTGTATGATAACTTCTCGTTTTCCCAATACACTATATCGCCTCATTGCTGCTTGTTACGCCTCAAGATGAGTACTGGACCTCAAGTCCCAGATTCCGGAACGGCTCATCCAACCGGTGCAAATCCACGCCCGACCCAAGGCTAAATATCAACGACTTGATGCGGCCTTCCCAGAGCAGACCAATCCTCAGATTCTGATCAAGTCTCGCCTTGAACACTCCTAAGTACTTCTCCTTTCTCCCCACCGCAGCAGGTTTCGACCCACTTTCTGGCTCAGACTCATCCAGCCGCCACTCCATCTTCGCCTGAAAACTCCTCTCCCGTATTCTTGGCCCCTCATCAACCACCTTCTCAGGCACAGCCTCCGGACCGAGCAAGAAACCCGCCGGCCGTCGGTTGCTCCATAATTCCATGCCCACCGCCCAGTCACTCTCATAGCTATACACATTAAACTCCATCCTCGTCGCCAGCGAACAATAATCTTTTGCCAAGACCGCGTACGTCGTGTTGATGTTCCCCATCAGCGGGTTGACCGTCACCGTCGCCGTCAGCGGCGTCCCCCGATGCGTCGGCAGCGTGGCGAAGCGCGCGCCCAATGACATACCCCCGGACTTATTTAGGGTGCCGTAATATAGCTCTCCGCCGGCGCTGAAGCGCCCGTAGATGTCTCCCGTCTGGCCATTGCTAGTGGCCAGGGCGCGCGACGTGACGGCGCTAGGGGAGGCGTCACCGCCGAAGTTGTAGAGACCGCGGACACCGAGGAGGCCGCCGTCGGTGGAGGCGATGCCTTCGATGCCGTATCTTCCGCGGTCGTATTGGACTAGGCCGAGGATGGTGCCGCCATTCCGGAGGGACTGCTCGCTCACGGCGGAGAGCTGGACTTGGAGCGCGGGGCTGAGGCGCTTGACGATCAGGCCTTCGAGAAGGGATTGCGGGAGGTAGAGGCGCCCGTAGAGGAGTGTGTTTCTATTTGCGAGTTTGTCACGGCTCGGGCTGGTACTGACAAGGGAGGTCGCGCCGGCGGGGGGGCTTGGTGTTCTGCCGAACCCGGGGAGCCGGAGCGGGAAGATAGACCGGCCTGGGGAGACGCTTGCTGCTAGGGGGGCTAGCTCATGGAGCTCGCGGTATGATCGTAGAAGCGCGGGGAGGGGGATTCGGTCGGACTGGGAGGCGACCGCGTTCAGGGGCACCGAGGTGTGAAGGTAGGATATGGAGCCATCGACGACGCCGACGCTGCCAAGCTGGTAGCTTGTCGCAAAATGGGGGGTTGCGAGCGACGAGAGGGTCAGCCGCAGGCCGAGCGGGATCGGGAAGTCAATGAGCTCTGGCAAGAAGTTAGCATCAGACCCCAAAGACACAATGACGGGGGAGTATCGAACCCCTTGATGTCGCGTTCAGCCCCTTGTATGTGTTGTCCTCATTCCAGCTGGTTGCGCTGTAGAAAGCATTGGTGATGTAGTGCATGAACTCGCGCATCCTTCCTCGTGTCCTCAGTGTCGGAGGTTGGCGCGCTGCGTCACCTTTGGTCAAGCATTTGGGTGGGGGGGGGGGGTCGAGGGGGGGC
>Ga0247770_1001664_pt1 | contig 15956 bp, 18 predicted proteins | sample UWRJL136409B6_FD_179943 | JGI IMG/M metagenome (GOLD analysis project Ga0247770, IMG submission 179943) | Plant litter microbial communities from Arlington Agricultural Research Station in Wisconsin, United States - UWRJ-L136-409B-6 | ecosystem: Environmental > Terrestrial > Plant litter >... | reverse complement strand
TGACTGCAGTGCACTGCATGCTTCGGGCAGTAGAGCTAATCACCATCGACACCGTTATCCCGCATTGGAACGACGCCGCATTAAGTCGAACGAGAGAAAGGGGGAGTTGAGGGCTAAGAATTGAGACTTGAAAGACAAGCAACGAGGCTTGGTCGGAAGAGGAAAGGACGGAGAAGGCTGGGGGAAGCTTCTGTTGCCGAAGTCCCGATCGCTTCTCACCTGACCTCGGTGGGGCATTCCTTAGTGACCTTGGAGTGCTTGGCTCCCGAGAATACACTCACCAGGGGCGCTGCCTTCTGGCAGCTGACAGCCAAAAGAGCCTCACTCAATCCCCAACGTCAGTCAACCTTGCTCGCTTTCGGTCTCGCGTCTCCACGGGATGGGCATCGGGCCCTGTCGATGGAGTTGGGGTCGCTCTGATCGCTCATTGCTTCCCCAATCCAACCCCAGCCTTGCGGCCCCACACCAACGACGGATGCAGGCCATCGCACCGCGTCCTTGTCCTACCGGTCCCCAGTCAATCCTTACGCTTGAATTTGCAGTGCGAAGATAGGCCGTGTCGCAGACAACTAAGTACGCTAACCACTAGCGCAAGTGCCCCAGTGGGTGGCATCGTCGTATATCGTTCAGTCGACAGTCAAGACGGCATGGTCGGCTATCAACCCCTCGGCGTGCGGGTCCGAATGACTGCAGTGAGCGGCTCTGGGGCCCCAGTTTGCTCGGCCCCCCCGTTTCCCAGTTGATCCTTCCCACTTTCCTCTCTTTACCTGACCTCACTTGAGGTCTACCTCCTCCGTCTTGCTCCAGGCCGACGTCTCATTCATTTGGACTTGAAGATGCGTCGAGTCATTTTAGTCATGGCGCACTGACGCTGGCCTGGCAATTGGCCCGCGTTTGCCTCGCTTCCCCGCCTGCCCCCCCATGCTCCCTGAGTTGCAACGAACCAGTGATCATGGGGAAGCGGCGGGGGAGGTCGGGGGAGTCAAGCGAAGCATCGCTGCCTGACAAGGTTCGCGAGACAAGTGTGACAGGCTCGCGGGAGATCTCTTAAGGCGTCCAATCCAGGCGCGCACAATGATTAGTGCGGCGTTTTTTCTGCCGACCTGCCGGTTATCCCATTGGCTCTGACGCTGCAACAGCGTTCCCTCGCCGGTGCGGGACTGGGGAGGTGCAAGCAGCAGCATTTGAGCGTGACCCCAGTCCGGGTCTCCATCTATCATCTGCTGAGAATGCAACATGCAACGTGTGCCAAGTCCTGTCGTCAGCCCGAGGTGCTGGGCAGCGGTCTAGGTCCTCCTATGACTTTGAGGGGCTTCACGGGCTCTTCGCGTCCACTGCTTCTTGAGAGGGGATATAAGTGAGGCGGCTTGCACCGTCCGCGGACCACTTCCCCTCCGATCTCTTCTGTCATATAACCACCTAGCTGTCTCCCACCTTAACGCCCTCATACCTAGCAAATTCAAGCACCAGGTGTGCAGACCTATAATCGCCTACTAGCAACCCTGGAGGGCACTCGTTAAACCAGTCAACAACCCGATATCTCATCGGCCCGCCCCGAGAAAGCCTGAAGCCTCTCCCCCGCCAGCTTGCACTTGCGTTACCCGGCGCTGACACGACTGGAATATCGTCGTTTGGCATCGGACGAATAAGCTATAATGTCTTCGCGCGCACCCGCCCCGCCGCCGCTGCACATCGGGCCCAGGCGGACCTCGTCAAGCCCTATGACCAGCCCCTCTTCAGATGGAAGTGTAAGTCCAGTGCAAGCCAGACCCGCCCAAGGGCGCCTGCATGCTGACAGTACTCATCAGGGAGGCCGAAGCTTCACCAGCGAGGATTACCTTCTTGCCATGATGTCGTCACCTTCGCAGAGCGAACGCAAGCTGTCGCTCGGCAGCCCCTGCAGCTCGCGCCCCAAGCCGCAAAAGGTCAATGCCAACAGTTACTGCGGTCGCCATTCCGACGAGTTTCTCTTCGGACCCGTCGCCAACAGCTTCGGCAACCTATGGCACTCCATGAAGAAGAAGGAGTGACATGGCGAAGCAGGCACTTCACCTAGCTGGGTGCCTCGGCTAGACCGCCAGAGCTTGGCTTACGACGACAACTCCACTTCAGCACACCCCAAACGTTCTTCCTCTCGGATTTATTCATTTTTAATCATCCCATACTGGCTGGAACAGTTTGTACAGTGTCAGAGAAGGATGATTCAATACTCATTTTTGGGTGTTTAATGCGTTATGAGATATGAGACTGTGATACCAAGAGAAGAGAAAGTGCTAGGATTACTAAAGAGACAACTGTGAGATTTGCTCCTGTTATTATTCAGCCATGTTAATCCCGGAAAGTGGAGGAAGCATGGGAATGAGCCGGAAGATTTTGAGGCATTTATGGAGAGACAAAATCAATAGGACTGCTTTGATCCAATTGATGATACCTTGTTGTCTGAAATATCGTGTGGTGCCGCAGTGTAGATCCAGGTCGATGTACGGGGATGAGCTTGCCTAGGACAGTTCCATTTTCCGCGGCCGATGATACCGCCTCCGACTGCCCTATGGAGTATCATCAGTGTCCGGGCGGGAGGGAGGAAACTTCGTACTGCTTGCTCGCCTCATTGGCTGGACTAATTCTCCATTCAAGATTGATGTCGGAACAATTGCTGATCTCAGGGGCTAACAATCAACACGAAGGAAATAACAGTTGCTGAAATTTGGTGTCCAATGTCGATTTAACGTGAGTGATGATGTGATGTAACCCCTTGCATGGGACGGAAGGCATGTGTTGACGTGCCAAGCATTGGAAGTGTGGGACCCAGGCGTCATGACAATAGGTATGCTCGCATGATCGTTGGGGGCATATTTCGGCCTTGCTTTGTCAATTATCAACATCTCAACTGAAATAACGAAATATATCGAGTCCGAGGCCTTGAATAGAACCGTGTCCATCCCCCGAAACTCTCAAGGAAGCCTACCCATCCCATCCCTTGCAGTGACAATCTGCAGCTTTCCGGGACAAAGCCACCGCCCCGAGCCATGAGGGGGCCCGGGACCCGACAATTTGTTCAACTAAAGGACGAGTCGTCAAATCCGAGCTCGAATCAACAATGCGACAGCACGTTGAGTCGCTAGCAGCGGGAACATGGAAACGACGCTCGGCCCGGCCGGAGAGCTCGTTACCGGTTGGCTGGGCCGCATTCGCCCACTAACTTCCAGGTTAAGCTGGAGCAAGGAAAGCTGGCCCTTGTCAGCCTGGACCCGACATCGCGCGAGAAGTGGATTGCGGATCCAAAAAATTCCCTAATCAACGGTTAGGAAACCACCAAGTCAAGAAGAGGCGCGCTTTAATTTTACTCCCTTTTGGATAGCCTGCCGCCCGCGAAGCACCATCTATTTCGAACTTGGCACTCCCAGGGGGAGTCTGACATCCCGCTTTGATAGAACCAATGGCGATGAAGTCAACCTCAACGGCCAGCGCTCCGAAGCGAAGCGGCGGCGGCTTCGGACCTAAGAAGGCCTACCTGGTACTCTACAATGCAGCTTCTGCCATCGCCTGGGCCACGGTACTTATGCGCGTCGTCTCAACTGCCTGGTTCAGAGGTGTATCGACGGTACCACTCGTGGACGCGTTCGCGCGCAACACGCAGACCTTCGCCTTCATGGAGATCCTGCATGCCCTGACCGGTATATCCTACCATCCCCTCTCCTTTCCAGTACAAGCTAACTCTCCCTTTTCATGAATAGGCGTCGTCCCCGCCCCACTGTTCACTACCGCCATTCAGGTCGCCAGCCGCTTCATTCTGATGTGGGGTATCTCGTTCCCCTTCCCGGCCCTCAACGTCAGCCCCTTCTACTCGTCCATGTTAGTAGCATGGAGCACGACGGAGGTCATCCGCTACACGTACTTCGCGCTCAAGCAGTTCGACGCTCTGCCCGCCTGGCTTCACTGGCTGCGTTATAGCGCCTTCCTGGTGCTGTACCCTATTGGCATCTCCAGCGAGGTGTACATGATCATCCTGGCGTTGCGCGGCCCGGCTGCTACGGTGCATGAGTACTATCCGCTGGCGCTCGTGGCGATACTGCTGACTTATATTCCCGGTGAGTTTTGCGTGGATTGGGGGGGGGGGGGGTGCGCTTGCTTCTAGGGTGTTGACTGACTGGTGTGATATCTAGGGTCCGTGATACTTTATTCTCATATGCTTAAGCAGCGGAGAAAGTACCTCGGAGTAGGGGCTAAGAGCGGGAAGGCCAAGAAGGCACAATAAACGGCGTTGGGGTATGATGATACGTGGCTTGGAATGGGGTTCAAAATATCGACATCCTAATGGTTGGCTGGATCGTGGTAGCCAACACTGATGTCGGAGGAAATGTACGACCGTATTATTATTATATTGGTTACATCGATAGAGATAGACTGGATTCCCCGGGTAGAAGCAATATTTTTATTAGAGAGCCTCATGTTGACACGAGTGGTATTTATCTACTGCTTACGGGTGGATGGCATCTGCGCTGCCTTCGTACCAGTCATTCCGCGTCCATGCCGCAATCATCTCCTTCGCATCATTCGCCATCTTCTCGTATGCCGCGTTCTCTTTCGGCTCAAACATGGACATATGCGCCGTCACCTCGTCTGTGGCTTTGTCATTCACCGTGGGTCTCCAGTCTCCGGCCGCGTCTCGCTGAGGCACGACACAGAATGTCCGCTGATTTCCCAGTACGGTCCCCACCACACTATCCGTCCTTGATGATGCCGCCTTCCCGAGGCGGGTGTACAGATTGCCGAATCCTACGTCCAGATCTTTCTTCAACCGCACCATGTACGCGACGCGGCGGCGCAACTCCTCCTTGCGGGCCAGACATCCCACAAATTCCATATGCGACGCTGCCCAGCCCCAGCCCTGCTGAATCTGCTCCCGATTGTAGTAGGCTGCTGCCCCGCTGGCAGCAACTGCACTGACCGCACCGGCTACCATGGCGATCTTGCCCCATTTCCCCCACCCGGCTTCATCACCGCCGGCGGCCTTACCGTCTTTGTCCTTTCTTTCCGGCGCGGGAAGCGCAGCGACGGGCTTCTTCTGCGCAGCTCTTGATGCGTCTGCGGCTTTGGCGCCACCCCAGAGGCTGGTGAGACTGCTCAGTTGCGCAACAGCCGCTGACGCAGTGGCGATGTGGCCTTCAGCGCCGTGGGCAACCACCCCAGGGCTTACGCCAAGGAATGGGGTGTCGAAAGCCAGCACGCCTTGGATGTATGGAAACATCAATGAGTTGGGGGTGGGTGGCCGAGGTGGGGCGATCTTGCTGTTGGCTTCATCGTCGGCCGGGTTGGTGGTTCCGTGGATCGGCCGCTCCGAGCTCAGCGCGATGGCCGTCTCGGCCGCAACAATACCCCCCATCGAGTGTCCGATCAGAACCACACGCACATGCGGGTCGACAGTAGGGGACGGGGCTCCCGTGGCCACTTCGAGATCGATGACCTTGTTGAGCAGCCAGTCCCGGAACCGCCCAACGCATTCGCTCAAGTCGCCTTTTGTCTCATATTTTGGATATACTTCTACCTTGACGTTAACCTTTGGCAAGGCAGTGGAAACACGCCGGCGAAGGTCCTCGGTGAAGGCATAATTGTCCCCAAATGTCGACTCACCCCCCTAACAGTGAACGGTTACTGCACTGATTCAACAGGATGGGAAATTTGTGGAGAAATACCTTGAAGCCGTGTATGAAACAAAGAAGGAGTGTCTTCTTCATTGTGGGGCCCCATGAGGTCAGGTTCATGTACAGGAGAAGAAGGGCGGATGACTGCTAGCTTCACATCCCCTGTAAGTAACCGCCGACAGACAAATGGTGGGGGCGGGGTGAACTGGGCTTTGACGCAGGAATGGCGCAAGCCGAATCTACTGGTAGAGTATCGGCAACCTGCCATATCCCAGCAGACGCGTACAAATATCTGCAGAGTACGCAAATAATAATCGGTAGGATAGATTGTTGTGAGAATATACATAATCCCGGGATTTGTAGGTCCCCAAATCCTCCCTTTCCCAAGGGCTCTCAAAGAGATCGCTCCCCTCTCCATAAGGGTTGACAACGCTGTTTGAATTTCACGCCAAGAAAGCATCGGTGCTGACTAGAAATAAAGCCTTTTGAAACTATATAAACTGATCTTGCGAGCTTGATTGGACTCCCTTTGGTATCTACAAAGCTACAAGAGCTTTTGTGAACATCTGCCAGAAGCCAAAGAAACACTGGGGAGTTGTGGTGGGGCTTATCGATAAAACGATTTGCAGCCGGCCTCTTGGCCCGTGCGACTTCGAGACGCGCTGACTTGAGACCAGCCATTTTTGTTCGCCAGTCTCAACCAGGTCTCTCTTGCAACTCCCACCAACTCGGAGTTCCTCGCCTGCTCTTGAACGCCCTCTTGAAGAGTACGGCGCCAGACTTTCAAATATGACTTGATATTTACGGGGCTATTGCTTTTATTTCTTCGAAACCCCTCCCTCCCTCCTGGCACCCCCTCTTACCGCGCTGGACCCTCCCTCAGCTCGAGGCGATCGCTCTCTTTTTGATCCCTCCGTTTGCGTTTTCTCCAACGCAATTCCGCGACACAACCGTCGCGACGCTTCTCCGTTACGGACTTTGGGCCAATCTCCTCACATTCAACAAATCCGGCTTTCGAAACAATGTCAACGGAGCGCACCTACGGCGTGACGCCGCCCATTTCGACGGCGCTGCCGTCCGAGGATGAAAAGCGAGCAAACGAGGCATTGGCGAAGGAGTTGCGCGCCCAGGGCACCTTTGAGCCTCCCTCCGAGACCCAGAAGAGGGAGGACATCCTCAAGCGCCTACAAAAGATGGCTGACGAGTTTGTAAAGCGGGCAGCGAATGAGAAACACCCGAAGAATACCTTTCTCATCCGCAATGCCCGCGGCAGGATTTTCACTTATGGCAGCTATCGGTTAGGGGTTTACGGGCCCGGATCCGATATGGACACTCTTGTTGTCGCTCCTAGATACGTCGACGTCGAGCAGTACTTCAAGATCTTCCCGGCCCTGCTGGAGGAGATGGCGCCCCCCGGCGCTATCACAGACCTCAACCCGGTGCCTGACGCCTTTGTGCCCATCATCAAATTTGAGTTCAACGGCATCAGCATTGATCTGATCTTTTGCCCCATCCAAAGTCTCAAGGAGCTCCCGGATGAAAAGGATTGGAATCTCCACGACAACAACCTTCTTCGTGGCTTGACCGAGAATCAGGTGCGGTCGCTGAACGGAACACGAGTCACGGACGAGATCCTCAGTCTCGTGCCGGAACCGGCCACTTTTAGACTGGCGATTCGTGCCATAAAGCTATGGGCGCAGCGGAAGGCCATCTACGCCAACATCCTCGGATACCCCGGCGGAATTGCCTGGAACATCATGGTTGCCAGGGTTTGCCAGCTCTACCCTAAGGCGACCAGCGCCGTGATTGTGAGCAAGTTTTTCAACATCATGCTCAAGTGGCCTTGGCCCCTTCCCGTTCTCCTGAAGGACATTGAATATGGTCTCACGGTCAATCAGGTCGCTGTGTGGAACCCCAAGGTACGTCAACCGCATCCCTTCCATTGCGCTGATGTCTCACCGACAGAATAGATCTACCACGGCGACAGAAACCACAGAATGCCAATCATCACGCCATCATACCCTTCGATGTGCACGACACATAACGTCGGCGCGTCGGCCATGGCTGTGATTCAAGGGGAGTTGGAGAGGGGAGCTCAGGTAACGGATGAGATTATGGTAGGCAGGCGGCCCTGGAAGGATCTTTTCTCGAAACACTCCTTTTTCACGACAGGCTTCAGGTTTTACCTCACAGTAATCTCATCAAGCAAGACCAAGGAGGCTCAGAACAAGTGGGCTTCCTTTATAGAGTCGAGGGTGCGCCACCTTGTTCAGAAGCTCGATACCCACTCGTCCATCCGCCTGGCTCGTCCTTTCAACAAGGGCTATGACAGAGTGCACCGCTGCCGAACTGACGCCCAGGTTGAAGAAGTCCAAGCCGGCAGTCTCGCATATATAGTGAAAGCCGAAGACCTTGAAAAGACTGAGGTCAAAGCCGAGGCCAAGAGCGACCCTGTCAAGACGGAAGAAACGGATGAGACTAAGGTGGAGGAGAATGGCGATGTCAAGTTCGAGGACATCCCCGAACATGTTACCCCCACCGAGACTGAGATCTACACAACTAACCATTACATCGGGTTGCAATTGAGCGAGGGGGCCAAATCGCTGGACTTGTCGCGGGAGGTGACCGACTTCAAGCAATTCTGCACATCTAACAACAAGATCTTCGACAACAAGCTGATGTGCTTGACAGTCCAGTATATGAGGAATTTTGACTTGCCTGATGATGTGTTTGAGCCGGGCGAGGTGAAGCCGGTCAGGCCTATTAAGAAGAAGCGACCGGCCACAGCAGAGGAGTCGGCCAAAGCAGATGCGAAACGCCAAAGGACAGCAACCGCAGCGGGCTAGCGACGGGCTAGCAGCGGGCAGAGCGAGGTCAGCAATTGTACTTCGTAGTTGGGGGTTGGTCAACCAAGTTACGGAGGTCTTATCGTTCACGTCGTTGACGTGAATGGGTGCCTGTTTTTGTGCTTCGGATTGTGTATCTTAGATGTCGGCTAGACAGGTAATAAAGATTAGGTTTTGAGGCACAAGTGCCTCACCAAACCAAACCCATACCCACTTCTATATCTGGACATGGATAGATAGATGACTACGTGGTATATTGACGATGTTTAGATTTTGTCCAGCTGGAAATATTGTTGTAATAACGTTATTGTTGATTGCAGAATACCTCTGTTACATGCCCTCTTCTCTAGAACCTCCCACTTCATCTCCTGAACAATTGGGCTCGGTTGTGATGAGTGTCCTCGCAATACTGTAGCCCGAGTTTTCTGTACTTGCTCCCAAGTAGATCAAATGGGTATGCTCTCGCACACCGCGACGAAACTGGTGATGGCAGCTGATCGACTGAGAAGCATAGTCTGTCTGTGATGGAGCAGTCGCTTGGTTGTATGGCCGATAGCGACTCAAGTATGGTTTTTGTGCAATTTCAACCCATGATGCGTTACAGATGCTTGAGATTAAGCAGGAGGAGTACCCAAAGCTTACTCCGGAGAGAGAGAGAGACTTAAGTGTGGGTGCATTAAGGAGCTCGGTTCCAATGGGAGAAACAGGAGAAAAAGGTACTGGAGGGTGAGATTACCTCGCCGAACAGGAAAGGTCGGAGAAGAGACACATCACTTGTTTTGTTTGTAGGGGATTAAGACGTGGCATTCATTCCAAGCTGAGATGATTCCGCCGTTTCATTGCAAAAACATATCTTGATGTACATCCTTCGCTGCCAACTCAATGTGCTCCTCGCCCAGCCTCATGAGAGATGAGATTTTAGAAGCCAAACAAATGCCCCCTTGCCTGACGAATGCTACCAAATGCTCTCTCCCGCCCCTTCCCTCCAACAAATTATGACACTTCTGACCTCTGTCCTCCGTGTCGCTGCCTGCGGTCAACGGCTAAATGTCCTGGCTCTTCGGCGTCACCCAAGACAATTGTCTAATAAAACAGTAAAAAAACACATGAGCAACGCCATCTGCCGGTGCGATGCAGTAGTATAATACAAGAATGGAAAAGGGCAGAGATGAGGCGCTGCTGAGAGAATGTACGAGAGGCAAAGGGCAACGGCCTTTCTGCCGACCACCTGATATTGGCAATCCCTTCATCCGCGACCTGTCCATCATTCATCTAACTCCAGGTGTCTTGAAAGATTTTCGCTGGCTTCTTTGGCATCTTCCTCTTCAGAGCGCCGGCTTCGCACCCCCAGCACCGAGCTGCTGTCCCACCCGGTCCGCCGTGTTGCCCTCGTCGCCAGGAGCGCCACCACCCGTCAGAAGCTCGCCGCCAAGCTGGCGCATGCGCTCTTCCTGCTCCATGGCCATCATGTTCTGGTCCTCGCCATAGGCAAGCGCGAATGGGACACCGACGAGCAGGGCGCTGACCGAGATAGCCCAAGTCGCGCGGCCGGCAAAAAACAGCGTCGACTTCATCATGCTGGTAGTAGACTCGACCTTATCCCAGATCCAGCCGCGCGTCGTGGGCGGGACGATATCGCGCAGAGCAAAGAGCCGCTCGGCGAGCGATTCCTCTGTAGGATCGTAGTTGCTTTCGGTGGAAATTTCCGAATCTGGTTGTGACATGATATCAGTGGCTATCCTGCGCGAAGGAGAAGCAGCGGAGACGAGGGGGAAAAGTACCTGTGTCGGTAAAGTCTTCTTCGTCGTAGTCGAGCTTCTGGTTCTGGAAGTGCTCATCCTCGACTTCTGTGAGCTGGACCATTGTGTCGGTTTGGGCCGTGATTCTGCTGCCTGCGACGCGTAAAGCTGAAAAGAGTACTGATTGATGCTTTGCCCAATTGCTGGCCGGGTATCCTTTAATGGGGTATCGTGCAGAGGTGTCGCCGTTGATGGGTATTAGGACTCGACGTTGAATGGACCCGATTAAAGAACTTTTTGGCTGGCGAAACCGTGCCTCCGGGCTTCGAGCATGACGAGTTTTCCTGGGACACTAGGCCTAATACGGACTAGTTAGTGGACAATTTCTCCCGACGATTAAGCGATGTTATCGATTGGCCCCCTGACCCCTTTTTCAGCGTCTTTCGTTATACAAACTGGATGGATAAAATGCACTCATGTATCTGTGGATGGTTAAGTAGGTATTTGTTGCTATGTACTCTATGATCTTCGCTAAGCCAAGCCGCTCGCCATCAGCCTCCGCCATTGCGCATGTGCTTCTTTCTTCTCTCATTCCCTGTTTTTCTGTGGTTCCGCAAACCGGATCCCTCGCTTGGGCGGCCGGACTCTAGGGGTATCATCATCATCGCTGTCCTCCTCCTCACCTCCTGCAGCCGCCGACACCCCAAGTGCTGCCTCTCTACGACGGCGCTCCGCAGCTGTCTCGCCCCCTTCATCTTCGTTTCCGTCAACGCCCTTCAACACCGCAAGTCTACGTCGCCGCTCGGCTGCTGATTCCGGTGCATCACGGCTTGACGGATCCGGTGCCAAAGCCTTCCCGCCCCCAGGAGACACAGACCTTGACGAGGACCCACTAATCTCCCCGCTCGAGCCTGAGCCCTGGCCATAGTTCACGTTCCCTCCTTGCCATTCCACCTGAGAAGGTGGCAGATTTTCGTCACCCGCAGACGCCTCCGCCGAAGGCTTTCCCTCTTGTGGTTTACCTGTTTGCCGCGGCTGATCTTGTGTTGACAGTGGGGGATCCAGCTTCGCAAGAGTCTTCACCGTGTTTGACGCGGTAGATTGGTTGACGACCTCACGGCGTGTTCCCTTGTCCAACTTTTGCATCTCCTGAATGAAGTTTTCTTTAGTCATCCGTCGTCCAACCCCACCAATTGTGAATCGTATGTGTCGGTCGTCTTCCTCCTGCTCTTCCACCATACTCTTCTTCCTCGCTTTCTGTGCATCTATAGTCGCCCGGCGCATGACGCCTGAAGCCCAGCTCGGCATGCCGGGTCTGGGAGCATCGCTGGCTTCACCCTCGGCCGAGGGACCCGCTGCCGCACCCGACTTTTCCCCAGATTTGACAAGGCCTCCCATCCCCATGTACTTCAGGCTTTGGCTGACAATGTCTCCCTCAGGTTTTTGGGACGGAAGTTCGTATGTCTTCACGACATCGCCGTCTTCATTCTCCACAATAATCTGACATGCGGGTTAGCATCCAACTTCTGGGGCAAGGAGCTCAGTTACACTGACTGTAGTACCAAACTGATATGCCCGGGCTGGCTCGCCCTTCCTTCCTTTAGTTTCTTTTTCCTTCCGTTTCTCGATCTCCTCATCGCGCCAGTTGACAATTCTCTGCCGTAGTGCCCCATAGCCCCAGCCAGACGGCCCAGCGCCAGGTTCAAGCTTCGACTTCAATGCTTCAGCGTGCTTCTCATCCCCTTCGGCCGAGACGGACTCGACTGCGAGCACATCGCCGTCTTGGTTCTCGATAACTATGTGATCACCCTCGTCATAAATTTCAACGTCATCCCGCCCGTGCACGTCTGTGGTGGGGCTTGCAGATTGTGCCGGGGAAGACCCTTCTGGGGAGGTGTTTCCGGCTGACTCCTTTCCTTTCTCCTTGTTGATCTGACCCCGGACTCGCCCGGCATCAGCCGGTGATATTTCCATAGAGTTTGTGTGACCAGATGGTGGTTCTGATGTGGTTGTCGCGCCGGTCGGCGCGGGCTGATCATCCGGACCGCGTCGTTGCGGGAATATAGCCGACTGAGTAATCGGACCTCCAGGTCCAATCCCATCATCCCACTTCTTTCTTCGGCGCCGAGCTGCAACAGACGATGCCTTGTTTCCACTCTTTTCAGAATTTTCCTCGTTCTTGACCCGACGGAGAAAGTGCCCTGGTATCCCAACGGGAGGCAGGGTTCCCGGCGGCATCTGAGGAAGCTTTAGCTCGTCCGCCTCCGTATCAGACATCGTCCTGGCCTGGGATCGCGACTGTGACGAAATTCGGGGAAGGCGGTTCATCCAGGAGGGGCCATCTTCAGGTGCTGCCGTGTAGGACATCGTGATGGTCAAGGTATTGATGTGCTTGCCGAGAGTGAAGACGGCAATGGAGGATCCGTGAACGATAATAGACGTTACCACGAGAAAGGCTGTAATCGGCCAGACAAGGGTTAATAGCGTTAGGTGCTCCGAATGTTCGTCTCCTGCTTTGGGCAATTCCGAAAGTGGGATTGTACGTTCAGTCTCAAGTTCAGCGCGCGCCAAAATGGCGATGAAGATGGCACCGACACCAATGGGACCGAAATGACCAGCAAACAACGCCTCTCTCCAGGTTTTGATGTCGGGGATCACAGGCTTCAAGGCCATCATGATCGGAATTCGGCGAAAGAAGAGAACGAAAATGGCCAGGACAGCCAGTCGCCATGCGCTCAAGCCGATGTCATAGTTGTTGAACATCTCCCATGGAATGATGGTGCCGAAGTACACAAAGTATGCCAGATTGAGCAACAAGTCGATGACGTTGGAGACGTGTGACTCCTCCGTCTTCTGGGTGAACCAACCGTCGTTGGAAAAGCCGACACCACAGGCGAAGCCGACGAGCAAGTCATCGATGCCCAAAATGCTGCCAGAGCCGGCACAGAACAGCGCAAGTACGAAGTAAAAGACGAGGAAGCTCTCGCGGTCGATCCAGTCGCGCTTCTCGGCAAACTTGATACTTTGGCGGGCGAAGTATCCAATCAAGAAGCCATAGACCGCGCCAAATACACACTCGTACAGAATGGTATAGACGATCCAGTGGAAGCTGACCTCCTTAACGCTCTGCTTCTCCTGAATAAGGTAGAGTGAGAGATAGATAAAAGGGAAAGCCATGCCATCGTTGCACCCAGACTCGGCCGAGAGCAGGTCTCTCAAATGCTTGGGCACCCTCTTGGCAAACTTCCCCTTGCCCACAACCGACGACGCCAGAACAGGATCGGTGGCCGTGACACAGGCAGCCACGACCAGGCTCTCGAGAAAGTTTAGCGGGACAATGAGCCACCAGACGAACAAGCTGGTCACCAACCATCCAACGGTCATGACCGGAACGAGGAGGAAGAAGACGGATCTCCAGTGCTTCTCCATGTAGAACTTGGGCAACTCGACGCCGACGGCGAAGCATTGGACGACAAGGACAATGCGGGAGAACTCAATGGTGACAATATCGACGCTTCCCCACGAGTTGGGGTCGATCAGATTGGCGGCATGGGGTCCGAAGATAACGCCGCAAAGGGTCGCCACCGTTGCTTCGCCGATATACATGCGCTCCTTGATGACCGAGGAGCACAGCATGAAGAGAGAGGTGAAGCCGCCCAAGATGATGTACACCAAGTGCGGCTTCGTGATCGAGAGGTGGTCCCACGCCATAGTTGCAACGTTGGGTGTCGCAAAGCTAAGAGCGAACGAAGGGTTGCAGGAGAGAGCAACCGTTTCTCAACCCGGCGAGCTTGGACCGGACCTTCGCCTCGGCGCTGACTTGAGTGTGTGAGCTGCCGAAGAGACGTCACGCGAACCTGAGTCAGCCGTGGAAGACTTGGCACCGCTGCGCAACCTCCCGCAGTGGATCGAAAGTGGCCGAAGTTCAGACTTGAATTGATGCATCCAGGAGGTGCAATGACGCGCCGGAATGGGACAATTCGGGCTAGAATGGATAGGAGAGAGCGCAATTGCTAGACAGGCAGCCGAAGCGGCAGCCGAAGCGGCAGCCGAAGCGGGTTTGTGCACCGGAGTCAAGGTTCCCCAGCGCTGCGCGGATGACGGATCGGCAGCACACCGTTCTCAAATATAAAAATAAAGCGTTTGAACGCGAAGCGAATTGATTGAGCAAGTGACGCAATCACCGTCACTCACTCAAGGCCGCAAGTCGGAAGCAACGTTTGAAGGCACCCACCGGAGCAGCACGTGGGGGCAACGCTCGGTTGGCGTAAAATGCGGATTCGTAAGAGCAATTGGGTCGAGCCCTAGGAATAAAGAGATGATGGGAAGTGACGCAAGGAGGCGCCTGTGTACTATGAATTAGGAGGAACGGCCTGCCAGATGCGACACAACTGAGAGGATGTGGGAGGTTATATGGCGTCGACGGCTCCGTTCCGTCGGGAGCTTTTTTTTTCTTTTACTTTCCCATCCTGCCGCTTCCAAGCTGGTTGGGGTTGACAAGCGATAGGGTGGCGTCTTTGGTGGACCCAGCCGGGGTCAACGACGCCCCAAGCCATCCAAGAAGTCATTGCGCTTCGTTGTCGTATTGAACAGCAGCTTGGCATGTTGGGATGTTGCCAAACTTCGCAGTTCGGGCAATAGCGGAGAGGAGCGGGAAGAGACGCTGACGTGCACCAATCCTTCGTGAAAGAGCCTACGCTGGAAGCCATCTCCCGGCAACCTGAATTTGTCTCGAACTGTTTGTCACACGGCGGACGAACTGGCAGCCAAGTACAACCGAAGCACAGACACAGCCTTATTCGGAAGATAATGAACATTCCAGTCCCGTGGGCCGTCGTCGAGAAACACAAGGACAGGGCCTCTCTGGAGCGGCGTTTTGGGTGTGACCCGGGATTTCGAGTGGGGGGACCAGTGAACCCAACCACATCAACACTTCAAATCGCCTGTGGATGCGGATACCGGGGCTCTGCCGCGGTCGTTGAGGTGCAGAGTATTTCACCTGCCGGCACGGCTCATTCCAATGCGACCTGTCCGCCGACGGAAGAGAGGAAAATTCTGTCAGTGCATCCTGCGTCCATCGAGCAACACGGCTTCTGGGAGCATGTGCCGGCAACCTTTGCAAAGGTTGGTCCACGATAGCCCGCCAAGGCCTTGGCCGGCATCCGCCCAGATAATGCCCAGAGCCGCTGGTGCTGGGTGTCCGAAGATCTTTGGGCCTGAGTGTTGTAAAGCTTTGCGGCAAGCTTTTCCTCCCGACTTTCAAGCTTTCCGGTCGCGCTATGTTGGTGTTCAAGCTCTTTTCCTCCCCACAGACCGGCCTGGGTGGAATGCTGGCAGATCTCACCACGTTTGCCAAGAATGGGATCGACGAACGTCGCGTTGACAGTGTTTTCTAGAAACCAAACAACGTCAGGTGAAACAACAAAAAAACTCCCCCGGGAAAAGAAGACGAGAAAAAAAGAAAACAATTGCACGGGCCATATCAGCTCCTGAGACCTTGACTTCGGCAATCCCTAGCGTGGCGCTGGATAGATTAAAAATATCCAAAAACACAGGGCCCTAGAGTTTCCCGCCAGATAAGATACTTGTAGGTGTTGTTTGACTGGGCCTTCTCTCCCTTGTTTATCCTTCCAATTCCACTCCGAGACCACGATAGCCCTAAAACACCTATGGCAATCAGATCTGATGCCAAGAGACAGAAAGTACCGATCTTGATTTTTCAATCGTCA
>Ga0247770_1001663_pt1 | contig 15960 bp, 9 predicted proteins | sample UWRJL136409B6_FD_179943 | JGI IMG/M metagenome (GOLD analysis project Ga0247770, IMG submission 179943) | Plant litter microbial communities from Arlington Agricultural Research Station in Wisconsin, United States - UWRJ-L136-409B-6 | ecosystem: Environmental > Terrestrial > Plant litter >... | reverse complement strand
GACCGACCGTCATATGTACGAACACGAGCCAAAGATGAGAGACTTTCAGGTATAAAGACCTCCCTAACAGCACGTCGCTTACCCCTTATCTCTAGGCCCTATCAACCGTTATTACCATCCTACAGCATCCCAAAAACACCACATCTACCCGCCACCATGAGATTCACACTCACCGCCCTCCTCGTCACCGCATTGTCCGTCTCAGCAGAGATCTGCCCCGACGCAAACGGCCTCTACTACAAAGGCCGCAGCGGATACTACCAAGTCCAGTGCGGCGTCGAGTACTGGACCAAGACAAATTTGGACTCATCCAGCGCCTCGAGCGCTGTAGCCTGCGCCTCGTACGTCTGACGCGGCCCATCTCCCATGGTTGCTTAGGCAATGCTAACCAGTGCTGGTGATAGGGCCTGTGACTCTTGGACCTCCAAGAATCCGAACAGCCCGTGTGCGGCGGGGAGTTTTCTGAGCACGAGCAACAAGTGCTACTTGAAGCCGGGGGATCTCACGGCTGAGAAGAGGAGCAATTCGAATGTCATTTCGCTTATCTTGACTCGTTGAATGGGTTTCCTGAAGCATGGATTGGTCCGGGGTATCATCGTCTTGTCAGGCGAGGTCAACAGGAGGCTCGTGCCTTACAGAGAGAGGCTGGCAGGGAGAACCATAGTAATCCTAAAAGAGAGAGAAAAATCGGGCAATTCTGATATTGAAGACTGTATTATCGTAGATATTTAATTCACGAAGTTGTGGGTAATTGAAGTTTTAGGCGTGGTGCAGGGTCCGACTCAGGGGCTGTTCCAAAGGCAGGGGTATTCCAACAGCCCCTCACCTAACTTAGTACACAGGTGGCCCGAAACTGACCCATTTTCAACCCCCGTATCGCCGCAAAAGGGAGAAACGTCGATGCACGAGCCACTGAGACCGAGGCTGGGTAAAACGAACTATAATCCCAGCGCGACCGAGTGGTCTGAAAAACTTCGAGGTTGAATAGTGGTTTGAAAAACTCCGAGGTTAAATTAGAATTGGCTGACATCACGGTCGTGTCGGTATATCGTACAGTCTAGCCACCTTTCCTAATACGCACCTTCGTACTTTTCACCACGGCAATGACTTTGGTATCATTCGCCTTGATAACTTCAGCTGAATCTTCCACAACATGGGCTTCTGCCTTATAGCCAACGTCAAATAGAGGATAAGATGAAAATTCGGGTAGCTCCTGAATGTCAATGGTGACCCAGAGCCAGACCAATACTGCCCAAGCAAGACACAATGCTAAGCCTTGGAGAATCGCAAACAGGACAAACATGGCTTTGTCAAACCGAATCTTTCCGCGTGGAGCAACAATTGATGCTTGGGTGTAGAACTGGGGCGGCAGTGTGCTGACCAATTCGTGGGTCTGCAGAGCCGTATTGCCGTAGTTGTTAGCGTTGAAGAACCAAAAGGGGAAAGCGACGATTCTTTCAAAGTTTTGTAAAATTGAGGCACGAGCTGAAAAATCCCTCATCTCGTCCTGGTTGGCCCAGAAATTTCCGATAATGGACGAAGGAGCTGGTATGTCTGCTGCCGTGTAGTTCAGCAGCCAGCTGAAAACTCTCCTGTAGGCAAGCAGATCGAGGTCTCTGACCGGCATAGCCGGCTCCAAGTCCGAGACTCCAACGATGGAATAGTTTGAGCGAGATGCCACGACAGTAGCCCGCCGGGTATAGAATGTGACTGTGGTTGTGATATTTGCTGCCGCCGACAGGCCACCGCATGCCGTCGTGTTGGCGCTGTTTTGACAAACGTATAACCCTTCAAAACGGTTAGAAGATCTCGCCAGTGAAACAGGTGCTGATACAGGGGTCCGTGAGATGAGGTACGTGGACTTACCAATGTCGAGATGCGCCTTGGTTTTCTTTGAGTTCCGTATACACACTTGAGCAGAAATTAGGATCCCAGCCGAGCCAAAGAAATCACAGTCGGTGGCTGAAAAGTCAGGAAAATTCGGATTGTACTCGAACTCGACATGTATTGAAGGTATGTGGTGGGCCATCACTAGGGGATAAGATGGGAAACTCGTGGGTGTCCAGGGAGTGAGCATAATTACGCCGCCGCTCATGAGATATGCTCTACAGTATTCCCCTGTACAGTTTATCGGGTCGCAGATCGTCGAGTGCATCTGATTTGCCACAAGATTGTAGGAGATAGCGGTGAACGAATATGGCGCGACCGCGCTTTTGTACTGCGGAGACATGGATTGGATCGAGTCCAAAAAGGTCGTGACATATGATCCGTTAAAAGACCCGAGACCGCCTGTTACGTTGTAGGTATCGGCATAATGGTATGCTGTGGTAAAAGAAGTATTGACTACTTGGCTTCAGCATTGCCTCAGGCTGTTCGAGATCTGAATCATGGCAGAAACGCACCAAATAAGACGACACCCGAGAGTGCTACTGCGCCGTTTAGCGCAATTCTATCGGTGTCGTAAGCTATGGTTCGCCTTTTATCCGGGGACTGGAATAAGTGACACACCTTAGCGTAGCCCAGAGCTTGGTTGGCCGTTTCGACATGCTCGACAATATGATATTGATAGCCCCCAGGAACCCTGTGGTCTCTGACATTGCCAGGACACTGAGATATCCAAAACCTGCCGGCCTATTCATCTTCCCCCACATCAAGAATGAAAAGGAGGTGCTAAGAATAGCTGAGGTGAGAAGGGAGAGCAGCCCCTGAGCCGCACGGAACACCGCAAGTGTTGTGCTGACATCGAGGACGGAAAGACGGATGTTAGTATCGAGTACCTAAGTGGAGCAGGTCGTCTACACAAAGTAGGTAATAAATACGAAGAGAGCCGTCGACAAAACTACTAGAAGAGTATGCGGCCATGTCCTTGAAAGTAGACCACCTGCCATTATCTTGTGCATGGCTAGGAAAAGAAATTCAGAGTGCACGGCTGAGAAATAGTGAGTGACGGCTTGAAGCGTGTGTACTCTCGCCGCTTAGTCTCGTTATGAATCACTCTCCCGGGGACCTGAATTCAGAGGCCTCCCTGACGAGCCGCAGTGCAGCGTCCAGCTCATTCACTTGGCCCATGCCATGTGCTTCGTGGACCAGGCAGATTGCCGTTTGATTGCTGTTTAATGATGGACTCCTGGGTATATTGTCCTCAGCCTCACTTCACCATCTATATTCGACCCTTCATAGAACTCGCTTCAGCAGAATTCGGGGGCCACACCAAGACTTGTCCAATGGGAAGAACCAATAAGTGAGAGATCCGACAGGTCGCAGCGGTTGTGATAGAGTATGTTCAGCCGAGGCTTCCTTGGATCGTTTCTGCCGAGACCAACATGTGGTGCACCGAAGCATATATATTCTGCAGCTTAAAGCGACAACTTCTTGACTGTGCACGCCACGACAACCCCTACATCCTTACCTCACACACCAGTCATTTGGACCATGATGCTTCACATTCTCCTGCCAATCGCACTGTTTGCAGGACTCTTGTGTTCCCAGTGTCGGTTGGCAAAATATCACTGCTATTTCCTGCTCTCCATACTGAGTCTTGACAGGGCCAACTGCCTCAGGAAACAGCTCTTCCACATGTAGCAACAGTTGTCGCCTCAGCGGGCCGGTTCCGGCCGCCTGGGAATGGGTAGTCTTGGCAAAAAGAGATGCTGCTGCTGCTGCCACGATTACATTGGCAACGGAGGTGACGATAATCAACACGATTCTAAACTCTACGAAGACGAGCACAATTACCAACATTCTGCCCTCGGGCGTGGTAGCGCCATTGACCAATTCAAAGGGCACAAGAATCGAAACTGAGATACACAAGGCCGGGCTCTCCGTCGACAACCATCCTATAGGAATGGCCCTGGCGTACTAGTAACTAGCTGTGTGGAATGCCATGCTAACTGATTTCTTACGTAGCACGTTTCCAACCGATTTCTACAAGTGGCCGGACTACTACGGTTGGGACGGCATTCTGCGGACAACAGGCAAGACACCTGGGTCTACCGAGTGCGTTACTGCAGTCGCTGTTGGCACAACTCCCGGCACCACAGCCCATATAATGTCCAACCATCAACCGACTACGATGGACGCACCGATGGCATCAAGGACCGCGTCTGACCCACGGGGACTGGGCTACAGGCTGAAAATGGATATTTTCAATGGCCAAGGGTACTTTTGGATCTTCAAATCCCTCTTCCCTGACCACGAGGCCATCCAGTCGTGTGGCGGGCATGAAGCGCAGCCAGCCATCAACGCTCCCTGGACTTCGTGGATGGTGGCCACGTCTACACTATTTGAGACTTCTGTGGAGCCTGCACAACCGACACCACTGGCACCTGGTACAGCAGCAGCAAAGGACCGTCAAAGCGGGATTGCCAGCCTTGATCAACTTACTATTCTTGATCAATCTCAACCTACGATTCTCGTTCAAGCCGGCACGGCAGTGTTGGGCGGACAAACCGAGCGTACCGTAGGTATAAGCGAATTACCGCCACCCACGACCTCTGTCACAGACAATATACTAGGAACGCAAGCTGCCAGTACCTATTCTGAGAGGGTACTTCCAACTACGTCGAGGGCAAAATATACACCACAGACTTCCGGCTGCGGAACCGAAAAAGACTTTGTGCCTTCATTCGTCGCTACAGTCATATGCTTCGGGACACTACTTGTCGTATTCGCTCAACCAGACAACATCAGGTTCAGTGCACACAGTTGAGATGGTATTTGCACACCCAAAGTGGGCAGCAAAGAGAGTTAGGACTATCTAGAAAGCCGGTTGGCTAATCATGAAACATGTACTTTTAACTATAAGGGCTATAAGATCTTAATTATAAAGAATTTAAAGCCGGAAGGTGGTTTGAAGGGCGATTAGGGAGTGACTGAGTTGCCACGGTGCCACCAGAGGCCCTTCAGTCTGCCCGTAATACTAGTAGTAAGACTTCCAAATCGCGACGCCGTTCTATTCAAGGTGTCAAGTGCCGGGGAAGCGACATCCCTCAAGAGAGCCCTGCCTCAACTCCTCCTAAAGTAGTAATTGAGCCCTGGATGACCTCAGATTGTGCTGATCATGGAATGAAAGTACCAAAAGACGATCTAAAGATCGAGATAAGTGCAATCCCCATACTCAATCAGCTGCTGAACCATGACCACAACAAGCGCCACCAACACGCCCAGTGCGATGACGTGCCGCACCGCCCTGGCCGCATGGTGGGCCAGAACAAAATTGAGAGTCCTATCCGGTGGCTTCGGCTTCCTCTTGATGCTCCCACCCTTGGCGTCGCGCTCTGCGAGCTTGTCTTCCCCCTTGGGCCTGCTGACGAGCCCGCCGATATAGCCGATGAGGACTGCGAGGCAGATAAGAACTAGCTTGATTAGTATGTGCACGAGGGAGCTCGCCGAGATGAGGACAAGCCAGGCGGTGAAGACGGCGCGCCAAGCGGGCCGGCTCGCTGTACCCCACTGAAAGTGTGAGATGGCGCCGTTGATGGCGAGGCCCGCGGCACCGATGGCGAGGGCGGGCACCACCTCGAGACGGAACATTCCGCCGAAGAAGACAAACCGCCGGTTGATGGACATGCTGTGCATCTCGACGTACGGGAACGAGGGCACCGTAATGCGGCCCTTAAGGGACTCCTTACCACCATAGGGGACAACGCGGATAGTGCTGGGCGGAGGGGTAATGGTCTTGGGACCCGTAATCTCTTCGTCTTGAGCGTCTTTCCGCTCCCCTGCTGGTACATCTGTTTGTGGTTTGTTCTCGTGCGTGGCAAGACAGGGCTCAAACACGAAGATAGGCCGGTCACTGGTAGCTGCTATGAGCAAGTCTGTTTGCGAAGACGGATCAGGCGGGCCTTCGGGTTCCTTTTGGACAGTGACATCGAAGAGTTCCTCGTTGTCAGGGTGGCGGGGTACCAGTTTGCCGACAGGGATGAAAGAGGGAGGAGGGGCTTGAGACTCAGATTGCAATCGGAGAATAGCCTCGTCAAGGATCTCAGAGTGAACGATGTACAGAAAGTTATAACGTGGAGAAGAAATACTAAGAACAAGTCGCACATTAGCATCGCACTGAGCAACTAGAAAGCGAAGCCAGACCTACTGTGCGAAGAAGTTAACAATGCTCATAAGCAGGTACGGTACCACTGTGAAGCCAAACGCGGTGAAACCATAGCGGTTAACCTGGTCGCCCCTCGATCGGTAGAGGGTAATTCCGGCTGAGACGGTCTGGACTACGGCGGCGACGGCCTGGAAGAAGCCGCGCGAGCCTCCCAGCGGTAATGACCTTAGCGATGCGTCGACAGGCCCCACTTTCATGTTCCAAGGAACCACCGCCCACATGTACCCGGCGGGCAAACCGGGAGGATTACCGAATATGATGCTGTCCGTGGGGATCTGGACAGCATCGGGTGTTGCAAAAAGCACTTTGGGATCGGAATAGACAAATAAGAGGTAGCCATCAAATACGACCTTCCCGTCCTCTTCCTCATCGAGAACGAGTGACACGTGCTTGATCGTCGTGACCGAGGCATGAGGCACCCAATCCAAGGACCGGATGGCCATGATTAAAGCCCCAGCCCTTTGAGCTGACTCGAGCGAGTCCTCCACGGGCCGCAGAAATGGAAAGTTAGATTTCCACTCCCAATTCCACCGAGAAATGGCTTGTAATGCGAACTGGATGCCCGAGATGGGGTAGAGAAGACTCATGATCATGGCCCAGAGGGTGCGCTTGCCCGAGTAGCCCTGCGGAACTCGGATACTAGCCACATGGGCGAGGTAGTTGACGATGAAGTAGACGGCAATGTCTGTCGCTGAGATGGGTAGGCAGATGAGATTGCCTTTGCCATGGTTCGAGACGCCGGATGCAGAAATGGTGATGGTTTCTGGCGATGGAGCTGGGGCGGCGCGGACGGTTGGAAAGGCGAGATGGAGACAAATGGCGATGAAAATCATGGCATCCATGAGCTGACCAGCTCACTCAAAGCTGACGTGAAATGCGACGTTGCCTTCCACTTGAACATTAGAATGCCATGGTTCGAAACTTTTCCCGTGGAAGAAGGTGCGTCGCGGATCTAGAAATTTCAGCTGAAAAACTGGGAGCTGAAAGGGCAGAGCGCCACCAATCTCCGTTGACAGGTCAGGGCGCTTTTTGCTGCGGAAGGTGCTTGGCGTCGTCGCTCCGGGGCTTCGGTCGAAAATGCACACTCCCGCGCAATCGGTCCTGGATATCGCGCCTTCCTCACGATCGGGCCCTGAGCGAAGGTGACGCTGCCGCCGAGCAGGTAGCAGCACCTCGGTATATTGCACAGCACATAGGTAAGCTTATCATATGGCTTTGGAGGCTTTTGAAAGATCAAACTCATATAGACTGCGCTTAACAAGTGACTGCTCTGCTGCAAGCAGTGTGCTCACACGCGAGCCAAGCTTAGAGAAATTAGCACGTCTTCATCGTGTCAGAAAGGAGGCAGTCAGCCTCGCTGCTTTGATGCCTGGCACTGCCAGAACGCTAGTCAGCCTGAGCCACCACAATTCCGAAGGCTATATTCTGCAAAGAAGTCTATAAAATAAAGAGGTTCCGGCCAGAGGCCAAAACCTCAACAAGCAATAGAATCAACCGGTTGCAACCCCCATTATTCTAGAGATTCTAGAGTGCCGGTGTTTCTGACACATCGGTCAGCGTTGCGACAGTGCTTTGGTAACTGCACACTGTAGTGCAACGTAGACACGTAGGGGCACATCAGCCACCCCACCCAAAGTGACAGCCTGTTCTGTTGCGATGTCAGGGATTGAGATTATATCGATAGTTATTTCCACATGCAACGCCCCGCAGCTATAGTTTCGGAGGTTCTCCTCAGCCTCAACAAACTAACGATAGTGACAGCAGATGGAGTGACTAGGTCTTGAATACGCAAAGATCCGAGAACGGTCTTTTGACGGATTTATATTTTAAGATTTTCGCTCCATGTGTAGATCATGACCTCCTCACCCGAACAAGCACTTTTATGCGCTCTGTCTCTAATCCTCACCTAATAGCGGACCCTGCAATGTCTAACCAATTATTTCGCATCCTCTTTATCTTTCTCGTCTGTCTAACCAATTTCGTAAAATCCAAGTCGACAGCGTCCAGTCCCGCCACAATCGGAGTGTCCGGCGCAGGAACCAACCCCAAGCCAACAGCCCAGTCGACCAAAAACGTTTTTCCGTCATACTATCCCATACACCATATACATTCACCGATTCCAGCTGGTGTTTATACCCATTTATATCTCTGGTTCCCACAGATCATCCCTTATTTTCACAGTTACGGCCAACATGCTCCCCGACAATCACTACTGTCGTAGTTGATGCGTACGCACCAACCCCAATTTCAGTAGCATCTTACGGTTCCGCCACAACAAGCTCTTGGAGCAATTTCCACAAGGTCCAGACCTTTGTTTACCTCCCGTGTACTGTGGAGGATGTCAATTGTCCCACACTCTAGTTCGGGACGGTCGCCACCACCGTTGACACCCGGACCGTGACGACGGTTTATTATAGAGGAGAAGCGAGGAACACCTATAATTAATTTGGAACCTGGAAATATGAGCATTTGCCATGGAGTTGCGACCGGATCGATTCGGCCCCCGTTACCTGCGTGACGACTAGCGCTGGCGCTGGCTCCGAAGCTCCTATAGCAACTACTTTTACTATTCCCGCGGCGCAGTTTACCACGTCCTCCCTCACTATTGTCGACGCGGAACTCGAAGATCCGATGCCCTCACGTCGCACGCAACTCCAGGATAGGATCTTTGCCCTCCCCAAAGCCTGGATCATCACACCGAGGAATGAAACAAGCGCTAGCCTGTGTCCAGGCCCCCGCTCCATCCTTGGCACCTTTGCCCGCCGTCAACGCAATCTCGGCGTTACTTGGCTGGATCCTCGGAAACTATTCTGTCACCAAACGACTGACCTGCGGTCTGCTTGGCCGGCACAGTGTGCCCACCTCATCCTGGTACGTGACGTGGATTATCCCCGCCGGCATGCACGCTGCCGCCAATGCTGCCGTCGCCGCCGTAATCTGCGGACACCCAGACTACGTCGCCACTTTCGACCAGGCCGACCTCACCATTCTCCTCTTCACACGCCACAGAGCAGGGTGGATTCCTTCTGTAGTTGCTGGGCACCTGACCAACTTCTGTGTCCCACTCGACTCTGATGGGCTCACATAATTATTTCTTAATTAATTCCTAAGCAGTGCTTAAGTAGCGCCTAAGGTGGCTAGGGGCGGGGCGGGTGACTGGGGCTGGTGAGGGCAACTTTAGGGTAAAATAACATCAGTAGTATTTCCAGGAATGTACTTATGTAAGGCGCTTTATCAGACCGATGATGCAACACCGTTCATCTACCTCCCTCCTATTTCACATCTACCCCCATCCTGACAACCCCTAAACCTCCGAAGCCGCCATATCCACCTGCCTCGGCACCGTCGTCCCGGCCGTGACATATTGCGCCGCGCCCGTATACCTCCACCTCTGAAAGTACGCATTCGGCGTTCCCGACGGACAATCCAACCCGCTCCCCGCGCCATTACACGTGGCATACACCCCCAACAACGTGCCCACAAACGACCCACTCCCTCCACTCAGCAGCTCGGCCGACGCCGTGCCTAACACAATCTTCGTCTTGACATCCGTCGCCAGCATCGCCGCGAGGGTGTACGTGTTGATCGACCCCATCTGGATCTGCAGACGGATGGCCTTGCCCACCCACGCGGCCGGGACGGCGCTAGTCTTGCTCTGGCCGTTGGCGGTGAAGCGGAAGGAGAGCTGGTTGCTGAGCTGGACGAGGGCGAGCTGGATGTTAGCCTCTTGTGTCAGGAAGGCAGTGACGCCCGCTTCTTGGTTGTTTTCCTTCGGGGAGAAGGTCAGGTCGACGCTGAAGGTGAAGAGGCTGTGGGTCTGGCGGCGGCCGATGAAGGAGATTGCGCGGGTGGCGCCGTTGGTGCTGCCCGAGGGGGAGCCGGCGAGGTTGTTGCGGCCGAGGACGACCTGCAGGCCAGCGTCGGTGGCGGTGAAGATCCCGTCGCGCGGGATGCGCCAGTACACGAGGTTGCGGGGGATGGCGGCGCCGGTTTTGAAGTCGTAGACGTCCGGGTCGCTGTTGAAGGGGCCGTCGCCGGGGAGGTCGCGGGTTTGAGGGGGGAGTTGCCAGCCGGTCATCTCGCCGCGGACGGGCGCCATGATGGGCCACTCGTCCTTGTTCCAGGTCACGGGGAAGAGGGCGGTTTCGCGGCCCATGGGGTAGGATTTGTATTGCGGGCCGGAGCGGGTGGCGAGGCACATGCCCCACCATTTTCCGTTGGTGTCCTGGAAGAGGTCGGCGTGGCCGATGGTCTGGAAGTATTCTTGGGTGCCCTTGTTGGTGAGGAGGGGGTTCTTGGCGTAGCCGGTGTAGGGGCCGGTGACCTTCTTGGCGCGCGCCATGGTGACGGCGTGGTTGGTGCCGGTGCCGCCTTCGGCGATCAAGAGGTAGTACCAACCGTCCTTCTTGTAGACATGGGGACCCTCTGGCCACACGCCGCCGGTGCCGTTCCAGATGTTGATGGCGGTGCTCATTTGGCCGGTGTTGATGTTCATCTCCTGGATTACTACGCTGTGGGTGGCGACGTAGACTTTGCCATCGTCGTCCCAGAAGAGATCGGGGTCGATCTTGGGGGCGTCGAAGGTCACGGCACTGCTCCATGAGGACTCGTTGTAGGGAGTGGTGGTTCGGAAGAGAACACCAGCTTTCTTGCCTGTGCCGAGATATTCGCAGATGACGTAGAAAGTACCCTTGTTGGCGCGGATGGTGGCGGCGAACATGCCCTCCTGCTGGCCATTGGTGTTCCAGCTGTAGCCGGGGAGCTGGGACTCGCGGGTCCAGACATGGCTGATGAGCTTCCAGTTAATCAGGTCTTTGGATGCGTAGATGGGCAGGCCAGGGAAGGAGATGAACGTCGAGATCACGCAGTAGAAAGTGCCATCGACTTGTATGCACGACGGGTCTGAATGCCAACCGGAGAGCACGGGGTTGGTAAAGGTCGAATTTTGCGATACCACGGGCGCGATCAGCTGCGCCAAGAGGGCGAAGGCCAGGCGGAATGATGAGAGCTTCATCGTAAGGTATCGTCGTTAGACGGGGGACGGCTAGAGAGTCACAACGAGGACCGACCGTTGGACACCGAGGGGTGGTCTTTATGTCGAAACCAGGTACTCGGCCCTGAGGGGGCCGGAGGGAGGCGTGTCCCGGGATCTGATCGGGCAAGCAGGTACAGCTTTCCGGTTTAACCGGAATCGTTTCCACCAAACAAAGGGGACTGCTTTCCGCCCCGAAGGTGAACCCGGCTGATGGTTGGCGCGCTTCTCGCCACACAGGCAAATTACGCCCGTGTTATTTGCCATCCACGGCTATAGAGGTATTGGCGCGCATTAGTACATTTCCACCAGGGACAATTAGAGCGTTGGAGGCGAGCGTAGTACCTGAGATTACGCGACGCTGGGGGCGACTAACCACAAGCAATGCGGGGCCGTTGAATCCATCTTGGTAACTTCGAGCAACAGACTTGTGAGTGGAAAGTCGGCATTATCTCATCCAAGTCGCTATGCTCATTCTGTCCAGCTCTTCCTCTCCCAGCTCTTGATTTGGCTCATCGAGGGCATGTTCGTGATGCATGCTGCTTGCGCTCTCCCTGACCACCCGTGAGGAAACTTGCGAGGAGGCTCTGTTTCTCTGCCAGTTCTCCCCCGAAATGCTCATTGACTTGAGCGACGTGCTGAGGTCGCTTAGACCGGCGATCGACATCTTGTTCCTCGACCTTCCCACCGACAGAAGCGATGGAATAGACCCGGAGCCCCCCGCAAACCGGCTGAGACGAAGTGCTGCACTTGCTCCAGTTCTTCTAAAGTTGGAAAGATCAAGGGAGCTGAATGAACTGGCGAGTGTTGGCGAGACTTGCTTGGCGTGTAATGCATCTTGGTTCACGCTTGGACCTAGAGGAACAAAAGCGTGCAAGGTATTGTTGGAACTCTGCGGCTCTGTTGACGGGGTGCCGATGTTGAGAAATCTTACACGGAGTGTGTCCTCAATATACCCAACCCATGACCTCTTCATTCGGCTGGCGCCACATCGTGATCCACACCGTGGAGCCTTCGGGCGTCGAAATACATAGTGGTCCAGAAAGATCTTTCCGAGTCGCATCTCTGACTCGCCCAGCATGTATTCGTGTCGCTTTAACAGTCGTCGGATCAGGTCGCTGTCCGAGCTGGCAGGTTCAGCCCAGGAATCGTGCGAGTGGCGGATCATTCGGGAGACTACCATGAGCAACTGTGTCGGGCTGATACCCATCCTTGTCTGTGTCTCGCTCATCCAGAGAGGCCATGGATCGGAATCCTCGGCTGTGCTGTCATTCCATCTTTGCCAAAGTCGGATAAAGATTGTGTTGGTGTCATCCAAATCAATACCGTTGTTGGTGTTGTCGTGAACACTGGCAGCTTCTGTATCTTCTCTCCATAACGAGAAGCTTTGAAGATGTTTGTCGCACCAGTACAGGCAAGATCTAATGCAAGGATTGTTGAAACCAACGATAGGTTGGAATTCAAACGGCCCGGGAACTCGAGTGAGGATGTGATCTTCAAGCTGTGTATATTCTTCCACCTTCAATGTGGAGAATGACAGCTCCCATGAGCGCAAACGAAGAACGCTGTGGTAAAGTGGGAGGTCCAAACATCGATCTGTCAGAGGAAGGGCTTTTAGAAAACTTCCTAAGGTTTGATCAGCCGCCCGTGCAAGCTTTTGCGCTTCGGCCAAGTTAGGTTTCGCTTCCTCAAGGTTTCCGTTGCAAATGGAGAGGAAGGCGAGAAGCATATGGAGCAAGAACAACCTATGCGTAGCTGATAGAGCCGTAGGTCTATGGATTTCTGCACATATGATGTTTCGAATAACCTCAACGTGCTCGGTGTTCCTTGCCGTGTACGCGCATTGGACCACCAGGTACCAAAAGCTGCAACCAACATAATGCTCAGGGTCCGAGTGCTGACGTTTCAACATTGTGATGTAGAGCTTGAACGCTTCCTGGTGGCAGCTCAGGACCGCAAAGCAGTCGGCTGCACGCCTGATGTCGGTCATGTCCTGCTCCGAGAATGTGTCAACTGGGCGATTGAGATCGATTATGCGCGGACTAGGCTCTTCTGCTTTGTTCAGCAGTTTATCGGCAGGTTCCGTGGTCGTCTCCTCCAAGTTTTGAGACCCGAGACCCATGTCCTGGGGGCGGACTGGTGACGACGCTCCCCAAGGCACTGGTGTCAAAGGACGAAGGGGGTGAGCAGCCTCGCTGGGCAGCGTCGTTGATGTGTCTGGATCAAAGTCATCGAACGCCTCTGTAGTGTCGACAGCGTCAAGCAGAGACATGATACTGCAGCCATGACTCTTCTGTACAGGCTGAACACCGCCTGCAGCACGTGTCTTTGGTCCTGTTTCGTGAGGCAGTCCTAATTGTTCGGAATCCGGGTGATCAGAAACGCTTAGAATGTGACCGAGTGTTTCGAGGCCTGCGCGACCAGCGGAGATCTCGTCCAGCTGTTTGTCCCATAATGCGATGCGGTATGCGTGCTCGTGCTTCTTCAGCGGCGGCTCGCTGGTAGCAGAGCCACTGCTGGCGGCAGAGTTGCTTGCGGAGGTGGCTAAAGTCCTCGGGCGCTTCAGAGTACGTCGAACTGAAGTCGTAGAAGCCGGTTTCGCTGGCGGCAAGGACGGCAATGGTGCTGTTGGCGGCAATGATGGCAATAGCGCTGTCGAGCCTTGTTTCTTGACAGCCCATTTCTTGTTGAACTGATACACATACTGGCGCACACTGCAAGTCTAAAAATTAGCGGGGAACTTTGGCACCGACGGGACTCACTCACGTTGCATCGAAGCCGTGTCGGAGCCGCATTTGGACCGCCACTTCCCCGACGTTCGATGCGAGGAAGATCTCGATCATTTCGGCCTTGTGCTCTTCCCATTCCTCGGGCGGAATACGTCCAGCCCGATGAGCCGCTGGGGCGCCAACGAAGCGAAAGCTTTCGTTCGTTTTCGTCATTGCCGGGTAAAGAGGGAGTCTGAGTCGCCAACCAATGCACACGACGAACTTGAAGGCCCAAGAGGGGAGCTACGACAGGCCCTGCCTGCCCTACGAGATTACCAGCAAAAGCATCAGCGATCCGTGCGCTTGCAAACTCCCCTTCCGGTTAGCGCAGAGCAGCTGCCAACCGGAAGCCTGTCTTGCCCCCGGCCGCGAGCGGATGGGGCGCGCTAGGCCGAGATTGGCTATTGTAAGTCCCATCCCCCACAGAAATGCAGGGGCATCCCAGACAGGCGGGCCTGAACGATGAGACCGCATCGCCAAAGAAAATTTACCCGTCTATTTTGCTAATTATGGACTAGTGTGCAGGAAGTCTGCCAGGTTACGGTCCCACTTACCAAGGTTACAGGTGCTCGGCATACTCCCTCATATTTCACATCATGTCTCCCTCCAGTCTTATTGGAGGCTTTCTGCTCAAATGCAAGCCATGTGGAGTCGGATTCAGGTTTATCATACAGAGGCGTATCTTCGATGCACCTTTCGCCTTGGCCCTTGGACCTCCTGGGATTCCAACGCTGTGAATATCGCCGGTCAGGCTCACCCGTCATTGCTTCAACGTTTTCGGCACCGATAATTCTAACTCAATTTGATTATTGTCAAGCTGAAGTTCCAGCCACATTCTTTTTCTCACCTTGTGTTAGTCTGGACCAGCGATCCTCAACACCTTCAACCAATCAGTAACCCACCAGCGGACAGGTTGAAAAGCCTCCCACCCTAGTGCCCTGCATATCGCCATCTTGACAATATCCAAGATGGGATATTACAGTCCCAACGTATGGTGTGAGACAGTATATCAAGGCCATGCAAATGGCATTTTTCGGCCATCTTTGCATTGGACTTTGGTATCCCTTTATCCGTTGCTGGTGACTTTCAACCCCCACCATTCCACAGGCTTGAATTCGCAGATTATCGAACGACCTTTTATCCGATAAACAGCCATGTCTTCAGCGAAGCAGATCGGCATAGACCTCGCACAGATTGGCTCCTGGGCCGCTACGGTCCCGGCAGGACCCAAGGTCAGTGCCGAGTAACTGATGACCCGTTGAACGATATGCTTGTTAACCCATGCTTTGTCAGGCCCCTTCCATCGACTTGGTTTCAAGTCTGGGACAGACACTTTCAGTGGCAGGACACTTAGCACGGCATCCCATAACCTCGGCACCCGTTGTCAACGGCTTTGACAAACACACCTCTAAGAACATGAAGCGGTGGCTCCAGGAGAAAAAGTCGCAGGGTCCGTGGACGGGGCAATAGGGTTGGCTGGATTTTAGTGTGCACAACGCAACGCCCAAGGACTCATATTTGATGGCATTCTATGTAACTTTCATTCCACATTTCAAAGAGACATGTCTATTTGGCCTAATGTGGGAGATGATTTAGGTGATTTATTGCTCGTCTTACGAGACTCCGTGTGAGATGCCTCTTGCATACTGTCTGTCACACGGTGAGCCTGGCGTCCTGGTGGATGCATTTTCCGTTGCCACGCGGCAGCGGACAAGACCTCGGATCGTCAACGGCGCGCCGAGAAACCTAGATTCAATCCGTCTTCAAACTCTACATTCCATCCGCCGCAGGGCAAGCAGAATTTTGTGGCACACAATCCCTTCAAACTTCTCAGTCTAGTTCTCTCGACTCCTCGAGCTCCCCTCCGCAACTCCTTCCAAGTCTGGCATCCCATGTGCGCACGGGCGCACCGCATACCGCATCGATGAGTACAATGGGAGCCAAAAAGTGTCGGACCCCCTTGCGCCCCAACTATTCCATTTTTGGACACCCCGCTAAGCCAACACCCCTCTTCCATTCTTCAATTTCCAGACCGCTTTTTTATCCTTTCAACA
>Ga0247770_1001659_pt1 | contig 16002 bp, 20 predicted proteins | sample UWRJL136409B6_FD_179943 | JGI IMG/M metagenome (GOLD analysis project Ga0247770, IMG submission 179943) | Plant litter microbial communities from Arlington Agricultural Research Station in Wisconsin, United States - UWRJ-L136-409B-6 | ecosystem: Environmental > Terrestrial > Plant litter >... | reverse complement strand
TGATATTCATGATCTTTATGATCTGGGGGAGTTTGAGCAGAAGGGCGCGAGGGGGACGAAATGGGGTACCAAAGGGGAGCTGGAGGAGTTGGTTTCCGCGGCGGAGGGGTTGGGCATCGGGGTGCTTTTTGATGCGGTGCTGAATCATAAGGCCGGGGCGGATTATAGCGAGGAGGTGGCTGCGGTGAGGATTGAGGAGCGGGATCGGAGGAGGCAAGTCCCGGGGGGGGAGGGGGTCATTGAAGCGTGGACGGGGTATGAGTTCCCGGGGAGGGGAGAGACGTATAGCGCGTTGAAGTGGGATTGGAAGTGCTTTACGGGGATTGATTATGATGGGAAGACGGGGCAGAGCGGGGTTTGGCGGTTTGAGGGGAAGAAGTGGGCGGAGGACGTGGATGAGGAGTTAGGGAATTATGATTACTTGTTAGGGCACCCCTTTCTCAGGGGTTGATCTTTGAGATGCGAGTTTTGCTAATTTGTCTCTGGGGGTTAGGATGTTTGCGGATGTCGACCACAGCCGGCTGGAAGTGAGGGAGGATTTGTTTCGCTGGGCGGCGTGGCTTGCGAGCCAGATGAAATTGGGCGGGATGCGACTGGATGCTATTAAGCATTATAGCTTTGAGTTTGTGCGAAGCTTTGTGAGCTTTGTGCATCAGAGGGTTGACCCCGGCTGGTTCTTTGTTGGCGAGTACTGGCGAGAGGACTCGGAGTTCTTGGCGCGGTATCTGGAATACATGGGGCATCGGATGTCGCTGTTTGATGTACAGCTGGTTTCGAACTTTAGCAGAATATCGCTCAAGGGGGACAAGGGTGATTTGAGGGGGGTATTTGACGACGCCCTGGTTGTCTGGAAGCCTGATAACGCTGTGGTAAGTGTCGTCTTGATATAGAGGTTGGTGGTTATTGTTTACTGACAGTTTTCAGACTTTCGTTGTCAACCATGACACTGTAAGGTGGATCTCTGTTGAAAGTGATGCAATGAACAATCAGCTAATAATCTGGACAGCAAGAAGGCCAATCCCTCGAGGTAGATCCCCTCCCCTCAATATTCCTTACCACCGACTAATCCGACATAGACCCCCGTGGCGCCATTCTTTATCCCCTCGGCCTACGCGCTCATCCTCCTCCGGGCAAACGCCGGTCTCCCATGCGTCTTCTACTCTGATCTATACGGCTCGTACGGTCAACACCCCAAAGCTGACCACAGCAACTTCATCCCTCCGGCCTCGGGCGGCGTCGTCATTCCCAAGATGATGCTCGCTCGTCAGCTCTGGGCATATGGATCACAGTTTGATTACTTTGACGATCCTAACTGCGTCGGCTTCACACGACTCGGCCACCCGTCCATGTCAGGGGGCGATGGGCTGGCGGTTGTCATAACAAACAGCTGGGAGTACGCAAGTAAGATGATGTTCGTCGGCGAGCAGCATGCTGGGGAGGTTTGGACGGACTTATTAAAGTGGTGTCCTGGGCGGGTAGTCATTGACACCGGAGGATGGGGAGAGTTCCCCGTTGCCTATCGGGGTGTTTCCGTTTGGGTCAATCGCGCCGCGAATGGAAGGGAGTTCGTGGACTCGTTTGTCTTGTGAGTACAATTCTATGCCAACAGCGGAGCCAATGGGGCAAACCGTGTCTTTGTAGCTAACTTGCAATGTTTTAGTGATACCGATATCTATGAGTTCAAGAGGGTAGCGGAGAAGGAGGAGATGCGGCGTGTTCAAGCCCAGGCCGAGAAACTCAGCTTTGAAGATACACCTCAGAAGGGTGATGGTTTTCCGAGACGGCAGGCGGGACCTGCTTGAAGAGCAAGTTGTAGGGTCAATTGAGCGAGCACACGGCAGGAATATGGGCTGCAGTGGGAAGCAGATCCCGAGTACGGCGAGCGTATAAAGAGCGTAGTTCGTTATATTCACCATCCAAAATCTAGGCGAAAGCGACATGCCAGGTACTTTCAAATCATGTCCCGTAGTGGAGAAACAATAGATCGGTCACCACATTCTGCAAATAACTGTGAAAGGCGAGAGTTCAAAGGAAGCCGGAATCAAAAGCCAAGAAAAGAATCAGGTAAAAAAGATAGGGCAGAAGAGTGATAACGACAGCGCAGAATATCAATAGAAGCAAGGAGAACCTAGCAGCCCCTGAAATCAATAGGTACGGAAAAGAGAAATAAAGATCCGTCCCATGAACCACACACAAAGCGTATAGAGGCAACAATCTGTTTCCGGCAGCAATTTAGTGGTTCCTGGTCTGCTGGTGACGTCTAAGATTGTCGGGGCGTCTCGTATGGTATGAACACCCAGGGTGAGTGCATTCGACCCGTTTCCCTGGAATATCCAGTGTGGCGGCCTCGATTGGGTGCGTGGTCCACATGTGCCGGTGGTATTCTTTATTCTCAGCGAAGCGGTCATCGCAATAATTGCACCAAACGGGCCTAGTGTGATTTCGATAGTGCTTTCTAGACGAGAGAAAGGTGTTAGTGCAAGTGGATGACAGTATCAACATAACCTCAACTCCGGGGTTAGTGACGGTTGGATAGAGAAACTTACGTCAGATCGCACTCTCGCCGGTATTCTGCGGTGCAGATGACCCCTGTTTCGGGGTTTGGATAGTTGCAAACGAGTGGCTGGTTGGTGGGGGGAAAAGAATGGGATCCCGCCCCTGTGTTTGCCGCCGTGGGGGGGCTAGCGATTTGGTGGTTCAATAATTCGCCAGAAACTTGGTCGTCTATAATAACAAACGAGGAATCAAATGTTGTGGCTTGCAGCAGTGGATCAACTGGAACGAGAGCCGCGTCTCCAGTATCGCTAGGATCAGCCATTTCGATAGGCGAATGCTGATTTATGGAAAGGTTGGACAGATCGGGAACGGGCGAAAAAAAGTCGGTTTGCTCAGGAAAACGATCATCGATGGGTGGGGAGTCAGATCCTCAAAGATTTGAACCATCGATGTCGGCCTGGGGGGCTGCCGGGAGATAATTGTCAGAGTACGCAGGGAGGCCGTAAACGCTAGTGCTGTAGGCATCCGAGTCGAGAGTCTGTGTGGCTTCAGTTGGGTAGAAACCGTACGAGCCACCTAGATTGACGCCGGCCCCATAAACGTCGCTGCCAGCTGGATACAGCGGACCTTCTTCCGGACCGCTGGCAGGCCCGAGATGCGGTGCATAATAATCAGCTTCGAAATCCCCGGAATCCTCGTCGGCCGCGGTGAAGGGGGGCGAAGGAACGGAGGCTCGGCTGTCCTCCGTTTCAAACGCCAGGGGTGTCTGTCGCTCTAACCAGCGAGGGTCGATGGTCTCGCCGTCCCAGGCCGATGCGGTTGCTGCGGGATGGGATGCCGCACTATGCGACCCACTGCTGCGTGATGACCCCGTGGCCCGCCGCGCATGGCTGGGCATCGTCTCGTGGGTCGAGCTCCCTCAGCTCGTCGCAAATCCGGAGAATGGGTGTCCGCGAAAGGGTGGCCAAAAGCCGATCGAGCGCAAGTGGTTCGCGAGTGATGCTATCCGTTAAGTTGCGATGTTACCAACACGTCCAGTCTTTGTGTACGGAGGCCCCAGCGAGCCAGGAATGGGATTATTAGCTACCAACGTGTGCGGGCCGAGATGTGACCCTGGTCGCAGGGTTTCTGTGCTGAGAGGGGTGAGACCACTTTGTGCAGCGATGCCGACAGTGAATATCGAGACACTGCTGTCGTACTGCCAAATACCAACTAACACGGCCAACCCACAAGACACTGCTCGGTCCGTCTGAGCGTCAGGGTGCCAGACAGCGGTTCTGGGAGGCAAATCCAGGGTTCAAATACTCTAAGCCGTTTTAATCACGCTGAACCGTCAAAAGATTGGGGACGGGACTGGGAATCTTCCTTCTAGCGGGCCGGTTGAGGCCTACAACTTCTTCCCCGGAAGCCTCCAGTAACGGGTAGGTCTGACGGACCGAGGGGCAAACATGGACAAGCGAAGCCAAACCTGCGGTGAGGCCCACGATGAGGCCCACGATGTGAGGCCCACGGCAGGGAGATGCCACTGGTTCGGGCGCGGAACTGACCCGCGTGTTTTGATTGGAAGCCGGGTTTTATGGCTGACCAACCAGATCATCCAAGTGCTACGTGCTTTGCCAGACTCAGGGGCAGGCCGAAAACATAAGACTGCAGTCTGGGGAGGAATGCAGAGTATGTGTGTCTTTATCCTTCGCAGAAATTCTCTACTTCTCGGTCGGTGGTCGCCTTAAAAAGATCGATTGGGAAAATACGACGCAGCCGCGTAGCTGCCTGAGGCTTATATGCCCCAGCTTCGTGTGTAACACAACTTCGCATGAGGCATACCTCCATACGGATTTGTCTGAACCTCTGGTCTTCAGCCTGGGCGCCGAATATTGAGAAGGATTGATTCGATCCTCGTGAGAGCCTCGTCAGTGGCCCGTCATGACCGAAGAGGGGGGGATATAGGCCGAATTGTCCTCGGCCATAAATACTGGTAATCAAGCCGTTACGATCCGCGGAGCTGTTTCTCCATCAGCCCTGAACATCACTTCCGTCTTCGTTCCCACTCTACACAACCCACCTCTTCAAAGACACCGGTAGTTTCGCTCTTGGGCAGAACATTTGTCAACATGGACTTACAGGCTTTTCGTCCTATTCCTTTATCCCCCAGCCTCCGCAGGCGATTCTATGAGCCTGTAATTTTGCTCCACTGCCTCACTTTTGCCTACGTCAACGGGCAAGCAACGGAGACGGCCGGATCTGAGACGTCGTTGCCAACAAGCCGGAAGCAGACCATTCTCTGCTTTGTTAACAAACTCGCGCACATTTGCGACAGCCGAAAGGGTGGGAAAACGGTAACTGCGTTTGCCGTTCTTCAGCCCGGAAGTATTGAGTATCGGTTTGGTTCCAACGAACGGAAGCCAGCAGAGCTGGCGAAAGTCCGGACATATATCACTGGAATTCTGACTACTCTCGGTGATGCATCGAGGGAGAATATCAGGAATGCTGCCGGGAACTCAGAGAATCCGATATTCTGCCAAATGTTTAGCAGGATCATTATCTTCAACCGGCCTCGAATCGAGAGCTACGCTCGAGTGTTGCTAAGGCAACTTCCCTTCTGCATCGACGAAGTTGAAAATGACGATTCAGACGAATGTACGCTGCTTTCCCAAGTAGAGCCAAGGCCGGTTAAGGTACTAAAAACTTTGCAGCACAAAACACTTTAAGGGATCTTACTTCCCTGCAAGAACTCGTCCAGTTTGTGCAGCAACAGGAAGAACCTGAGGAAAACGACGATGACGCTGACTCGGTGCCCGTAACAAGGATCCCCGAGGATGAATGTAAGTCCATCAGCCGGTTTTGGCACTATACGGGAACTTAACTGACAATATGTAGTCCTTCGCTGTGTAGAGGCACTTGTGCGCTCTATCGACAAGTTCCGCACCGGGGGCCTGGAAGAGTTCATCCGTGATAAGTGTCGAGGCGATCGTGAGGGACCTGCGACGACACATTGGAGTGATATCCACCACGCCATCGGTCGCTTGCTGTCTTACTACTTCGCCGTCAAGGTGATGATCTCGGCATGCAGACTTTGGCCTGAGCTCTTTGTCGATTTCACGGTCATTCCCGTCGCTTCGAGCCGTCCAGATCGCAAATCCCCTGATATTCGGAAGTCAGCAGCCAAGATAATTCCTCGCATGACGAATAAGGCGGATATCATGAACGCGTATCGCCGTAACGCCGAGAATTTACAGCGGTGGGGCCTTGACAGCAATATTGCTGAAGTGACCGAGCCGGAGGTCTTCAAACCCATTGTGCACGCTGAGGTATTGGTCGACGACGCGCTCCGCCGGGAGGCCCGTCTTAACGAGGCCACTGGGGAGGAGGCAGTGCGATTCTTTCGAGAGTCTGAATTTGGTCGGTACATTGGCTCCAGCAAGCCCACTTGCCGTCTCTGTGCGCTATACTTTGAAGCACACCCCGATCGCGTTCAGGTGCGGCAGTCTCACCACGACCTCTACGTCAATTGGCGGGCGCCCGATATCTTCCTCAGCGACGGTTATGACGTCGAAGTACAGCGCAATGCGGTACTCGAGCGGATGGTTGTGACAATGCGCGATTTGACGTTCTCGGCCATCAAGAACAGGTCCGCGATCCACAGGTCGTTCGACTCGAACAACACTCCATCGGGCGTACCTCACGCCTTGAGTACGGATAGGACGTCGTCTGTTGCTGCGGTCGACAACGACCTGTCATCTATGCTGGGGGCGATGGATATTGGGTCGGTGCGAGACCACCATGTCGATCGTGACTTCACCCGCCGGACCGCGCGAAACACCAACGGGGGAGCCCACGCGGGGGACTTTCTAAATGCTCAAACTGGCCAGCATTAGAATGGCCGAGTCAAGGCTTCTACAGGCGACGAAGACCGGCGGGAAGATGACGACCAAAGCGAATACTATTCGTCCAACGAATGATTGAAGATGTTACGCCGGTGTCAGTGGGATCAGTTCAGTTAGTTGCTGACAATATGCTGCTTGTGTTTGGTAGGACATGGTTGAATTAGGGATCAAGTGCTGAAAGATAGGTTGCTACAGCAATGCAAGTTTGATTTTGCTGTCTCAGATGCGAATATTGTCCGGCGGATTGATCTCTCCAGACTTCTCGTGAGATCTTCCAGGCCTCGACTCGCTCCCCGCTTACTTCTCTCCTTGGCCGGATTTCTCCTGCCCCTGGCCCTGTTGCGAAGTGTCCTTTGCAGCCTGGGCCTGTGCGGCTCTGTCCTTCGCCATCTGCTTCCTTCGATGTGTCAGCATTCGCTCATTTCAAGTTCGCCATGAGATTGATGCATGAGGTGGTCGCATTGCGCACTCTTTTTCTCTAATCCACTGGTTCTCCAGTGCCTTCTCACGATCTGACAGGGGGTTTGGGTTCATTATTTCTCGTTTGTTGGTGGGAATGTGTTTTGTGGTGGACTTGGGAAGTTTGATGCGCTTGCACCTGCTCAGGGCGTCGTGATGAGTGTCAGGTGAGGGTGCTTGACGTCATCCACCCTCCATGTCTAAAGTAAGGGTTAGGGTTATGCCTCCGCGCCCCCGCTTCACAAATTTCTTTGTCAAAAACTGTCGATTCCCGGTCGACTTCAATTTCTTGAGCCCGGGTTGCATGGCGCCGCCCAAGTAGTGAGAGTCACAGAGATGTAAACATCTCAAAATTTGATGCGATGAAGGCGCTGGCTAAACCGTCTCGGAGATAATGCTCCCCTCACCCGGACGTCTGACGGATGGATTCCGGCATTTAACCCTTGCTGTTTCAAACCTCATGTCGCTAAGACGGGATCGGGGCGGGAGCTAGCACTGCACGACTCTGCCGGGCACGACGTCGGCATGTCCGGCCCAGCCCGTTTTGCGCAAACTTGGGAGCAAACAACTAAACAATGCGGATGCCCATCCCGATGCCACATTACATCAGCAAATGTCTGAGGAAAGTGTCACAAAGAACCCCGCAGCTAGCCTTTGACACCTTTTGTGCGGAGAGCAATCGAGACATCGTGCAGTTCTAAAAACCCGTCCCTACCTAGGCTGAGAACCTGCATTTCGATCTCAACAGATTGGGAATGGATGTTTCAACCCCAGATTCCGTTTAGATATGCGGTAGCCAATATGAAGGCGCAATGCCGGATTTGAAACAAAAACGGTCCAGAACGTTACCGGCCAGGTTGGCACATTGTGAGGCGCGGTGCGTTGGACAACTCACCCTGGTGTCACCCACTCTGATGGGGATTCTCGTGCCGCGTGTAGGGTGGGTCTCTGACTGCCGATTGACCAGGAGTCGAAACAGCCTCATCACCAGCGTGGGCCTTGAACTCCTGAAGATCTGCTGATCTACACTTAACAAAGCCACACAATCCCAGCATTGGACGCTTGAGGCGACGACGTCCACCAGCACCCATCCGTCCGGCTGCTGCTCCCGTCCCGCAGTGGAGTAGTGCACCGTTTCTTCCGATAATACCGGACGACCGGGCAGGCGCAGCATCGGGCGCTGATGGAGCGAGGTCGCCCGGCACCAAATTGGGGAAACTGCTGACTCGAGCATACAAAGTTGCAGGGAGTGAACCTGGGCTGCTAGCGGCAACGGGGTTTTTGCAACATCCTGTTAGAAGTCGTATCCCAGCTCAAACATCTTGATCTGGAAGATACACAGCGGAACCTGATCTCCTCGCGCACCAACTCCCTTTGGCGCGATCAACTTGACAACGATGCACAACCCGCCACTGTCCCCGCACTGAACTGCCAGAAGCAAGTGGTACCGTACCTTGCATACGTGACATCATTGCGGTGGTAAGATAAAAGGACCGGCATACGGGCCAGGGACCGATCGAGACTAGGGCATGCCGTTGCCACTGTTCGGGTACATATGCAACATGCCGACCAACAAGCTTTTGATAGACGGGAGACGACATGGCCCCAACCCCAGGACCCACTGTGTACGCCGGCAATGCGAGATGTGAGCGAGATTTAAATGGAAGTTGCCGTTTAGGGGGTCGCAGGCGGTCTTACGAGGGTATCGATGGCACATTGAGACGCCTTCAAACCGGCAGGAGCCACCCACGTCTTCGAACCCCAGAAGAGTGTGGACCTGCGTTTGACGCGTGTCGTTGAAGCGTTTATCCACGCCGCGCCCATCGCCATTCCCATTCCGCGCCAACCATGTGCTCCCAGGTCGCCCTCCCATCTCACGCGCCTCATCGAGTAGCTCCTATATCTGCCCGTTGAGTGCTGTGCGCAAGCCTGGTACGTCCCGCCTCCAATTTGTGGCCCTCTATTTGCATATTGCCTCTTCCCAACGCCCGGACATTTGGTTAGGGTACCATTCTGCTTCTCTCGCTGGTTCTGCATCTTCCCCGAGCATTTCGCCACGTCTATTCTTCCGCCGAGGAACTCGAGGACAGTAGAGGGTGTCCAATCAGGTACTTTCCCCTGCTACCAGCGCATTTTTAGCCCACGGAAACTGCCGATCGGTTGCTAAATCTTTACACTTTCTCAAGGTTCGTGACGCCGGACGTACAAGGTCTAGACTGCCGTGAAGGTGCGCCAGGGGAGGCGCGGAGCTGTTCTCGCAGCCCATACCAGAGGAGCAAAAGACTATCCCGAGACACCACGATGGGGGCCACAATACCAGGGTCGCATCGGTGTTTCACTATGCGGAACCCATTCGCAAGGGCGTTGGTCTTGACGGCCGGGCTCTTTGTCCTCGGCACGATGATGACACGGTCGGATTCATTGGACATCAGGACAGCCATCGCCAGAACGGGAGCCTCGGCCAAGGATGCGATATCCTTCCAACGACCGCTGGGTCACCACGATGTCTGGGGAGAAAACATGCGCGCACCTATCGAGCAGGACGGCAGCAAGGAGGCGCCGGCAGTTCACGCCTTTTCCAACTCTTCGCGCCCAATGACATGCGACTATGACATGGAGCGCCTGAGGGAATGGCAAAAGAAGTACGAGCTGAAAGAGGAGTTCGAATACATCAAGCGCTACGTCAGAGCGTCGCGGCGGAACATTCCCCGGAAGCCCATCACAAAGCTTCGGCAAAGGTTCTTACCAGATCAGTTCAGGGCTATCAACGTCAACAAGAACTACAAGTCGGAAACTTGCCCCGAGCCGCTCGCTGTACCTGTGACAAAATCTCCATTTCCAGCAACAGCGAACGCGTCTGACTTCATGTTTGGTGTTTCCACAACATACAAGCGGTTTACCGACCCACAGACGAGCCCGGTCAATGAGTGGACCTACTGGTTGACAGACGGTAACGGAAACTCGAATGGCGGGAAGCTGTTGCTGATGTTGCTGGATGCTTCCATTGCAGAGCTAGAGGATGCAAGCGACCAGCTCACGGAGGCCGGGATCGACGTGGACCTGTACAGGTCGGATGCGAGCATGCCAATGGCGGTGCGCTACCTTACACTTGTACCCACAATGTACAACCACCCGGAACGAGAGGGACGGCGGTGGCTCGTGACAGCTGACGATGATACTTACTTCCCATCCTTCCACGCACTCGCAGAGAGGTTTCATCATTACGACGACAAGAAGCCCATGTATGTCGGTACGTTCTCGGAAGACGTCAACAATATCGACCGCCATGGGCCGCAGGCTTTTGGCGGCGCCGGCGTGTTTCTCAGCATTCCAGCAGCAAAGAAAATCGCAAAAGACTACAAGTCGTGCAAGACGGACGAGAAGATCCGTGAGGCCGATTCCGGCTGGGGTCCTCAGGGCGACATTCTGCTTCGCAAATGCATTTATGAGAATTCGGACACGAAGCTCACACTTCTCAACGACCTCTGGCAGCTCGACATGTATGGTGACCCCTCTGGATTTTACGAATCGGGCATCAAGCCCTTGTCATTGCACCACTACCGGGGTGGTGGTTGGCACGTCGCACACCCATGGCATTACACAAAAGTCGCAAGTATATGTGGCGAGGATTGCACATTGCAGCGCTTCCAAACGGTAGATAACTTCATTATCTCCAACGGATTTAGCGTGGCGTACTATCCTGAAGGCATCGACTTCGACACGAACCAGTTCGAGCGCACGTTCAGCGCAGCTCCCGAGGACAAGGGGTGGAATCTCGACTTTGCTTTTGGGCCCCAGCGGCCTTCGTTGCATAAAACGGGGCGCAAGTTCTCGTGGGATTTGCAGGAGGCCAACGTCGAAGAAGACGGGAGCGTCAGCCAGATCTACGTGCGAAAACACGACGATTGGAGGTGGAAGAATTCCGATGGCTCCCCCATGAGCAATCTGGATGGCATAGTTGAGCTTGTCTGGCTGCCGATTAGCCATGACACGTGAGATCAGCTGCAAAGAATGATGACGAACCAATCTCAAAGCGTCCTTGTACCATTATGGTCGACTGATGATAGGCGATCGACGCGCCAAGTCGAGTCTTTGGATAAGCTCCATGCTGCTCATGAGATTCCTGATACGCCCAGGAGCGGAGGCGCCCAGGTTGTTTACCAGGGACGGCTGCAAACGGCAAAGCAGCTTCATTGTATTCTCCGCGCTGGTGCGAACAGGCGCTACAAGGGGACGGATGGCATTGCTAGGAGTTGATGACTTTCTTCACGCATAGCGCCCATACCCACAATGTACTTCGCTTCATTTCAGTATTTTCTTTGTCGGTTAGAAGTATGTCTGCCGGAAATAGACGGGACGGGTTAGAGTTCGTATTATAAGTGTTCTGATAGACGCCTCGAGGAAGGCCACAGTGTTTGGTCGACGGTATAGCTTTGAGCACGGATCGTTTGCATCAGAGGTGTATTGACAATTCCAATTCACAACTGCTATCTTGTGCTATCTCGTGTCTGCTTCCCACTGGCAACGGTAATGCATCATCGTCACGGGGCGTTGTCATTCTTCGACCCCAGCGCCTAAAATATGCTAATCCAAACGACGCGGTCGGACTACAAAACAAAAATCCGCCTCCCAAGCCCTTTGCTATTCTCAATACTATCCAGTCTTACTATCGGTAGGTGGGCGATACTGTCCATCATTCGCATAAGCAGGGGGCAGCTCCTCGGTGGCACCCGGCTCCGTGTAGGTGTAGGAGGGCGGGGCGGCACTGTACGGCTCTTGTTGCGCCGCTTCAGCGGCTGCCTCGGCGGCCTTGGCATCAGCTGCCGAGGTAGTCGCAACAGGAGGCGACGCCGGCCCGGTACCAAAGGCGGAAGAAGGGCCTGGCTTGCTGCCATCGAGATTAATGCTCTGTACTCCAGCTGCCAAGCCGGGCACACCTTGTGCTGGTGCCGTGGAGGGGACTGGGGGAGCCGGACCGCCGGCAGCAAGCCCTTGGGTGTGGTGGGCTGCCTGGCTCTGGGGCTGTTGACCCGGTTGGCCTCTCCATCCCTCCGCCCCCTTGAGGACATCAAACAATGCCTTGGCTCCGGTTGGCCACATCCCAGTCGGGCCTTGGGAGGGCACTTCTCCCTTGATGATCTTGTCGACGGAGACGGGGGCCCCGTAGAAGGCAGCATTCGCGTCCTTACGCTCGGTCACAACGGTGCCATCAATTTGCACGCCAGCATAGAAGCCACGAGACTTGACGTAGCTATAGACGGGATTCTTGATGACTTCGCGGAAGGGGCTGGGCTTGCGGTTCTTGCTTGAGCCGGTTGGCCCCTGGGGGACGGTTTCCGGGGTCGAGACTCTGGGGATTGGGCCGGTCTCGAGGACAGGAGCGACCTGAGGCTGTTGTTGGGGTTGTTTGTCGTCTGCTCCAGGCGGTGCAAGGTTGGCGGGGTGAGACTCGGCTGCCTTCTCCTTGCCCTTCTGACCCTGTGGCATACCGAAATCCAGCGCGCCACCAGCACCCCAGGGACCGGCAGTCACAGCCAGATCGGAGCCGAGACTCATACGTGTGCGCGTGAATGCCTCAAGTGCCTCTCTTGTATTGATGACAACGACACAATCATAAATGTCGATACCAATGACAAAACCAGCACCCACACTGTGGACTTGAATACCGCTGGGGGGCGACCAGCTACCATCAGGCAGGCGGGCGATCAGAATGCCGCTACCAGTTGCGCCTGATACCTGGAAACCAGCGCGAGCCGTCGTGAAGATAGCGAGACCCTGCGCGCGGGCTATCACCTTGGAGGGTATGGTAAGTAGGACGCGAGGTTTCTTGCCCTTGGTGGCTTCGGTCGGCGTCTCGGTGATAGGGGTATCGCCGGTCTGGGGAGCAGTTGTCGTTGCTTGGGGAGTGCTCTGGGCGGGAGCCTGTTGGGGCGCTATATCGCTGTAGATGCCATCCTCTAGAGAAGGCTCGTTGTTAGTATTTATGTGGCAGGAGTTGACCGGGGTTGACTTACTGGCAAAACTCCTCAATATTCTCGCCGCCTTGTCGCATTCTTTGTCAAGTGTCGTTGGCAGGAAGGTCTCGGATCCCATCTTGTTTGCCAGCGCATTGAACGGAGCTGCAGCCTTTGATCCCCAGCCCGCCAGCTTGTGGCTCCAGCTTGACTTGGCTCCGTCGCCTTCGTGGTGACCGGAGGAGGTCGGTCTGGGAGGAAAAGGTGGGGGGTGTTCTTCAGTCGGGGTCGCGTCGTAGATGTCCTCGTCCGCTCCAGTCGGTTTCGGCGGCGGCGCAAAATGCGGGTGGGCGGGATCGTAATACGGAATGTCATAGTCGGGGATGGGAGTCTCGTTAGGATGATGTGGGACTTGTTGCTGTTGCTGCGCTTGCGGTTGCTGCGCTTGTGTCTGGGAGCTGTGGCCTGGCGGAGGGCCAGGAGGCGGGGGTGGGAAGAATTCCGGCTCCTTTGCCGGGATCGGCGGCTTTTGGTCGTTGCCTGTGCTCATTTTCGCGGTGGTATGATGGATTTGACAGTTGTAGGAGTAGTGATGTTGCTGCGAGAAGAGCAGATGGTGAAATGGGCCGGCTGCTTCTTAAGTGCGGGGTCTCTTTTGTCTGAGCTGCGACGGTGTCTCGGGTCGGATTGGAAGCGGGATTAGTGTGGACACGGCGGGATGCGGTGTCAATGGATCTTAAATGAAGGGCTCTCTTGGACTGGCGTCCTAGGAAGCAGGTGATAATGGCGCGGCATACGCACTTTCGTGGCTTGTCTGTTGCGTAACATGGCTAGCAGCGGCGATCTTTGCAGGAGAAGCTGTCCCTGAGAAGCTGGATTTGCGTCGCGGAGCTGCGTCGCTGTTGATGTCATTCTGAGGCTGAGCAGTGGCGCGCGCCTCATCGCACCCTAGCTATCCGGCCCGCAGTACCGTGTGTAGAAGCTGACCCCTGTCTGGCATGCCATCTGGCGAGCCAGCCAATGGTTCACAAAGCAAGCAAAAGCTTTCAGAGACGCAGATATGTCCGGTTCCTCCGGATGTGTTCCATACTCAACTTCAGCCTTGATGCAGCTGCCAATCTGGAGGCTCATCAATCTGGCCCTTTCTGGTGAGCATCCCGGCCTGGGGGCTGGGATTGCCGGAGCAGGGTGTGAGTTTCTGCCTAAGGCATCAGCGCAGGAACATAAAGTGGGGTAACTATGCAGGGATCACCTCACTGGCGTCCAAATACGGATTTACAGGATGATTCATTCTGAACAAGATGCAGTGTTAGCGATATATGAACAGAAAAGAATCCCGTATTCTGGAGGTTCTCAACATCACACAGTCGATATTCCACAGCTCCCGATAGAAAATCTCGACAGCTTCTAAATCGCAACACCGTTCCCCTTGTAAATGAGCCTCGACCAGCTCACTGCAACCACTACCACCATGGCGTCTCCATCTGCTTTCAAGCTATCATCAAAACAGTGCAGCGCTTGCAACGTCTCATTCGAGAATGACAGCGTCCGCCGGGCCCACTCAAAGGCTCCATGGCAGTGAGTTAGCGGTGGTGTGAATATGGGATGATTGCCCCACTAACAGCTGCGCAGTGTCGAAAACCTCCGCCGACGGGTCGCTGGTCTGGGCCCGATTGATGCAACGGCTTTCAGCACCTCTGGCACAACATTAACGCCGCAGACACGCGACGATTTTTCGGATGATGGCTCGGACAACGATTCCTTGTCCTTGTCAGACGAGTCCGGCGATGCGTCCAGCTCAGAAAAAGCCCCTAAGCAGTTTACACCAGAGCAGTGTCTTTTCTGCAACGAGACCTTCGAATTATTCGATCACAACATCCTCCACATGCAAAAGTCCCACGGGCTCTTCATCAAGGACATCGACCATCTCGTCGTCGATTTGGAGACACTGGTCCGATATCTTCACCTAGTCGTCTTCCAGTACCACGAGTGTCTTTATTGCCACTCGCAGCGGAGGACGGCCGAAGCTGCCCAGCAACACATGATCGGCAAAGGCCACTGCAAGATTGACATTCAGACGCCGGACTCGGAATACAGAGATTTCTTTGACTTCAATGCCAACGAGTCTGGCAATCAGTTGGAGCATTCCGCTGCCACACTCACCCGAGCCCCGAACCCCGAGAGCGAATCCGTCCACCTCCCTTCGGGCAAGATTGTCACAAGCCGCACCGCCGGGCCAGCATCTCAGAAACAACAGCAACATCGTTCGAGTAGTCCAACTTCCGCGCTCGCAAAGGCTCGCCTCACTACATCCCCTGACGCTTCGGGCACCAATCCAGAACCCGCGTCACTGGAGGCATCCTCACAGGCGCTCACGAGGGGCGAACGACGAGACATCTCTCTCACAGATCAGCTAGCCACTCTCAGCGTTAGTGACAGACAGAGTCTTGCCCATCTCCCGTCACCCCAGCAAAGATCGGTGCTCACCACCAAGAAAAAACAATTGGACAAGGCGCGGCGGGCTGAGTTAAGATCTCGAAGTCGCTTAGAACTTCTCACGAACAAAACGTCGCAGAAACATTTCATCGAGGATGTAAGGGCGGGCAAGGGCATCCAGCTGTAAACTCTCTTTGGAAAAGGGTCCTGGGTATCATTACAAGAGATGATATTTTTTGATTAGGTAGCCAGACATATCTTTTGTTGATCAAACAATGAATGAACTGCTTTCCAAGATTCGCGCTACATTCAGTCCGATCTCAGTACTTCCCATTGTCAAAAGTATCCCGCCGTCGCTAGTGATAGTATGAGAGAGCAACAAGCACCTCATTCAATTCCAGGAGGTCGCATCGTCGGTCTATGCCCCACCCAACCGAAACAGAAACGCCGCCATAACCACAGACGGCATCGCCATTATCAACGTCCCGAGTCCTGCACCCCCTTGTACATCCCCCCTCAAGGCCGCCCACAATACACTAACCAGCAAACTAGCGAGTATCGTAACCATTACTATCCAAAACACCACTTCCCTATTCGGCCCCTCAACAATATGAATACCCCAACCATCCGACGTCTCGACACATTGCACGACCCCCTTTTCCAAGCGCTTTGGCAACCGGGGAAGCCACACATGACGGTTAGGATTCAGATCCCCTTCACCGTGCTCGAGATAGTGAATAAACGTCTCTGGCGGCATCGGCGGGCGCGGCTGC
>Ga0247770_1001658_pt1 | contig 16024 bp, 6 predicted proteins | sample UWRJL136409B6_FD_179943 | JGI IMG/M metagenome (GOLD analysis project Ga0247770, IMG submission 179943) | Plant litter microbial communities from Arlington Agricultural Research Station in Wisconsin, United States - UWRJ-L136-409B-6 | ecosystem: Environmental > Terrestrial > Plant litter >... | reverse complement strand
AAAGCGCAACGTCAATTGAACGCGCATCTCTTGCAGGCGACTTCTCTTACACACCACCACGTCAATTGACGCCGTCTCGCGAAATTCATCGTCGCCAAGGTACGTAAAGGCTACGCGCACGTTTCCCCGGGCTAATCTAGTGCGAAGATGGCTGAAAACGCCCCCGCGTGTAATATGTAAGCCCTCCACGACCCCCCCAGCGATACAGGCCCTAAGGCTGCCATCTACGCAATTAATACTAAATAAAATAACGATAATAAGTCGGATCTGATTAAAGTCAACCTTTAGGCGAACCCTAAGCCTCTCTCTAACCCTCTAGCCCTCCACCCTCTTCTTAATAAGCATTATAACTCTTTTAAAGCTATTAAACACGATCTCTTTAAGTATAACGCTGTTATTAACTTCCGTATAGTTAAAACCAGGAGCAGCAACCCTCTTAAAGGCTTTAATTACATATAAGTCGATTACACCTACTAAAGAAGTAAAATTTACACTTTTACAGCTTATTCTTATAAACCTAATATTATAAAGTTAAGCTATCTTTAATAGGCTTTAGTTAAGGCGCTTTATCGTAACGGCCGTAAATGGACTTTTAAGCTGAAGAAAGGATATAAGGGCCACGAGAATCACTTTAACAATAGCTTTAACTTTGAACCTTTCCTTAACCCTAAGCTAAAAGCTTATATCGTTACATTTCTTAACTAACTTGGTATTTCTAACTATAAGCTTATTATTAACCTCTACGTGTAATTCTCTAAGGCTATCTGGACCACATGCTAACTTTAAAACTATTAATTTAAATTTTAAAAAGATGCCTTAACTGACTATACCCTATTCTAAACCATTATAAAGCTACTTAACGATAAGGGCGTTTCCTATTATATTAAGTGGGTAAAACACTTACCTTCTAACCTTAATAGTAAGTTAAGGAAACTAAAAGGCCTATTTTAATTATATAAATAAAGTAAAAAGCAGTAATTATAAAATCCTTAAGTGTAACTTTATAATAACACTTATAAAACTAATAATAAGGGCTTTACTTTTTTCTAAATTATAAGGTTTAACTACCTTAATATAACCTACTCTTACAGCTTTAACCTTATTAATAATAAGCGTTAAAAAGGTTTTAACTAGTTAATAAAAACTGTAAACGCCATTAAAGACGAAATTAAGGCTAAGCTGCTTACTATAACTATTACAGATTATAATAAGGTAATAAAAGTGGCCGTTACGAAGGTTTACCCCCTTACTAAACCCTAAATCTGTATATTTCACCTTTAAAAGAACGTTACTCTTTATATTAAGCGTAAGTGGAATAAAGCTGCTGTTAAGTGAGTTACACACTTTATAAGCCAGCCTTTTCCTTTACATTAATAAGAAGAAGAGGAGGATCTTTTAAAGGTAAAGGACCAGTTTATTATTAATCGTTAAATTAAACCTTTAAATAGCCAGCCTAACAGCCCCCTTAATATAATAAAGTACTTTATAAAAGGCTTATATTCTCTTTAACAGGCAGTTCTTTACACGTATACTATAAAGGAGTTTAATACTACGTGGGACTAGCTAAAAGCCTTCTTCTCACACTAGATTAATATTCTTTAGTATTTAAAGAAGACCTAAATACTATTTAAGCACGAATAAGCTACTTATTACATTAATAAGCTACTTAACTTCAGTTAATAAACCACCTTACTAATTAAGTCTGTAAATTACTACCTTAAAAGCTTTATTATTAACAGTAATAATACAGTTTTAACAGTTATACGCTAGTTATACAGAATAATTAAGGCGATAAAGCAGTGGATTGATAAGGCGCTCCTTAAAGAGCGTAACATCCTAAAACGCGACTTTATAAGGCGTATTTAGCTAGGGAAAACGCCTTTTTACGTCTTTAAAAAGGGCCTAAAGCTCGTCGTTAAGTAATAAAGGATTACTATTATAGCTTTACTAACATTAAATAACCTTACCTCCCTACCTTTTAAGCCCTGTACTAGCCAGTTTATTACGTAATATAATATACCTTACAGCTACACTTTATTTAACTATAACGCTATTAAGGTGCTCCCTCTCGTTTAAAAAGACTTCTACCTATATTAATAGGTAGTTAAAAATATTAAAGATAAAGACTAATACCTATAATACTAGGAGTTTAACTACATTACAGCCTTATTGTGACGACCCTGCAGACCGTCACTTGGGCCGGGGCGGCCCGACGAATCCCCCGCAAAAGGAACAGTGCGGAAAACGGTGCACACCGTCCAGGCGCACTGGGCCAGGGGTGCAAAGACCCGAAGCCCCTACGACTAATGAGGTGCTGCTTGCGGTATGCCGAGTGCTCGCATCGCAAGCAGGAGAGACCTCACGAGCAGAACGCTCGCGCGGTGCAAAGTGCTCGCACCACAAGCACCTGCAACACTATAAGCAAGGTACGAAGTACCTCCCAGTTAGTTAGTATAGATAAGCCATGGTTGTGCCCATAACCACTGTAAGGGACTTTGGTTCCTTACGCTAATATTCAATTATTTATTTATATCCTACTGTTCAGACTCACCTCTGTGCATTATAGTGACAGCAACCTACAGTGACATTAAACCCCTATCCAGGAGTGTTAGCTTAATAAGCCGTCTTCGGAACGCCCCTTACCTGTTAGCGTCCTGTTATACGTTCTGTCTTAACCCACGCTAGTCCTTTTAAGGCCTATATCGGGTATAGGTTATAATATAATATTAACGTGCCAGTTCTAAACGCTGTTTGTTAAACTCTTAAACACTACCTCTCTCCCATTAACATATTAACCTTAAGAAAAAGTAAGGAGATTAAGGAAATATAAGCTTAGCCTTAGCTCCCTATTATTAATAAGTTAACTGCACGCCTTAAAGACTTAAACCTTAACTAGTAAGGACTGGTTAAAAAACTTAATAAAACCTTCCCTAGAGATATTAAAAGCTATATTAGTCTTATTAAGAAACTCTAGGTATAACTTAACACTGTTAAGCTAAAGAATAATAACCTTAAGGGCTTATAAAAGAAATAAGTAAAGCTCCTACTACCGTTACGCTTTAAAGGAGACTTTACACAGTTAGAGTCCTAGATAACCTAGCTTTAGAGTTATGTCACCTATTATAATAAACAGTTCTTTAAAGAAGAAGGAAAGGTTAGGTTTACCAGAGCCCTATTAGATAGAGTAACCGCTTACTAGTATAAACCCCATGTAAAAATAATTAACGACCTCTCTATAAACAGAGCGTGTAAAGAAACCCTTAAGACTTAGGCCCTTTTTAATAACTTTGACGTTTTCATTAACTAACTCCAGATTAAGTTTAGGGAACTAAACACCCCTAAGTAGGCTAAATAATACCTTATAGCTTTAAGGTAAACGTCTTTAATCTTTAAATTCTCTACACATTTTAAACTGGAAGTAGTAAAGACTAAGCTTGGTTAAAAGGCCCTAGTAATGCTGTTTTAAAGTGGTTTAAAGGAACACGTTATTAGAGACCTTTATTAAAAAGATTAACTAGACCGCCTTTAAGAGCTAGTTAAGATAGTTATTAAGGTTAATAACTAGTATTATAATTACTATTATTAAAAGAACTTTTAGAAGGAGTGGACCTTTTACCAGTTAAGTAAATTAAAAAAGGGGAACTAGTTGACTATAACAGGCCATTACCCTAAGTTAATAGATATTAATATAGTGAATTAGTAGAACTGACTTAACCGTGATAAACTTTAATAACAGTAGCAGTAGAAGTAGTTTAAGGACTTATCCCAGGTTTAATACTTTAATTGCGATAAGAAAGGTTATATAATATAGCAGTGCCTATTACTAAAGTAAGTTAGTTAAAAGCCCGTTTTAGAAAGAGGAAAACATATTAGGTTTAACTTAGGAGATATCCACGTTAGGATAGTAGGTAATGAAGAAAACTGCACTTAGATAGATAAATGTAATTTAAAAGAGGAAAAGGAAGAAAAAGAACCCTAAGATATAATATACCTAGTCTTTAAAGGTGTCTTAAAAGAGTTAGCTATAAAGGTGTAGGTTATTACAGATTAACTTTAAAATGGAAACTTAAAACAGTTAAAGGTGTAGGTTATAAAAGACTGACTTTAAGAAGAGATGTTCTAGCTAGCTATAGTAGGCCTTAAAAACCTTACCTTATAAGCCTAGAAATTAAAGAAGTTTAGGAAAGACCTTAACTTAAACCTTACTAAGACAGTAAAGGGAGTTAAAGAACTAGCCCTCCAGGCCACTTAAGTAGTGAAGTAAGCCTTAAAAAGTGAAAGAGAATAAATTAAGAGAATTAAACTGGAGAAATGAAAGTTCTTTTTAATAATACCCCTTAAGACTTTTAAACACTTTAAGTATATTAAGTAGATTAGTACCCTTACCTCCCTGGAAAAAGGACAGTTTAAGTGGCTACCTTATATTAAAGCCAGTATGCCTTAAACCGGTATTTTAAAAGTCCCTTAAAAAGGTATAAAGTAAGCACATTAGTAGAAGATCTAGGAGCTGGAGGAGAAATATTAAAAGTTAGTGGATAAAATAAAGGACCTGTAAGTTAAAGGTCTTACTATAACGATAAAGGATAGAGTAGTGGAAGTTAAGTTATAACTTTATAATAGAGTTTGCTTTACTAACTAACTTAAACATTACCTTATTAAGGAAGACCGTTTTATAAAAGAATAAGCTGGGTTATTACTACTTAAGTTTTAAGAAAAGGTGTAGGAAAAACAACGTACCTAGAGGTAAGTGGAAGAAGAGAAGAAAGAAAGCGCCACTTTATCCGTTCCGTACTTTATAACTGTAACACCTACAGTTAACGTTAACTACCCCAACTACAGGGATATACTACAGATTAATTACGTGTATAATAACTGTACTTTTAACTGGCATTATAAACCTAAGGCCCTTTATAACCACTTCTTAAGCACATAGAGACAGGATTACGCTGTTATAAGAATAAAGTTAAAACCAGTCCATTATTAAGTTTCCTACTTCCTAATAAGAGAATCTAGTAATAAGTGGAAAGTTACTGTAATTAACTAAGCCCCCACCATATGCTAGTGAGGAGGAGTATTTAATAACTGCCTAGTTATAACATACTCGTTACACCTTAACGGAAAAGCCAGAGAATGGTAAAAGTGGGAAGATTACTAACAGATCTAAGAGTAAAAAGACATTACTGTAATCTAAGCCTGTAAAGCGTATTATCGACTTATTAAAGACTTTAAAAATATTATACCATTTAAAGTTAATTAGACGTTAAGATGTGAAAACTTAAAAAAGGTTAATTAATAAGTTTATTAAAGCTGCCTATTTTTCTAAAAGGAATTAGGAAAAGGCTATAGGCCCTTTAAAAGGGCTAGAAACCAGTAGTTTACTAGTTAGTAAAAACCTTAAAAAGAAGAAAAGGCACTTAAAGGTTAAGCCAGATAAGACCTTAAGGACAGATAATTACTATAACTTAAATGTTAAAAGAGTATAAGTATTATTCCGTTAGCGTTAATATAACAGACGGAAAAGGGAAGCTGTTTAAGGTAAAAGTAATAATTAATAGTAAGAGTGCTTCTAACTTAATACACCCCTCGTTAGTTAACTAAAGGAAACTCCCTAACTAAGAGTATAAAGAGGTTATTCCTATATAAAATGGAGAAGGAGGCCTATACTAGTATAATAATAGTAAAGTTACCCACTATTTACCACTTTTAATTAAAGTAGATAAGGACGAATAATAAGTAGACTTTAACGTTACACTAATTATAAGTTACAATATAATCTTAAGTTTACCTTAATTAGAAAAGTATAACCTTATAATTAACTAAAGGAGTAGCCACCTTACCTTTAATAAATCCCCCAGCTGTGATCACCGTTTAGAGAAAGTTAAGAAGGTATTAAACCGTTTTAAAGATATATAAAGCACTTAAAAGCACGCTAAACCCTTAAAATTAAATACAGTTTAAGTTAGGTTTACTAAAACGGTTAAAGGACTAGAAGGTTTACTATATTACCTAAATAATAATTTAAAAGGTGGAAAGAAGTTAAAAGCTAATCTACAGATAAGTGAAAAAGTTAACTTATTTAAAGTACCTATAAAGTACAGGAAGTTCACCTTATTTTAAAAAAAGATATTATAATTACTAGATTATAAACCGTAAGATTATAAGATTAAGTTAAAGTTAGGAGTAAAGCTCTGTAACTTTCAGCTTTATTACTTAAACCCTTAATAAGTTAAGGCCTTAAAGGAGTATGTTAAAGAGAACTTAAAGAACGGATTTATTATGGAGTCCCAGTCCCCAGCAGGGTATTTAGTGCTATTTATCTTAAGAAAGGGAGATGGTAAATTATGTATGGTTATTAACTATTAAATGTTAAATAAAGACACGATTAAGAATTATTACTTATTACCACTTATTACGGAGATGTAAGAACAGATTATTAAGGTAAACTGGTTCTCCAGCCTTAACTTCCCTATAGGATTTAACCACATTAAAGTGAAGGAAGAGGATGAATATAAAACGGCTTTTCAGACTTATAACAGGCATTACCAGTACCGTGTTATACTAATAGGATTAATAAACGCCCCTATAACCTTTTAAGGCCTAATTAACAGTGTTCTCCACCCCTTCTTTAACAAATTTATCTTTATGTATTTAAATAACGTATTAATCTATTCTGAAATTTTAGAAGAACACTGGAAACACATGTGACAGGTTCTAACAGCTTTTAAAAAAGCAAAGCTGATAATAAACCTGGAAAAAAGCTACTTTTACGTTTAAGAACTGAACTATTTAAGGTTTAAAGTAACCCCTGGAAAGCTTAAAATATAACTGGAGAAGATAGAGGTAGTTAAAGATTAGCCCACTTTAAAAAACTAAAAAGAATTATAAGCCTTTATTAGCTTTATAAACTTTTATTAATGCTTTATTAAGTATTTTATAAAGGTTGTAAAACTACTACATAAACTTACAGGTAAGGGAAAACTATTTAAGTGGACTGGTAAATAATAAAAGGCGTTTAAAGACCTTAAGCACACCTTTATTACAGCACTAGTCCTAGCCCTTCCCGATTTCTTAAAGCCCTTCTAAGTTAAGATAGACTCCTTAAAATTCATAATTAGTAGAGAACTTAACTAAGTTTAAGATAATAGGAAATGCCACCTAGTTACCTTCTTATTAAAAAAAATCTATAACCTAGCCTTACGATATCTAATCTATAATAAGGAACTGATGGCGATTATTTAATACTTTATTAAGTAGGCACTGTATTTAAACAGTATAGAAGAACCAGTCCAGGTCTTTTTAGATTATAATAACCTCTAATACTTCCTAATAAAGGAACTTAACCTACAGTAAATATAATAGGCAGAGTTAATAACCCTGTTCCACTTCCAGATTTACTATATTAAGGGAAAAGATAATAAGTAAGCCGACGCTCTTAGTTGGAGATAAGACTATAAAGATGTTAATCTAGTCCTAATCCCCGTTATTATATTTAATAAAACTAAAAACGGCACATTAAAGTATACGCCGTAAGTATTAAATAACTAGACATTAAAATAAACCATTAACATCTATATAAACTTATAAACAGAGTATAATATCTATTAACAGTAATAAGACTTTTAAGTAAGAAGGTTAATAAAAGAAACCTGTAAGTATAAGTGCCCTTTAAGAGACTTCTCAAGACACTTATAAAACTGTGGTAAAGAGTGCCTAAAGTATCTAAACTATAATAAAACCAGTTACTAGCTAGAATAGCTGCTAGAAAGTGTAAACAGCACACCTAAATTAAAAGTAAGGCTCTAGTATTAAGAGAAACTGTACGTTTATAACCTGGATAAACGAAAAGAGTACGTCTAATAGGTCTATAAATCTTAACTTAAAGGATATATAAGCTAAGCTAAAACTCTCACATAAACTTAGTAAATGTACGCCTTCCTGGGAATAAAAAAGTTAGTTAAGGAAGTGGTTAATAACTGTAATATCTGCCATTAGAAGTAAAATCGGCATTATAAGCCTTATAGGCTTTTTAAACCACTCCCTATACCACAGGCACTATAGAGTTTAATCTCACTCGATTTTATCACCAGGATCTTAAAGTTTAGGGACCCTGCTACAGAAGTTACTTATAACTAAATCCTTATAGTAGTTAATAGATTAATAAAATAGGTCTACTTTCTACTAACCTTAAAGGACATAACAGTAGAGTAACTCGCTTATATCTTTAAGAAAAAGGTAGTTTTATAACACTTCTAGCCGGATAACATCGTTACAGATCGGGATAAGCTAATTATATTGAAGTTTTAATAAAGATTAATATAAAGAATAAATATAAAGAGTAAACTTTTAATAACCTTCCACCTATAAACAGATAACTAAACGGAGCAAGTTAATTAAATACTTATAACGTATCTCTAAGCATATATTAACTTTAAATAAGATAATTAGCTTAAGTTATTACTAACAGCACAGATAGCTTATAACATAACACCAGTTAAGTTAATAAGTATATCACTATTCTTCACTAATTACAGTAAGGAGCCTAAGCTCCATTAAAGCCCACCTACTAGCACCCCCTAAGCCACAGTTTATACAGACTGGATATAAGAGTTACATAACTACTTATAAGCCGAACTTAAGTTCACACACGAATAAATAAAGAAGTTTACTAATAAACATTAAACTAAGCAACTAGTACTTAAAGAAAGACTCCATTATAATAGTAAATAAGTTAAAAGACTAACTCTTTAAAAGGGGGATTACGTTTACCTTTTCTTATAAAACTTACATTTAAAACAACCTAATAAGAAACTTAACTTTAAAAGGTATAAACCGTTCCAAATTAAGAAAAAGGTCACCACCTCCAATTACAAACTAAACCTACCCACCAGTATAAAAGTGCGGACTAAGGTTTTTTACATCTCACTTTTAAAACCTACCTTAAAGGGAGTTCCTCTAGAAAAGAAAATCGAGATCGACACCGATAAGGATAAATATAACGTTAAGGAAGTCGTAGATTTATAAAGGGGAAAGAACATGTTTAAATATCTTATTAAGTAGTTAGATTACAGCCTTAAAAGCAACTTATAAGAACCAGTTAAAAATCTTAAGTGCCCAGACCTAATTACAGAGTTCCACTGAAAAAATCCAGACCGACTAAAACTAATAATAAAAACCAGAAATAAGATAAGATCTGACATTTAAACTATTATACTAAAGAGTAAGACCACTATAGGACTTAAAGCTTAAAAAGTGGCAGGAAACTCCTTAATAAGTATAGGAGGACATTTATCAGAACTTTAATTAAGGTTAAAAGGACCTTAAACCCAATAAGAAGGTCAGGCCTCTAGGGCCCCCAGCGAAAACTCCACACAAAAAACAAGTACTGTTAAGGAAAGAAGTTAGTAAAAGAAAAATAAAAAAGTCATTAAAACTCTCGTAAGAGTTAAACCCACTAAAGTAAGGCAGTTATAAACTAAGTTATAAAGCGACTACTCGCTATAAAAACCCCGCTAAAAAGTTCCCCCAGTTAAAAGACCCCACGTCTTTAAAAGGGATGTTTAGCCTAGCCTCCTTATCCTCCTGGAACTCTAATAACTCCACTTTGCGGCTAAACACTTTCATAACTTAATCCTTAAAATAAGACCGTTACTTATAAAAGCGTGCTAGACGTGTTAACGCCTTTTAAAGCTTAATAGTAGCTTTATAAAGCTATTAAGCAGCAGACTTAACTTACAAGTCAAGGTTCTGCTTTTTAATAAGAAGAGCCTTCAACTTCGCTTCACTAACACTAAAAGCGTCACACTGGGAAGGCCGATACCTCTCTAGACAGTAGTTATAATTATCAGACCGGTTTAAAACCTAACAGATAAGCGGAGGGTTAGCAAACTTATAAAAAAAATAAAGGGATATTTCACTACTAAATACATGTATATAAGCTGTAAGGTTTAAACGGTGGTTAGTACTTTTACCCTATTCCCGTTTTAAGACCCAGGAGCCGGATACTTATTACATAGTAAAGTGGTGAAAGGAAAAACTTACCTTTTAAGTTCTTTATAGAAAAAGAACGTTAAAGAGGGGGAATCGTGTAATAACCCTGCAGACCGTCACTTAGGCCAGGGTAGCCTGATAAATCCCCTATAAAAGGAACAGTGTGGAAAACGGTACACACCATCTAAGCGCACTAGGCTAAGGGTGTAAAGACCCAAAGCCCCTACGACTAATAAGGTGCTGCTTACGGTATACCAAGTGCTTACATCACAAGTAAGAGAGACCTTATAAGCAGAACGCTTATACAGTGTAAAGTGCTTACACTATAAGCACTTATAACATTATAAGCAAGGTATAAAGTACCTCCTAATTAGTTAGTATAGATAAGCCATGGTTATACCCATAACCACCGTAAGGGACTTTAATTCCTTACGCTAATATTTAATTATTCATTTATATCCTACTATTCAGACTCACCTCTGTGCATTATAGTGATAGCGACCTATAGTGACATTAAACCCCCGTCCAGGAGTGTTAGCTTAACAAGCCGTCTTCGGAACGCCCCTTACCTGTTAGCGTCCTGCCATACGTTCTGTCTTAACCCACGCCAGTCCTCTTAAGGCCTGTGTTGGGTGCAGGTTGTAATACTTATAAGGAAGACTGTAAGGTTTTACAGCGTTTACTAATTAATATAACGTGCCTATATTTACTTAACTGCCTCTAACAGCTACTTTAACACCTATTACGCCTTAATAAGCTATTCCACCGCTTTTAAAGTTAAGTTTAGAGGTTAAGAAGGTTATTTTAACTACCTAGCCACCTCCCTAGCTAGTGAGAGGTAAAGGCCGTGGCTGTAAAGGGGTAATAGCTTAAGGTTTAGCGCGTAGATAAGGCGGTAAGGCTTATAATAACACTATAAGGGCCTTAATCTAACAGAATAAGTTTTAATAGGAGGGGATCGAGCTTAACAGGTCATAAACGACAGTTATAAGTAGTGAAGGTATTATAATTATGTCTAGCAGTGCCCCTACAGCTGGCTAAGGGGCCTACAGAGGCTGTGGGTAAGGGGGCGCGCTACGTAGAAGACCTATGCTAGCGTCTAGAAGCCAGCCACCCTCTTTAACTGCAGGCATTATAAGGCCTTAGAGAGCTTCACGTGCCAGAGGCGCTAGCCAGACTTAGGGTTAATTAACGCTGTTGGAGCCGTTCTGGCTAATTAGAGGGCGTGGTGGAGGGTTAGTCAGCGAGTAATTACGTAGAATCAATTGAGTTTTAACTGCAGAAACGTGAGAATTGAGCTCCATTACGTTATTTAAGCCTGGTTCAATTAAACAAGTTGGTTGCGATCGATACGACCAAGGCTGACCGGTGCCGAATGCGTGGGGTTGCACGTGCTTAGGGTTAGGGTTATGTATGGGGGTTTGGATTTACAGTGCAAATGGTCATTTTCTTATAGTGCAAATAGACATCCTCTTAAATAAATATGCATAGAATACATTTTTAAGATTTATATTATTTTTATGAATAGGAGAGAAAGGCATTGAACCTTCGACGACTAATTTTGCACCCCTGGGCCAGTGCGCAACACAGTGCACACTGTTTCCGCGGTGGGGAAGCCGTCGGGCTGCACCGGCTCCAGTGATGTTCTGCAGAGTCGTCACACTCTGCTCTCAAGGTGCTACGTCTGATCTGACCCTGCAAAACAAACGAACAGCAGCAATCACAGCAGCATGGCTTGCAGCAAGTCCGAAAGCTAACATAGCCCTAGACCGAAGCAGCCTAGCTGCTTTATCGTAAATGCGGAGTACCAACCCCGTCAAATCCTCTCCGAGGGGATGCCCTGTGGGGGCTGAACAGACAGGTCCGTGACGAGAGACCAGCGCACAGCCATTTTATAAGTACCATCCATGCCAAGAAACGTCGTGGTGCATTCAACAGACAGTGGTAGTTTTGACAGGGTTAGGGTTAATCCCCAGAGCGGATGCTTTCAGGAGCGAGTCGAGTGTACTGCTCAAAGGCCCAGGTGGTCCAATCACCGAGTTAGGGGAATGAAGACATGACTAAGATGACTCCCAAATCCCAGGATACTCAGGTGCATTACTTAGGTGGTCTAGCCCCACGTCCGGACGGTAATATATATTAAAAATGAGAGGGACATCAAGGAGAATCTAAAAAGAAATGCAGCTCTGGGGTGTCTAGATAGCTCCAAGTCAATCAACATCTACGGTCCCTGGCCACCCTAGACACCGCAAATCATCGTTTAACATATCAACATCGTCCAGGGTGTATTGTCCTTGCTGATACCGTGTCAGCCACCAATCTCTTGGCCAACTTAGTGGCGCTTCGGTGTTGAAACCTATTTAACCAATCGCATAGCCGCCAAGATATAGCACCATGCAGCTGAGAAAAAGCCCTGGAGCCGTGCATTCTGTATGGCGAGCGGGCTGTTCCGTGTGGTGGAGATGACCTACCAACTGATCAATGAGTGACCACAGGTTCAGGGGGTTAAGGGCTGACGGGCTTTCAACGACCTCCGACACCCGACAGCTGCAGCCAACCAGAGCTTCTGAGCATCACTCCCTTCATTCAGCTGAGAAAATCGGATGGAACAGACGTCAAACTTTTGTTTGGGCCCCTGAAGTCCGAATCAACTACCTAATCATTTATAACACCATCCCCACCTAAGTAGATACCCCTCACGAATCTCATGAAAGGCCATAACCCGTATTTTAGTCCCGCAGCTTACCCCTCCGCTCTGATGTAAGACACCTCTAACATCAAACTACAGTGCTATAAAGCGAAAGCAGAGGGATCAAAATGGCCAACTTTACACTCCCCACCGTCTTCCCCTTTCTGCTCCAATCCCAACACATCAACTTTTCCGAATGGATCTCCCTCTTCACCCTTCTTCTCGCACCGATAATCGCCCACATCGTCTCCGGCATCCCAAAGCTCACATATCTATCAACAGCACCATCGACCTTACCAAAATGGCACGACTACCTCGCCCTCTACAACCCCATGGCCATCATCTGGCGCTATGCCGCCATCACCAACCGTCGTCTTCGCGCACGTCGTAGCCAAGTCTGGGGCCCCACCGATATTGCAGCGGCGAACGCCATCTTTTGGACTTCGTCGGGGTGGAATGGGTCCGAAGACATTGTTACGCGCGGTAGCAATCTGGTGCACTGCGCACGGTTGCCATCAAGCGGACATGCGACTCTGCTCTCGGTCGACACGCTCCAGACGGTCATCGTCACGCTGCAGGGCCTGCAAGCGATTTACTGGCTTGCGGGCGGGCTTGCGCGCACCGTGAGCTTGCCTGGGATGGGGCTGGATACGGTGTCGTTCCCTGTGGCTTTTCTGGGGTTAACGAGGTTGTATGCTGCTGTGTGGATCACGAGCGATTACGAGTTTGTCGCGAGGGGTACAGCTACTGGTAGACGGCACGACCTTGCCTTCCAAACTGGTGTTGAGGCTGCGAATGCGCATCACAGGATGCCGCCACTAGATGCGGGGATTAGCGTTAATGCTTTAGGTGGTGTGGTGGGAGTGGATGCACGGACAAAGAACAGACATTCCGTTATGGAGGTGGACAAGACGCCTGTGATGATACACGTATCTAGCAGCGGTGGCGGCAGAGCTAGTGACGGAGAGGTGTTGGCCCCATCGCGGTTCCTCGCAAAGTCCTGGCCGAGCAGGATCTTCCGCGTCGTCTATATCACGCCACTGGCTCTCTTTTGGGTGTTGAGTCTCGGGTTTGCATTGCCTGGCCCCTGGCAGATCGGCAGGGCGCACCCTTTGACCAACTACCTCGCGGCCATCAACGGGTCGGTTGCGTTCCTGGTCATGATGGTCATGTATGTGTATTACTGGGCGCGACTCGGCTGCGGGTCAACCGTACTCCCTTGCATTGGCAAGCCGTGGTTCAAAGTCCTCGTGTGTATGGAATACACCTTTATGCTTTCCACTATGGTTATTTCGGCACTAGAAACGAGGAGGGCGCCGTGTGGAGTGTACACTACCATGGGAGAGGAGATGGATCCCTTTGTTTGCGCATCTTTCGATAGTTCTTAATATGAGAACCGGAGAGCTCATGTGGCGATGGAGTAACTAGTTAGGAAAGGACATATTTTGATCTGCCTTTTGAGATACAGTTATAATACCTTGCTAACCACTAAACAACTAAGAACACTCTAACCATAACCAGGTTCAGTTACGACGTTCTGCGGGCACTTATACCCGGACGCCCATTTCTTCTGGCGCTGCAGTTTAGCTGTCTGTTCAGCCACAGCCAAGAGCTCAGCATAAGCTTAGATAGCATTCTGTGTAAAAATCTGGGAAAGAGCGTGCGATGCTCGACTCGTCTGTAACAGCTACCCTCGTTAGGTCAAGGTGAGAAATCGGTTCTTCGTTGGAAAGTGGTAAAGGTGCTTGATTAAGGGGAAGATGTATAGCTGCGCCTCTGACTGCCTGAAACACTGTTCTGCTGAGTGGGGCCAATTCCGTCACTTTCACAGGTGTTCCTTCTAAACCTTACAGTAATAAACATAGATACGCATGGCAGAAGATGTATCATTCTCATCCCTGGGTATTTTTCTACACTCCCTAACGACATGTTTAATATACCAAAACCCTAACAGCCATTCACATTCTCCCCATCGCTATTAACCCAACCCTGATTTTATTAAAGATGTTCTCTCTGTAAATGGGGCAGAAAAATAAATAAAAAGCTAGAGGTACCCAGTTAATGGCATTTTTAGCGCGAGAGGGAGTAAATATGAAGGCAAGAAAAAGACATGGCTCTCTCTTAAAGGACACGAATACGTGTAAAAAGGTTGTCAAAATGTTACGACCTGCTCTTGACGAGGACCCGAGGGGGGACTGGACAAGATAAGACAGAGCGTATGGCAGGACGCCAATTTAAGGGGTGATCTAAAGACGGTTTGTTAAGCTAGCACTCTTAGACGAGAGTACACTGTCACTACAGTGACTCTCAAAAAGTCTGTGTGCACAGGCCACCCCACCAACTTCCCCCATCCTAACACCTATTCTTTAAACATCTATTTCTTAGCCCTTATTATAGTAATTAGAGTGTAAGTAGTATTAAAATAAAGTTAAGAAGACGCTATTTAATATTTAGTATACTAGCCTTGAGCTCTACGCACCGTGAGCCGTCGATGAGGAATTGAATCTAAAAGGCCTGAAATAAAGTCTAGATCTATAGTATCCCACGCCCCCTTAATCTACGCTTTTGCAAGCTCTCTATCTGATTAATTCTCCTTTAGATCTTTAAATTCAGGATGTAATTAATATACTAGCTTTTTCAAACGCTTTTAAATATAATCGAGTTTAAGTCTCGGCTGCAAGGTAGCCAGTTAATAAGTATAATCCCATAGCTTACCAAATAGCTTACCAGATAGCTTAAAGAGTTCTTAGAATAATGGATAGATGTATTATCCTGTTAAAATAACCTCTTATCAGCTCTGCTAGAGTTTAATACAGGGAGTAAGCTTTCTTTTAATACTTAGATAGAGCTGAAAGAGCTATATCCCTGCCTTAGAGAGTCTTTATCCCTCTTTATAAAGATAAGCTTAGATTTCCTACCCTTTTAGATAATTACTTATCCTGTCCGGAGGACAATTTGTTGTAAGGGTGGTCCAAAAAAAAAATTACTATGGGAAATTCAGTCAAAAATGATAAGAAAATTCAACTCGACCTAGGACTGGTCGGTTCATTATCAAAAGTGGGTCTTCTCGGGCCCCTCCGCTCGGGCCCCAAATCACGTGATACAGTATGTTTTCAGATACGTCACGTGACCAGGAGTCCAAATCTGAAGTCAGATTCAGGGTTAGGGTTACGGTTCAGGAGTTATTCGCGTTTGAAAAAATTAAACAAATGGATATTCGGAAATAAAAACAAGGCTATATCTAACCAAAGAAGATGTTGTTATACATAAGTTTTTACCTAGAATTCAGAACTACAATCTTTTCTACTATAAAGCTTATAATAAGAAAGATATTACTGTTTAAAGTTT
>Ga0247770_1001656_pt1 | contig 16055 bp, 12 predicted proteins | sample UWRJL136409B6_FD_179943 | JGI IMG/M metagenome (GOLD analysis project Ga0247770, IMG submission 179943) | Plant litter microbial communities from Arlington Agricultural Research Station in Wisconsin, United States - UWRJ-L136-409B-6 | ecosystem: Environmental > Terrestrial > Plant litter >... | reverse complement strand
GGGGGGGGGGGGGGGGGGGGGGGGGGGGGGGGGGGGGGGGGGGAGGCGGTGGTTGGGTTTAGGGAGAGGAGGAGGAGGGCAAGGGCGAGCATTTTGGATGAGGGGAGGGGTATTAGGTATTAAAATTAAGTGTAGGTAAGGGTGTAAGAGCGAGGAGAACGGTTGGTGAAGTTCAGTTGTGTTGTTGTGGTTTCTAGATGTTGTGTCTCTCCTGGGTGTCTGTTCTTATATCCCTTTTGATATCCCGCATAGAACATGTGACATTGAAAGTTGAATCTCGTAACAGAGATGCCGGGCCTAATACTACAGCGGTGGAGTTCCGCCCTCTCGTATGCTGCTACCCATGAGGAATTACCCGGTACCATCCGGGCGGCGCATGCTCCCAAATCTGCAGGGAGCTATTGCGCGCCATCCTCCCCTAGCCCCAAAGTCAAGGATGGGCGTCTACCAGGCTCGCTTCCTTGCACAGCCGCTCGTTTAGAATCCTTTTCATGTAACGAGCGCTCCGTTGGCAGGTAACAGTGTGCACGTTGGTGGTGGAATGTTTGCATGCCACTTTCTCGGTAGGAATGTGCTGGTCATACGAATGCACTGCAGAACACTGCATAAAAGGGGCCTAAATGATGGCGCTTCTCGTATCTATCTTGGGGTGTGTCAAAGGACATGCGAATCACATAACGGCGGAATTGGGCCGAGAGATATTGCTGCGGTAGTAGTACCGAGAGGTGGTCGTTCTCGACGTAAATTCTTCGACATAGTACCGTGGCACAAGCGATAGGCGAGATGGGTTCTAGATTTCAAGCCTTGAAACAGACGGGGAGTTCGACAGGCCACTCCTCCCAAGTCACGCAGACTCTTCATCCTACCTACTACCTAAATGCCCTGCGAGGAAGCCTGAAAATCAGAACATGTGACCCCTATGTTTACCAACGTTCATATTGTCCCCAGACATCCAGCTCGCAACCAAAGAGCCGGCCGCTTTAAGTTCTAACACCGCCAGAGAAGAAACCTGAATACACAGGCAAGTTCACGCTTCCGAAGGCGCGGACGGAGGTGTGGTGATGGCGGGCGCTGTCTTGGTCACGGTGCTGGTGCTGATGGGCGTGGCTTCGGCGGGCGCACGCGGTGTCCTTGGACTGGGTAGGGGATTCATCTTCGTCTTCACCACCCCACTGCCGCCGCCGATTCCCCTTCTGGCAAACATAACAGGCATCAACGCTCTCGGAACGCGCTTAAACTTGATGCCCTGACACAGCACCACGACCACCTTGCCCCTCAGCAGATACATATCCCCCGCATAGGCGCCCGGTTCTCCCTCAATAGGAACCATGCGGACATAGTTACGATACTGCACCCCCGCCTCCAACGCCTCCGCGAGCCGCAGCCTTCGCCAGCCAGGCGTGATGAAGAAGAAGTCGCGTGCGGGACACCCCGCCGCGGCGTCGCCAAACGAGTTCATCACCAGCCCTGCGAACTGAAAGGCGCCGTCGATCCAGTGCGGCGGCGTGTGTCAGGTGCCGTGGCGGTCTGCATCGAGGACTACACTGGCGGCGGCTTCGAGGGCGTCTGAGTCGAGCGCTGCGCGTTGCATCCCCTGGTAGCGTGGGGAGTAGTCCACTACGTTGGCGAACAGCTGGTACGTTGCCCGGCGCGAGAGCGCACTGGCTTTTCCTTGGGAGGTGGAGGTCCACAGGGCGTCGATGCGAGAGCTCACTAGATGTGAGGCAGTCTGCCACTCGGTGCGCCAGTCTTGGGTGTCCGGGTAGTACCAGACCATGGCGGTCGCGAAGGGGCGGTCACCTTTGGGGGACCCGTCGGCGTTGGCTGCCCACAGGCTGACCTGGGCCCGGCCGAGGTCGAGATCGAGCTCAGCTTTGATCCGGATGAACTGCGCTGGCGAGGGGTCGTCGTCGTGGATTATCTGCGCCTCGACGACTTGCATGTCCCTGACGTCCATGGACACTTTGGTGGTGTTGGGAAGCAGCCGCTTGAATGCATGTTCGCCGACGGTGAGGCAGATGTCGACCCAGATGCTCTATGGTAGACAACAATGATCAGCAACAAACTCGCACCTCTTTGTTTAAATTGAAGGTAGTACTCACCGCTGTCAAAACGCTCCTCCCATGGATCTTGTGCCCTGCCGCCGCCCCAAGTAGATCCGGGTGCCACAGATCCGAAACTGCCGTCAAGCGCGTTGCATTCTCTCCGACGTCCTCAAAGGCCACACGCTGGACAGACGAGGTAAAAAACAACGCCTCATCCGAAAACCCATTCGTCTTTTTCTTGTTGTCATACAACCCCATGGCAGCAGGGTCAGCTTTGTCAAGCGTCCACGTACCGTTGTACGAGATCCAGTAATTTTTGTTATTCCAGCGGTACGGCTCCAAGTGTAGTAACTGGTGTTGTTGTGACTTCCCGCCGCCTCGCCGGGAGAAGTATTCATCCCATGCGACGGGCAACCCCAGGCGGTGCAACGTGGCTAGGGTGCCGCTCTAGGCGGCGAGGGTGTCATCTGCTCTGCGGAGGGACGGCAGGGCGGTGACGCCCGGTGTGTCCTTGCCGAGGCAGTTCCGGACAAAGGTGGAACAAACAGGGTGCGGCCCGACGTCGAGCCACATCGAGGTGTCGTCGGCCAGGCCTGCGGTGGCAGCGGCGCCGACGGCGGATACAAAGTCGACGCACTCACGGGTGGCGCGCCGTAGGTAGGTTTCGTTGACAATTACCTCGGGCTCAGACTCGGACACAAACACGCACCAGCCGAGGAGTGGCGAGATGACGGGAATCTGTGGGGGTTTGAATGTAACGCGCTGCCGGGCGGCAGTTTCAAAGTCTTTGAGCACGGAATCCAGCTGGGCAGAATGGAATGCGTAGGGCACGTCGATCAGGACGCATTTCAGCTCGCGTGCTTTTTCTTGTAGGGTGTCGCGCAGGGTATCGAGGGCGGCCCGGGGCCCGCTGACGACGGTGTCGGCGCGGCCGTTGAGGCAGGACACCTCGTAGCCAAACTCGTCAGGAGGGCATACCTCAGCTAGTAGGCCTTGCGAAGCACCCCGCACTGACAACATGGCGTGGCTCCCTGGCTCACCGCAAGCGGCAGCAGTCAACTCAGCGCGACGGCCGACTAGGAACAGTGCATCGGCGGCGGACAGCACGCCGGCTGTGCACAGCGCCGCGTACTCGCCCGGGCTATGGCCGACCACGGCGTCGGGCATGATTCCGATGAGCGCCCAGTACTGCGCCAGGGCGATCTGCAGGACCACCAGCGCGAGTTGGGTGACCAGAGGACTGTTGTTGCCTCCGCTGTTGTTGGGGTTGGTGCGGTCGACTACGGCGGCGCGCACCGAAGGGAAGCCGAGCTGGACCACGATGCAGTCTAGCTGGACGACTAAGTCGGCGAAGTCGGGCGCCTGCTCGGACAGCGCGGCAGCGGCACTACGGTAGAAGCAGCCCTGGCCTGAAAAGGTCAAGATGACCTTTTGCTTCTGTTTCGCGACGTGGAAAGCGTGGTTGTCCAGGGCGGCGTCGTCGGCGGTCATGGCGCGCAGCACCTCCCGCAGCCGCTCCGTGGTGGGGACGGCCTCGGCGACCCGGATATGGTGGTGTATACGCCGAGCGCTAGTCGTATCAGCCACGTCCTTCAGCTGGGTATCCGGGTTCGCGTCCAAATAACCAAGCAGGGCGGCGACGTTACCACGCAGCGAGGCTTTGCTCTTGGCCGAGATGCACACGACCTCATGGCGGCCGTCGTTGCTGTTATTGTTGTTGTTGTCATTATCGAGGGATGCTACGGGTGACGGCGGGGCGTCTTCGAGTAGGAGGGTTGTGTTGCCGCCGTGGGCGCCGAAGCTGTTGACGATGGAGTAGCGCTTGCCGTTACCACCTCCCGGCGCAACCCAAGGCGTGTCCTCGGAGACGATGCCAGCGTTCCGACCGGCTGGGTGGCGTGCTACGACAGGGTTTACTGTGGTTTTAATGCTAATGTGCCGGGGGATCATGCCGTGCAGGGACTCCAACATATTAGGTAAGTAAGTTAGCTCGAGCATCGGACCGCCTTGGTCCCCTCCGTATCCATCTTTATCAGACTTAAATACTCTCTTCGTGCGTTGGCAGTGCATCATGAAGTAACGGATATAAATAATCTCAACGTGTTTAGTAAGTTTACTCTAGACTGGAGTTGAAAGACGCATTATTACATCGCAATGGTCTAGACGATGCGACAAGCAATTTCTATCGCATTATCGAACAATTTAAACTCTCTTGTCTCCAGTCCAACTTTCACGAAATGCCCAACCCCAACACGCTCATACACTTCCTGCGTCCCTAACTTCCTCAACACTAACCAGCCCTCCTGAATGCGAGTAGGCCGAGAATCCTCTCGGACCACCACTCTGTTGACCTCCAGACACCAAAACGACTCCTCTGACCAGCCATCCTTGCATTCGCAACCTGCCGTCCGGCAAGCCTTTTGCCAAGAATCGAACAAACAATTGTACGTCTCTTGCCGCGCGACAGCCTTTGACTCAAACTCATCATCTGGGAAGTAATCAAAGACAAGTCCATCGTGCGAGCGCACAAACGCGTAATATGCCTTGTCAGCCGTCTGCGAGATGGCTTTGTTGACAGAAGCTTGCGATTCGGGGGTTGCTGCTTCCTGGATGAGAGGAGAATGCCGGATATTCAGTGCTGCCATGTACTCCCTGTCTTCTGCCGAGAGAGGAATCCGCCGCCGCTTGACCTCCACGACGGGTGCTTTGGCTGTGATGGATCCAGATGCAACAGCGCCGTAGTCATCCGGTCTTGCGTTGATTTGGCCCCTGACGAGGGTCATGTACGGCGTCATGCTCGTCGAGTGTTCGCCCCCTTTGAGTTCAATATCCCATTTTGTGATGTCCAGGAGCCACGAGACACAGTAGTTGGAGGATGCCCATGACCAAGATGGAGCTCGATACTTTGTGGGTTTTGCAGGACGGTCTCGAAATGACTTGAGCCTTGCAGCCGCGGCCTGGAAAGGCTCATTGGCGACCTTGTTCTGATGCTGTGTAGGTTCTGATGATGACGTGCCATCCCCGAGCTCGACGGCCGTGGCCATCTGCTGTGGAAACCGTTGTCCGAACCAGAGCAGGTCCTGATGAATATTGTCCCTCCAGATGCCTGCCAAGTAAGCCGGCGTCGGATTGTCCCAATCTTCAGAGAGCAACGAAAACACCTTTCCAAACACCCGAGCCATGCCGCTGATGGCAACCAGCTTGTCGCTTTCCACCGTAATCTCCCTCTGGGTATAGTCAGCCACGAGCTGTCTCCATGTGTTCCGAATGGTAGCTATGGACGGGAGGTCGTCCGTAACCTGACCCTCGACCGTCGCCCTCCGAATTCGCTGAACTGGGCGGTACGACAGCGTGCTCTCCCACATCTGCCCCCTTTTCGCGTCCGGAATTTGGCCCTCCAACACCGTCTGACTATAGCCGCATTCGCAATCGACAGTCTCATCACACGTCCACACGCACTCGAACCCGGTGAGAGACAACATCCTGCGACCCAGCAGCGACTCTTGGCAGGTCCAGCCTCTCGCATCAAGCGGCCGATACGCGCCCGCCCCGGCAATGGAGTGCAGATGCGCCATTCGAAGCACGACAGCCTCCTTTGACGTAAACTTCTCAGGCGCGGGAAACGCTGCATCGCCCAGGCTGCCGTCCCACTGGACGCCCGATGCCACCTTGTCGAAGAAGCCCTCCAGCGAGAAACAGCTCTGGTAGGCGATTCCGGCCGTCTGAAACCCCGCTGTGGGCCGGGTGCAGTCATTGGTGACGTTGGCGGAAATCACCAGCTCGGCGGTGCTATAGATGTTCCCCATCCTCGCGGCCTCGGCCATCCAGTCTTCCGCGTCGTCCTGGATGATGCAGAGCGCGTCAACCCAGATGTACTGGAAGCCGAGAAGACGTGTCACTTGCACCGCCTCGGCGATCGTCCTCGGCATGGCCAGGGCGCTGATCCACTTCCGGTGTCTCTCAATGTTGGACATTGTCGTGGTGGTCCAGTGGTGCTTGTTGGTGCCCCAGCAGTAGCTGAGCGCTACGTACGGCACCGGTTCGTCGGGTTCAACAAGCTTGAGGATGGGGACCTCGGTGAACTGGACGGCCACGAGCGGGTTGCACGGAACCGTGCTGATGTCGCTGCCGATGATCTGCAGCAGACGCCGGGGGGTGAAACCTTCTCGCTTGACATTGCACTTGGGATGGTTCGCGCGACAGTGCTTGAGCCAGCCCCGGACGGCATCCATGGCTTGCAACGTCATGGACGCCACCGGTGCCGATGGGCGGACGAAGGGAATCGCATTGGGAATGTCACCAAGAGCATAAACATCCCAGTCAAGATCACGGCCCATGCGATTCGGCCACTTGACATTGGTCAGTCGAAGTCGAAGTGTACCGTGGAGCCGCATGACGAAGCCATGGATATCGTCGTCCTTTGCCCCAATTCCCCATCCGTTGACCGTGGTGAAGCCGTAGCTCATGATGAGCTGGGAGACGGCGCCGTAGAGGATATAGACAAATGCGCAGCAGCGACATCCTCTCTGGGCGGAAGCTTTGTACTCGGGCATGGTGGGATATTGTGGCTTTTCATCCGCTGGCCACTCTTGTTGGTGGATCGGCTTGATGGCGTCTTTGGGCTTGGACTCGGTGATGTTGCACTCGGCCATTTGTTGTTGGAGGTCGCCGATTTCGCCGCCCTCGACCGCGGGGATATATCTAAGGTCGCGGCATACTCGGCATCGAGGTTTAGCATCAGTGTCCTTTCCTGGCTCAGACAGGTCAAGGCTGGTCAAGGAGCCTTCTGACGGCATTGTTGGGGATGCGGCGTGGCAAAATGTTGGATCCACGGCCCTCTCTTGGTGGTGTCGAGTTTATTGGCAGAAAAACAGGAGGACAGCGCTGCGGCCCCTTTGTTGGGCATGAACCGACACACCGCCATTCCGGAATTGCACGATTCCACTTGAAGGCTGTGCAAATTTCTATTTGTCGTGCATATGCCTCTCCAAATGCGCCAAGTGATAACAACCAATCGTTCTGCCAACTGGCCCGAAACATTGCTGATTGCAGCACCACGGAACTTAGCTAAACTAGCATAAACTAATAACAAACGGTAAATTGACAACTTAGAGATGGATGTCATAACACTCGTTTTTAGACAGTAACGGTTTACCTTGAGCTACACAAAGTCATCAAATCATAGACTGCTCTGCCTGTGTGACAACTAGGTGCCTAGGTGTGGAAGTTGAGACTGGGGACCTAAGAAAGAAAGGTATAGCTAAGATAGGTCTCACTATTCGGGTCATATGACGGACCTTGAAGAGGCTATCAAAGTGGCACGGCAGGCTGTCGATAGACGCAGAAGGGCTATCCCGACCGGGGGCGTGTTTGAAAAACCTCGGAAATATGCTAGAGAGATGATATGAGCGGACGGGTGAGATGATGGATCTCGAAGAGGCTATTGAGGTGGTGTGTCAGATTACTGACTTAACGCCGGTTTTCGGAGAGGCGATCTCGTTCTGGCAAGGTCTGAGTATTTGACAGGGTACACCATAAGCTGTCTCAATAAAGCGATTCGTAGGTATCTGATAGCGAGGCTCTGCGTTTTAGCTCTGGGTAGAATGCAAATACTAACAGCGGCACGTATCAGAGAAAGTAAACAAGAGGCGGAAACTGCGATTCACCACCCTAAAATCAACACTACCAATTTCCCCTTCCTTCTTTAGAACTAAGCAGTTGCCACCGTAGCTTGAGACAGACTTAGCTATAGTTACTAGGGAAAATGGTTACAGAGTTGCAAGGACCTGTTTTAGGACCTCACACTACCCTTACCAGCTAGTCTCGCTTTCCTTCACTCTAATAACAGGGAAGGAAAATCCCCATAATTTCAAAAGATCGATAAATCTCTATATTATATTCACGGTCGAAAAGTATTACTGTAGACCTTTGAGTTAAACCGTGCCGCCAGTTTCAAACTTCGAGTTATACTCCTCAAACTCGTACAACTTCATTCAACGTTCAGGTTTTCCGAGATGGACCATTTAGGCCATTTCATGTCAACACCGACCAGAATTTTGGCTGTGACAGAGGGATCTCTGATAACACTGGACTCTCTCTCAAGTGGCGAGCCCTGGGTGATAAGTTCCCGTGCGAGCGGAACGATGTCATCTCCTCTGCGAAGTTCCTCCTCTTAGTTGACGTGGGGAATTTGGAACGATGGTACTGTGTGTAGTGATGTCCGCCCCTCGGCTGTCGCTACATAAGCATCAGCTCCGAGACGGAGCAAACACGTAGCTAGGTGACAAGTAAGAGAAATTGACTTGGGGCTGGTAGGCATTAGGGCGTATAGAAGGGGCGTCTACCTATCGTCGGTTTGTGAGTTGACATTAAGACCAAGATCTAGCAGGAACTCCACAATGTCTTGTCTCCCACCGGCTGCGGCATAGTGTAAAAGTGATTCTCCATGTGGGTTCCGTTATCGGACAGTAGCTTCCACGTCAGAGCATTTTACAAGACATAACTCAACAGCCTCGAGGGTTCCTATCTGCATAATCAAGTGGAGCGGGCTGCCAAATTCCAGGCGGCCGCGGGCTCAGTGAGCAGAAACTTGCGGTCGGCAGCTCGTTACTCCTTCACCACCATGATGCCCGGCTGTAATCGCTCACTGATATCCCAAAATCCTACCCAGCTGGATTGAAATATTAGCATTATGACCCGTTGGCATTTATAAGACTGCCTTGATCTTAAAGCTTCGATTTTCTCGTCAGAACCATGGTGCGAGACCTACAGTACCTTCCTACATCTTGACGCGCTTAGGCAGCAACAGTCCAAATGCCCCACCTTCCTTCCTATTCCGCCCGACGAGCTGCTGGGAGAGCTTAACCTCCGATGGCCACCTACGGTCCATTACGACGGTAATGACGCTATCTGTAGCTCCTAGGTTACTGAAGAGAAGTTTTCGGCCGCCGAGCTCATCGGCGACTCAGATACTGTCAGCTTATATAATCAATTGGAGCCATTCGCGGAAGTAGCCGGCTTGGCAATAGGGGACCCTGCAGGCCAGAGATTCTCTTCCACAGAACAACAACAATACACAACAATCACCACAATTGGCCATGAGTGCTAGATTCTGACAGATACCCACCCCCCAGTCTACAACCGGGTACTGAGAAAAGGTGAGATCTGGCTGCTACACCTCTTATTATTGCCCTCTGAGGAAGTACTGCTTTATGCTATGCTTGAACCTATCCGGACGATAACTATCTAGAATATGAAGCTGCCTTGTACACATGGGGAGGCGAGGAAGACGACAGCACACTGGTTACCCCTATGTACGTCGGCGAGTTTTAGGACATTCTCTTGCAGACACGCAACTGCGATTCTATGCTTCGATACCTCTGTCTAAAGGACCGGTTACGAGCCCTGTGGATTGATGCCATCTGCGTTAATTAGCAGAGTGCGTCCGAAAAGGCTACTCAGATTCCTTGTATGTAAACAATCTTTAAAAGGGCGATGCGTGTGCTGGCGTACTTGGGGAGTTCTAGCACAAAAGGAAATTTCGCTCCTTGGAGGAACATTGAGCATGTCAAAAGCGATGTCTTGGGCGAAATGCTGAAGCTTCGGTACTACGGTGGCTAGGAGGTGTGGCTGGTGTTGGTGGGGGGAAGCCTCTTGTGGCCTGCACCTGCTTAGAAATAAGCCCTATGAGCAGTGGAGCTAACTGCTAAAATCTTCTAGATACTCCTTCCCGCATTACAGTAACCTAATTGGGGGAAGTTTCAACCCGCACAGCTGGAGGGGTTCGGGTCATCAGGCGTCTTTGGTAGAGGCTTCTTCCATAATCAGTAATCGAGACTGACAATGAAAGGGACGAGTGTGGCAAGGCCCAAGCCCCGAGAGTCATCTAAGAGCCTCCTCTTTTTGTTGTTCAAAGATGCTTCCTCTAACAGCCTCTCATGCCCCCGCCTAATGTGAACTGTTGGCGTTTTCAAAGACCGACAAAGAAAAGGGGGGACCATTTGCTCTGGCGCCTGCTCGAGCCCCCGAATTAGACAGACACTCATCTCCACCCGCCATCCGGCGGTCATGTCTCACCCCTATCGCCCCCACCTGGATGGATTAATCCACGCCTACTCCCGCTTCCCGCCTGCAAGATTGGTTCTTGGGCTCTCAGCATACCGGCGCATCTCCGAGGAAAGCCATTTCTCTCCACAAGATTCCCGTGACCGCGCGATGAAACAAAGACGCGTCGTCCACCTCGGTATGGGGTCCCAAATCGCCACCTTCGCAGTCCCAACTGTGTCGCTCGACCCTGAGACATGATCCCTTGGTGCGCGAAACCGCTGAGCATCTTGGTCATCTTTACACGTGCTCATGAATAATATATACCTTTCTCAGTATTTTTCCTGCAAGACTGCAGATCTCTCTGCTTCAGGTCTTGACCCTGCACCCATCATGTTGTTCTTGCAATAGATCCGCGCGTGTGGCATGCCATCCACCATTCCGTCAACAAATAAAACCTGTATACCAAAATCTCAGCGTGCACTTCTCGTCCAGAATACAATGAAATAGATCGATCAAAAACTAGTCAAGATGGCGCAACTATCTTTAGAGCTGGTCTCTGCATACTTGGAAACAAATAGAACACGCTGCCGTGGTGTCGTTGTAACTTCCGCCCATCTTCGGTTGCGGAAGTATTTATTGTGTAGGGGGGTTAGGGGTCTCAGTGTACCGGTTTTTTGGGTCCTGCGGGAGACGAGTTACATCACCATGGGTTGTCGCCGTTTCATTCTAAAAAAGTGATCCCTTTCAGCATCACACGGATTTGGGACCTGCCAACAACATGCAGCCATTGCGAAGGTATTTCATCAACTATAAAAGGGGGCAGTATAATTTCCATCGCCAGCTACGTTCTTAAGCCTTTTGATGCATGTTGGGCGCACTGCATTGTTGCTAGAGAAAACAAGCATGACGGATTGGCCCTGGAAGGACCCTGAAAATAAATTCTGAATGCTGCACACCAATCAGAATGCTGCTGCCTTGTTGCCACAGTGCAATGCCCACCCACACAGTACGACATGCACGAAAGCGGCTATGACTTCAAACTACCGGCCACCAAACGACATCCCTCTTAGGAGCATCTCTTAGCGATTGGCGACGCTGGCTCACGACTAATGGAGTTCAACCCGACCCCGTGGTTTTTTAGCCCACCGCGCGGCACTTGCCTCTTTCAACACCCTCCAAGTGGGTTACACAGACTTTACTCAGCTACTGCTGGTGGCCATTTTCTGAAGAAGAGTCACAAAAAATCTCAAAATTACAAATACCAACGGCTGAAAAGAGGACGAGCAACCCCTTACTAGTGCTGAAACCGGAAATCCAGCCTCTTATTCCCCTCATCCGTCGTCGTCTCCAAGTAGTTTTGCCTCTCCGCCTCCGTGAGGGCATTCCACTTACGATCTCGGCGCTTGTTCCTCCAGACGTAGTACAGCTTGGTGAAGACGTAGATGACCATGTTGGCCACCACGAGACCAAGCAGCACGCCGTTTCCGCGCTTGTAGCGGGGTGCGTCGTCGGAGCGGTAGATGTTGGCCGAAACGATGCCCCCTGCTTGGCAGAACATGTTGTACATGGCTGCCGAGACGGTACGCGAGCGGACTGTGTTGGAGTTGCGGCTGTTCCAACCCACTTGGAGGGGGTGTGCTGGGATGATTTTAGCACTGTTTCGGAGGCATCGGGAGGAAAGAGAGGGCTAGTCTAGTGGGAAAAGGGGGCTTACGAGACGGATACGATAGCAGCGCTGTGAGAATGCCCCAGGCGACCCATTTGTCGATCTTGGTAATGTCGACGACGTAGATGTATACGATGAATGGAAACATCCACGCCTGTGCGAACAGCGCGGTGAAGGACAACTCCTTCCATATCTCGGCCACATACGTTAAGCCCATCATGGTGACCATGTGCAGGAACACGCTGGGGATGATGAGCAAGTTGGTCTTGAAAGTGTCGAAGCCAAGCCCCTTCAGGGTGAGCGTCAGATATTGGTTAGGTGGGGACGCTGGGAGCTGGAAGACCAAGCCGATGAGGTATAGCGGCCAGAGGTCGTAGTCGGACAGACTCTTCCACAGCAGCTTGGGCGTGATGGGCTGCCGGTTATGCATGTCGCCTTTGCTTGGGTCATCGCGGATGACGCGGTTGATCATGATCTTCTCTTCGCTATACGACTGACTGTCAGTGCCTGATCACAGAACCCAAATGAGAAGAGAGGTCTTACCGCTCACTGAACCATCCCTTCTTGCCGCGGAACCAGTTCTTGGTTTGCGTTGGGGACGGCGGCATAAGCCCAAATGCAAGCATACCAATGACTAGCGTCATGACTCCCTCCAGCATGAAGAGCCATCTCCACCCCGACGTCGCCAGATGGCCGCGAAGCTGGAGGATTCCCGCTGCAAAGAATCCCGCCAAGATGTCCGCAATCGACATGGCCGTCCAGAAGAAGCCCAGCCGCAGCGAGAGCTCATGGTGCTTGTAAAAGTACGACAGATACAAAATAATCTGCCCCATGTCAGGCTATCAGTCCACAATTCCAACCACAGGATGCCAGCTAGATACTCACATCGGGAATAAAACCCCCCTGCAACAACGCCAACAGCGCCCTCGTCAGCAAAAACGTCGTCCGCCCGTTCAACCAAAACTGACTCATCGAAACAATGCTCCACAGCGTAATCTGCGCCGGAATCCACCTATCCGGCCCAACCCACTTGCTCACCAGCTGCGACGGTAGCTCCGCACACAGGAAGCTCAGCCTGAAAACCGTAAACCCCATGTTGAAGTCATCTGTCGTCATCCTCAGCTCCCCCAGCATATTATCCGTCACCGCCTGGCTGATATTCGCACGGTCCAGCTCCAGCGCCATGAACATGATGCATGCAAAGACCATGATCCGCAGGTCGATCTTGCGGATCAGGCGGTACTCCTCGCTCCATGTCCAGCGGAAGAGGGGGTCGAATCGGTGGAGATTCTCCCAGTCGGAGCGGGGGGCGTACGCACTTGCGGTGGAGGGGTCATCATAGACGGAGGGCTGCGTGGCGATGGCGGTGCCGTCGAAGTGGCGGGTGCGCTGCCACCAGAAGCGTTTTTCTTCATGCGGGGCGGCGAGTTCGGGGATGGGGGTGACGGTGGTGATGGAGGGGTGCTTTTCGTCCGAGTCGGAGGACGCCGTGGAAAACATGCCAGGGGAGGTCGGGGGTAGACCGGTGGGATCCCCAGCGCTAGTGGGGGCGGTTCGGCGGGAGAAGACGGTGGGCATAGTGGCGGTTCAGGGGCTCAGGGGTAATTAAGTTGACTTGGCGATGTTGTGGAACCTCAAGACACCGGATTGAGGGTCTCCAAAGTGAAAATCTCGGGGCGGGTGTAGGGTAATATATCCATTCCCGCGGAACGAGGAGATGTGAGGATGTCCCAGTGTTCTGGTACTCGTCAAGCACGTCAAACACAACTGAACAGGGGGGCGCTTAATCGCGGTTTATCTCCGCCTTTACCACCGGCACTTTGGTATTCGGAAGTCTGCCACACTATCACGACATGCCTGATATTGCTTTTTCACGGATACATATCTACTGGGATGGTATACGGGGCCGCTATCAGTTCCAACAACGAGAGTGGAACTTCAGCTCGCTTGACTAGCGGCGAACGTCTGCTGTTTTTAGGAACGAAAATCGAATCCAGACCCCCACAACCGTCCCGAAACTTTGCAGGAGGCTGATTATGGCGAGATCGTGTCGGATTACGGCCAATGACGGGCGCTGCAGGTACTGAACGTGCCTCGCCTGTTTCGCGGGGAGGGTGATTTGGTAGGTGATATATCGCCTCATGGGATGCTGGGATAATGTCGTCACTTACCTTACGACTTGAGTTCCGAGGCGAGTCCCTCGGCTTGTGGCAATACTTTAATACGAGACCCTGTTCGCGGAGAGTGTCTAGATTTGCTCAGAGCATGTGGGATTCAATAACTGTCTAGCTTATATCTCCATCTCTGCCCGGCATTTTTCCAACCATTTGATTATCCAGATTTATTTCAAGCTCGAGGAAACTGCTTGATCGTTGTTTCAGCATCGATGTTTACTCACAGACCCCCGGTCCACGTTGTGGATGTTGAAGAGGTCTGGACCGCGGGCAATTTATCACCCGAAGCTGATGGGTCCAGCCACCAAGACGCAATCGTGTTGTGGAGCGGAAGCTCACAACTGCTCCTTATCTTGCATAATTGGTCCAGCCATGCATTCTTGTCGCAAGATGACGCAAGAATGGCATCGCAGTCCCGGTGTAACAAAACCAAAATGTAAACAGGATGAAGCCACAGCAGCATTATTTTCACGGCTAGGCTGCTACCACAACAGAGTTAGGATTACTGATTCGTCGAGAATAAAAGCTGTTTCTCAGCTGCGACCTTGTTTTTCTCCAAGTCTCTGCAGATACCACGTAAAGAGATCGTACAGCTAGGTCGTCTGTCCTACAGCGCCTATTTTCTCCTGCCCACTTGGCCTAACCATTAGGAACATATGTCTAGGCGCAAGTGAATCCTCCGCCTGACACTAAGAAAGCAGTGGAACGTTCTTGACAGGTTTCTGGTATCAGTCCACCAATAGGATCAAAGTAGAGGTACTCAGTTCTCAATTTCTCAACCCTTTGCTCGACGTTAAAAAAGCAGTGTCTGAGCCACTTTGTTGATTTGGCCAATTACAGCCTTGGAATCCCCGATCACCCCCTTAACTTCAATGCTTCACAAAAATGCCATTTGTATTGTAAACTCCACATAGTTGGCCTTTCTGAAAAGCTCAGGACTCTAGCTTTTCAATGATAGTAATGACTTGGGGTGTGGTGAGCATCAGGGTTTCTGGGCCACGATAGGGAGGGGACCTGTGCTTTGCACCAGGCCGGGTTTGTATGTATGTACATACGCAGTCTTCATTTCGCGCAGGCTCGTGCACCTCTAAAAGGAGTTCACGCAGCTATGCTCCTTTGGCATTCGATTATCCAGCCATTCTTTTCCTACAACAACAATCGCACGTGATCAGGCACGTGACCCTCCCTCCAATCGAAGTAATCATAAGCAGTAAACAGAATCGTCAGAAATAATGCTTCTAACGCACTCTATCTAGCCTCTCATATTGGAAGAGCTCGTAGAGGGTATGGGTATCGACTACGAGGCCTAAAACTTCAGGCCTAACGAGCACCGCTTGAAGGTGTAACAAACTGAGCTAAATGGAGCTCAGCGGAGCTTAACTAACGTAGTTAGTTTAGCTGGCTAGGGCCACGTTTTGCCACCACTGTTGCCACTACGTAGTATTATACAGATATAGGGTTTATCTCCTTTATCATCAGCTGATCTCCTTACACTGCTAAGCCGCATGACCATTAATTGCTAAAAGCGGCTACTTCATTATCCGTAGCCATCAGCTGTCGCTAATATTACACAGTAAAGCCACAGCTACAGCCCAGTTTTAGGTTCTACTTATACTTGGTACGGCATGTGCAGCAGCGTACCGTGTCAGCCGGAGCTAGGAGCCTAGTAGCCTGTGTAGAGAAAAAATGAACATTGGAAAGAATAAACACTTATTTCGTTCTTTACTGTACATTCTAGTGCAAAAAATAGATTATGCTTTCACGCAAAGGCTTGGCTAGATAACTATGAGCATGCTGCTTGGTTCTGGCTCACCGCCTTTAGGTAACAGTATCTGTCTGTTTATGTATAGTAGGAAAAGGGATTGGCGGCTTGTGTATAAAAGGTATTCGATATATACCATTAGGTTTTATCAGCCTATTTGTCAGCCTATTTACAAACGAGGCAGTGGTATAAATTTATCGCATAACGGCAGCGCATAGTCATAAAGGCCGTAAGACTGTTTTATCCTGTCCGGAGGACAATTTGTTGTAAGGGTGGTCCAAAAAAAAAAATTACTATGGGAAATTCAGTCAAAAATGATAAGGAAATTCAACTCGACCTAGGACTGGTCGGTTCATTATCAA
>Ga0247770_1001655_pt1 | contig 16056 bp, 13 predicted proteins | sample UWRJL136409B6_FD_179943 | JGI IMG/M metagenome (GOLD analysis project Ga0247770, IMG submission 179943) | Plant litter microbial communities from Arlington Agricultural Research Station in Wisconsin, United States - UWRJ-L136-409B-6 | ecosystem: Environmental > Terrestrial > Plant litter >... | reverse complement strand
TGGCCGTAGGCCACGTAAGTGCTTGTATGACTCACTGGGTTCCAGAGGGTTCGGCGCAGTGCGCCGACCCAGTGGACCCACTGGGGCTAGAAACCAACATTAACATATTATACTGAGAAGCGAAACACAAACACGCCACTATTACGCCAAAGAGCCATTTTATTTTATTAAAGGAAAGAAGTTATAAACCAGTTTAGAAGGTCGTCACTAGTTAAGGTAACCCTCTAGAAAAAGAAACCATAAACGTTTCTACTAGAAACCCCCCCTAATTAGAGGAAGGAACAGGTTTAATAACTAAACGCTTTAAACGTTCCTCCTCCTGTATAATGTTAATCTCGTAGCTAAATAACTCTTCCATATAAGCCTCTAAAACCCAGGATTACACTTCTAGGTAAAGGAGCTTTAATAAGGTGTCTTTCTTTTTAGCGTTAAGATATTTCTTCTCGTTAATCACTTTACAGAGTAGGGAGGGGTTATTATTATAAATATTATAATTAAAGTTATTCACCTTAACGTAACAACTATATAACTCACTTTAACTTATAACTTTATAAGATAAGTTAAACTTAAAGAGCTTATAGCGGGAATAACTGACTAGTATTATAATCTTAAAGGTTAGAATAAAAAGCGCGTTCTCACAGTGACAGTTAATGAAAGAAAGGCAAGGCTTTAGTTACTACCTCTAGATATTATTAGTAGGTATAGTTATAAAAGGGAGGTGTAGCTTACAGAAAAAGTTCTTTATAGGAAAAGAACGTTAAAGGAGGGGAATCGTGTGACGACCTTACAGGGACGGCACTTAGGCCGGTGTAGCCTGACGAATTCCCTGCCTTTTAAGCAGTGTGAAGCGGTTATACACATGGTATTACATATTAAGCTAGGGGTGTAAAGACTTAAAGCCCTTATAACTAATTAGAAGGTGCTCTGTTACTCTGGCTACTTTATTACAGAGTAAGAGAGCAGACAAAGTAAGTTACTTTATCTACTCTACCGCTAAGCCAGGTAGTAGATAAAGCAAGGTATAAAATACCTTTTAACTAATTAGTATAAATAGTTATAATTAGACTTATAATTACTGTAAGGGACTTTAATTCCTCACATTAATATTTAATGATTTATTTATGTCTTACTTTTCAGACTCACCTCTGTGCATTATAGTGACAACAACCTATAATAACATTAAACCCCCGTCTAGGAGTGCTAGCTTAATAAGCTGTCTTCAGAACACCTCTTACCTGTTAGCGTCCTGCCATACGTTCTGTCTTAACCCGCGCCAGTCCTCTTAAGGCCTGTGTCGGGTGCAGGTTGTAATAGGAACTTAACTCTTAATACGTATATTAAGTAGAACTAATAGCCCTGTTCTACTTCCAGATCTATTATATTAAAGGAAAAAATAGTAAGTAAATTAACACTTTTAACTAAAGACAGAACATATAAGGATACTAATCTAGTTTTAATCCCTGTTACTATATTTAATAAAGTTAAAAATAGTATATTAGAATATATAATTTAAATGTTAGATAACTAAATACTGGAATAAACTATTAATATCTATATAAATATATAAATAAAGTATAACGTCTACTAGCAATAATAGGACTTTTAAGTAAAAAGGTTAACAGAAGAGACTTACGAATATAAGTACTTCTTAAAGGACTTTTTAAGGTATCCATAAGAGTGTGGTAAAGAGTACTACATATATCTAAACTATAATAAAACTAGTTATTAGTAAGGATAGCTGTTAAAAGGTGTAGACAGCATGCCTAAACTAGAAGTAAAACTCTAGTATTAAGAGAAACTGTACATTTACGACTTAGATAAATAAAAGGAGTATATCTAATAGGTTTATAAGTCTTAATTTAAAGGATATATAAGTAGAGTTAAAACACTTACTTAAGCTTAATAAGTATATACCTTTCTTAGAATAAAGAAGCTAATTAAAGACGTAGTTAATAATTATAATATCTGTTATTAAAAGTAAAACTGACATTATAAGCTTTACAGGCTTCTTAAACCACTCCTTATATTATAAGCCTTATAAAGCTTTATCTTACTTAACTTTATTATTAAGATACTTAAGTTTAAGGACTCTATTATAAGAGTTAACTATAACTAGATTTTAATAACAGTTCACAGATTAATAAAATAGGCTTACTTTTACTAACCTTAAAAGACATAACAGTAAAGTAACTTACTTACGTCTTTAAGAAAGAGGTAATCTTATAATACTTTTAGCTAGATAATATTATTACAGACTAAGATAAACTAATTATATTAAAAGTTTTAATAAAGACTAATGTAGAGAATAAGTGTAAAAAGTAAGCTTTTAACAGCTTTTTACTTATAAATAGATAATTAAATAGAACAAGTTAATTAAATACTTATAATATATCTTTAGATTTACGTTAACTTTAAATAAGATAATTAAGCTAAGCTATTATTAACAGTATAAATAACTTATAATATAACGCTAGTTAAGTTAACAAGTATATTACTGTTCTTTATAAACTATAAAAAGGAGCCTAAACTCTATTAAGGCTTACTAACTAATGCCCCTTAAGCTATAATTTACGCAGATTAGATGTAGGAGCTATATAACCACTTATGAGCTGAACTTAAGTTCACTTGCGAACGAATAAAAAGATTTGCTGATAAATATTAAACTAAATAGCTAATACTTAAGACAGAACTCTACTATAATAGTAAACGAGTTAAAGGACTAACTTTTCAGAAGGGGGATTACGTTTACTTTTTTTTATAAAACCTGTATTTAAAACAGCCTAATAAGAAGCTTAAATTTAAAAGGTATAGAATGTTTTAAATTAAGAAAAAAGTTACTACCTTTAATTACAAACTTAACCTGCCTACCAGTATAAAGGTATAGATTAAGGTTTTTCACATCTTACTTTTAGAACCTGCCCTGAAGGGAGTTACTCTGGAAAAGAAGATTAAGATCGATACTGATAAGGATAAGTATAATATTAAGGAAATTGTAGATTTACAGAAAGGAAAGAACACGTTTAAATATCTTATTAAGTGCTTAGATTACAGCCTTAAAAGTAACTTATAAAAGCTTATTAAGAATCTTAAATGCCTAGACCTAATTACAGAATTTTACTAAAAGAATCTTAACTAATTAAAACTAACGATAAGAATTAGAAATAAGATAAGATTTAACATCTAAACTGTTATACTGAAAAGTAAGACCACTATGGGACTTAAAACCTAAGAAGCAGTAGGAAACTCCTTAATAGGTATAGAAGGATATTTGTTAAAACCGTTAACTAAGGTTATAAGGACCTTAAACTTAATAAGGAGGCTAGGCCTTTAAAGCTGGTAAGCTTTATATAAATCGCACATATAGTAATATAGAGAATTAAAAGTTATAAACTCGTAGCTTATAGGACGACTTACCCCTTATAACCAGAGGATTTATACTGTACTAAGAGTTTAAGAAAGGACTTAAAGGGTAAAAAGTGAACCAGTGTATCTTAAGGTCTCTTAAACTAGTTATATAACAGTATGTGGTAGAAAGCGTGTTTATAAGAACAAGCGCTGTTAAGAAAGGAAGTTAATATAAACAGAAAAAAAGTAAAAAAAGAAGAACTGCTACAGACTTAGGATTGGGCTGATTAAGATAGTCGGGCTAGTTTTAAACCTGTAGCGGAAGACCTTTATAAGAGTTAAACTTATAACCTTTTATAAAGACACATCTTAATATAACGTGCCTTAATATATTATGTTAAGAAGTGAAACATAAACGTGCTATTATTATGTTAAAGAGCCACTTCGTTTGTTAAAAAGAAGGGATGATAAATTAAGTTATAAGGCGAGTGTAGGTTATAAAGACCCCGCCAGGAAGTTCCCCCAGTTAAAAGACTCTGTGTCCTTAAGAGGAGCATTTAGTTTAACCTCCTCACCTTTCTAAAACTCTAGTAACTCCGCCTTATAACTAAACGCCTTTATAACTTAGTCTTTAAGATAAGACCGTTACTTATAAAGACGTGCTAAACGTGTTAATACCTCTTATAGTTTAATAGTAGCTTTATAAAGCTGTTAAGTAACGGATTTAACCTGCGAGCTAAGGTCTCGCTTCTTAATAAGAAGGGCTTTTAACTTCGCCTTACTAACACTAAAAGCGTTACACTAGGAAGGCTAGTACCTCTCTAAACAATATTTATAACTGTTAGAACGGTTTATTAATCGCACCCATTGCCATAAGTTAGCAATTTCGGCATCTCGGAATTGAAGTTTTCTCGTTCTTGCTACCTGGGCCGTTTGGTTTCGTATTCGTGCTCAATCATTGGACGGCGGACGTGTAGATTTGCAGAAGAAACACTTGGATATTTCCAAGCAAGCCCTCGGAAAACGACATGAACTGGTCGAGCAAAGAGTATTTCCCGCCCAAGCAAGCAAGCAAGCACAGCGAGCAGCGAACAGAATACAACGAGATGCCACGACTTGAAGTACACCATAGAATCGAAAACAACCCTGACCGATATGGCGCCAAAGCTGCCTAACGCAGGGGCCGAGTCTGCCGCATTTCCGCCAATCTTGCTTTCGATCTGTGCTATCAAGATTGGCGCAAAAGGGACTGAATATATCCGTATTGGAAGATGAGATTTTAGACGCCTCCTCATCCACCAGTCCCAATGCGGCGCTAGCACCGCCCCCCAGCTAAAGCGGTCGGGGCAGTTACCTACCAAAGCGCATTCTAAAACACAGATGAGAGAAGGCTGAAGAATAGGGGCTCGTCTCCTCAGGTTAAGAAGCTAACGACATTCCTTGACATTTCTCCCTTCATGCCTACTCCCGTTGCAACCCTGGTGGTTTTGACAATTACAAGTATTGCTTTTCAAAATGTTTCTGCTATCTTTTCTTCCGGGTCTGGCCGCCTTCGCTCTACAGACACTACTATGGCCTAATCTCGCGCTTGGCCAGGTCAGCATCCGCCCGCCACCGGTGTATCCCGGCTGCACAGTGTCTCTCTGCGCACCGCACCCGGTTTGTCCTCCCGGTTACAGCGCCGTGCAGCAAGTCAACCGGAACGCGCAAAATGCCGTCGTCCCTGGCAGCTGTCCGCGCGGCGAGACACACACATACTGCTGTGCTGCCAACGACATGCCGACCTGCCACTAGATAGGCAGCGCGAGGCTCTGCACTAACCACGAATGCGGGTTGGACGAGATCACGTTGGCGACCGATGTCTCGAATTGCTGGGCCAACCACAAGACGCTGTGCTGCTCCAAGAACCGCTTCCAAGTTTCCCAGGGAACGTGCCGTGAGTTGATTACATCAGGCCTCTGATCCGCCCAGCAGTATCATTCTCTTACGCACTCGCGATGTAGATTGGGAAACGGGCTGCCGCCGGTCGTCAACGTGCACGGACGGGAGCAAGCCCCTGTTTACCTCGACAACACAACCGTCTGGCCAGGGCTGCTGGCTCGGCAGCAATATGTATTGTTGCTCGCAACCGGCCCCTTACCAGAACTGCGAGAACGTCGGCTGGGGCGTCCTGTCTTGCTCCGGCCAATGCCCAGCGGGCAAGGTGGAGGTTCTCAGGGACACAAGTAGATGTCTGTTTGGCTCAGGGGCGTTGTGCTGTGATCCGGTTACGGGTAGGTCTCGGTGATATCCCTAATAACGCGACGCAAAGCAACTAAAAGCTAAGACACCCCGCGAAACAGCTCCAGAAGACCCCATCGAGATCCAATTCAGAAAGGCGCTGGAGAGTTACCTGCAAGCACCAACATGCACCGTGGACGACACAGACACCATGCCCCCTTCCGACCCGTCAGACCAGAACTGGAAGCGCTCGCATGACGAATACCTTGACCGACTCATCGCAACCCGCGACCCCGGCTACTCTTCCGACATGGGCTTGAAACGTCTCGCCACCATTTTGGTTGGCGTGATGCTTAGCAGGCCCGGCCACCCTCCCGCATGCTGGACACGTGGGAGATCACATTCGGAATCAGATACAACCTCCACCAGCCTGACTGGGTCAAGCTATACGAATGGTTCCGGCATTACGACCCCCTATTGGTGACCCTGTTTATATTGTGCAACATCAAGGACGCCCTGAGCATACTATCTAGCATCGACAACGCCCCGAAACTGTGCACCGTTTTGGAACGGCAGCAGGGCGACTCGGCACCTAACATCAAGCCCAGGCTGAGCATGCCCTCCAAGCGCACCTTCGCCATCGGCTACGAATCCATAGGCACGACACTAACCGGGCAGCCCTCCGTCGGCGCCATCCTGGAAGCCGTGATCCACGACACCATCCCTCTCCTCTACATCCGGCAACTCCCCTACAGAAACCGTGACGCCGGCCATGCCGCCGGCAACGGCAACAGCATCGTCGAGCTCAATCTCGAAGTCGTGTACGACCTCACGGACCGCCCCGACCTGCAGCAACACCACGGGCCCGGCCTGACGGATCACTTCGCCGTCTTCCACATCCACGTGGAGCGCATGGGCGTCCATCCCCACCAAACGGTCGCCCAACCTTGCATCACGGTCCTGCACGTCTTCCACGGGCAGCACGTCACCCTCACCCACGGCCAGTATCTCGTGCAGGGCCGCACCAACCAAGGGCGGCCCAACTACAACGTCCGCACACCCATCCTCGAGCCCTGCCCGAGGCCCGGCTCATACTGGCCTCTCGGCGACGCGACAGTCCCCCCACAGGAAACCCCCGAGCTCGAGCGTCTCAGGCGGTTTGGCTTGGCTCTGCGCGACCAGGGCGTGCTCACGCCGCGCACGCTGGAGGGCAGCATGCAGCCTGGCACCAGGGGCGATGACCTGTGGATGGTTAGCTGGCGGCCTAACGGGAGAGAATGGGCGTGGGTTCCGTCCAGGGGCGACATTGACGGGTGGCATGGGTCAAGCCCCTATGGGCCGAACGGGTCGCCCGTGACGTTGGATTTGGCCGCCCGCTTTCCTACGCTGCCCCCGACGCCACCCCCGAGGGCGTAAGGGGTGTAATAGACAGTGTTTTGGTAGGTAGCTTTTTCTTGTGACTTATGGTCATGTTTCGTTGTTTAGTTACTACTAAATGTCATTCTCAGGTGGGCCCAAGCGCACATGCATGCATACATCCTAAAGTAGGGGCATTCACTGGCCTCGAAGAACAATTTCTTCCAATGTGCTGCGTCTTCAAATGCGGTCCCCTTTGCGAAGCCAGCGCCACAGGACCAAATGCTCCGCGGTGCATGTCTCAGCCATTGGCTGCATCTCGATCTAGCCTGCAGTCCAGATGTCGCTAGATCGTAGGGCTGAGCCGAACCCTGCACGGCTTTGGACCCGAAACAACCAAGCTCCAGGGCCCAGGCTCTCGGTTCGCCCAGCTCTTCCATGTTCGGAATAATTCCGTGCAGCCACCCGAGCGAGATAATCTCCCTGGCTGCAAGAGCGCGGCTTGATTGGAGGGCCGACGGGTCCAGTTCCAGCCGCGAGCCACTCGTGTGCTGGGTAGGCGGATTTTGATAGCAAAAGGCACAAACTAGTGTAGGAGATGCACTGCACATTGATGCCGAGAAGAGGCGTGCTTATAATGCAATGGAAGTCCCCATTTTGTCTTCCTGTTGATTTCGGTCGTTTGTGTTGCTGACATCGCCGCCCGTCCGCCTCCACTTACACGGATCCTCGCTCGAACTCCCCCAACCCGCCTACCTTACCAAGACGCTTCCGAAAACGAGCAAAACAAACCCAAAATGCCATCTCTCTCCCTTCTCTCAACCCTCGTGGTTCTCGCAACCGGCGCCTCCGCCGCAGTAGGCACCATGTGCCGCAACCAGGAGTGAGCTCCTCCCTTCCCCTTACACCCCTCTTCTTTCCCCCCCTCCCCCCCCCCTTCCCCCTCCACCATCAACACCAACTGATATGCTCTACGGATAGCCCCAACCAATCCTGCGCCGCCGCCGCCGTCGCCACCGTCTCGCCCCCCTGCGAAGCCTACTCCGACAAAGCCACCAAGACCTCGTGCATCTGCAGCACGCTGTCGCTCGTGGCGTCGTGCTACGAGAGTCTGTGCCCGCGCGACAACCTCAACGACGTGTACGATACGTATTTTAACAGCCTGAGCTGTCCGAATGCGCCGGTTTTGACGGTCGGGCAGTATGCCACCAAGACTGGGGGTGCGGCAACCACGACTACGGCTGGGGGTGGGGCTGCCACGGGGGGGACGGCGACGACGGGGAGTGGGGCGGTGAATACGGGGACGGGGAGTGGGAGTGGGAGTGGGAAGAGCAGTGGGGCTGGGGGGAGGGGGGTGATGATGGGAGGGGATTTGGTGGTTGCGGCGGTTGGGGGGGTCCTTGGTGGTGTTGCGTTGCTTGGGGCGTTGCTTTGAAGAGACTTGAATAAGATGGTAGCCAAAGAAGTGGGTGGCTATGGGTATGATGGAAGGCAATACCTGGGACGAAGGAAGTGCAGCACATGGCTGCGGTCGAAAAGCTCGACCGAACTGCCGGGCACAAGAACTGGGAAATAGAGAAGCAAAAGATTGACACGGGATCCTGAATCCCTTCATTCAAGGGACTTGGGATGTGGATATACTGAGACTGAGATGTGAAGTCTGGTGGACTGATGTTTTCTAGCCACTCATGCATGCTTCTAAATATAACCGATGTAGCTGCATTAGTAACCCTTCAGGTATCCTCTTCCCGGTCCTCATGATGTGTACAAACACTATACCTAACGAGACTAGAATTTTTGCACTTCAGGTTAATCCAGCACCGGGCAAGTAGGACGGCAGTTGGCGTTGACGTGACACTGGGACAGCGACCCGTACCCATGCACCTGAGGCAGTGCCGTACCCTCAACCTGGGTATCGTCATATGAAGCCAATGAACTGGTGCCGGAGATCCGAGGGGTGAGATCCGATGGCAATAGAGGGTGGCCCACAAGAGAGTCCCGGCTGCTGGTTTCTATTTGTGGGCCTAGGCAATGCGGCACATAACACTGGGAAAGGGGTGCTAGATCCAGTAGCGAGCAACAACACATGCCGTCAGTGGCGTAGATTGGACTTGATTGCTTCCAGACCCGTTCGCACTCGTGTAATAAGCCCTATTATATCTTGGCACGAAAACTCGCCCTCTTATGTTATTGCTAAGTTCCTGCAAAGCATGGGAATCCTAGTAGTGTTGATTGGGTGATAACTCGCCGCGTCTCGAGTCTGATCTGGTAAAGTAGGTGCGTCTGAATCGACTCTGGTGATTGGTGGACCCCTGGCGAGGACCGAAGCGGACCGTCCGTCCGGCAGAGTTGAATTCTCCGAGTCGCGCTTCTAAAACCCTTGCATTTCGCTTGCCCGGATAGTGCGGTATCCCCTCCGGGGCGAGTCATTGTTCAGACCAACTCACAGAGGGGATTTTCCAACGCGCTGGTATACTTGGTTCTAATGAAACCATAACATAGGTTCTCTTCCGTCGTTCATTTGCTTCGGACTTGGGGGGTTGTTTACCGTGCCACCACACCTGCGTCATCTTGAATGCCCACTATACCCTCCCATCACTGTAAATTCGGCGATCGCCGGACATCCGTCCCATCAAGAATGTGAGCTATTTGATTGCCAGGAGCATCATAATTCCCGAGCCTCTGTCACGGGCTGTTCGCTGCGCCTTCGACCTCCCAAGGCGCTATTAGCCGACCCATGGACCTGGTCTCGGTACCTAACATGTCAGCGGCTATCAACACGGCAATATACAGCATAGTACAGACGCCGCTAAGCGAGCTGGAATTGACAAACTATGGCTAAAAACGGCGCCCAATAGATAAGGATCGAGAACCGGTGTGCTGCCTCGTTAGGAGTATTCTGTGGATAATCCCCCTATGCCGCCCCGGGAACTAAACGCGGTTGGCGGGAAGACTGGGCCGACCAGACGAGTGTCTCCACCAGAGGCACCGACAAACCAGAGGGGCTGGTACGAACGACTCGGCCGACCAGGTTCTCGATCCCTCGATCTACCGATCGGGACCGGGTGGAATCGCTGGGTAGGAGGAGTCGAGATAGCGTTACAAGCAGCGTATGGTAATTCTGAGATGCGGACCGACGAACCCAGGGACCATGAAAGTCCGAGTATAAAGCCCGGGATCCTCCCCCTACCCAGTAGAGTTTGTGTCCTATCCTGTATCAGCATCCATACACGCTTCCCACGCAAGCACCATACCTCAACCACCGCAAATATGCGCTTCCAAACCGCCCTGGCCGTCATCGGCCTCAGCTCCCTCCCCGCTACCCAGGCCATCTCAGGCAAGAGCTACACCGGCTGGGACTGCTGCAAGCCCGCCTGCGCCTGGTCGGCCAACCTCAAGAACGTCCAGTTCGTCCCCCTCCTCTTCTTCATCTCCTGCCAGCTACTAGTACTAACAACCCCCCCAGAGGCTCCGCCAAGGTCTGCGACATCAACAACAACCCCCTCGCCAACGGCCTCAACGCGCAGTCCGGCTGCAACGCCGGTACCGGCTACCTCTGCGACACGTACGTGCCGACGCCCGTCTCGGACGCGCTGTCGTACGGTTTCGCGGTCATGGGCTCCGGCAGCTGCTGCAAGTGCTTCCAGGTGACGTGGCGGGACGGTAATGCCCGTGGCAAGCAGATGATTGTGCAGGCGGTCAACCAGTTTGACGTGACGGGCGACTTGAAGAAGGATGATATTGTGATTCTGACGCCGGGCGGGGGCAACGGGCCGAATGAGGCGGGGTGCAGGAATCAGTATGGGCGGAACTGGTATGTGAAGAACAAAGGAAAGGGGGGAGGACAAAGGAACAAAGAAAGAAAATGCTGACATTGTGGGAAACAGGGGCGCAAACAACGGCGGTGTCACCAAGAGCGAGGACTGCGCCAACCTCCCGCAGAACCTGCAGGGCGGCTGCTACTGGCGGTTCAACTGGGCGCGCGGCGGCGTCAACACGTGGAACGTTGACTACGCGCAGGTCGCATGCCCGACGCGCCTGTCGAATATCTCGGGGTGCTCGGCGTAAGGTACTGGGGAGAGCGGTACGTGTTGGTAATGGAAACGAGGCGGGCGGTCATGCGACATGATGATGAATGCCAAAAAGTAACGCCAGGCGCAAGGGGGAACTGGTGTTGGGAGTGAGTGAGCTTCTTGGTTTTGGTAGCATAGAGAAGGGTGCTGAGATGAAATAGTTTTTAGGCCTGATCTTTGTCGTTTTCTGTGCCTCTGTTTGAAATTGCGCGTGACCTGGAAGTCAATTTTGAAGGCAGTTACACCAACTCCCGTGCGGCAGTCTTGAGGAAGGTGGGGTCGCGCGCGGAGTCGGAAAATCACCTACCGCAAACTTCCACAACTTTCCTCAATCAATCAAATCTGCACCGCTCAGTCACAGAAAAAAAAATTGTCACCTTCCACAACGAGCTCCGCGATGGCGTGCCTCTTGGAGGGGCTCCCGCCCGAGCTTCACGTCGAGATTCTCGCCAACGCCCCCGACCTGCCGACGCTCCACAATCTTATCGTCGCATCGCCTGCCGCCTACCGAGTCTTCAACGGGTTTGCCTTCGAGAGCTTCATGTCAGTCCTCACCTCATGCAAGTTCATGACAAGGCAACTCAGAGCCCTCATCGAGGCAATCGCCCACACCCGCTCGCAGTTCAGGTTCTTCCCAGCCCGAATGAACACTCTGAACGACCTCAGACGCTTCTGTCTGACCGCGGAACACCATTTCGCCCTCCCGGTTCGCATCAACGTATGCCCCGACGCTCCGGCGGGCTCCCGACTCAGCCAGATCTACACTGCCGGTACAAGCCTGTGGTACAAAATCCATCCTTCCATCCTGCGCGGTATCCTAGCCGACGCGGCGCGTATCAATCGACTCGCAACCTTCTGCATCCAGGACCTTCTCGAGCGGCTTACCCACGTGGAATTTCGACGACCCGTTGACCCAAAGTTCACCTTCCGCACCGACAAGGACATGTGGATATCTGGCCGTCTTTCCCTTTCGAAGGCATGGAAAAGAAGCCCCGAAGCTGAGCGCTACTCACCACGCCTGGACAGGCCAGTCTCCCTGGCAGAGGAGTCTATTGTCCTGTGGACGGCGTGGCGGCTACAGCTGATGGCGGACCTGAAGAGAGCGTCGGATCAGGGCATCATCAAGAAGCTCGGTTGGTCCAAGAGAGATCTAGCGGTTGTGCATAGGGCGGACATGGGGTCTGTTTTCCAGTTCACGCCGCCTCTGCCGGTCGCTGATAAGCCCATGTATTACGCTCCACATTCTGACAGAGAGTGGCAATATCATGAGGTCAATACGTTTGTGAACTGGTTGGGCGCAGAGATGCCCATGGGCGATATACCTCTGCCTAACCTGCAGGCCATGCTTCAGTCGAAAGAAGCAGAACCCGGGAGAGCGTGGCAGAGTCTGCAAATCGAACCGTTTTCCGGTTCGGTCCCTGATGAAGGGTTTTACCAGCCGGAAATCAGGTGTGGAACGGAGGTGTTTTATTACTTGCGGGGATGCCAGGACTCGCCTATGAGATACACGATGTTCGATCCCTTTCTGCCCCTAGGTATGGCCCTCTGGGATCGTACAAGACTGGTGGATCTGGGTTTGATTCACTCCTATTCAGATCGTCGTCCTTATGCACCAGAGGCGTTCTTCTTCCAGTGGCGCAGCTTGTTGACGCCCGAGCAGCGAGCCGAGGCTGATGAAAGGCAGGCGGCAAGATATGCGCAGCGAGTGGAAAGGCGGCGGCGGCGGGCAGAGGAGTCAGAGCGGGTACGACAACAACATTTTACGGAGTGATAGGAACCGAGTTACCACCAATTGACGGGCTATAGCACACATTTTGGGTTTTTGGCACACCAGAGGGACTACAAAAAAGGAACAGAGGCAAAGGGGGGAAAGCACTCTAGGAACCACATGCTCATAGTTTTGGCCGAAACCCAAGTGTTATTAGATCTGATCATTATGTACTACCACTAATGCCCATTAAATCACCCGTCCATCAGCGCCAACCCATGTATGTATCCAATGTCTCATCATCCATTATCTTTCCTTCCGAGTCCCATCTCCAATCCCCTAAAGATTCGCAGGAACATAAGCCTTATCCGGCACCACCGCCTTGCCATTCACGACCTCCTTGTCCGAGTACGCCGGCCAGGTAATCAACTTCTTCCCAAAGTCCACAACTGCCCAGGTAGTAAACCCATTGCCCTCGCCAAACTGCCCGCTCCAGCCCGAGCTGACCGTGTAAGCGCCGCAGGTGACGCCGTTGGCAGAGGTGCGACTCGCAGGATTGCCTGTCACGGTGTACTGGCAGTTGGTGACGGGGGCGATCTGGGTGTCGATGCCGAACTTGACCACGCACGAGGTGTCCGAGGCATTGCAGGTGCGGGTGAAGGACTTGATGATCCACGGCTTGACGTCGGCGCGGGCGGAGACGGGGTCAGCGGGGGCGGCGGTGGCGACGGTGGCCAGAAGGCTGAGGAGGATGGTGGAGTATTGCATTTTTGTGGTTGGGGATTTGACAAGAGTCTTTTTGTTGATTTGGAGGTTTTGATTGTTGAGTGTGTTGTGTGTGAGAGGTGTTGTTTGATGGTTTGATAAAGTGAGATAATAATTCGAGAAAAGACCGGATGCATCGAGGTTCATATAGGAATTTGCATGGGGTGGGAGATCGCCGGTCTAGCTGGCCGGGTTATCCGTCATGACGAGTGGTGGAGGGGCTGCTCGGTGGCGAGGACGCAATAGTGGGATGCGCGAAGCCGTCACGGTCCGCGGAGTCCACTGTAGTGGAGGCGGTCAGCCCTGCGATCATCCGAATCGATAAACGAGCTGGATATCACCTGACGGGGTGAGCTGTTCAACACGAGCTGCGCCAACCCTAGCTGTCCAGCGTTGTAACACCAACACGACTTTGGGGCACTTTAGAGAGCGCGCGGTGGCTGGGGTGGATCGGGTCAGGGTGACATCGCGCCGGTAAATATAGCCCGCATACACGAATTGTCGACCCACCAATGGGGGCTCAACCAGCGTTCTTGGGCTCCAGTAAGTGCCGCTTCGCTTGACGGGGTATTATGACGCTATCTGGAGTAACACCATCATCCAGCCTAGAACACGAGGGGCAGTTCTAGCCGAGCCTTCGGCGTGCTCCGCAGACCTAGGAACTTCGTAAAAGACCACAATTAATAGAATAGCTCGTCACTAGACCCTCGTATTGCTTGGCTAGATCTAACGGTAAAGCTTGACCGCTCTATTGTGGGCACTGGGCAGACGTCGGATGATCGGTGGCAACGTCTAGAGGTCGTGTTAAAACCCACCTCTCAAAACGTGTGCCCCTGCATCGACGTACCTCGGGCGAGTAAGGTGATAGTGGTGAATTCTTTGCATCGAATTTTTGTGATTGCATGTCGAAAATGACCCTGCTGAATACTCCACATGAGAAAAGGGCTTTTTGAAGAGTTCAAGACATGGAGAACTCGATTCGATAAAACTACGATCCATTTCAGCCCACACTTCGTCTAAATACCGCCTAGAAGAAACCACCGTTTATCGTCGCCGATGCATCCTCGTCCTGCGTGCCACAGGTCAATCCCTGCCGCTGTCAAGTGTCTGGGCCATTTTGCGTTCTCGGCTTCGGTGTGCCGGGTCAGATGGCACGGGAATGGGGGGGCAGAGCCCACCCGGGGGAATGGATATGCCACTTCATCGGTGATATTGACGGGATGCCCATTTGTGATGGTGCAAGTGCCCCTGAGTCTGTAAAATGCGCTACTTAGAGGTGGAGGGGGGCTGCCGCATACTAAAGGGCCGCGGCCGTGAGGTTGCATCCTGTGAAGGGGGAGGCCGGGTACCTCCATTCGCAGTTGCTGGGTACGTTTGCCTTAGCGTCCTCGAACACGCCGCATATGAACTCTTCGAACATAGTTTCCCAGGATGTTGAAAGGTGCTTGGCCATGGCCGGGTGAGTCTCCAGCTGGAAGGATTCCTATTAAGAACTTCGTGAACCTGGTATTTCTGGGGATGCTTTCTTTGGCCGTGAGCTCGTGCCAGACGTGGCAGCTCTCAATCTCGCCAATCTCGCCAATCTCGCCGGGCGCGTGGCTGGTTGTGAAGCTGGAAGGGGTCGGGATGGAGTATGAGCTGTATTTGCGAAGCGCGGTAAAGATGCTAAAATGATGCTTCCTTCGACGCCAGCCGTTCTGCCCCCTGCGCCGGAGAGTTTTCCACGTCGAGCCATGAATCCCACGGGTCCTCATGAGTAGAGCTCGCAATTGTCGAAACCATTGGAGGCGAAGTAGCCCACGAGGCAGGCTTGAAGTGCTGCGGTTCTCGGCGGCGCACGACGTTTGTTGATTTGATTAAATTTTGGGGCCACAGAAAGTGCAAGAATTGGTTGGCGATAGCTAAGAATCTGACAGGTTTGTGTCATTTGCTGAGGCGGGGACCACGACGGAAGGGGCATGTTATCGAGCCGCTAGCCGAAGAATGTCATGTTTCCCGCCAGGCGGGAATCGCCCCACACCAGCAATCAGAGGCAGATCTGTACAACCACACCATCGCTCTTCCTCCAGAGTCATGTCAAGGCTACATGAACAAGAATTGGTTTGTATTTGCAGTAACACAACATCATAGGTACCTTTGTACCACGGACGCCCAGTCAGCGAGAAGTCCGTGGTGACAAATACCCACCTACTTGAGGGCTTGGCGTCAGCTATCACCGACTGCGTTCGGAGGCAACGACTTACATGCTCAATTGAACTCATTAGTGCGTCATGGGCTACCCTAAGTTCCGAAGAGTCTCGGAACTGTGATAGAAACGGATTATATATACTTATCAACCTCGACGACCGAATTCGCAACCCCAACTTGAACACTCAGCAAGTCTTTCAACTTTCAACCTTCACCATTCACCTCACATACCAATTCTCATAAACCTGCCAAAATTCCAATCTTCCAAATTTCTTCCTCTCCAAAACCGAACCACCCCAAACCATCAAAATGACGCTCCCCTCCCCCCCCTTCCCCCCCCCCCCCCCCCCCCCCCCCCTCACCACCCCCCCCCCCCCCCCCCCCCCCCCCCCCCCCCCCCCC